>Ga0190270_10000784_pt1 | contig 14261 bp, 8 predicted proteins | sample Popmic320T_FD_133748 | JGI IMG/M metagenome (GOLD analysis project Ga0190270, IMG submission 133748) | Populus adjacent soil microbial communities from riparian zone of Weber River, Utah, USA - 320 T | ecosystem: Environmental > Terrestrial > Soil > Riparian zone | place: USA: Utah | collected... | reverse complement strand
GCATGGGATTAGACACCGGCCATCTGGCATATGTGCGATCTCAGGGACAGCCGGCCGTGGATGCGGCGGCTCTGGCTGCCGCTTCGGCAATCCCGAGTGGAAAGTGGCAGACGGTTACAGACCGAGCGGCGAAGTTCAATCCCGGCGGGACTAATCCCGGCACCGGAAACAATTATCTCGACAGTCCTAACAATAAAATCGATCAAAATAACGTGACCCTGGTGAAATTTGACAACGGGACCGGGGAATTTACCACAACAGGAGTCAACATCAACAATGCGAACGGAGCTCGAGTGGCATTAGAAAATACCAATCCATATGGCGGGAGCGCTGCGAAAGCGATGAAATCCCCGCTGTTCTTGACGCGACTGCTCAATTTGTTTGGGCAAGCCAGCCAGACATCAGCCGATGTGAGCGTCAGCGCCGTGGCTGTGAACCAGGCGCTTCCCGCACTTCCCATCGTCGTCGTGGAAGGTCTCTGCAAAGGCCCGAATGTGACTGTAATTTTGGATTTCCAGTCGGGAAACAATAGCACCGCCGGCTGGGAAACTTATCAAATCGACAACGCCAGCACCTCTGAGGTTCGCGCCCTCTTCGAAAAGCTGCCTTACTGCGCGGGCCAGCCCGCAATCGATGTTGGCTATTGTGGAAATGTCGCAAACGGTGTGAACGAAACGATTACTAATGGGCACCTAAAGCCGATGTTCGAAGCCGACCCGAATCGTTGCTACTTGATTCCAGTGATAAAAAATGGCGGCAACTTAACCCAGTGCCAGTCGATCACAGATTGGGCCAGCTTTTGCCCCGACAAAGGCAATAACACCAAGGACGCATTCCCGGGGCCGGGTAAGCTCCAGGGAACGGTTACTTGCGGCCAGAGTGTTTTCGAGTCAAGAGACAGTCTATGTTACGTTCAGCGCCTGGTTCGAGACAAAACGTCTGGGATGTAATTGGGATGACCTAAAACGGTCGGAGATTTTCCATGTTCATCTCAGCCGACCACGCGACTTCGTTGACGACTCGAGCCCGAGTTATTTCTCAAGGATAATTACCCAATCTGCACTAGCCTGCGTTTGAACACTCATTAATAGCGCTTATGCCAAATCAGATCGATGCCTTTAGAACCGGTGCTGCTGGTCGAGCTGCCGAGCTTCCAATCGGGGGCGATTTGATATTCCACCTCGACCTCTTGACCGTGCTCGCCGGAGAGCTGTTGCGACACCGAGACGTAGGTCTTGCTCCCTAAGTAGCGGCTGAAACCGACCTGGCCGCCGGAAAAATCGATCTCGCGGATATCCACGCCCAAACTGTCCAATCCCAGCGCCTCGGAAACCGAATTGGCGATCCGGCCGGCGACGTAGCCGGTGGTGATGCCGATGGCGCTTTTTTGCAAAGCGCCTTGCTCGTTTTGATTCAATGCATTGATCGGCCTGCCAAAAATCAGCAACGCCAAAATATCCGCCTGCTCCAAGCGCGGTTGACTCGCGAGCGTGAGCGTCGGTTTTTCCACCGTGCCATTGATCGTCGCGTCGACCTGGTATTCCGGCAGCCGATACCTGGCGATGATGTTCAGTGACGGATTGATCTTGTCGCCGCCGGTGAATTGGATGGCGCTGCGTTCCAGTTCAAATCTTCGGCCCTGAAACGCGAACCAGCCTCTAACAATGTCGACGCGGCCGGTCAGGTCGAGCTCCCGCTGCGGCGCTTTGGTTGCATGAACATCACCCGACAGCTCGGCCAGCAAGTCCGGATGTCTGATCCAAACGTTGCGCGCTGCCCGCACCGTCAGATCGACGCTAACCGCCTTGACGAAATCGTTGTCGCTCGATGCCTTCTTCTCTTGTCCCTGCGCCCCGCGTCCGGCGCCGTTGTTGACGATCACGATGGTTTCATCGCGTTTGAACGGCACCTTGCTCTGTTCGAGAAATGCCAGATCGGGACGGAGCGTTCCCTCGATCACGGTGACCTGACCCTTGATCCTGGGCGCGCTGACGGCACCTTCGATATTGACGTCGCCGTCGATTTTCACTTGATGGCGTGCGGTTTGGATCGCCGGCCAACTCCGGGCGGTGAGCATGAGCTTGACCGCGCCGATGTCGTAGTTCTTCAAGGCCAGAGCACCGCTGCCGCGAATCTCGCCCTCCTTGGCTGTCGCCGAGAACTCGCGCAGGGTTAAATTGCGCGAATCCAAATCACCCGCCGCCGCTATGGTATGAATTTCCACACCCAGTGGAATCGCTTTGAGCTTGCCATCGCGTAGTCGAAACGTGCCGCGCAGGTCGGGCTGCTTGACCGAGCCGCGCGCCTGGACATCGAGGCTAAGCTCGCCGGCGATGTTTTCGACGGATTTGCCGCCAAAGGCGTTGAGAAAAGCGAGACCGATACCCGAACTTTGCAGCCGCAGCGCCATGCCGTCGGCGAAATCGGCGCGCCAGCCGTCGCTCCAGCTCAAATGCAGCGGCACCGTGCCGTCGCCCTTGAGTGCATGCGCCGCGTCTTGTTGTACGGTCAAACGCAATGTTGCTTTACGCTCTCTGTAGTCGATATCGGCAAGCGCTCCGGCATAAGCATGTCCGGCAAAGGATGCGTCGCTCAGGCGCGCTGACGCGGTCACTTCCGGAGCGGCGGCGGTGCCGGCGATCCGCGCTTTCACCGCGAGCAAGCCGGTTACGTTGGGTGGCTCGGTGACCAATGCCGCCAGCGTATCCAACGGCAAGCTCTCAATGCTTAAATTCAGATCCTGTTTGCCGGAGAGAGCGAAACGGCCGTTGAGCGCGAGCTCGCGGGCTCCGTTTTTGAGCGCGAGCTGTTCTATTAAAAAGACCTTGTCGCGCCAGCTAACCGTCGCCGGGTTGCTGAGCTTCCATGCTCCGTCCGGCGCACTTAGGGACGCCTGGCTTAAACGCAACACGGCAGTGTCGCGGCCGAAATCGAGTGTACCGCTCAAACCGTGACGTCGGTCGCGTTGATCGAGCGCCGTCACCTCAAATGCCATCGAATCAGGCGACTCGCGCGCCAGCTTGGCGCTAGCGTCGATCCGCCTCAATGCCAACCCGACGTCAACTTCGGCAAGCTGCGCGGTGAGTGTGCCCACGGGCAAAGTCCGGTTCTGCACGCGCTGCAGCGTGAACTTGAGATTGCCATTCTTAGCGGACATGTTATCGACGCGCACAGCGAACAACCGCGCGGTCCCTTGGGTTTGCACCTCGGCGAAACTACCCTGCGCTTGTCCCGAGAGTTCCACCGCGCCCGCGCCTTTGCGATCGACCAGCGCCAACCACGGGGAAAGATTTCCCACTCGCAAACGGTAATCGAGCTTACCAGCGACCTTGGCATCCATGCCGAGTTCGCCATTGACAGAAAGCGTGGACTCCGGCGTGCTCAGGGTGGCGCGTGCAATACGAATTACTTTATTGTTTAACGCCGCGTTCAACTCGCCCTGTTTGATCTCGACCGGGCCGAGGGACGACGGCGAGATTCGCAGATCCGCGCGCGTCTCCATATTGGCGAAACTTTTGCCGGCGCCTTTCACCGTGCCTTGAAAATTTAGCTTACCTTGAAGCGCCTTGCCACCGCCGGCGGTTTTTTGAATATCGAGATCCTTGACGCTCAACGCCACATCGTAACTTGGCCGTTTTTCATCGAGGACGATTTTACCGGACCAAGTGGCGTGGCCCAGATTGCTTTTGAGCCGTCCGTCGACCGCCGCAACGCCGCGTTCGAGCCCGCCTTGCAGAGACACCACGCCGAGCGTCCAGCCCTGCGCCTCAGCGGAGCGAATTTCCAGGCGCGCCTTCCCCGTGGTGCCTTGCAGCGCAAAGCCGGTGCCGCTCGCCTCCATCGTACCGCTCATGACACCGGCGATATTTTTCCCTTCAAGCCACTGGCGCAAATTAACATCACTCAGCGTCATGGTCGCCGAATATTTCGGTTGCTCGGCAGTAACATCCGCCTGAAAGCTACCGGTCACCCGCGCGCCCGCCGCCGCGAGCTGAAGTTTTCCCTTGAGCGCATCGAAGGCGCCGTCGACCTGCAGCGTTCCCGTCAGGTCACGTTTGAGCGGCGAGTTGGCGACGAAGTAAGCGATGTCGGCCGGCGCGAGCTTGACCAGTTCGAGCTGGGCGTTGATTTTGGCGTGGTCACCGGTCTCGAGCTGGCCATTCAATTTGACTTGCGAAGCGCGGCTCACGGCCCAAACATTTTTCAGTTTAAGCAGCGCCGGCCGTGTGTCGTCTTGCCGATACTCCATCGCGCCCTTGAGATTGAGTTCGGGTCGCCCCTGGGCAATCAGCCCCGACGACAATGCGCGCAAGTCGACGTTCAGCGCTGCCGGAAAAATTTCCACGCCGCCCTCAAGATTCAAGCGCTCCAGTCGATAAACCTGGCGTTCAGCGGCAAGTTTAAGATCGAGATTGCCGTCCTGTAATCTGAGCGAGCGGACGTACGTTAATAATCGCATTTTTGACGGCGGCTCGGGTTGGCGCGGCGAGACCGCCTCGACCACGTTCCATTTTCCCTCGCGGTTCTGACTCAAACGCACCCGTGGCTGCGCAGCATCGATCACCGCTATGCGGACTTCGTTCCAAAGTAACGGGAGCAACGAAAAGGAAACATCGAGCCGGGGAACTTGCACAATCTCGTCGCCTTCGTAGCGGAGCGACACTCCATAGAGGGTCAGATGGCGCCACACCGAGCCCTCCAAACGGTCGACGGTCAGCGCGCCGCGGATCGAATTGTTGACGGCGCTGATCCCTTCCTCACGCACCCAACGTTGGAAATTTTCCGTGCGCGTATATAGCGCGGCGCCGAGAACAAGCGTGAAGAGCAGCACCGCGCCGCCAAGCAGGAACCACTTTATAATGCGGTGCAACTTACCCATGGCCTAAAAGAACGCTCCAACACTGAAGTGAATCTGCCAGGACCGTTCCCCACGGGGTGGTTTGAACGGGAAGCCGATATCCAATCGCAAAGGTCCCACAGGCGTCGCGTAGCTTACGCCGAAGCCGCTGGAAAATTGCAGATCGCCGACCGGAATGTCGAAACGCCGGGTCGACACCTGGCCAAAGTCGATAAACAGCGCGCCGTTGAGTTCCCGCCAGATCGGCCGGCGCAGTTCGAGGGAACCTTCAATCAGACTGAGTCCGCCCAAAGGATCGTTGCTCGTGGTTACCGGACCGAGCCGGCGCCGGGCATAACCACGCACGCTTTTTTCTCCCCCCGAATAGAAGCGTTCGAAGAGTGGAAGATTCTTGTTGGCGCCGATGGCGTCAGCCACGCCAAGCTTCAGTCGGCTGGCGAAAACCGTCTGCCAACCGATGTCGAAATATTTTTTTCCCTCCGCGGTGATTTTGTAAAAGCTGTATTGGCCGCCCCAAATCGCCCCGACCTGGTCCAGGGTCAAAGAAACGGTCTCGCCTTTCTTCGGGTTAAACGGATCGTCCGAAGTGTTCCACACCAGACCGACCGTGGGTCCGGACAGCACACCGGAGCGGCGCACCCCGCCAAGGCTTTGCACCGTGGCGGCAGCGATGTCGTTCAATTTATCGTACTCCACCCGATAACCGATGAAGCCGGTCAGAGTCGGCGAGAATCGATGCTCCAAGCGCGGCATGAAGCGAGTTACGTTGCGCAGATAGGTTTCTTCGTCTTCCTGTTCATGCTTGAGTTCTGCCGTTCCTCGAGTGTCACGGGTTAGAAAATGAGGCTGAAGGAAATTGATCGACCCCGCCACCGAGATCGATGAATACTTGGCGAGTACGGATAAATGTCTACCGCCACCGAGCCAATTCAAATGGCGCCATTCGAATTGACTGCGAAACTGTTCTTCGGTGCCGTAGCCGACGCCGATCTTGATCTCGCGATGGGGTTTTTCCGCGACCTCTACCTCCATCGGCACAATCACCGGCGTACCTGTGGTATTCTCCGGGCCGACTTTGACGCTGCTGAATAGATCTAAGGCGAGCAGTTTGTCGCGCGTTTCAAGCACTTTTTTCAGTGAATAAGTTTCACCGGCTTTATAAACTACCTCCCTCGAGATGACTTCCGGCTCCACCGTTGCCGCGCCCTTGATCTCCGTGTCACCGAATTGCGCCAGCGGTCCCGCCTGAATCGAATAACCGATCTGCGCTTGTCTCTCCTCCAGATCGACTTCCGCTTTACGCTCGGTCTTGACGTGCGCATAACCCTCGTTAGCGAGAAAAGCGCGCAAGAGTTGTTCGGTTTTTTGGTACTCGGCCTCGTTGAAGATATCGCCGCGTTTGAGCGGCAGGGTTTCGGGCAAAGGTGGCGGACTTTGGGTCTGCCCTTCGGCGCGCACTTCAACGTCAATCGCTGCAACGAAAACCGGCTCGCTCTCGCGGATGTCGAACCGAATCGTGACCAGGCTGTCCTCCGTGTTGGGGTTCAGATCATAAGTGACGTCGGTGCTGTAGTAACCCCGCGACTCGTAAAACCGCCGCAGCCGTTCAAGATCGGTCTCGAAACTTACCGGATCGAACGCCGGCCGATCCTCCCAAAAGCGATACCAAGGCCGCTCCTTGGTAACGATTCCGGCGCTCAGTTCATCGCCGGCAAATAGTTTGTTGCCGAAGAATTCGATCCGCTGCACGCGCCATTGGCGCGCGGGATCGAGAGCATCCAGCAGAACAGCGCAAGCTGTGTGCGGAAAAGTTGAAAATGCCGCCAGCATCGCAATATACACCGTGCAGACGCGCCTCACTATTCATTTTTATCATCCAGGACGGGTCAAAGTAATACGTTATCGGGAAAAAATTGCGAGGTTATTAGATGGAATGAGCCAATGGACGATGGCGTGAGACTCGGCCAAAGTTGCCAACTGTCGGCATTAGCGATTCGGTCGATCCAAACACTATACAGAATACAGAGCGTCGACGGCGGATGATTTCAACCAGCGAATAGCAAGCCCACGGCGCCGCTGACGATCGCGAGGTAGATCCCCAATAGCAGCAGTGTAATCAGCAAATTTCTTTTCCAATGATCGCTCAGAGCGATGCCGAATGGCAGTCCGGTGAGAAAGCCGATGATATGAGCAACGTAGGCGATGTGCGGGTCGTAGCCGGGTATGCGGCTTTTTTCATAGACCACGACGACGTTGTAGAGAAAGTAGATGATCGCGAGCAGTCCTTGCGGCGCGAGGAAAAGCCAGGAGAACTTGAGCGGTCTGACCAGCATGACGCAGCCTGCCAGAGCGAAGATCGCAGCCGAGGCGCCGAGCATTCCGGTGCCACGCGGTAAGTAGATAACACCGAGAATGAAACTGGTGAAGCCGCCGGTAAAGAAGGTCAGCAGCAGCTTGCGCGCGCCGACGGTTTTTTCCAATGTATTGCCGAAGACGAATAGAAACAGCATGTTGCCGAACAGATGTAAGACGCTGGCATGGATAAACAGGGCCGCGACCAGCGTCCAGACTTTGCCCTTTTGAAGGTTTTTCAGACTGAAGATTAGATTGTTTTCGGCAAACGCCGGGTCCTGTTGCCATGCCCAAAGGCTCGCCGCGAGGCATGCGAGTATCAGCAGTGTATTGGTCTTCAAGAAATTGCCCGTTGGGTTTTGCTGATCTATCCGACCTTAGCACAAAAATGGGATTGCATGGCGGTCATGGCTATGGCGTTCGAAATCGGCTGAGATCATCGTTGCGATCAAACGCTCATCGAGAGCTAGCGTTAACGCAATTAAATTCTCCGTTGCTCATCAGTTTTGATTCTGCTATCTCCACCTTTAAGCGTGGCTCTCACGTGATCTCGTTCGACGGATCGCTCTCATCGCAATGGGTCTGCCAACTCGAAGGTAAACGCAATCCGTTTCTCTTTCGTCTAGAAATCACCCTACATTTAATTTTTGACCCTATGCGAATTGTTAAACAAGAAGGACTGGACATATGAGTTACGATTTGCTTTTTCGTGGCGGCCGCATCGTCGACGGCTCCGGGTTACCGCCTTACATGGGCGATATCGCGCTCAAGGATGGAAAGATCGTTGAGATCGGCCGCATACACGGCGGCGCTGTTAAGACGATAAACGTCGACGGCCTCGTCGTCGCGCCTGGATTTATCGACCATCACACCCACATGGACGGGCAGATCCAGTGGGATCCTTATGCCACCAGCGAGCCCGAGCACGGCATTACGTCGATTGTCATGGGCAACTGCGGCCTGGCGCTGGCTCCAGTGAAGACTGGAGACGAAGAAGCGCTGATAAAAAGCTTCGTTCGTGTCGAGGCAATCCCGCGCTCTGTCCTGGAGCAAGGCGTCCGTTGGGGTTGGCATTCCTACGGTGATTATCTCGACCGCTTGGAAGGTCGGTTGGGCATCAACGTCGCTGGACTCGTGGGCCACATTGCCGTGCGCCAATATGTTTTGGGCGACGCATCGACGGAGCGAGCGGCAACAACCGAAGAAGTCCAGCGCATGAAACAGTTGGTACGAGAGGCGATGGAGGGCGGCGCGATTGGCTTTTCGACCAACCGCAACGACCGTCATATGCGCGAAGACGGCAAACCGGTGCCGAGCCGGCTGGCCGAAGATGAGGAAGTGTTCCAGTTGTGCGATGCCCTTGGCGAGCTTAACGCGGGTGTTATCCAGATCAACGAGGGACAAACCAAAATCGCCAAGCACTTCGCGTTGTACGACCACGTGGCTCGACGCACGCAGCGCCCCATCGTCTGGCAAATCTTGCGCTACATTGCCTCGCGGCCGAATCTGTGGAAAGAACAGCTCGACGCTGTGGCAGCTATTTTTCAAAGTGGACAGCGCGCCTATGGTGCTTGCAGTACGATGCCGACGGTACGCCGCTTTACTCTCAAAAACACCCAGGTGTTTGACGAGTTTCCAACCTGGAAGAACGTGTTATGCATGCCCATCGATGCCCGGCGACAGGCGCTTGCAGACCCGGAAACCCGCCGTAGATTTCGTGCTGACTTTACCGATCCGCGTCCGACGCTTTTCCACCGTCGCTGGGAATTCGTCAAGGTCGAGAAAGTGGTCAAGTCCGAGAACGAAAAATTCACCGGCAAGAGCGTTGCCGAAGTGGGAGCCATGTGTGGTGAAGATCCGTTGGACGCATTTCTCAATCTTGCGCTCGGCGAGGATCTCGAAACTGCATTCCAAAACGCCAATTCAGGCGGCGACCAGCAGGCCATGGCGGAAATTCTTCGCAGCCCCCATGTCTTGATCGGCAACTCCGATGCCGGCGCCCATGTGCAATATGGTGCGCAGTTTGGGTACGGCAGCACACTGTTGGGCTTGTGGGTGAGGGAACGGGAAGTGATGAGCTTGGAGTTGGCGGTCCATAAGCTCACTTTTGAAGTGGCGTCCGTTTACGGTCTTGCCGGCCGGGGATTACTACAGCCAGGCTATGCGGCAGATCTTGCGATATTCGATCCTGGGAAGATCCAGTCGTGCGAACCAGAGTGGGCGCAGGATTACCCGGGCGGGACCAAGCGGCTGATCCAGCGCGCGCTGGGAATGCATTACACCGTCGTCAATGGACGAGTGATATGTGAAGACGGCCGGTTGAGCGGCGATCTTCCCGGGCAAGTTCTGCGCACGCCGGCGTACAAAGGGCAAAGCGTCGCAGTGGGTGCTTAGCTCACTGATCGGACGAACGCTTTGAGGAATTGTCACACGGTCATCAATGAATTGACCACGCGAACTTGACCAGGAGGAAAATTTAATGGCCAGGATCAAAGGTATAACGGAAAATGATGCCGATGATGAACTGCGAACTATTATTGAAGAGCAGAAGAAACGTCATGGCTTTATCTCGAACGCCGTGCAGGTCTCTGCCGTTAGACCGACAATCTATAAAGGAGTGCAGGCGCTCGCCCAGGGAATTCAGCAATCGGGACTGATACCGCGGGAGCTACGCAATCTGGTTTGCGTCAGGACCGCGCACATCAACGGTTGCCCTTATTGAATTGACAGCAATGCATCCGGGGCGATGCAAAACGGAGCTGCGGCAGAGAAAGTCGAAGCAGCGCTGGGAGATTACAAGAAGAACCCGTTGTTTTCCCTGCGCGAGCGGCTGGCGCTAGAGCTCGCCGAGCGCATGACTTACACGGGCAAACGGGTCACGGATAAGTTTTTCAAGCGTCTGAAGAAACATTTCAGCGATGAGGAGTTGGTGGAATTGGCCGCGGTGATCGCGCTGGAGAACTTTCGCAGCAAGTTCAACCCGGTCTTCGGCATAGAGGCTAACAACTTCTGCCCTCTGCCCGGAGTCAAAGAAGCTGCCGACGCCGCCACGCGTCGTTTCCATGAATGAGGCGAGACGCGCGCGGGTCTCGCCGTATCTTTAGTACGCCGGGAAAATTCAAAGGTGTGACAGAATTTAACCACAAAGTACCCTCGTCTTAGTCTCCGCGCTCTTGGTTCATCTCGACCAGCGCCCGCAGAACTCTTTCCGGAGTGATCGGCAAATCGCGAATGCGCACGCCGACCGCATCGTGAATGGCGTTGGCGATGGCGGGCGCCACGGTTAACGCGCCGGTCTCGCCCGCTCCCTTGGCGCCGAAAGGGCCGTCGTCGTGGGCCACTTGAACGATGATGGGCTGAACCAGGTCCGGCATGTCCTTGATCGAAGCAACTTGATAATCGAGCAACGAACCGTTGATGAGTTGGCCCTCGTCAAAGATCATCTCTTCGAACATCGTCAAGCCGAGATGCATCAACGCGGCGCCGAGCAACTGCTGCTCGCAGTGGCGCGGATTGATCGCCGTACCGGTATCGCCCACGCTGAAAAGTTTTAACACCTTGACGTGCCCGGTTTCCGTGTCGACTTCGACTTCGGCGGCGGTCGCCGAAGGAAACCAATACTCGGTGCACTTTTCCGACTGGCCCGTTTCTGGATCCATCTGTGCTGCCGTCGGTTGACAAACGGCCTCGGCCGCGAGGGTGGTGCCGAGACTGCCGAACTTCGCCAGGAATATCTCGCCGATCGCCATGCCGCGCTCTTCAATGCCGCGCACAACGATTTTTCCATTGCGCGCGAGCAAATCGCCCGGATCGACTTCCAGCTTCGCGGCGACGACTTCGCACAGTTCCGTTTTAATCTTTGCCGCAGCCATGCGCACGGCGTTGCCCATGTGGTACGTCGAACGGCTGCCCGCGGTGATCGTGTCGTATGGCGTAACGTCGGTATCGGGCTGAACGATATGGACGCGACCCGCGTCCATGCCCAACTCCTCCGCCACGATCTGTGCCATCGTCGTCTCCGATCCCTGGCCCATTTCCACCGTGCTGCTCAGCACGTTGGCCGTGCCGTCGGCATTGAGAATAACGATGGCGCCGGAAATCGACGGCGTTAGCACCGCCTTCACCCCCGCCGCGATGCCTTTGCCGCGGCGCTTGGTTCCGCTTTGCGCCAGCTTGGGCTTCGACCATTCGACCGCCTGGGCCGCCTTGCGAATCGCTTCTTTAACACCGAACGAACGCACGACGGTGCCGGTGGCGAAGCGCTCTCCTTCGTCTAACGCCGGCGTCAAACGAAACTCCACCGGGTCCGCGCCCAGTGCGCGCGCGATCATATCGGTTTGTGAGTCATAGGCCCAAATCACTTGCGGCACGCCGAAACCGCGGAACGCGCCGGCCGGCACTTTGTTGGTGTAGACGCAGTAGGAATCGATCCACACGTTGGGAATGCGATACGGTCCCGCGGAAGTGTAACCTGACTTATGACCGATGCGCGGGCCGATCTCGGCATAGGCGCCGGTGTCCCAATAGACTTCGCACTTGCGCGCGGTGAGCGCGCCGTTTTTGACGGCGGTCTTAATCTTAGTAACGACTTTGTGCTTGGTGATCGTCAAAAACTCTTCTTCGCGCGTGAGCGCGTAACGCACCGGCTTTTTCGTGATCAGCGCGAGAACGGTGACCAGCGGTTCCAGCTTGGCGTAGAGCTTGGCACCATAGCCGCCACCGAGGTACGGCACGCGCACGCGTATCCGGTGCATGGGAATGCCGAATGTCGTGGCAAGCTCCGTGCGCACGTAGGACGGCGACTGACTCGCGGTCCAGACGTTGATCCGCTGGTGCTCGTCGACGTAAACCAACGTCACGTGCGGCTCCATCGGCATATGCTGCGCCGGCGGCGAGCTGAACCAGTCTTCGAAAACCCGGTCGGCCTCGGCGAAGGCTTTCTCGACGTCGCCGGTGCGAAGTTTGAAGTGGTAACAAACATTGGACTGTTGACCGGCTTTGACATGGGCAAGATCGGCGAAAGCCTTGGCCGGCCGGTGCTGCTCATGCACGAGGGTCGCTCCAGCCTTCGCCGCTTCAATCACATCATGCACCGCCGGCAACGGTTCGTAGTCGACCTCGACAAGCTGGAGCGCGTCTTCCGCGGTGCGTCGATCGACCGCCGCCACCGCGACTACGGAATCGCCGATGTAGCAAACCCTTTCCACAGCGAGAATCGGCTGATCGCGAAATGCCGGGCCGAAATGCGGATCGATGCCCGGCATCTTGGCGATGTCAGCACCCGTCAATACGACGGCCACGCCTTCCAGCGCCTCGGCCTTGGATTTCTCGATGCGGGTAATTCGCGCGTGGGCATAGGGACTTCGCAACACGGCGACATGGAGCATTCCCGGCATCTCGATGTTGCCGACGTGCAATGCCCGGCCGGTTACTTTTGGGTTCGCATCCGTGCGATAAACCGATTGTCCTACCACCGAGTAGTTCGCCATCATGACCTCGTCCGTTTAATTCCCCTTCTCATACCGTGTTTTCTGCGGATTGGAAAGAATTGGCGCAAACCGGCCGATTGTCGATAACAGAGACATGAACGCATGGCGAATCCGTACCGTCGGAGGCAACTAACTTTGGGGTTGACATCTTTTTTTTCGTGTTCGATAAATTACCGGTCGACATGTCCTTCAACTTTGCGCAGGCACCGCGGACACGAAACCAGAGATATGTTCCGAAATGTTTACAGTGATCGCTGAATGATCACTAAGAAAGGGAGTAGCTATGGCTTACAAACTTGAAGGCAGCCTTTTGGAAGTCTGCAATTGTGAAGTGCTGTGTCCCTGCTGGGTCGGTATGGACCCGGATAGGGGGACTTGCGATACAGCGCTGGCGCACCATTACGAAAAAGGTGAAATCGACGGTGTCGATGTGTCGGGGCTCACCATGGCGTTCACCGCGCATGTTCCCGGAAACATCTTGAAAGGCAACTGGCGCGTGGTGGTGCACATCGATGAGCGCGCCACGAAGGCACAGGAAGAGGCACTGCTGACAGTCTATACCGGCAAACAAGGCGGTCCCGTGGCCGATCTGGTAAAATTGATTGGCGAAGTGGTTTCCGTGGAGCGCTCGCCGATCACGTTTGAAGTTTCCCAAGGCAAAGGAATCTTGCGCATCGGCAGCGTCGCTGACTGTGAGATGGAACCTTTTCGCGGTCCCAACGGCGAGGTGACAACGCTGCGTGATTCGATTTTTACGACCATTCCCGGTTCGCCGGCCTATGTGGCCAGGGCAACGAAGTACAGGATGAACAACCCTGCGCTGGGACAAAACATCGACCTCAAAGATCACAACGCCATACAGGGCAATTTCATTTTTCAGAGCTAGTTTCTCCTGCGCGCGGATGTGAGGGCGAACGTAGTAACTGAACGCCATGGCCGACCGAAGAACTTTCCTAGGGTTGATGGCTTCACTGGTCGGCTTGGCATGGTGCGCTCTGTGGATCTGGGATCGCTCGCCTTATGGCCGCTACCTTAGTCATCAACAACTTGGCGAGATCGACGCCGGGTCTTTCCTTCTTCCCGTAACGCTCTATCTAATTGGTTGGACGCTGATGACCGTGGCCATGATGTTGCCGACGACGCTGCCGCTGCTCGAAATCTTTCGTCGCTTGACGGTGCGGCGCCAGGATCGGTCCCAGCTTCTGGCGCTGCTGCTTGCGGGTTATCTTGGCGTCTGGCTGGGGTTCGGTATCGCCGCCCACGGAGCTGATTGGCTGTTGCATGAAATCGTCGAGCGCAGTTCCTGGCTTGAAGCGAACGCTTGGCTGATCGGCGCGGCGACCCTGCTCTTGGCCGGTGGTTTTCAATTTAGCCGCCTGAAGTACCGTTGCCTGGAGAAATGCCGTGCGCCGTTGAGTTTCGTCACCGAATATTGGCGCGGTCGTCACGAGCGGCGCAACGCGTTTTTGTTGGGTATCAATCACGGCCTGTTTTGCGTCGGCTGCTGCTGGGCGTTGATGCTCTTGATGTTCGCGGTCGGGGTCGGCAATGTCGCCTGGATG
>Ga0190270_10000783_pt1 | contig 14292 bp, 12 predicted proteins | sample Popmic320T_FD_133748 | JGI IMG/M metagenome (GOLD analysis project Ga0190270, IMG submission 133748) | Populus adjacent soil microbial communities from riparian zone of Weber River, Utah, USA - 320 T | ecosystem: Environmental > Terrestrial > Soil > Riparian zone | place: USA: Utah | collected... | reverse complement strand
GTTGAACAACAGGAGCCGATCGCATGGCTTGAGCCGGAGCACGTTGCCGAGGTAATGCGCCTGATCCTTGGCGAGCGCGCATTCGCGCCCGGGTGCGAGCCCGGATTCGACGAAAAGGCGCTGGAGCTTGGAGGACATGGCGGCTATCTGAAACGGCAGAAGAAGACTGCGCGGCACGACACGTCACATGACACGACCCCCGCCCCAAGGCAAAGCCCTCACGATGAGCGACGCGGCCGCCAGGAACCTGGTCGACCGCCTGGCGCCGGCGGCGCTGGTCCCCTATCTCCGGCTCGCTCGCGTCGACCGGCCGATCGGCTTCTTTTTGCTCGCGCTGCCTTGCTTCTGGTCGGTGGCGCTTGCCGGGGGCAGCCTTGGCGAGCCCTATCCGGACCCTTGGCTGCTGTTTCTATTCGCAGCCGGCGCCATCGTCATGCGGGCCGCAGGCTGCACCTATAACGACCTGATCGACCGCGACATCGACGCCAAAGTCGCGCGAACCAAGTCGCGGCCACTGCCGAGCGGACAAGTCACGCCGCGCGCCGCCGCGATCTTCATGCTGGGGCTGTGCTTGATCGGACTTGCCGTGCTGTTGAGCTTCAACAGCACCACCATCTGGCTTGGCCTCGGCGTGATCCCCATCGTCGCGCTCTATCCCTTCGTGAAGCGGGTGAGCCATTGGCCGCAGGCGGTGTTAGGGCTCGCTTTCAACTGGGGGGCGTTGCTTGGATGGACGGCGGTCCTCGCCCGGCTCGACTGGCCGGCCGTCGTGCTCTATGCGGGGGCGGTGCTTTGGACCGTCGGCTACGACACGATCTATGCGCATCAGGATCGCGACGACGACGATCTGATCGGGCTCAAATCTACCGCGCTTAGATTCGGCAGGGCCACCAAGCCCTGGCTTGCCCTGCTCTACGGGTCGGCATGGCTGGCGATCGTCGCGGCGGGGATCATGGCGCATGCCGGCACGGCGTTTCTGCTCGGCATGGCGGCGGCCGCGGCGCAGCTCGCCTGGCAGGTCTCAACCCTCGACATCGACGATCCGGAGAACTGCCTCACGCGCTTCCGCTCCAATCGCGACTTCGGCCTCATGGTGTTCGGGGCAATCCTGATCGACATGGCCCTTGCGGCAATATTCTGAGTTGCGCGGGCCTCGCCAGGCGCGCAAAAAGCAACCGGGCCCCAGAGCTGTTCGCCCTGAGGCCCGGATGACGCCTTGCTGTTAGCTTCCCTGGACGGCTGCCTTATGGCGGCCTTTGATTGCCACGATGTTGCCATAGAAGTTTTCCGAAGCGCTTAATGGACGTCCTTAATGTCTGGTATGCGCGAGCGATCTGCTCACATGGTTGAGAGACTCTTCCGAAAAGTTTAGAGAATCTTCCACGCCGCCAATGACCGTCATTCAACCCACCGAGCGCCCGCTTTGCGCGCCGTCCCTCGAGGAAGATTACGCACTTCTTAAAACGGCGGCGCGCGATGCCGGCGAGCTAGCGCTCACCTATTTCCGCCAGCAGATCCTGGTCAACCGCAAGGCTGACGGCTCGGAGGTCAGCGAAGCCGACCTCGCCGTCGATACCGCGCTCAAGCTGGACCTGCTCACAAGGCGGCCCGACTATGGCTGGCTCTCGGAGGAGACCGAGGACAATCCGGAGCGGCTCAAGCATCGCCGGGTGTGGATGGTCGATCCCATCGACGGCACCAACGCCTTCCTGCGTCACGTGGCGGAATGGACGGTGTCGGTGGCGCTGGTCGAGGACGGGGTGCCGGTGCTCGGCATCGTGTTCAATCCCGCCACCCAGGAATTCTTCCACGCCATGCGCGGCAAGGGCGCCTTTCTCAACGACGCGCCGATCGCGGCCAGCGACAAATGCACGCTGGACGGCGCGCTGTTGATCGCGAGCGGCGGCCTGTTCAAGAAGAAGATCTGGAAAGAGCCCTGGCCCGAGGTCAGCTCGCGCTGGGTGAACTCGGTGGCCTATCGGCTGGCGCTGGTCGCCTGCGGAAGGGCGGACGCCACCATCTCGCTGTCGGCGAAGAGCGAATGGGACCTCGCCGCCGCGGCTTTGCTGATCGAGGAGGCCGGCGGCGTCATCAGCGATCATCACGGCGAGGTGCATCGCTATAACCAGCCGGTGCCGCGGTTCCCGAGCCTCGTGGCAAGCGGGAAGGCGCTGCATCCATTGTTGATCGAGCGCACCGGCCGCATAGACCTCTAGCGCTCAGATCGACAAGTTCCACGACAAAACGGGGAAGGTACAGCTATGGCCGCAAAGGACGGCACCAAGCAGAGCGGACGGCAATTGCTGCACCTCGTGTTCGGCGGCGAGCTCGCCACGCTCGACAAGATCGAGTTCAGCGATCTCAAGCGGCTCGACATCGTCGGCATCTATCCCAATTACGCCCAAGCCTACGACGCTTGGAAAGATGCAGCGCACCGAACCGTCGACGATGCCCATATGCGCTACTTCATCGTCCATCTGCACCGGCTGCTGGACCCCGGCGAGGAGCCTAGCGGAGCGGTCGGTTAGCGGCATATTGCGCCTCGGGTTTTTGGCCTTAGAGACGCCCGACGCAGCGTGCTAGAAGGGCATGGCGCCCACGGGCCGCCTCCAGCCGAAGCGCCAAAAAACCGGGGAAATCGCTTGAACGATCAACTGTTCAGGGACGCAGACGCGATCACGCGCAGCGCCGACGAGCTTCAGGTCGACTATACGACCTGGGAGATCGTGGGGCGCATCTGGCGCGAGCATTTGCGGCCGCGGATCGGGCTGCTGGCCGTCGCCATGATCGCCATGCTGCTGACGGCGGCGACTACCGGCGCCATCCCCTTCCTCATCCAACGGACCGCCGACGATGTATTCGTCGCCAAGAACGAGCAGATGATCTACTGGATCGTGGCCGCCATCGTGGTGGTGACGATCGTCAAGGCGATCGCGGAATATGTGGCTGACGTCACCGTCGCCTATCTCGGCCATCGTTTCATCGCTGATCTTCGCCTGCAGATGTTCGCCAAGCTGGCTCGCGCCGACCTGAATTGGATCCAGAAAGTGCATTCGGGACGGCTGCTCGCGAGCTTCCTCAACGACGCTCTTCTCATCCGCCAGACCGCCAGCCGCTCTCTCGTGACGCTCGGCGAGAACTATCTCAAGGTCATCATCTTGCTAGGGGCCATGTTCTACATGGACCCGCGTTTCTCGATGCTGATCCTGGTCTTCATGCCGTTCGCCTGGTTCCTGCTGTCGCGCCAGCGCCGCAAGATGCGGAAGTCGACGACCAAGTCGCTGCAGGAGACGGGCGACCTTTCGGCTTTGATCAGCCAGACCTTGCGCGGCATGCGGGTCGTGCGTGCCTACCAGCAGGAGGACCGGGAAGAGGCCCGCGCCTCTTCGGCCATCCAGCGCGCGCTCGAATTCACCATGCGCGGCACACGGGCCCGGGCGCTGTCCAGCCCCTCGATCGAGCTGCTCACCGGGCTGGGTTTCGCACTCGCCATCTATTTCGCGGGCACCAAAGGGATTCGCGGCGATCTGACCCTCGGTCATTTCATGGGCTTCATGACGGCGGCGCTGCTCATCTATGCCCCGCTCAAGAGCGCCGCCACCTTGCAGACACAGCTCCAGGAAGGCATTGCCGCGGCGAGCCGCGTGTTCGGTGTGATCGACCGCGACATCCAGCTCAAGGAGGCGCCCGACGCCAAGCCGCTCAAGCTCAAGCGCGGCGAGATCGAGTTTCGGAATGTGTCCTTCGCTTACGAGCCCGGCAACGGCGTGCTCAAGTCGGTAAGCCTCACGGTTCCGCCAGGGCGCACGGTGGCGCTGGTCGGGCCTTCCGGCTCTGGCAAGAGCACGATGGTCAATCTCACCTTGCGCTTCTTCGATCCCGACCGAGGCAAGGTCCTGATCGACGGACAGGACATCAGCCAGGTGACGATCGCCAGCCTGCGGGAGTCGATCGCTCTCGTGACCCAGGACCCGGTGCTGTTCGACGATACGATCGGCGCCAATATCGCCTATGGCTCGAAGCCGGTGGACCAGGAGCGAGTGGTCGAAGCCGCCAAGGCCGCCGCCGCGCACGACTTCATCACGGGACTGCCGAAGGGCTACGATACGCGCGTCGGCGAGGCCGGAGGCCTGCTGTCGGGCGGCGAGCGCCAGCGCATCGCCATCGCCCGGGCCATCTACAAGGACGCGCCGATCCTGCTGCTGGACGAGCCCACCAGCTCGCTCGACTCGGAGGCGGAGGCCAAGGTGCAGGCGGCACTGGAAGAGCTGATGCGCGGCCGCACCGCGCTGATGATTGCCCACCGACTCTCCACGGTGAAGAAGGCCGATCTCATTTGCGTGCTCGATCAGGGCCGAATCATCGAGAGCGGACGTCATGAAGAGCTGGTGGCCAAAGGCGGCCTCTATACGAGGCTGCACGGCACCCAATTCGGCATCGCCGGGGGCGATCCGGCGCCAGGAGCGGCGGACCAAGAAGCTGCCCTAGCGGTCGGGAAATAGCAGCAAGACACTTCATGTGGAAACGGCTGCTAGGATCGAAGCCCGCCGCTGCCTTGAGCAGCGCACTCGCTGCCCGGTACCTCCGGTTCGTCTACGCGACGAGCGACGTCACGCGCGACCCGCAGGACAGCGACGACAAGCTGTTCGCACAGCATCCCCAAATCCTCGCCATCTGGCACGGACAGTTCCTGCTGCTGCCGCAACTCAAGCCGCAACGCCCGGCGGAGGTGCACGCGATGGTTTCCCGCCACGGCGACGCCGCGCTGATCGGCGCCGTGCTCGAACGTTTCGGCATGCGGCTGATTAGGGGCGCCGGCGCGGGCAAGCGCCGGCGCAATCGTGGCGGCGTGGCCGCCTTGCGCGAGTCCTTGCGCGCGCTCGCGGCGGGCGCCACGGTGGCCATGACCGCCGACGTGCCGCCAGGGCCTGCGCGCCGGGCAGGTGAAGGCATCGCCATGCTCGCCTCACTTTCGGGTCGTCCCGTCGTGCCGCTGGCGCTCGCCACCAGGCGCCGCATCGCGCTGCCCAGCTGGAGCGCCTTCACCGTCAACCTCCCCTTCTCCAGGCTTGCCATCGTGGTCGGCGACCCAGTGTGGGTACCGCAGACCAACGACGCCGAGGCACTCGAACGGGGGCGAATTGCCATCGAGACGGCTCTCGCCGACGCCACCGCGCGCGCTTATGCTCTGGCAGGAGCCAAGGACCCTTTGACCAAGCAAGCAACCATCAAGCCCGGACTTATGCTCAAGGCCTACCGGCTGTTCACCCGGCTCGCCGCGCCGGTTACGCCGCTGATCCTGGCCTGGCGTACGCGGCGCGGCAAAGAGGAGCCCGCCCGGCGTCCGGAGCGCTACGGCCTGGCAAGCATAGCCCGCCCCCCGGGCTTCCTCGCCTGGTTCCACGCGGCGAGCGTGGGCGAGGCCAATGCTGCGCTGCCGGTGATCGAGGCGATCGCCGCCGAGCGGCCGGAGGTGCGCATGCTGCTCACCACCGCCACCGTCACCTCGGCCAAGCTTGCCGGCGCGCGGCTGCCGCGCGGGGTGCTGCACCAATATGTGCCGCTCGACAATCTCACCTTCGTGCAGCGTTTCTTGCGACACTGGCGGCCCGATCTCGCGATTCTGGTCGAGTCGGAGATCTGGCCCAATCTCGTGCTCGAAACCCAGGCGCTTGGGGTTCCGCTGGTTCTGATCAACGGCCGCATGTCGGCTTCATCGTTCCGCCGCTGGCGCCGGCGCCCCGGCTTGAGCCGGCCACTATTCTCCGCGTTCGATCTCGTGCTGGCGCAGAATGACGGCCTGGCCGAGCGGTTCGCCCAGCTCGGCGTTTCCCGCGCGCTGGACGTCGGCAACCTAAAGGCTGACGCGCCGCCGCCGCCGGTCGATCTGCCCGGGCGGCGCAAGCTCGATGCCGCGCTCGCAGGGCGCACCATGTGGCTTGCGGCGAGCACGCACCCCGGCGAGGACGAGATCGTGGCCGCGGCGCATCTCAAGATGAAGCAGGCGCATCCCGACCTGCTGACCATCATCGTGCCGCGCCATCCCGAGCGAGGCCCGGCCGTCGTCGAGCAGCTCAAGGCGCTCGACCTCGCCGTTGCGCTCCGCTCGGAGGGCAAGCTGCCGCGGCCAGAGACCGACATTTATGTGGCCGACACGATCGGCGAGCTCGGCCTGTTCTATGTGCTGGCACCGGTCGCCTTTGTCGGCGGCTCGCTTGCCGAACGCGGCGGCCAGAACCCGGTCGAGCCGATCAAGCTCGGTGCCGCCGTACTGACCGGTCCCAACTGGCAGAACTTCACCGATGCCTACGCCGCGCTGCTGCGCGCCCAGGGCTGCACGGAGGTGAGGGATGCGGCAAGCCTCGCCGCCGCCGCGCTCGAATTGCTCGACGATGCCAATGCGCGCCGGGCAATGACCGAGCGGGCCAGCCGCACCATCGCCGCGATGGGCGGCGCATTGCCGCGCACGCTGGCCGAACTCGAAGCCTATCTCCCGCCAAAGACGACGTTGCAGCATGCGTCTTAAGGCGCCGTTCTGGTGGTATCGCAAGCAGGGCGCGCTCGCCTCGGCGCTCGCGCCGCTGGGCCGTCTCTATGGCAACGCGGCGGAAGCCCGCTTCGCCGGCACCGATCCTTACCGCTCGCGGCTGCCCGTGATCTGCATCGGCAATTTCACCTCGGGCGGGGGCGGCAAGACGCCGACCGCCATCGCCGTAGCCGCGCTGCTCACCGAAATGGGCCGCAAGCCGGCTTTCCTCACGCGGGGCTATGGCGGCAAGAGCGAGGGGCCGGTCCTGGTGTCAAAGAATCAGAGCGCGGAAATCGTTGGCGACGAGCCGCTGCTGCTTGCGGAGGTGGCGCCGACCATGGTCTCGGCAGATCGCGCGGCGGGCGCCAAGGCCATCGAGGCAAGCGAGGCGGACGTCATTGTCATGGATGACGGGTTCCAGAATCCCGGCCTGGCCAAGGATCTGTCGCTCGTGGTGGTGGATGCCGGGTCAGGCATCGGCAACGGGCTGGTGATGCCGGCGGGACCGCTCCGCGCGCCGCTCGCGGCGCAAATGGCACGGGCCGATGCGCTGGTCGTCATCGGCGATGGCCAGAAGGCGGAGCGGCTCAGCGATGCATTCGCGGCGCAAGCCAAGCCAGTGCTCAAGGCGCGCATGGTGCCGCGCCAGGACAAACGCTGGCTCGGCGTCTTGCCGGTGATCGGCTTCGCCGGCATCGCGCGGCCCGAGAAATTCTTCGCCACCTTGCGCGACAACGGCGCGCGGCTGATCGATGCACGCGCCTACCCCGACCACTATCGCTATAGCGAGCGTCAAGCGCGGAGCCTGCTCAAGGAGGCGACCGACTACAACGCCATGCTGGTCACCACCGAGAAGGATTGGGTGCGGCTGCCCGACGATCCGGACAGTGCCGCCGGCGAGCTGAAGCACCGCTCGCGCCCGTTCTCCATCGCAATTGCATTCTCCGACCCTGAGGCTGTCAAGGCGCACTTGGCCAAAGCGAGCAAAGGGATGGCCGAGATAAGCCCGGGCAATGACGGCCTGTCTTGAGAAGCCAACCTACTCGGCAGCAGCCGCAGCGGGGTGAGTTTCGCGGAAGCGCTTGAGCGAGGTGGCCGCATCAACATACGCTTCCTGCAGCTCCACGCTCCAATAGCGCAGCTCGTCGAGCGGGATGGTGCGGCCGGTGACCGCGCAGCGCACGAAATCGCCGGGCGTCAATACCTGCACCTCGCCGTCGAGATATTTCAGCTTGGCCTCGCCCTTGAAGCCAATGTTGCGTTCGAAACGATTCATCAAGACTAAGTGGCCCGTCGCTTTTCGTTGTTGTCAATCACCATAGCGTCAGCGCCGGCCCGTTGCCAGCCTTCTAAAGCAGGGAGCCCTGCTTTTCGTCGCCGCGTTTGGAACGCAATTTCGCCGCCGGCTCCGGCTTGCGCTCGCCAGAATCGGCATGCGCGGCAACATGGCCATCGGCGAACTCGAGGTCGAAAGCGGCATCAGGCTGCACCTCCGACGCGCGGCGCAGCATCGCCCCATCGGCCCCGCGCACCAGCGCAAAGCCCCGCGCCAGCACATTGTGATAGCCGAGCGTGAAGAGCAGCTTGGCCTGGGCGTCGAGCTTGGCCCGCGAGCGATCGAGCAGCGCGCCGACCGATCGCGAGGCGTTGCGATCGATGCGGATCAGCCGGTCGCGGCCGGACGACGCGGCGCGCGCCAGTGCTTGCGGCCTGAGCCCCGCCGAGGCGCGATCAAGCCAATTCCGATGTGCGCGGGCGTTGGCGATGAGCGCCCGCTTCAAACGCGAGCTCGCATGATCGAAGCGCTGGCGCGGCAAATCGAGAATATTGGCCTTGCGCGGCAGGCCGCGCGCTAGCCCTCCGAATCTGTGCCGCCCGCTTTCGATCCGGCGGCGCAGCGAGGTGGCGACGCGAAGGCCGTGCTGCGTTAAGGTGATGAGCAAATCTGCGCGCACCGGAACCGCGCGCTCGGCCGCCGCGGTCGGCGTGGGCGCGCGGAAATCGGCAACCAGGTCGATGATGGTCCAATCGGTTTCGTGCCCCACTGCCGAGATAAGCGGGATGGTGCTTGAAGCGACCGTGCGCGCAAGGCCTTCATCATTGAAGCCCCAAAGGTCCTCGAGGCTGCCGCCGCCCCGCGCGACGATCAGGAGATCGGGGCGCGGAATGGGCCCGCTCCGGTCCAATCGATTGAAGCCGACAATGGCGGCGGAGACTTCGACCGCGCAGGTCTCGCCCTGCACCCGCACCGGCCAGACCAGGACATGCGAGGGAAAGCGGTCTTCGAGCCGATGCAGGATGTCGCGGATGACGGCGCCGGTCGGCGACGTCACCACGCCGACGATGCGCGGCAAGAACGGCAGCGGCCGCTTACGCGCCGGATCGAACAGTCCCTCGGCGGCGAGCCGCTTCTTGCGCTCTTCGAGCTGGGCGAGCAGCGCGCCGATACCGGCAGGCTCCAGCTCGTCGATCACGATCTGATATTTGGAGCGGTCGGGATAGGTGGTGACCCGGCCCCGTGCTATCACTTCGAGCCCCTCGTCCGGCTTGCATTTGAGCCGCTGATAGGTGCTCCGCCAGATCACCGCCTCGATGCAGGCCTTCTCGTCCTTGAGGGTGAAATAGCAATGGCCCGAGCCGTGCTGGCCTCGGAAGCCCGAGATCTCGCCGCGGAGCTTCACCAGCCCATAGGCGTCCTCAACCGTGCGCTTGAGCGCGAAGGCGAGCTCCGAGACGGTGTATTCGACGAGATTGGTCTGCGGCGTTGCGGTTCGATCAGCCATTGGCGTCCATCCGTTTCATGCAATACAAGCTCGCCATGCAGCCTACAAGCGGAGCGTGATCCTTGGTGAAGGTGCTGCTGATCGGGGGCGGAGGGCGCGAGCATGCGCTCGCCTGGAAGCTCAGGCAAAGCCCCCTGCTCGATCGGCTCTATTGCGCGCCGGGGAATGCCGGGATCGAGGAACTCGCCGACTACGTCGAGCTTGACGTGGCCGACCACGAAGCGGTGATCCGATTTTGCCGGCAGAGCGACATCGGCCTCGTGGTGATCGGGCCCGAGGCGCCGCTGGTGGCGGGACTGGCCGACGCTCTCGTCGCGGCCGGTATCAAAGTGTTCGGGCCGTCGCGAGACGCCGCGCAGCTCGAAGGCTCGAAAGGCTTCACCAAGGACCTGTGCGCGGAATATGTCATTCCTACCGCATCCTATCGCCGCTTCGCCGACGCGCGCACCGCCAAGGAATTCGCCGCGACGCAAAACCTGCCGATCGTGGTCAAGGCCGACGGGCTTGCCGCCGGCAAGGGCGTGGTGATCGCCGAGACACGCGAGGAAGCCTATGCCGCCATCGACGCTTGCCTCTCCGGCGCATTCGGCGCGGGCGCGGAAATCGTCATCGAGGAATTTCTCGATGGCGAGGAAGCGAGCTTCTTCGCGCTGGTGGACGGCGAGACCGCGCTGCCGCTGGCGACGGCGCAAGACCACAAGCGTGCCTATGACGGCGACCGGGGGCCCAATACCGGCGGCATGGGCGCCTATTCGCCGGCGCCAGTCATGACCCCCGAACTCTCCGCACAAACGATGGAGTGGATCATCATGCCGACGGTCCGCGCCATGCAGGCGCGCGGCACGCCGTTCAAGGGCGTGCTCTATGCCGGGTTGATGCTGAAGAACGGGGTTGCCAAGCTGATCGAATATAATGTGCGCTTCGGCGATCCCGAGGCGCAGGTGCTGATGCTGCGGCTCAAATCGGACCTGTTGCCCGCCCTGCTCGCCGTGGCCGAAGGGCGGCTGCGCGAGATCACGCTCGAATGGCACGGCGACGACGCGCTCTGTGTGGTGATGGCGGCGAAAGGCTATCCCGGCGCCTATGAGAGAGGCTCGGAGATCAAAGGCCTCGCGGCGGCAGGTGCCAATCCGAATGTCGAGATTTTCCACGCGGGCACCAAGCGCGACGGCGACCGCGTCCTCGCCGATGGCGGCAGGGTTCTCGGCGTCACCGCGCGCGGCGAGGGCATCGCCGAGGCCAAGTCGCGCGCCTATGCGGCGATCGACAAGATCGACTGGCCAGAAGGCTTCTGCCGCCGCGACATCGGCTGGCGCGCCATTTCGCGATAGTGAAAATTCGCGCCGTTCCGCTGGTTATCCCCGCTATTATCCCCGGCCTTGGAACTTCCCTTAAACTGCACCCACCTCGTCCTTCTGAGGGGCGCTTTCATGAGGCGTTCGTGATGGTGGGATGAGGTGCGGCGGCCGCGGGTTGATGCACGCAGCATCAGCGCTCGGACGGAACCCCGGATGCTGAACGCATCGCGGAAACGGAGTCGCATGTCTTGTGGCTGAGCACGGAATTCCGGGGGTCGTGGCGGCTTGCTCCGGCCGATGTTCCCGGGCAGACTCCGTGGACAATCGCCACGGGGGGATTAGAGGGGATGAATTCCTGGCGGGTTTTCGTGTGGACCGCTCTCGGCTGCTTCGCCGGCATCATAGCGTTCCTGGCGGCGTTCATCGTCTTGATGAACCCCTACGGCAACCTGCCGCGCCTCCTCTTCAGCGAACATGTGATCAGCGACACCAATCAACGATTCCAATATCCGGCGCTGGTTCGCTCGCAGCGCTACGACTCGATCGTGATCGGCGCGTCCGATTCACGGTTGCTGCACCCGAGAGCGCTCGAACGGGTGTTTGGCGGACGGTTTGCCAATCTTGCGCTGAATGCCGGACGCGCTTACGAGCAATATCGTCTCGCCACGTTGTTCATCGAGGAAGTCGACAATAGGCGAACGCTTTTGGTCGGGCTCGACCATGTGTGGTGCGACGTGGAGGCAGAAGATAGACGCACCACGTTCCGCATGTTCCCGGAGTGGATGTATGACGGCGACTGGCGGAACGATGTTCGCTACATGCTGAACCCTAAGACAGTGGAGATCAGCGGGCGCAGATTTGCTCACGCCGTCGGCCTGAGAGAGGCGCGTTTCGTCGACGGCTACGAGGTGTTCCTGCCTCCGGAGAGCGCCTATGACCCGGTCAAGGTCAATGCCTTGCTTTGGCGCGATGAAGATCCCAGTTCGGTCGACCCGCAGGTGCCGCCACATGTGCCAAGTGCCGAGGAGCGGGCGAACTGGCGGTATCCGGCGCTTAACTGGCTCGAGGAGATAACCGCGAGATTCGGCGGGCGCATAGTGTTCGTTTATGCACCGGCGCATATTGCCCGGCAGCCGCGGCCCGGTTCGGCGGAAGCGGCGCGGGTGGAAGAGTGCAAGGCGCGTATTGGAGCGATCGCCCGGCGCCACAACGTGCCCTTCATCGATTTCAACATCCGGTCCGAGATCACGGTGACCGACGCCAATTGGTGGGATCGTCTGCATTACCGCCTGCCGATTGCCGACCGCGTCGTCGCCAACATCGAGCGGGCGCTCCAGACCGGAAAGGACGACCCGCAAGGGGAGTGGCGCTATCTTGAAGGGCCCCGCCCAGAGGAGGTCCGGTCCACCGCCCAGTAGGAGCAAGAGCCGGAAATCCTGCACAAGCGGCGGACCTGCTTCAAAAATGGACCTCGCGTAACCGATGCTGTTTCACAGCCAGGAGTTCATCCTCCTCTTCCTGCCCATCGCCGTCGGCGTCTTCTACGCCCTCGCCCGGCATCAAGCCTGGCGCGAGTGGTGGCTGATCGTCGCTTCCCTCGTCTTCTACGGCTGGTGGGACGTGCGCTTCGTGCCGTTGCTGGCCGGGCAGACCGTGCTGACCTGGCTAATCGTCGAACTTTCGATCCGCAAGGATTGGCGCTGGCTGCTCTATTTCGCCATCGTCGCCAATCTCGCGGTGCTCGGCCTGTTCAAATATATCGATTTCGGCGCGAGCATCCTGGAGCAGGTCACCGGACGTGAATTTGCCAAGGCTTCGCTGATCCTGCCGATCGGCATCAGCTTCTACACGTTCGAGCTGATCTCCTATCTGGTCGATCGCCTGCGCGGCACTGCGCCGCGTTACGACATCCGGGTGTTCGGCCTGTTCATCGTGCTGTTTCCGCATCTGATCGCCGGCCCGATCATGCGGCACAACGAAATCATCCCGCAGTTCTCCTACGATCCGTTGCGCACGGGCATGTATGAGCGCATCGGGCGCGGCTTGGTGCTGTTCCTGATCGGCTTCGTCGAGAAGTTCTTCGTAGCCGATCAATTGGCGCTCGTCGCCGATCCGATCTTCGCCAGTGCGGCGCTCACCGTGCCGACAGTCTCGCAGGCCGGCGCGGGCGCTCTGGCTTTCGCGCTGCAGATCTTCTTCGACTTCGTCGCCTATTCGAACATGGCGATGGGAATCGGGTTGATGTGCGGGCTGATGCTGCCGGTGAACTTCAACGTGCCTTATCGTGCGGTGAATCTGCGCGACTTCTGGCGCCGCTGGCACATCACCTTGTCGCGCTGGCTGCGCGACTATGTCTACCTCCCGCTCGGCGGCAGCCGCGAAGGCGTCGGCGTCTATGTATGGGCGACGCTGGTCACCATGGGACTATGCGGCCTCTGGCACGGTGCGGGCTGGACGTTCGTGCTGTGGGGTCTCGGCCATGGTGTAGGCCTGTTGGTTTGCAGGTTCTGGCAGGCTTACGGACCTCCGCTCCCCTCGCTTGTTGCCTGGGCGATTACGATCAGCTTCGTGGTGCTGCTGTTCGTCCTGTTCCGCTCGCCCGATCTCCTCACCGCTGCAAACATGTTCGCCGGACTGATCGGCCAAGCGGGGCTGGGGTCGCTATGGCCCGCGAGCACCCTAATACCGATTGCGATCGCCGGCGCCATCGCGCTGTTCAAAGTCCCAACGTTCGAGATTGCCATGTGGCTCCGGCCGAATTGGCCCACGGCGATCGTCGTTGCGTTGCTGGCGGCGGTCTGCGTGCTGCAAGTCGGCGAGGGCGCCCCGTTGAGCTTCATCTATTTCCAGTTCTGACGCGAGGCGCAGAGTGTTCCCGGCGTGCAATGAAAGGATAGCGGCGAAGATGCCCGGCCCCATCGAGCATGGCCAGTTCCAACGTGACTTCCCCAGGGTTGCTGGTCTCGGAGAGGAGCAGCCACGCCGTCAGATGGCCCTCGGAGGCCCGCGCCACCGTCCCGGAATGGGCCTCGTGCGGCCCGAGCGCGAGGTCGAGCGGAATGCTCGCGGTCGCCTTGTCGGTCGAGGGATGCGACCAGACCTGGAACTCGCCCTTCCGCGTGTTGACCTGCTTTATCGGCGCGAGCAGCCGCGCAGCTCTCGGCCGCACGCGCCTCAGTTCGTCGACGACGATGGGGTAAGGCGCCCGATTGGCGACGGCGATCTGCACTTGGTACCAGCCCTTCTGCAACTCGGTGAAGGATGCCCTGATCACCGGCGGAGCGCCGGCACGCGCCGCGCGCAAAACATAGCTTGCGGTCCACCCGGCGATCAGAACGACCGCCGTCACCACGACGCCGAGTTGCAGGGCGAAGAGCCAGTTGTCCATTCCGACACATTGCAGGAAGAGCAATGCGTCTCTAAGCTGTTTCGTGAATAGGCAGGAGACGCAAATGCGGCAGCGATTCGCCCTTTACAGAAAAATAGCCCTGGTCCTGGCGGGGATCGCGGCGGCGTTCGGCCTGCTCGCCGCAGGGGGCAGTCCGGCGCAGGCTGCGCCGCCCTTGGCACAGGCGCTCGGCAGCCAGCCGTCGCAGCTGACCCAAGTCAAAATCTACCGGCGCGGGCGTCCCCCGATCTATCCCTATTATTACATACCCGGCCGGCCGGGCGGTTACAGCTT
>Ga0190270_10000782_pt1 | contig 14292 bp, 14 predicted proteins | sample Popmic320T_FD_133748 | JGI IMG/M metagenome (GOLD analysis project Ga0190270, IMG submission 133748) | Populus adjacent soil microbial communities from riparian zone of Weber River, Utah, USA - 320 T | ecosystem: Environmental > Terrestrial > Soil > Riparian zone | place: USA: Utah | collected... | reverse complement strand
TCGACGCCGTCCTGCTCGGCCGAGAAGCCGCCGGAGGCGAAGGTGGCCTCGAGACCGGCGCGATAGCCGGGCGAGATCGGCATGCTGGCGCCGAGCGCCACCACCGGTGCCACGGACTGTTGGACCGTCACCTCGGTGACGAGCACGTCGCGCACCAGAGTGCTGGCCCACATCGCGCCCGCGCGGGCGTAGTAGTCCGTCTGAGCGTGAAGCGGTCCGGCACCGGCCGCCAGAAGCAGGACCGGGAGCAGAGTTGGCTTGAGCATCGGTGGAAGATGGATCTCGCCTGGAGGAGGGTCAACGTGGACCGCGGGCGTATGCGCGCAGCCGTCTCAGCATGCGACGGTCGCAGGTGACCGCGTCGTCGCCTTTGGGGGTCTCGATCACCTTCATCACCTTGCGGAAGCGCGGGTCGCGCATGATCCGCCGGAAGGGCTCGGGCCCGAGCGAGCCTTCGCCGATCAATTCGTGGCGGTCGCGGCGCGAGCCGAACGGGGTCTTGGAGTCGTTGAGGTGGATGCAGCGGAGCAGCCCGAAGCCGATGGCCTGCTTCCAGCGCCGCCACACGCCGTCGTAGTCGCCCACCAGGTCGTAACCCGCGGCATGGAGGTGACAGGTGTCCACGCAGAAGGCGACGCGATGGCGCACGCTCTCCTCCACCGACTCCCGGAGCGCGGCCAGCTCCTCGAACGTGGCGCCCAGCGAGGTGCCCGAGCCCGCGGTGCTCTCCAGCAGCACCATCACCTCGCCGGGAACCGCCTGGAGACAGCGGGTGATGGCGGCGGCATTCCGTCCGATGCCGGCCTCGCGATGGTCGATAAAGTTGCCGGGATGCGACACCACGGCCGGGATGCCCAGCAGGTCGCAACGCCGAAGCTCGTTGGTGAACGACTCGACCGATCGGGCCGAGAGGACCGGATCCGGGGTGGCGAGGTTGATTAGGTAGGAGTCATGCGCCACTATACGTGCGATCTCACTCCGATCACACTCGCGTCGGAACGCCGTCCGGGACTCTTCCGAGAGCGCAGACTCTCTCCACTGGTTGGGGGTCTTGGTGAACACCTGGATCGCCGTGGCACCGATGGCTTTCCCGCGCGCGAGCGCGTGGTGCACACCTCCCTGGGTCGAAACGTGGGCGCCGAGCAGGTCGGCGACTCTGCGCTGATGCATTCGACGATCTCCCTCGCGTGACGAACGGCAGCCGTGTGCTGCTCGCCGGCGATGCCGCGGCCCGGCCCGCGGGGCTCGAGCGCGCCCTGACCCGGGCGGGATTCCAGCTGGCCGAGGCGCGGCCGACGGGCGATGGGCCGGAACCCGACGCCATCCTGGTCACCCTCCCCAGCGCCTCGGCCGATGCGTTGCGCGCCGCCCTGGGCGACCCACGCGCCGCTTCGCCGCCGATCATTGTAATCATGGCGGGGTCCGATGCCGACGCCCCCACGGCCGCGCTGGCGCTCGGCGCCGACGACGCGCTCGCGGCGCCGATCCACCTGCCCGAGCTCTGCGCCCGACTTCACGCCCGGATCCGGGACCGGCAGTACCCCCGTGGCACGCCTCGAGAGGGAGCGGTGCGCCGCTCGCTCGAGCGCCTGGTGGGCGAGGGCCGCGACGGCCTCAGGCCTGACGAGGTCGTGCTCGCCCTGGTGCGTCGCCTCGCCCGCGCCTTCGACCTGCGCTCGTGCGCCTTCGTGGCCATCGAGTCCGACGGCAGCGCCCGCGTGGTCGCGGGCGCGGGACAGGAACAGGCCGTGACCGGGCGGGACGAGGCGCTGGATCTCGACCAGCACGGCGAGGTCGCGGAGGCCATCCGGCTGCGGCGACTCGCCGGGCGGCCCGACGGGGCGGTGACCGCGCTGCCGGCGGTCGTCGCCGGTCGGGTGCACGGCATCCTCGAGCTGGTGCGCTGCGACGGCCGGCCGGCGCTCACCGCCGCGCAGCTCCAGTTCGCCGACCAGCTCGCGGAAGCCGCCGTCCGGGCGCTCGAGCCCCCGGTCACGGCGGGCGCCAACGGCCCCTACCCGGGGCCACGGCATGGCTCGCCGCAGGTGACGCTTGACCACCGGCTGCAGGAGGAGTTCGAGCGGGCGCGGCGCTACTCGCTCAGCTTCAGCCTCGTGCTGCTCGAGGTGCGCGCCACCGGCAGTGAGCAGGGCGCGGAGACGGTCGAGCGCCTCCAGCGCGGGCTCCGGCTGCCGGACTTCGTCGCCCCCTACGCCGGTGGCGAGTACGCCATCGTTCTCCCCGAGACCGGCGCCGATGGCGCGCGTCGCTCGGTGGCGCGGGTCCGCGAGCAGCTGATCCAGGGTGGGAACGGAACCGTGGCCGAGCCGCCGCTCAGCGCCGGGATCGTGACCTACCCTCATCCCGCGGTGAGCCAGGCGGACGACCTGTTCGCGTTGGTCGAGGCCGCACTGGCCCGCGGCAAGGCCCAATCGGGCGAGCGGGTCGGGATCGCGGACTGATCCGCCTCAGCGCTTCCGAAGCCAATCCACCGGGTTGAGCGCGACCTGGTTCTCACCCCGGATCTCGAAGTGGAGATGCGGTCCGTAGTCGGAGTTGCCGCCGCCCACGGTGCCGATAGTCTGGTCCCGCGAGACGGTGGCTGAGAGCTGCACCTCTGCGGACTGGAGGTGGGAGTAGACCGAGTAGTACCCGTTGCCGTGCTCCAGCACCACGGTGAGCCCGTAGGTGCCGAACTGTCCAACCAGCCGCACCTTCCCTGATTCTACCGCCTTCACCGGCGTGCCCGCTTCTGCCGCGATCCCGATGCCGTTCCAGCGGATGATCCCGCCGCTCGGGAGCGTGTCGCGGCCGAAGCGGTAGACGATCGCGCCCTCGACCGGCCAATCGAGGCGACCGATGTCCGCGGTAGTGATGGAGCCGGGGACCGGCGCGGCCCCGCCCGGCGCCCTCACCTCGTCCCGTCGGGCACGCTCGAGGGAGGCGAGCAGGTCGTTGAGCCGGCTCTCGTCCTTCTGCAGCTCGGACAGACGCTGCTCCGTGGTTCGGGCGGTCCGGCGCAGCTGCGACAGCCGGCGGGCGCGGGCCTCGACCAGCTCGCTGAACTTGGTGTACTCCGCCTCCCGCTCCTCACGAGTGCGATCGAGCTGCTTGCGGACGTCGAGCAGGTCGTCGCGCTGCTCCACCACGCGGTTCCTGAGCTTTTCGACGTCGCCCACCAGCGCGCGGTCCTGCCGGCTGGTGAGGTACAGGTACTTGTACCGGCTCAGGAGGTCGCCGAACGATTCGGCGGCGAGCAGGGCCTGGAAGGTGTAGAGCGCGCCCCGCTTGTAGATGTCCACCAGCCGGCGCTCCAGCACCGCGCGGCGCTCGGCGAGATTGTCTTCCGTCAGGATGAGCTCCGCGCTGCTCCGGTCGAGCCGGCCCGAGAGACCCCCGATCTGGCGCTCGATCTCGTCCACGATCTTCTGAGTGGACTCGCGCTGGCGCTCGAGGATGTGGAGCTCGTCGTTGACGTCGTGGACCTGGCCCTGCAGACGCTCCTGCTGCTGCTGGAGCCGGTCGCGCTCCCTGCGGATCTCCTCGAGCCGCTTGCGGCTGCGCTCCATCTCCTTGGTGTCCTGCGCGTGGAGCGGCGTAGGGAAGAGAGCGATGAGCGCGACGAGCACTGTCATCCCGAGCGCAGCGAGGGATCTTGTCCGCCGCGCGTCGGTGCGTGGCCCGGCAAGGTCCCTCGCTGCGCTCGGGATGACAGTGTCGCTGCCTGCTCTACACATTGCGCAAGTGCCGCCCCACGCTCACCAGGCTCCCCGCGAGCCCCAGCAGCACACCGAACACTAGGATGACCACCATGTGCTCGGGACGGAAGAAGATCAGCCCCGCGAACGGTCCGCCGGCGGAATCGCGGAGGAGCAGATACCCGGCATAGCAGAGCACCAGCGAGAGGAACCCGCCCAGCAGGCCCTTGAACGCGCCTTCCAGCAGGAACGGCCCGCGGATGAACCAGTTGGTGGCGCCCACCAGACGCATGATGACGATCTCGCGGGCCCGCTGGAGGATGGTGAGACGGATGGTGACCCCGATGATCACGACCGCGACCATGGCGAAGGCGAGGCCGATGACCAGCCCGACGATGCCGGTCACGTTGCGAAGCTGGTCCAGCCGCTGCACCCAGTCCCGGCCGTACCGCACGTCGTCCACGAAGCCGAATCCCCGGAGCCGCTCGACCACGCGCTCGACTGTCTTCGAGTCCCGTGAGCCCTCTTCCAGCCGCACCTCGATGGACGCGGGGAGCGGGTTGGTGGCGAGGTCGCGGTACGCGTCCCGGAACTCCACCAGCTCCGCGCGCGCTCGCCTCAGGGCCTGCTCCTCGGTCACATAGCTCACGTCCTGCACTTCGGGGAATGCCGCGATGTCCTGGGTGGCGAGGGTGATCGTCTCCGCGGGTGTGCCGCGGAGCACGAAGGCGACGATCTCGACCCGCTCCTCGATGCCCCGGAGCGCCTGCCGGAGGTTGATCGCCACCAGGCCGAAGAGACCGACGGTGAAGAGCGAGAAGGCGATCGTGGTGATGGAGAGCGCGGAGAGCAGCGGCGCCCGGCGGAAAGAGAGGAGCGCCTCGCGGGTCAGCAGTCTCACGAGACCTCCGTCTCCTCCGCTTCGTCCACCGCGCTGTCGAAGACCACGGAGCCATCGCGCAGCTCGATGGAGCGGTAGGGGGCCTGGCGCACCAGGTCCAGGTCGTGCGTCGCCATGACGACGACGGTGCCGGCGGCATTGATGTCGCGGAGCAGCTGGAAGACGCCTCGAGTGGCGCGCTCGTCGAGGTTGCCGGTGGGCTCGTCGGCGATGATGATCGCGGGGTCGTTCACCAGCGCCCGTGCGATGGCGACGCGCTGCTGCTCGCCGCCCGAGAGCTCGCGAGGGTAGGCGCGGCCCTTCGCGGCGAGCCCCACCTGGGTCAGCACGCGCATCACCCGCGCTGCGATGGTGTCGCGTCGCGCGCTGGTGACCTCGAGCGCGAACGCGATATTCTCCGCCGCGGTGCGGTCCTCCAGCAGGCGGAAGTCCTGGAACACGATGCCGAGTCGCCGCCGCAGCATGGGGATGTCGCTCGGCCGCAGCTCGCTCACGCTGGCGCCGGAGACCCGCACGTCACCCGAGGTGGGCTGCTGCTCCGCGTAGAGCATCTTCATGATGGTGGACTTGCCGGCGCCCGAATGCCCGGTGAGGAAGACGAATTCCCCCTTGCCGACCCGGAAGGACACGTCCTTGAGCGCGAGGGCACCGTTGGGATACGACTTGTAGACGTGGGAGAAGCGGATCACAAGCGTCAAACTAAGGGAGGGACTGGCGGCGGAGAAGCGGGAATGCCGTCACGACTCCTTTCCCAGTGCCTGGCGCAGGTCGTCAATGATGTCCTCGCCGTCCTCCAGCCCGCAGCTCAGGCGCAGAAACCCGTCCGGGATGCCGGCCGCCGCCCGCGCCTCGGGCGTGAGATCGCGGTGCGAGGTGAGCCTCGGCTCGGAGACGAGGCTTTCCACACCCGCGAGGCTGGGCGCGTGCGCGATCAGCTTCAGGCGCTTGAGCATCCGCTCCGCAGACCGGGTGCCGCCCTTGACCTCGAGCCCCACCATGCCGCTGAATCCCGAGAGCGCGCGACGGGCGTAGGCGTGATCGGGATGGCTGGCGAGGCCAGGATAGTGCACCCGCACGATGGACGGATGCTTCTCCGCCCAGCGCGCCACCGCGAGGCCGTTGGCGTTGTGGCGCTCCATGCGGACGGCGAGCGTGCGGAGCCCGCGGTCCACCAGCCACGCGGTATGCGGGTCGATCGCCTGCCCCCACACGCGGAGCAGGCGGTTGACCTCTTCCACCAGGGACGCCGAGCCGGCCACCGCGCCGGCCACCACGTCGCTGTGGCCGTTGAGGTACTTGGTGGCGCTGGTGATGACCACGTCCGCCCCGTGCTCCAGCGGGCGGAAGTTGATGGGGCTCGCGAACGTCCCGTCCACCAGCAGCGCCAGGCCGAACTCCCGCGCCACCTGAGCGATCGGCGCCAGGTCCAGCACCCGCATCGTGGGATTGGTCGGGGTCTCGACGAAGATGGCGCGGGTGTTCTTCCGCATCGAGCGGCGCCAGAGCCGGGGGTGCGAGGGGTCCACGAAGGTGACGTCGATGCCCAGGCGGACGAGCTCTTCTCCGAAGAGCCGGCGGGTGCCGCCGTAGATCCAGGCGCTGCTGACCAGGTGGTCGCCGGGGCGAAGCACGGCGAGGTGGGCGAGCGCGGTCGCTCCCATGCCGCTGCCGAGGAAGATCGCCGCCTCCGCGCCCTCCAGCAGCGCGTACTTGCGCGCGAGCTCCACCTGGCTGGGCGTGTTGCCGTAGCGGGTGTACAGCACCTCGTCGAGGGAGCCGACCGGGTTGGTGAAGGTGCTGCTCTGCACGATGGAGGGCGCCACCGGCGTCCAGTCCGGGCGCCGGCGCGGGACGCCGTGGATCGCCAGGGTGGAGAGACCCGGACGCCGGGAGCTCATGCGACGAGCAGCGGGTACCGCAGATCGCCTTCGGGGCGCACCAATCGGTGGTGGGTGAGACTCTCCAGGGCTTCGGTCGCGCGCGCCTCGGGCCAGTCGAGGGCCTGAGCGACGTCCCCGGCGCAGGCGCGACCCAGCCGGCAGACACAGGTGAAGGCGGCGCGCGCATCCCCCGAAACGAAGCCCAGGAGCACCGTCTCGCCGTCGGCCACCATCGCCGCCACCGCGAGACCGTGGTGGGTGAGCACCTGCTCGATCGCGTCGTGCTGGTCGTCGCGCAGGCCGCGCAGCACGACGAACCGGGGCTGCTGCGAGGCCTGGGCCAGCAGCAGCTTGGCGACGATCTCTTCGGCGCAGGAGAAGTCGAGCAGCTCGATGTCGGAGAAGTCCAGCAGGGCGGTGAGGCAGTCGGAACGGGAGAGGGCGACCTCGATGCTGTGCCGGACCGCGGCGCCGGTGGGCCGGGTGACGAGATGGCGATAGGGCGAGGTCGCCGTCTCACGCAACAGGTGACCGATCCGGATGGTCTCGATCATCTGCTCTCGGCCTCCTGCGTGGCGGGGATGGTGATCTGCACCTGGGCTCCTGGAAAGTATGGCAGGTGATCGGCCAGCGGCACGTCATCGTCCCACATCGGCACGATCGAGAGGCGGGCGGTCCCGCTCCGGATCGAGATCTTGCCTTTCCAGCGGTCGAGAAAACCCTTGATGCCCGCCAGCCCCTGGCCCCGCCCGGGATCGCGGAAGCGGCTCACACCCTGGATCAGCGCCGCCTCCAGCGCCGCGCCGTCGCCCCAACGCTCGCCGAACCGCTTGGCGTGGGTGCTCTCCAGCGACCGGCGGAAGCCGATGCCCGCGTCGCTCACCGCGATCACCGCCACGCGGCGGCCCAGGCGACGCCGGAAGGTATACACCTGTACCGCCACCCAGCCGCTGGTGCCGGCGTGCTCCACAATATTCTGGCACGATTCGGAAAGCGCCATACTGAAGCGCATGGTGGCGTTGCGCTCGAGTCCCAGCTCGCCGTGGAGAATGCGCGACGCCGTCTCGCTGATCTTCTCCACCACCTGGTGTACGTCCTCCATCGCCCGCACCGGGGTCACATCGAGCAGCACGTCGCTCGGTCCCGTCGCGGCCGCCTTCGGCACGCGGCCGTGGAGCTCGAACAGCTCCGCCGCGTGCCGGAAGAACCCGATCCTGGCCCAGTAGCGCTTGACCTCGTCGCTGTTGGGCACCGTGAGGAGCGGCCGCTCCAGCCGCGCCTCCGCGACGGCCTGGCCGGCGGTGAGCAGGGCGATGAGCCCGTACGGCGACGCCCACTGCGCGCCGCGAGCGTCCACCAGCAGCTTCTCCTCCGGCGGCCAGGCGCCGAAGTCGCCCGCGAACTGGTCGAAGCTCCGGTCGTCGAAATGGGCCGGCACCTCGATCACGCGGGTCATGGCAGCACCAGCTCGCCACGGAGGTGGCGCGAGAGCCCACCGGCGCCGCGAAACGCGGCATTCCTCGCGGCCATCCCGTTGGCATGCCGAATCGCCGTCTCCACCTGATCACCCGCGAACAGGCGCGCCGCGGCCGCCGCGCCGAACACATCGCCGCAACCCGTAGGGTCGAGGACGTCGACCGCCGGCGCGGGCATGAGGGCAGTGCGGAGGGCGGCGGCGGTCGGGCGGTCAGGCGGTCGGGCGATCGGACTCGTCAGGCGATCGGAACTCACCCTGCCGAGAGAACCGACCGCCTGACCGCCCGACCGCCCGACCGCCCACCCATCGAACCCCGGCGCCGCCACGTACGCCGCCCCCTTCGCCGCCAGCGTCACGATCAGGAGCGAGGTGCCCGCGCCGATCGCTTCGGCGGCGAGACTCAGCGGGTCGGGGGAGAGCAGTCGCATCTCGTCCTCGTTCAGCTGGATCACGTCGAAGCAGCCCAGCCAGCTGGCGGCTTCCTGGAGCGGGCGGGCGACCCGCACCCCGTCGTGTTGCATACCGAGCAGCAGACTGTGCAGGTCCACGTAAATCGGGCCGCGGAAGCCCTGCCGCAACGCCTGCGCGGTGCCGAGCGCGAGCTCGAACCCGGAAATGAAGTTGAGGTAGAGCGCATCCAGATCGCGCACCATCGGCCCCAGCTCGCTCCAGGTCCACCCGGGCACTCCACCGGACATCCTCTCGGTCCGCCGCTCGCTGGAGTAGTAGTGGAGCACGACGCGATTGTTGGGGGCGGGCACCTCCACGCAGCGGCCGCCCGGCGTGATGTGGCGCAGCCCGCCGAGGAACTCGTGAGCCTTGCCCGCCAGGTCCTGGCCCACCTTGATCAGGGGAACGATCTCCCAGCCAGGCGCCACGCTGGCGTCGAGACTCGCCAGCGCGTAGGCGACCCCACCCCACTCCTCCACCGGCTCCGCCAGGGGATCGCGGCCGTAGATCTGGTCCCAAACGAGGGAGCCCAGGATGCCGACCTTAGGCATCCAGGAACGTCTTGGCCGCCCCGTACACGCCTGCGGTGCCCACCAGCTCGCCGGGCACGATGCGACAGGCGGCGACCGCGGGCTTGAAGGCGCGGCGCGCCGTCTCCCGGCGCAGAGGAATGAAGAGATGGTCGCCGGCGAGAGTCACGCCCCCGCAGATGACGACGACCTCGGGGTTGAACACGTTGAGCAGGTTCGAGACGCCGGCGCCGAGGAACTTGGCGGTGTCGTTCACCACCTCGAGCGCGAGCTCGTCCCCGTCGTGCGCCGCCTCGTACACCGTCTGCGCGGTGATCTTCGAGGTGTCACCACCCACGTAGCTGGGCAGGCGGGTCTCCGCGCCGGCCTCCATCGCCTCGATGGCGCGCAGCGCGATGTTCGGCCCGGAGGCGTAGGCCTCGAGGCAGCCGTAGTTGCCGCATTTGCAGCGCCGCCCTTCGGTGTCGATCGTGGTGTGGCCGATCTCGCCCGCGACGTCCGACGCGCCGTGGTACAGCCGGCCGTCGAGGATGAGACCCCCGCCGACCCCGGTGCCGATGGTGATGCCGATGGCGTGGCGACTTCCGCGCGCGGCGCCGACCCACCACTCGCCCAGCACCGCGCAGTTGGCGTCGTTGTCGAGCTCGGCCGGGAGGCCGAGCCGGTCGCGGATGATCTGGCGGAGGGGGAGGTTCACCCAGCCGAGGTTGGGGGTGAGGAGCACGATGCCGCTCTTGGTGTCGAGCGGGCCAGGCGCGCCGACACCGACACCGAGGATCTCGGCTCCCGGCACTTCGCGCTTGGTGCGGGCGCTGCACTCCTGGGCCAGCGCGACCAGCCGGTCCACCACGTCGCTCGCGCCCGCCTCCGCGTGGGTCGGGGCGCTGGCGAGGGCCTGCAGGGTGCTGCCGTCCTCGGCCACGCACCCCACGACGAGGTTGGTCCCGCCGATGTCAATGCCGAGTACGAATCGCACGCCGATCCTCCGCTTCCTCGACCATGACGACCGCGTCCACCACCGTCTCCACCGCGAGCTCCCGCATGCATCGGTGATGACCCAGCGGGCACACCGCCGGCCCATGCGCCGAGCAGGGCCGGCAGCGGAGGCCCGCATGCCCCAGCGCGAGACTTCGCCGGTCTCTTGGCCCGAAGCCTTGCTCCGGCGCGGTAGGTCCGAAGATCGCCACCACGGGCGTACCGACCGCGGTCGCCAGGTGGAGCGGGGCCGAATCGTTGGTGACGAGCGCGCGGGCGCGGCGGATCACGGCGGCCGAGGTCCGGAGGCTCAGCGCGCCCGCGGCGCTCCACGCCCGCCCAGGTGCCGCCGCGACGATCGCATCGGCCAGCGAGGCGTCCTCCCGACCGCCGATCACCACGATCGCGCCCTCGACCGAGGCCGCGAGCGCCGGATAGTAGGGCCACCGCTTGGTGCCCCAGATGGAGCCGGGAGCCACGGCGGTGAAGCTCGCCGGCACTTCGCGCTCGCCGAGCCAGCGGTCGGCGGCGCGCTCGTCCTCGTCGCCAAGTGCCAGTGAGACTGGGGGCGCCTCGGCGTCGCGCCGGCCGGCCAGGGCGAGAAGCCGCTCGACCTCGTGGCCGGTCCGCTTCCGCGCGACGCGCGTGGTATAAGTAATCGCGGCGGGACTGTCCGCGAAGCCCGTGCGCTCGGGGGCGCGCGCCAGCAGCGCCAGGGCCGCCGAGCGCCAGGATCGGTGGGGCAGGTAGGCCCGCGCGTACCGGCGCGCCCGGAGCGCGGCCCCGAGCCGCCGGACCCCACGGAGCCCCGCGTCACGCCCCTGCTTGTCGAACCGGATGAGCTCCCGCACTGCCGGGTGACCCTCGAGCAGCACTGCGGCGGCCGGGGTCGTCACCACGTCCACGGGCCCGTGCCGCTCCGCGAGCGCGGTGAGCAGCGGGGTCGTGAGGACGACGTCGCCGAGGAAGGCGGTCTGGATGACGAGGACAGCGTCCCGCTGACCCGCCGTCATTCCACCTGCAGCACGGCCAGGAACGCCTCCTGCGGGATCTCCACCGCCCCGATCTGCTTCATGCGCTTCTTCCCCTCCTTCTGCTTCTCGAGGAGCTTGCGCTTGCGGGTGATGTCGCCGCCGTAGCACTTGGCGAGCACGTCCTTGCGGAAGGCGGAGATCGTCTCGCGGGCGATGATCTTGTTGCCGATCGCCGCCTGGATCGCCACCTGATAGAGCTGCCGGGGGATCAGCTCCTTCAGCTTCTCGGCCACCTTGCGGCCGTACTCCTGGGCCTTGTCGCGATGGATGATGACGCTGAAGGCGTCGATCGGGTCGCCATTGATGAGCATGTCGAGCTTGACCAGGTCCGACTCGCGGTAGCCTGCCATCTCGTAGTCCAGCGACGCGTAACCGCGGCTGAGCGACTTCAGCTTGTCGTAGAAGTCGAGCACGATCTCGCCCAGCGGGAAGTCGAAGTGGAACTCGACCCGGGTGGTGTCGATGTAGTGCATCCCGTGGTACACGCCCCGCCGATCCTGGCCCAGCTTCATGATCCCACCGATGTAGTCGGCCGGGGCCATGATGCGGGCCTTCACGTAGGGCTCCTCGATCCGGTCGATCGAGGCGGGGTCGGGGAGGTGGCTGGGATTCTCCAGCAGCCGCATCTCGCCGTCGGTGGCGTACACGTGATACTCCACCGTCGGCACCGTGCTGATGAGGTCGAGATCGAACTCACGCTCCAGCCGCTCCTGCACGATCTCCATGTGCAGCAGGCCGAGGAAGCCGCAGCGGAACCCGAAGCCGAGCGCGGTGGAAGACTCCGGCTCGTACTGGAGGCTGGCGTCGTTGAGCCGGAGCTTCTCCAGGGCGTCGCGCAGGCCCTCGTACTGGTCGGACTCGGTGGGATAGAGCCCCGCGAACACCATCGACTTGACCTCGCGGTACCCCGGCAGCAGCGCGGACGCCCGGTCGTGAGCGTCGAAGATGGTGTCGCCCACCCGGGCATCGCGCACGTCGCGCAGGCTCGCCACCAGGTAACCCACCTCGCCCGCCTCGAGCTGCGGCCCCGGCCGCTGGCCCAGCTGGAGGTAGCCCACTTCGTCCACGTGGTACACCTCGTCCGGGTGGGCACCGAACGCGATCTCCATCCCCTGGCGCACCACGCCGTCCACCACCCGGATGCTCGGAATGGCCCCACGATAGCGGTCGTAGTAGGAGTCGAAGATGAGAGCGCGGAGCGGCGCGTCTTCCCGGCCTTTCGGAGGCGGCACCCGCGCGACGATCGCCTCCAGCAGCTCGGGGATGCCGATGCCCTCCTTGGCGGAAACCGCGAGGATCTCCTCCCGCTTGGCCCCGATCAGGTCCATGATCTCCTGCGCCCGGCGCTCCGGCTCGGCGCCGGGGAGATCGATCTTGTTGAGGACCGGAATGACCTCCAGACCGGCATCCATGGCAAGGAAGAGGTTGCTGAGCGTCTGCGCCTGGATCCCCTGGGACGCGTCCACCACCAGGATCGCGCCCTCGCACGCGGCGAGGGAGCGGGAGACCTCGTAGGTGAAGTCCACGTGACCCGGGGTGTCGATCAGGTTGAGCTCATAGTCGGTCCCGTCCCGCCCCGTGTAGGCCATTCGGACCGCGTTGAGCTTGATGGTGATCCCGCGCTCCCGCTCGAGATCCATGGTGTCGAGGAGCTGCTCCCGCATCTGGCGTTTCTCCACCGCGCCGGTCGCCTCGATGAGACGGTCGGCGAGGGTGGACTTGCCGTGGTCGATGTGCGCGACGATGCAGAAGTTGCGAATGCGGGACTGGGACATGGGGGGAAAATAGCGGTACCGCCCTTGTGCCGCCGGTTACTGTTCGTCGTGCCCGCGACCGTTCCAGCGCACCGACCCGCGCTCGCCGACGACCTCGGCATGCTCCTTGTCGTCCTCATCTGGGGCGTCAACTTCAGCGTCACCAAGGGCGCGTTCGACAGCTTTCCCCCGCTCGCGTTCACCGGGGTGCGGTTCGGGCTCGCCAGTCTCCTCCTGGTCCCGCTGGTGCATCGGCTGGAGGGCCTGGAGCCGCTGCCGCGGGGGGCGCTGGTGCGACTCGTCGTGCTGGGAGTGGTGGGCAACACCCTCTATCAGTTGGCCTGGATCTCCGGGTTGGAGCGGACGACGGCGTCGAACAGCGCGCTCATCCTATCCTCGATGCCCACCATCGTGGCGGTGATGGCCGTCGTCCTCGGCCTGGAGCCGTTCCGTCCCAAGGTGATCGGCGGAGTGCTGGTCGCGAGCCTGGGCGTGATCCTCGTCGTGGCGGCGAGGGGAACCGGCTTCGACGCAACCACCACGGCCGGCGACCTGCTCTCGCTCGCCGCGGTGATCTGCTGGGCCGGCTATACACTGGGTCTCCGAGGGTTGCCCCAGGGAATCTCGCCGCTCCGGGTCACCATGGTGACGACGGTCGCCGGCGCACCCGCGCTGCTGATCGCCGGCTTGCCCTCGATCGTGGGGATGGATTGGAGCGCGGTGGGGTGGGAGGGCTGGGCGGCCCTGGCCTACGCGACGGTGCTCTCGCTGCTGGTGGCCTACGTGATCTGGAACCGGAGCGTGAAGGCGGTGGGGCCGAGCCGCACGGTGATCTACATGTGCCTCACGCCGCTGGTGGCGGTGATTGCCGCAGCCCTGCTGCTCGGCGAGCGCCCCCGGCCGCTCCAGGCGGTCGGGGCGGCGCTCATCATCGCTGGGGTGTTCCTGACGGTGGGGCAGCGGAGCGAGCCGGCGGGCTAGGCGGACCCTCGAGCTCCTCCAGGCGCGCCATCGCCCGGCGCAGGTGGGGAATCACGATACTGCCCCCGACCACCAGTCCCACCGAAAAGACCTCCAGGAACTCCTCCCGGGTCACGCCTTCCTCGTGGCAGCGGACGACGTGATAGGTGACGCAGTCGTCGCAGCGGAGCACCAGCGAGGCCACCAGGCCCAGCATCTCCTTGGTCTTGGTGCCCAGCGCGCCGGGCTCGTAGGCGCGCTGATCCAGGGCGAAGAACCGGTTGAGGGTGAGATTGCCGGCGCCGAGGATGAGGTCGTTCATCCGGGAGCGGAAGGCGTTGAAATCGGTGATGGTGTCGGGCACCACTTCACTCCTCCACAATCAACCGGCGGCTCTCCGCGTTCCACTTCGGCCGCTCCGGCGCGTCGCCGATCTCCCTGCCGAAATAGTACAGGAGCCTGAGGATCCGCGATTCCTTCTCGCTGTTGATCTTCTCCGGCGAATCGGTCACTTCATGATAGTCCTCGTGCACACCGTTGAAGAAAAAGAGAATGGGCACACCTTTACGGGCGAAGTTGTAGTGATCTGAGCGAAAGTAGAACCTTTCCTCAGGCCACCTGTCGTCTATTGCG
>Ga0190270_10000781_pt1 | contig 14299 bp, 16 predicted proteins | sample Popmic320T_FD_133748 | JGI IMG/M metagenome (GOLD analysis project Ga0190270, IMG submission 133748) | Populus adjacent soil microbial communities from riparian zone of Weber River, Utah, USA - 320 T | ecosystem: Environmental > Terrestrial > Soil > Riparian zone | place: USA: Utah | collected... | reverse complement strand
AGCCAGAGCTTCTTCGCCGACGGTCACGCCGTAGCGGATCGCCTTGCCCTTATCGAGCACGTAATAGAGATAGCGCGCATCGGAATCGACGACGATCGTGCCGGGCGCTTCTCTGCGGTGATAATCGACGATGTGGCGCAGATACGGTTCAGGAATTTGCGCCTGCGCGTAGGGCGGATTGGCCAGCAGCTTGCGGTCGCGCGACGTCAGGTTGGCGTCCGACGACGGCTCCGCGGTCTGCGAAACCATGCAGCCTGACAACGCAACACCGAGGCCCAGAAGGAGCACCGTCATCGCGTTCCTTCTGGCCGCCCTACGAAGAATTACCATGCCGCACCCTAGAGTCCCGTTCGAATCCAGCAAGTAACCGTAAAACCGCGAGTTTATCCAGTCACTACACCGTCGCAGCGCATCCTGCTGTGAAACTGTTGCAGGAATGCCTCAGACGCGTGAATGGGGCGGGTTCGCCTGTCTCCCAACAGCTTGCCGCGAAGGCGTTAAGCAAGGGTTTACCATACCAAACATTTAATGCGGTTTCGCAATTGCTTGCCCAATCCTAGTTCTGGCACGGATTGCAGGGAAATATGGCCCCCAGGGCAGCCAATTGCCCCGATGAGACACGATTTGCCGCGCATTTCTGCCGCGATCCGCGGTCAGACAGAACCCCGAGGACGCCAAGACCAATGAAGCCAGTGGAGGAACACATGCCTAAGACTGTGGGCGCATGGCCCAGCCAAGAAGAGCGTCAGAGCACTGCCGAAGGGCGTCGTGAGACAGGCAATGAGACCAGCAACCTGACGGTCCGTTACGGCAAGATCGGGATTCCGGCGGTCGCCGCGGCGCTGCGCTACTGCGACGCCGGTAAGAACCCGGCCTACGCGCCGGTCGTGCCGCTCGCCAATCACCGACTGATGGAGAGGGCGGCCTGACAGGCCGTCGCTGCGGAGCCGCGAGCGGCTTCCTGAGACGATACTCAAGTGACAGTTTCGACGGCCGCGTTCACGCGCGGCCGTCTTCGTTTTGTCAGGCAAAAGCTTCTTGCGGGATCGCCGGGATCGGGCCAAGACTGCGCCCGGTCCACAGCGCGCCCGCCCCATGTTGAACGCCTACGTCCCGAACGGCTCATCGCTCGTGCATCATACGGTTCCGCCGGACGGCGAGGTGCCGCAGAACGCGATTTGGTTCGATCTCGTCAACCCGGCACCCGGCGAAGACAAGCTGATCGAGCGGCGGCTCGGCATCGCCGTGCCGACTCGCGAGGAAATGCAGGAGATCGAGGTTTCCAGCCGCCTCTACGTGGAGCATCACGCGAGGTTCATGACCGCGACGCTGATGTGCAATTCCGACACGGCCGAGCCGAAGACCACGCCGGTCACGTTCATTCTGGCCGGCCACAAGCTCGTCACCGTGCGCTATGACGAGCCGCGCCCATTCCAGATGGTCGATCACCGGCTGGCGCGAAGCTGCCCCGCGGCGGCCACCGGCGAAACGATCTTGATGGACCTGCTCGATGCGGTGATCGACCGGGAAGCCGATCTGCTCGAGCGTATCGGGCTCGAGGTCGACGGGGTATCGCGCGACATCTTCGATCAGCATGGCACGGGGCCGGCGCGGTCAAATTCCTACCAGACCATGCTCAAGGCGATCGGCAGCAAGGGAGACCTGACGTCGAAGGTGCGGGAAAGCCTGGTCTCGCTCGGACGCCTGCTGCTGTTCCTGGCCAACGAGGCGGAAGGGATGCGCTGGCCCAAGGATGTGCGCCAGCAACTCATTACCATGCAGCGCGATGCGCAGTCGCTGTCCGACCACGCCACCTATCTCAGCAACAAGATCACCTTCCTGCTCGATGCGCTGCTCGGTGTGGTGACGCTCGAGCAGAACAACGTCATCAAGATATTCTCGATCGCCGCGGTGGTGCTGCTTCCGCCCACGCTGGTGGCCACGATCTACGGCATGAATTTCAAGAACATGCCGGAGCTCGAGTGGCAATACGGCTATCCGCTCGCGCTTGGCATGATGCTGATCGCAGCGGTCGTGCCGTACTACGTTTTCAAGTGGAAGAAGTGGCTCTGAGCGTGATCGCGAAAAGCGGAAGTTGCGCGCAACAAGACGCGCCACGATTCGCTCGCCTCGGGTTCTACTGCGACTTTAGTCGTCCCTTACATTGCCGATTTGTAACGAGTCGGGGATTGCGGCCGCTGCCATAGTGCGCCGGGGCGCGCTCACGGCGAGACGGAACAGATGTCCAAGGATCAAGACAAGATCGAGCACCGGCGCGTTGAAGACAAGCCGGACCCTGGTTCGCGTGTTTTCATGCTGGCGGCAGGCGCATTGATGATCGCAGCAATCGCCTTCGGGCTGCTGAATACCTTCAACGTCATCCACATGTGAGTAGCCGGCGCGTGGCGGCCGGAGCGCTAACGCTTCGGCGTTTTCCGGACCGCCACCGCCGCGCCGTTCTCCAATCCGGCCAGGATAATTGGCATTCCTCCATTGTCCCGGACCACCGCGATTTCTGTGGTGATCCGGACAATCGCGACAACCGCGATGGCACTCGTGCGCCTCACACGTGCTGGCCGCCGTTGATGTGGATTTCGGCGCCGTTCACGTACGACCCGGTATCGGTGCACAGCACATAGATGATCTTGGCTACCTCGTCGGTGGTGCCGAGCCGGTGCAGCGGAATCTGCGGGATAATCGTCTCGGTGCCGGGCGACAGCATCGCGGTGTCGATCTCGCCGGGCGCGATGGCGTTGACGCGGATGCCGAGAGGCCCGAAGTCCGCCGCCATCTCGCGGGTGAGCGCCGCGAGCGCCGCCTTGGAGGTCGAATAGGCCGTGCCCGCGAACGGGTGCACCCGCGATCCCGCGATTGAGGTCACGTTCACCACCGAGCCCTTCGCCTTCTTGAGCTCTTCCACTAGGCCGCGCGCCAGCATGATCGGCGCGAAGAAGTTGACCTGGAACACCTGCTGCCAGACCGCGTGCGCGGTCTCAAGCGAGCTCATGCGCTTGCCGCCGTCGGCCTTGGGTGAGATCGCGGCGTTGTTGACCAGCGCATGAAGTTCGCCGTCGCTGAGGCGTTGCTTGATCTCGTCGATCGCATGTCCGGTGCTGGACGGATCGGACAGGTCGACCTGAATGTGGTCCTCCGGCCCCATCTCCCACGGACAGTTCTCCGGGAATGGATGGCGCGAGCAGGTGATGACGCGCCAGCCCGCGGCGGAAAACCGCTTCACCGTGGCATGACCGATGCCACGGCTTGCCCCGGTGAGGAGCAGCGTGCGGCGCGGGAGGTTGGTTGCGGTCGGCGGTGTCGCCATGGCTCGATTCTACCCTACGGGTAGAGCCGCGTCTTGTGCCACGGCGCGCCGCGCCCGGCGCGGCTGAACTGGATGCGCTCGTGCAGCCGGAACGGCCGGTCTTCCCAGAACTCGATTGTCATTGGAATAATTCTATAGCCGGTCCAGTGTGGCGGCCGCGGCACGCTGCCGACCGCGAACTTGGCGGTGTAGAGCGCCACCGCCTTCTCGAACGCGAGCCGGCTTTCCAGTGGCGTCGATTGCTTGCTGGCCCACGCGCCGATCTGGGAAAGTCGCGAGCGGCTGGCGAAATAGGCGTCAGCCTCGGCGTCCGGCACCCGCTCGACCGGCCCGCGCAGCCGCACCTGCCGGTTCCTCGACTTCCAGTGAAAAACCAGCGCCGCCTTCGGGTTGGCGTCGAGCTCGCGGCCCTTCGGGCTTTCGGTGTTGGTGTAGAACACCGCGCCCTGCACGTCGAAACCCTTGAGCAGCACCATCCGCACGTTGGGCAGGCCGTCGGCATCGACGGTGGCGAGCGCCATGGCGTTGGCATCGCTGGGTTCCCGGGCGGCGGCGTCCTCCATCCATGCGGCGAAAAGCCTGAAAGGCTCGTCGGCCACGGTGAAATCACCAGTCGTTAACCAGCTTGGATGTTCTATCGGGGGCGTATCGGGCATTGTATCCGGGGTATTCAGATGGCCGGCCCGGCCAGTATCGCGTCACGGCCGCCCACTTATAGTGGAACGTCTCCAGCAATCCTACGGCGCAACGTTCGCGGGCTGCCTGCTTTGGCGGCTGCGCTTTCGCTTGGGCTGCTGACCGGCGGCTGCGCGGTCTCCGGCATGTTCGGCTTCGGCAGGGACGACGCGATGGCGAAGGCCGAAACCACCGGCTCGATCCCGACCGGCAAGCTGTCGACCGGGCTGCCGCCGGAAGAGGACCTGATCCACGCGCGGTCCGCCATCACCGAAGTGCTCAGCATGGGCCGCCGGGATTTCAGCACGTCCTGGGAGAACACCAGGAGCGGCGCGCGCGGCACGGTGACGCCGATCGCCGCCCCGTACGACCTCGACGGCGCCCGCTGCCACGACTTCCTGGCGAGCTACATCAACGGCCGCGCCGAGACCTGGATGCGGGGCGAGGCCTGCCAGCAACCTCAGGGCAAGTGGGAGGTCAAAGTCCTGCGGCCCTGGAAGCGAACCTAGGCTATTTCTTGAGCCGTTTTCTGAGCCGTTTCTCAAGCCTTTTCTTGGGCCGTTTCTCTTGCACCTTCGCGGCGGCCGCGTTGCGATTGGTGGCGACTCCCACCACATTATGGCTGACTGAGGAAACGGCTTGGCATTCGCCCGGCTGCACGGATTTCATCGGAGTGGTTTCGATGCGCGACCCCTACGGCGTCCTGGGGGTGCCCAACAACGCGAGCGAGGCGGCGATCAAAAGCGCCTACCGCAAGCTCGCCAAAAAGCTGCACCCCGACGCCAACAAGGCGGACAAGAACGCGGCGTCGAAGTTCGCCGAACTCAACGCCGCCTACGAAATCGTCGGCGACGAGGACAAGCGCAAGGCGTTCGACCGCGGCGAGATCGATGCCGAAGGTAAGCCGCGCTTCCGCGGCTTCGAGGGCGCGGGGCAGGGCGGTCCGGGCGCCGGCGGCTTCGGCCGCGACAGCCATTTCGAAACCTTTACCTGGGGTCCGGACGGCGGCGTCCATCGCTCCGGCGGCCGCGGGCCCGGAGGCTTCGGCGGCGGCGGCATCGACGAAATCCTCAAAGGCATGTTCGGCGGCCGGCGCGGCGGGCAATTCGAGCCGGAGGATTTCGCCGAGCCGGCGGCGACGGGCCGCGACGTCACCGGCAGCGTGACCATCACGCTCCCCGAAGCGGCGACAGGCACGTCGCGCCGCGTGCAATTGCCGACCGGCAAGGAAATCGACGTCAAGATTCCGGCGGGTCTCGCCGACGGGCAGACCATCCGCTTGAAAGGTCAGGGCATGCCCGGCCCGCGCGGCCCGATGGGCGACGCGCTGATCACCGTGTCGATCGCACCGCATCCGGTGTTCCAGCGCGCCGGCGCCGATCTGCGGCTCGACCTGCCGGTCACGCTTTACGAGGCGGTGCTCGGTGCCAAGGTGCGGGTGCCGACCCTCGATGGCGCGATCGAGCTTGCGATCCCGGCCGGCACGTCGAGCGGGCGAACGCTTCGCATCAAGGGCAAGGGCTTGCCGGGCAAGGATGGCGCCGGCGATCTCTACGTCACCGCGCGCATCGTGCTTCCCGAGGGCGGCGATGCCGACCTCGAAGAGCTGATGAAGCGCTGGGTCGACCAGAAGCCTTACGATCCGCGCCGCGACATCAGCTGATTTTCGGTGCTGCGTCCGGGCGCAGGCACCGGCGGCGTGCGCGGGTCGAGCTGTTCGTAGAGCGCGCTGGCAATGCCCTTCAGTCGCGGCTTGTCGTCAGGTCCGCTCACCACCCAGCCGTAGCCGCCTTCGCTCCAGCGCAGCGCGCCGAACTTGCCGTCGATCTTGTAGCGGAACGACGTGCGCGCCTCATTGGTCTTGGATACGTAGATCGTGACGCGCTCGCCGTTGCCGCTTTCGTACATGAACAGCGCGGCAGGGCCGACCACGCCCGGTAGCAGACGGCCGCCCAGCAGCCTGAGGTCGAAGGCGGCGAGATCTGGCGCACGCAGCGTAGTGCCGACGCGCCGCGACAGCCACGGCAACAGGTGGTTCTCCTCCGCCTTGACCTCGATCGGGTGCCGCACTTCGCCGATATAGAGCCGGTGCGCGCCGATCGCCTCGTTGGCAAACATCTCCATCTCGCTTGGCGCCGCGGCGGACGCGCCGCGCGCCAGCCAGCCGGCCGCGCCACCGATCACGAAGGCGGCGATCGTTGCCGCCGCCGCGATCGCGACCCACGACCGCCGGCTGCGCGTGATGCGCTCAAGCGCCAGCCGCGCCGGCACCGGCTCGTTGACGATGTTGCCGTAGCGCGCGCGGACGGCGTCCGCATGCGCGCGCCAGATGCCGATCAGCGCCGCGTCGTCGGGATGCTTCGCGAGCCAGGTCTCGACCGCCTCTCGCCGCTCGGCAGGAAGCTCGCCGTCCACGTAGGCGTGGAGCTCGTCTTCCGTCATGGGTGAGTTGTTGTCGATCATCGTTCCACCTCGTTCATCACTTCACGCGGCGGAGCGCGGGGCGCTCGCCGTCGAGATAAGCCTTGATCTGCATGCGGGCTCGCGCGAGCCGCGACATCACCGTGCCGATCGGCACGCCCTGCACCTCCGCGATCTCGCGGTAGGTGAGGCCCTCCAAAACCACCAGCAGCAGCGCGGTGCGCTGTTCTTCGACTAGCAGGGCGAGCGCGCGCTCGATGTCGCGTCCGCCCGCCTCGGGGCCCGCGGCGTCGGCGGCGTCATCGTCCTGGAGCTGCGTGACGATCGGCCGGCGCGCCATCGAGCGCAGGCGATTGCGATTCAGGTTGGTGAGGATCGTATAGAGCCAGCTTCTCACCGCGCCGCCGTGAAACAGATGCTCGGAGCGCAACGCGCGCACCAGCGTGTCCTGCACCAGATCGTCCGCCGTCTCGGCGTCGCGCGTGAGCGCCCGTGCATAGCGCCGCAGCGCCGGAATCGCAGCCTCGATACTTTGCTGAAACGCGTTCACGCCGGGCTCCCGATCTGATCCATCCGTGTGAGCAGTCACGGTGCGCTCTCGATGGTGCCGAATCCAATCGGCGTCACGACAATACCTCGATTGCAAGTGCTTCAGCACCAGAAACACCGGCATTTGCCGCGTATTCCATGCGTGGGCGGCGTCCCTGCACGCGCATTCCGGCACGCAAATCCGGGCCGTTGCGCGCGCTGTGCGCGCCGGATTTGGCTGCCTTGTCGCCCCGAAATGCCTATGTCATACGGGGCTTCCGGCCCCCACGGTCGCCGGGTCAGGAGCGCCATGGCGGAAGCTTCGGGTCTGATGCGCGGCAAGCGCGGCCTCGTGTTTGGCGTCGCCAATAGCCGCTCGCTCGCCTGGGGCATCGCCAAGGCCTGCCGCGCCCAGGGCGCCGACGTCGGTCTGACCTATCAGGGCGATGCGTTGCGCAAACGCGTCGAGCCGCTCGCCGCCGAGATCGGCGCGCTGCTGCTTGGCCATTGCGACGTCAGCGAGCCCGCGACGATCGACGCCGCTTTCGCGGCGGCGCAGAAGTCGTGGGGCTCGATCGACTTCATGGTCCACGCCATCGCGTTTTCCGACCGCGGCCAGCTCGACGGCCGCTACGTCGACACCACGCAGGATAACTTCGTCAGCACCATGCTGGTGTCCTGCTATTCGTTCACCGCGCTGGCGCAGCGCGCCGAAAAGCTGATGCCGGGCGGCGGCTCGCTGCTCACGCTCACCTATTACGGGGCCGAGAAATGGGTGCCGCACTACAACGCGATGGGCGTCGCCAAGGCCGCGCTCGAGGCGTCGGTGCGTTACATGGCGGCTGACTTGGGCACCAAGAAAATCCGCGTCAACGCGCTGTCATCCGGACCAATGAAGACCTTGTCGGCGGCCGGCGTTGCCGACTTCCGTTACATGATGCGGTGGAGCGAGCACAATGCGCCGCTGCGGCGCAACGTGACCCTCGAAGAGGTGGGCGACGCGGCGATCTATCTGCTGTCCGATATGTCGCGCGCCGTGACCGGCGAAGTGCATCATGTCGATTCCGGCTACAACATCATCGGCATGAAGCATCCGGACGCGCCCGACATCGCCGTCAGCAAGGACGAAGGGTAGGGCTTAACTCGAGATCATGCCCCGGCCCATCATCTACTTTGCCCGTCACGGCCAGACCGATTGGAATGCGGAGCGCCGGCTGCAGGGGCAGCGCGACATCCCGCTCAATGCGCTTGGCCGCATCCAGGCCGCGCAATGCGGCACGATCCTGCGCGATCTGTTCGCACGCGACAACCTGCGCGCGGCGGACCTCGACTACGTGTCGAGCCCGCTGGGGCGCGCTCGCGATACCATGGAGCTGATGCGCACCGGCCTTGGCCTGCCGCCCAACGATTACCGCATCGATCCGCGGCTGATGGAAATGTCGTTCGGCCGCTGGGAGGGCTACACCTACGAGGAATTGCAGCTGCGCGAGGCGCAATCCCTGGCGGCGCGCGAAAAAGACAAGTGGGGCTTCGTGCTGCCCGAGGGCGAAAGCTACGAGCAGCTCGTCGTCCGGGTCCGCGACTGGTACGAGAGCATCGAGCGCGACACGGTGGTAGCCGCCCACGGCGGCGTCTGCCGCGCGCTGATCGCGCATCTCGGAATCGAGCCGAAGGAAACCGCGTCGCTGGGCGACATCGGGCAGGGCTGCCTCTACGTGTTCGCCGCCGGCGGCATGACGCAGCACCCGTAAGAGCGCCCACAAACGAGAACGTCCCACAAACGCAGAGCGGCCGGATTTTCATCCAGCCGCTCGGGCGAGATCCCGCGTGGGTGTCTCGCAAAGAACTGCAAGTAAACAACTGGCTGCGAACGCAGCCGGCGTTGTTACTTCTTCGCAGCCTTCTTCTTCTTCTTCGCCTTGGCCATGACATCCATCCTTGAGGTTGGTGTTTCCATTTTCGGTAGGGTTCGGAGCTTCGGACTTTCGCCTGGGCCCATCTCGCCTGCCGTACAAACAAGATGGCATGGCGAGCGAATTGTCGCAAGCGAAAAATGGAAAAAACTGTGATATATCAGAAGCTTAACAGCCGTTCAGCTTCTCATTAACAAAAATTCAGGCGGCTGAATGGGCGTTCACTTCGTGTGCAATGCAGCGTCGGCTTCTTTGACCGGCGACCGCACGCGGGCTACCACACCACGCGAGCAGAACTTCCATGTCATTCAATACCTTCGGCCATATGTTCCGGGTCACGACCTTCGGCGAAAGTCACGGGGTCGCGATCGGCTGTGTCGTGGACGGTTGTCCACCGCGCATTCCGCTGACCGAGGCCGACATCCAGCCGTTTCTGGACAAGCGGCGTCCCGGCCAGTCGCGGTTCACCACCCAGCGGCAGGAACCGGACACGGTCAAAATCCTGTCCGGCGTTTTCCCAGACGAGGCAACAGGTGCGCAGGTCACCACCGGGACGCCGATCGCTCTGCTGATCGAGAACGTGGACCAGCGCTCCAAGGATTACTCCGCGATCAAGGACACCTATCGGCCCGGCCATGCCGGCTTCACCTATGACGCTAAATACGGCCTGCACGACTACCGCGGCGGCGGCCGCGCCTCGGCGCGGGAAACCGCTATGCGGGTTGCGGCCGGCGCCATCGCACGCAAGATCGTCCCGGGCCTGAGCGTGCGCGCCGCGCTGATCCAGATCGGGCCGCACAAGGTGGACCGCGCGCGCTGGGACTGGGCGCAGGTCGGCGAGAATCCGTTCTTCTGTCCGGACGCCAAGGCGGCCGAGACGTTCGCCACCTATCTTCATGAGGTGCGCAAGAAGGGCTCGTCGGCCGGTGCGGTGATAGAGGTCGTCGCCGAGGGCGTGCCGGTGGGGCTCGGCGCGCCCGTGTACGGCAAGCTCGACGGCGATCTAGCCGCCGCGCTGATGGGCATCAACGCGGTCAAGGGCGTCGAGATCGGCGCGGGCTTTGCGGCGGCGGAACTGTCCGGCGAGGCGAACGCCGACGAGATGCGCATGGGTAACGACGGCAAGCCGCGCTTTCTCTCCAACAACGCCGGCGGGATCCTTGGCGGAATCTCGACCGGTCAGCCGGTGGTGGCGCGCTTCGCGGTCAAGCCGACCTCGTCGATCCTCACCCCGCGCAAGACTGTGACCCGTCACGGCGAAGAAACCGACGTCGTCACCAAGGGACGCCACGATCCGTGCGTCGGGATTCGCGCGGTGCCGATCGGCGAAGCCATGATGGCGTGCGTGATCGCCGACCACTATTTGCGTCATCGCGGACAGGTCGGCGAAAGCCCGGCATGGCCGTTCAAGAAATGAGCGCGAAGGACAGTGCGTGATTGAAACTCACCAACGCGTCGATGCCGTTATTGCCGCCTTTGCGCGCGGCGAGCTTGTCGTCGTCACCGACGACGACGACCGCGAGAATGAGGGCGACCTTTTCATTGCGGCGTCGATGTGTACGCCCGAGAAGATGGCGTTCATCATCCGGCATACCTCCGGCATAGTCTGCGCCCCGATGTCGGCGGACGATGCGCGGCGCCTGCGCCTCGATCCGATGGTGGCGGCGAACGACGCGCCGCTCGGCACCGCCTTCACCGTCACGGTCGATGTGCGCCACGGACTAACCACCGGCATCTCGGCCGAGGAGCGTACCAATACCGTGCGCGCGCTCGCCAATGGCAACGCCGGGGCGGCGGACTTCGTGCGGCCGGGCCATGTCTTTCCACTGGTGGCCAAGGAGGGCGGCGTGCTGATGCGCTCGGGCCACACCGAGGCTTGCATCGACCTGTGCAATCTCGCCGGCGTGCCGCCCGTGGGCGTGCTCTCCGAGTTGATGAACGACGACGGCACGGTGATGCGCGGGCCCGCGGTGTCGGCCTTCGCGCAGAAGCACAATCTCAAGCAGGTTTCGATTGCCGACCTGATCGCCTATCGCCAGGCGCGCGAGAAGCTGGTCAAGCGGGTCGGCGAATTTCCGGTCAAGAGCGAGATCGGCATGCTCGCCGGCTACGCCTACGTGACGCCGTTCGATGCCGTGCAGCACATGGCCTTCGTCCATGGCAAGATCGGCGACGGCAAGAACGTGCCGGCGCGGCTGCATCGCGCCGACATCATCCGCGACGTGTTCGGCGGTGCTCATCCGATCCACGCCGCGCTGCAGCGCATCAAGCAGGAGGGGCGCGGCGTCATCGTGTTCCTGCGCGATGGCGCGGCCGGCGTGCCGACGCACGCCATCCCTTCGGGCGAGCAGGGTTCCGAGGCCTTGCGAACCCAGCAATGGCGAGAGGTCGGCCTCGGCGCGCAAATCCTCAAAGACCTCGGCATTTCCTCGATCAGGCTGCTCACCTCGGCCAAGCTGACCTACGTCGGCCTCGCCGGATTCGGAATCGAGATCACCGACACTGAGGCGGTGGACGGCTAGCCGCAGCCCGCTTTCCGGCGTCTTTGCGCCGTGTCACCATGTTGAGAATCTTCTGAGCGGGAGATTTCCAATGCGCGCGCGGGCTTGGATCATCGCCATCCTTACGGCTCTGGCCGGAGCGGTCGCCGCGGGGCTTGGCTTCGCTGAGCCTTATGCGCCGCAGCTCTTCGCGCAACGCACCGGCATTCCGGTCGATGTCGAGCTGGTGCTGGCGGTCGACGTCTCCTACTCGATGGATCCCGAAGAGCAGGAGCTGCAGCGCGAGGGTTACATCGCCGCGATCACCTCGCCGGAATTCATGCAGGCGCTGCGCCAGGGCATGCACGCCAAGATCACGATGACCTATTTCGAGTGGGCCGGCTCGCACCACACCCAGATCATCGTGCCATGGCGCGTGATCGACGGGCCGGAGACAGCCGACAGTTTCGCCGCGGACATCGCCCGCGCGCGCTACACCCGCGCTTCGCGCACCTCGGTCTCGACCGCGCTCTTGTTCGGCGCATCGTTGTTCGACGGCAGCGGCTATCGCGGCCTGCGCCGCGTGATCGACGTGTCCGGCGACGGCGTCAACAACAACGGCCCGCTGGTCACGGTGGCGCGCGACGAGGTGCTCGCCAAGGGCATCACCATCAACGGCCTGCCGATCATGCTGAAGCGGCCGATGTCCTCCACGATGGACGTCGACAACCTCGACGTCTACTTCGAGGACTGCGTGATCGGCGGACCGGGCGCCTTCGTCATCCCCATCAAGGAACGCAATCAGTTCAAGGAGGCGATCCGGACCAAGCTGGTGCTGGAGATCGCCAGCATCGCGCCGGAACCGGGCATTGTCCCGGTGCAGTCGCGCGCGCCGCGCGTCTTATGCACCCTCGGCGAGCAGATCTGGCGCGAGCGCTGGGGCAACTGACTCGACGGGAGCCGGGCGCTCATTCGCATCGGCGCAGGCGCGTTGCAGTTTGGCTCGACTGCATGCGGACGTGATACCCGCGGCACTCCAGGGGAAGCTCGGTCTCGTCCCGATCCATGATGACCCAGGCGGAACTGTGTTCCGTCACGACCTGGAACACGCCCTCGACGGGGACGATCGGGGATCGCGGTGCCTGAGCTTCGGGCGCTTCTACCGGGCTGATCGCGGCCATGGCCGGATTTGCCGCCAGCAGGATTGTGAGAGCGAAGATGCATGGGCGTGTCATGGTCGGCTAACCGGCGGCAGCCTTGAGCCGTTCCGTGCCGGGCTGCGGTGGCTGTCATGATGGTTAACGCTGGTGCGAGGCCATGGAACCGCGTTGCAGCTACGCCCCTGTGCGTTCAAACCGCGCCACGATCTCGACGTGCGGCGAGTAGCGGAACTGATCGACCGGCGTCACGCGCTTGAGCCGGTAGCCGCCATCCAGCAACAGCTTGGCATCACGCGCCAAGGTCGCCGCGCTGCATGACACCGCGATAAGGAGCGGCACCTTGCTCCTCGCAAGCTCGGCAGCCTGTACCTGCGCGCCCTGGCGCGGCGGATCGAACACCACGGCGTCGAACGGGACCAGCTCCTGGGCCACCAGCGGACGGCGGAACAGGTCGCGCGCCGTCGCCTCGACCGGCTTCAATCCCGACACGCCCTTCGCCGCCTGCTGCAATGCGCCGACCGCGGCGGCATCAAGATCGAACGCCGCGACGCGGGCTCGCTCGGCGAGCCGCAACGCGAACGGCCCCACGCCGCAGAACAGGTCGGCGACGCACTTCGCCTTGCCGGTATGCGCGAGCACCAGCTCGGCCAGCGCCGCTTCGCCCGCCGTGGTCGCCTGCAGGAATCCGCCGGGCGGCAGCGTCACGGTGGCGCGGCCCATTGTCATCGCCGGCGGCGTATTCTGCGCGACCAGTTCGCCGTGGCGGGTCAGACGGGCCAGGCGGTGCGATTGCGCCACGCGCGCCAGACCCGCCGTGCGAGCCGAATTCAACTCGCCGGAGCCGCGCACGTCGATGTCGAGGCCGCCTTCGGTCGCGGTCGCCTGGATGTCGAGCGGCTTGCCCTGGGAGGCCAGCGCCTCGGCGATCGTCCGCGCGGCCAGGAGCGCGCCGCCGAGCGAAGGCGCCAGCACCGGGCAGGCGTCGATCGGAATCAGGTCGTGCGTGCGCGCCGCGCTGAAGCCGACTTCAGGCCTTCCACTGTCGCCGCGCCTGGCATGAAACGTGGCGCGCCGGCGGCCTTCGCCATGGGCGTCGATCAGCGCATCCACCGGCGCGTCGATGCCGGCCTGCGCCAGCGCCGTGACAACAAGCCCCCGTTTCCATTCGCGATAACGATCCGTCTGCCAGTGCTGCATCGCGCAGCCGCCGCAGGCGCCGAAGTGCGGGCAGACCGGCGCGATGCGCTCGGGGCTCGCGTTTTCCACCGTCAGCAAATTCCGCCGGTCGGGCTGGCCCGGCGCCAGCTCCACCGTCACGGTCTCGCCCGGCAGTGTGTACGCCACGAAAAGCGGGCCTGCCGGCGTGTCGGCGATGCCGTCGCCGCGATGCGCAAGGCGGGCGATGATGAGGCGCTCGGTCACGGCAGAGGCTTATCGTTGCAGGCATTTCGCCGCAATGGCTGCGCCGAACACGCCGCGCGCTTTGACCTATAATGGCCCGTTCGGCCCGCGCGGCCGGATTCGCGAACCGGGACTTAGCCATGAAGAGCATCGTCGACGGCATACGCATCTTTCTGGCAGTGGCGATGCCATATTTCCGCTCCGAAGATCGCATGCGCGGCCGGCTGCTGCTCGCCGCCGTGGTGGCCGCCGAGCTGGGCCTGGTTTTGGTCGCGGTGGCGGTGACGCAGTGGAATGCGCGCTTCTTCAACGCGCTCGAGGCCAAGAACTGGGTGGCGTTCCAGAACGAGCTGATCGCGTTCTTCTTCATCACCGCGGGCGCCATCATTGCCGGCATGT
>Ga0190270_10000780_pt1 | contig 14303 bp, 10 predicted proteins | sample Popmic320T_FD_133748 | JGI IMG/M metagenome (GOLD analysis project Ga0190270, IMG submission 133748) | Populus adjacent soil microbial communities from riparian zone of Weber River, Utah, USA - 320 T | ecosystem: Environmental > Terrestrial > Soil > Riparian zone | place: USA: Utah | collected... | reverse complement strand
AATTCTTCGTGGCTCACGGCTTCTTTCCAACCCCAGGCGAGCCATTCTAGACCGCGCCAGGAAGCGGCGCAAACACCGCTCATACTATCTACGATTGAACCTCGGCCCGCGGATTTACCCCAAAAAATTTTTTCAACGGAAAATTTTTTGCCTTTGACCAAACCAAATTCTCCACGCCAGCCGTAGAGCATCACAGATGGACGAAAAAATCGGCCAAACACTGACAAGGGAGCAGGGCCAATGAAACCGAATCAAACAGTTCCCGGATCGCTACGCGCAACGCTAAGCGAAAAAACTTGACAAACCATCAGCACTAGGGCCGGAACGACCGGCCCTAGCTTTTTGCCGAGGATGAAACATGAAGACGAAAAAGATTGCAATTGCCAAACCGACAGCTGACCACCGCGCCAACAACGAAATCTTCGTCGGCACGATCGAGCCGGATATTCTTGTCAGCGCCGAGTATGCGCGGGTCTACGGCAAGCGCATGTTCGGACCCGAACAGCAGTTGATGGTTTCGGTGCTGAAAGAAGCCGTGGCCGACTTCCAGCGTTTGATCTTTGCCCGCGACAAAAAAGGTGCGCGGCGTTTCGCCAATGCCGAGTCGTGGATATTGAGCGACGACAGCGATTGGGTGTTTTCTTTCGACAACTGCTGCAGCGTGCTCGGGATCGAGCCCAACTACCTGCGCAAGGGTCTGCTTGCTTGGCGGGAACAGCAACTAGCGCAAGCGAAGTCTTCATGCAGGCAATCCAGCAAAAATATTTTTCGCCAAGCCGCCTAGAACAATCCGAAAGGCATCGATCTTTCGTAGAGTTTGACAGCGACAGTCGCAAGTTCTTATCCAATCAACCTTAAACCAAGAAGGAGTTAGGAAAATGAAATCATTTAAAAAGAGTTTATTCTGCCGAGCGACGGCGATGTCGTTGAGCGGACTGATGGCGCTGACGACGATGACGCCGCTCGCCCGCGCGGCGAGTCATCGAGAGGCGCCGCTGATCGCCCTCGATCCGGCGGCGGACACCACGGACACATATGCATTTCGCAGCTGGCAGGATCCGAGCAAGGGCGTGTTCATTGTCAACGTACTGCCTGGTCAGGATCCCGCCGACGGGCCGAACTATTTCAATTTCGATGATGAAGTTCTCTACGCTGTCAATCTCGATATCAATCAAGACGGCAAGGCCGAAGACATTGTTTACGAATTTCGCTTCAAGACCGAGAACCGGCCGATCTTGGGTCAGCTGGAATTTCCCCTGGCTTATGTTGGAAATCCAAATATTCCCGTTGCCGCCGTTCAGGGCATCACCAGGCTCGACGGTGCGGGCTCGGAAGGTTTGACACGCCGCCAGACTTACACGGTCACCGAAGTGCGCGGCAACAAACGGACAGAACTATTCAAAGGTCAGAAGCTGATCGCCGTGCCATCCAACGTCGGGCCGGCGACGATGCCGAGATACGAAGATCTCGCGTCCCAGGGTATGTACACCGATCCATCGACCGGCATCAAAGTTTTCGCCGGCCAGCGGGCCGAGACTTTCTACATCGATCTCGGCGCGGTGTTCGACACCGCGAACCTGCGCCGCAAGCCGCTGCCATTACTGACCGCAGCGGAAGACGCTGACGACACCAAGGATCCATTCGGCGTCAATCGTTTCAGCGGCACCAACGTGAACACCATCGCCATCGAGGTGCCGATCAGCCGGATCACCAAAGACGGCAAATCGGCGGAGCAAACCAACACCCCACTAATTGGTATGTATGGTTCGACTGCCAGACAAAAAATCAAACACCTAGTAGGCGATGGAACTGCAAAATTGTCGGGCCCGTGGATGCAGGTATCGCGCATGGCCAATCCGCTTGTTAATGAGCTGATTATCGACACCTCGTCGAAGGATTTGTGGAACGCGCAAGAACCGGAAGACGAAGCGCAGTTCCAAGAGTTCTACAAAAATCCGTCCATCGCGCTGGCGCTACAACTGATCTTTGGTGTGCCGGTGACGCCGACACCGAGGACCGATTTGATGAGCGTGTTCCTCAAATATCCAGGGCAAGCGCTCAACGGCAACAACTGCGGTAACCCTTGCTCCGAGCTGCTGCGCTTGAACGTCAAAACGGCACCGACACAGCCCGAGCAGCAAAAACGGCTGAGCTTTCTCGCCGGCGACCCGGCGGGTTTTCCTAACGGCCGGCGTCCTAACGACGACGTGACCGATATCGCCCTGCGTGTGGTTGGCGGCGCCAACTACATCGCCGGTCTCGTCGGTGACGGTGTGAACTTTCTCGGCGGCGCGCCGGGCGCGGGCACCAACGATGGCCCCGGCTACGGTGCGATTCCGGACAACCGTCTCGACGTGACCCAAAACGGCATCGCCAAAGAGTTTCCCTACCTGCCGACGCCATATGACGGGCGTGGACGCAGACATATCGACTGCGTGCAGAACACCGGCGCTCCTTGCGTGGAGCAGTAAACCCAACCCGCGCCGGAGGGAGAGCTATCACCCTCCGGCGTTATTGCTGTGCGAGGATGCGCCATGAAAACATTCAAAGCCGCCAAACTTCTGCTCCTGATAATTGCCGCAGTACTGTTCTCGGCAGCAAATCTCCTTGCGCAGCTCAGCGCCACCGACAACCAGATCGGTTACTACCAGCAACTGCTCAGACGCAATCCGCAAAGCGCCAAAGCTTATTTCGGACTCGGCGACGCGCTGATCCGCAAGGCGCGCGAGAGCGGTGATCCAAGTTACTTTAACCGCGCCGAGGAAGCGCTTAGGAAGTCGCTGGAAATCGCGCCGCAGAATGGCGGCGCGCTGCGCCATCTCGCCTACGTCTTCTACTCGCGCCATGAGTTCGCACCGGCGGCCGTGCAGGCGCGCAAAGCGATAGAGATCAATGCTGAGGACAGCGACTCTTACGGCGTGCTCGGCGACGCGCTGCTCGAGGTGGGCCGGTATGCAGAGGCTCAGGCGGCGTACGCGTACATGATGGAGCTGGACGAGAGTTTGTATTCCTAAGGCAGGCTCGCCGGCTTGAAGAGTGCGCGCGGCGACGTTGACGGTGCCATCGCCGATTTGGAGCGTGCAATTGCGATTGGCAAAGCGATGAAAGTACCGGCGGAAAGCATCGCGTGGACGGAATGGCAGCTGGGCGCGGAATATTTCGCGCATGGAAACTTACCAGCGGCGGAATCGAGCTTCCGCCGATCGCTGGAAAGTTATCCGAACTATTACCGTGCGCTGGCCGGGATGGCGCAATTACGCGCGGCGCAGAAAAATTTCGACGAAGCGATTGTGTTTTATCAGAAAGCGATTGCGATCCTGCCGATGCCCGAGCACGCCGCAGCGCTCGGTGAAGTCTTCGAGAGGGTCGGTAAACCGGAGCAAGCGCGACAACAGTACGATTTTGTCGAATACATCGGTAAGTTGAACGGGCTCAACCAAGCTCTCTACAATCGCGAGCTCGCGTATTTCTACGCAGACCACAACATCAAGGCGAAAGAAGGTTTGGAGTTAGCTCAGCGCGAGTTAGATTACCGGCGCGATATTTACGCCTACGACGTGCTAGCGTGGAATCTCTATCGCAACGGCAAGCATGATGAAGCTAGCCGCGCCATGGAAAAAGCGCTTCGGCTGGGAACCCAAGACGCCAAATTGTATTACCACGCCGGGATGATCTACCACGGGATCGGTGAGCTGGCAAAGGCCAAAGAATTTTTCAAGCGCGCGCTCACAGCTAACCCGCACTTTCATATTCTCTTCGCCGACCACGCTGCCAAGACTGTCAAAGAAATAGAAGCAGCTGAAGCCGATGTGGCTGCGATTCCACCGCAAGAAGGGTGATAGGATTATGCGCTCACGATTGATTATCACCTTCATCGCCGCTCTTATTCTCGGCTTCACGAGCAAGATTGCGGCCCATCCGCTCGGCAATTTTAGCATCAGCCAATATTCCGCCATTCAAATCGGCGCGCAGGAAATCGAGCTCCGCTACATCGTCGACATGGCTGAGATCCCGACTTTTCAAGAGATGCAAGAAACCGGTTTAGTGCCGAAGGCCGACGACGAGAGTGCGACAGCCTACGCGAGGCGCAAAGCGGAAAGTTTGAGCGGCGGGTTATTGCTTGAGGTCAACGGCCGGCGGGTCACGTTGCAGCTCGAGTCCCACGAAATTATCTTTCCCGAAGGTGCCGGCGGCTTGCCGACGCTGAAGATCGGTGTGATTTACAGAGGGAAACTAGCTGGCGACAACGGCGGTGATTATTCGCTCAGCTATCGTGACGGCAATTTCCCTGGCCGCGCCGGCTGGAAAGAAATGATCGCTGTGGCGGCGCCCGGCGTGAAGCTACTCAGCAGCTCTGTCCCTGAGACCGACCGAAGCGCGCGCCTGAGCGACTATCCAACCGACTTGCTGAATAGCCCGCCGCAGCAACTGGCAGCGCAGATGAGTTTTGTAGTAGTGCCGCTGGCGGGACGCGTGGACAATTTCAGCGCAGGAAAACCCCTCGAACGAGTCAAAACAGCGAAGCCTGTGGTGAAACGGGTAATCACTGAAATTTCGCAAGTTCGACCGACAGTCGCGCCTGCGCTTGGGCGAGATTTGACAACCCGCAGAACCGTGGAGTTGAAATCAAACAGCCAAGCAACGCCACGCAGTTCGTTCACGGAAATTATGGCGAGAAAAGATCTGGGGTTGGGAGTTATTCTCGCGGCGCTAGCGATTGCTGTTGGGCTTGGCGCTTTTCATGCTTTGGAGCCTGGCCATGGAAAGACTTTGGTGGCTACCTATCTGGTCGGCTCGCGCGGAACGTTTAAACATGCGTTTCTGCTCGGAGTGAGTGTCACTGCGTCGCACACCGCGGGCGTGTACTTGCTTGGCGCGATTACTCTTTATGCGTCGAAGTATATCGTCCCGGAACGGCTCTATCCGTGGTTGGGCGCGATCTCCGGCGTCACGATAGCGTTGCTCGGACTGATCCTGTTAGTGCGCCGCTATCGGAGCAGAGACGAGTTGTTCGGACAAAATCATTACCATCATGGCGCTCACGATCATGGCGCAAATGGCCACGACCATCATCACGAACATGCGCATCATCATCACCACGACAGCCACGAGCAACACGATCACGAAGTGAATCAAGCGGTCTCGCTCAAACAGCTACTTGCGCTGGGCATCAGCGGCGGCATCGTTCCCTGTCCGGCGGCTTTGGTTGTGCTGTTGAGCGCGGTGGCGATGCAGCGGGTCGGTTTCGGCTTGCTCTTGATCGTCGCCTTCAGCATCGGCCTGGCCGCCGTGCTCATCGCCATCGGCATGCTGATGGTTTATGCGCGCCAATTCATGACACGCCTCCAGACCGAGGGACAGTGGACGACCCGCTGGCTGCCGATCACGTCGTCGGCTTTTATTTTGCTCGCCGGCATCGCCTTGACGTGGCAAGCGTTGCAGAGCGCCGGTTTGACGATTTAGTTCGGCCGACTAATATTTTGTTTTAACGCTCTTCTTTGTGCGGCTGTGCACCGTTTCGCCTCACCGAGAATGGTTATCTAGCCCCACCGCAAGGGTCTTTCCCTCAGTTCCCCCTTTACGGTACATTCCGTTTACCTATTCTGAAAAGTCACGAGGGAGCTGCGATGGAACCGATTGCCACTGATGTCCTGCGAGATGCTAACGCCAAGAGCCAACGACTTAGAGAACTCGTCCGCGCGCCGGAGATACTCGTCATGCCCGGCGCCTACGATGTCTTGAGCGCGCTGCTGTTTCAGCAGTTGGGCTTCCAGGCGATTCAATGCACCAGCGGCGGCATCGCCGCCGCATTGGGTTATCCCGACGGCGAGGCGATGAGCCGCGATTTGTTCATTCAATTGACGGCGAGCTTTGCCGCTGCGGTGTCGGTGCCGGTCAATGCCGACGGTGAAAAAGGTTACGGCGACGAAGAGGGCGTGAAGGAAACCGTCCGATCGCTCGTCGCCGCCGGTGTGGCCGGAATGAATCTGGAAGACAGCATCGCCAAAGGGGGCAGCGGCTTGGTCGAGCTTTCTCAGCAGCTCCGCAAGATCAAGTCCGTGATGGACATCAAGCGCGAGCTCGGCAGTGAATTTTTTCTCAACGCGCGCGTCGATTCGTTTCACGTTATGACGGCCGATCCCAAAAAAGCTCTCGATGAAGCGATTCGCCGCGGCAACGCCTACGCCGAAGCGGGCAGCGACTGCATTTTCTATCTCAGTCTCCATTCCGCGGAAATCATCGGCACGGTGGCCCAGGAAGTAAAGGCGCCCATCAGCATTCTCGCCGGACCACAGTCGCCGAACGTGAGCGAGTTGCAAGATCTCGGTGTGGCGCGGGTGAGTTACGGTTCAGGCTTTATGAAAACGGCGATCACAGCAACCAAAAAGTTGGCCCAAGAGATTTTGGAGCAAGGCACGTGCAGCCTATTGAAGGACGGCGTGCAGACGCCGGAGATCAATGCGCTGGTGAGCAAGAAGCGCAGCTGAGGGATTTCATGGCGACGCCTTACCGCGAAAAGTTGGACAAGATTCGCTTGGCCTTTCCGCAGCCGGTGTCGGACCGGGTGCATGATTCTTACTTCGTCCATAGCATTATGCGCGCTTTGGATTTGGTCGATAGTCTCAAGAGCGAAGTGCCGGTACTCGGACCGCGCGAACCGCTGGATTACGCCGCCGCACAGCAGACCAAGCTGCCGGAGGGTTCGTCGACAGTGGAAGAAGTGACGGCGAATCTGGTCGACTATTTCAAAGGGCTGACGATCTGGGGCCATCCGCGCACGCAGATCAACGTCGTGCCGCCGCCGTCGATATCATCCTTGATCGCGACAGTGTTGACCGGACTCTACAATCCGAACCTGGCGTGGGACGAGTATAGCCACAAAGTCGCGCTTGCCGAAGTCGAGGCGGTCGCGATGTCGGCGTCGCTCATGGGTTACGATCCGGCGCGCGCTTCCGGCGTGTTCACCTTCGGCGGCACAGGGACAACACTCTACGGCGTCAAAGTCGGTTTGGAAAAAGCCGTGCCCGGCGCGATGCAAAACGGCGTCGGCGCGGGCGCCATCGTTTTTGCCAGCGACTGTAGCCACTACTGCCGGTACAACGTCGCCGGCTGGCTCGGTCTGGGCGCGAAGAATCTGATCACGATCCCCACCGATGCACGCAATACGATGAAGCTCGACGTCCTGCGCGACCAGGCGCGCACTGCGCTGCAAAGCGGCTGGCCCATCGCCGCCATTGTCGCGACACTCGGCACCACCGATGCGTTCGGCCTCGACGATCTCGAGGCGATCGTTAACTTGCGCGACGAGCTGATCAAGGAATTCAATTTGCCTTATCGTCCGCACGTTCACGCCGATGCGGTGATCGGTTGGGCTTGGCAAGTATTTAGCGACTATGATTTTGAGACCAATCCTCTCGGTTTTCGCCCGCGCACCGTGCGCGCGCTGGCGGGCGCGGCGCAGCGCATTCGCCATCTGCCGCTGGCCGACTCCATCGGCATCGATTTTCACAAGACCGGTTTCACGCCCTATATTTCAAGTTTGGTTCTATTCAAAGAACGCGACGATCTGTCGCTCTTGAGCCGCAGCCAGGAACAGATGCCGTATCTCTATCAGTTCGGCGAGCACCGGCCGGGGATGTTTACGCTCGAAACCTCGCGCGGCGGTATGGGCGCGCTGGCGGCGCTGGCCAATCTCAAACTGCTCGGCAAAGAAGGCTTGCGTGTCACCATCGGTCACATCGTCGAGATGACGCAACTTTTGCGTGAACATCTCGAAGGCCATGCGTCGACGTGCGTGCTCAACCGCGAGAACTTCGGCACGGTCACTTTGTTCCGCGCTTATCCTGACGGGGTCGATACCTTTGCCATCAAGGATCAGGAGATGAGCGATGCCGCGTTTCGCGCCACGCTGCTCTACCACAACGACTACAACCGAAAGATTTATGACTATGTGCACAAGGAAGCGATGGCCGGTCGCGGCGTGGTGATTTCGCTGACCGATTCTTATCGCGAGACGAGCTATGGCGAGCCCGTGCTGGCGCTCAAATCGTTCATCCTTTCGCCCTTCACCGACGAGGCCAACGTCGAAGCGGTGGTCGAAAAGGTGTTGGAAGCGCGCGGCAAGATCGCCGCTTGATCGGCATGACTGCAACGGTTTCGCCAAGTGTGGTCGTGTCGCTGCATATTGCGCCGAATGGCGCGGCGCCGATGCAATCGCTCGGTAGCGTCAATGCCATCGCCGGCCGCGGCCTCGAAAACGACCGCTACTACAATCTTTGCGGAACCTATTCGAACCATCCGGGCGACGGCCGCCACGTGACATTGATCGAAATCGAAGCCATCGAAGCGCTCCGGCGCGAATACCCGATCGCGCTCGGAGCCGGCTCAGCACGGCGCAATATCGTCACCCGCGGTGTCCCACTCAATGATTTTGTCGAGCGCGAGTTCCGCGTTGGTGCAGTCACCCTGCGCGGCACGCGACTGTGCGAACCCTGCCTACACTTGGATAAACTCACTCAGCCTGGCACGATGCGCAGTCTGATTCACCGCGGCGGTTTGCGCGCGGAAATTCTTGTCGGCGGAATCATTCGGGTCGGCGATCGGATCGTCATGGTGGAAGATTAAAACGGTGGGCGCGGTTTTGCCATGACGAGCGGAGCATTGATCCTTGTCCTTGCGGCGGCAGTGATTCATGCCACTTGGAACCTGCTCAACAAGCAGGCGAGCGGTCACCCGACGTTTACCTGGCTCGTGGCGGTGCTTTCGGCGGTATTCTACGCGCCGGCGACGATTACCATCATTGAAATCTGGCGATTGAAAATCGGTTTCGTCGAAGTTGGCATGATAGTCGGCAGCGCGGCGCTCCATACGGCGTATTTCGTCCTGCTCAATCAAGGTTATCGCGCCGGAGATCTGTCGCTGGTTTATCCCCTGGCACGCGGCACTGGGCCGCTGCTTGCGACCATCGCGGCAATTATTGTTCTCGGCGAGCGGCCGTCACTGCTCGCCATGGCGGGTGTGCTGCTGATCATTGGCGGAGTTTTTGTGCTGACCGGCAATCTCGCGAAATTAAGTCAGGACGATAATCGCTCAGCGGTCGGTTATGCGTTGATCACCGGACTTTGCATCGCCGCCTACACCTTGTGGGATAAACAGGCGGTGAGCCGCTTTGCCATCGCGCCCATGGTGTTGGACTGGGGCGCTAACGTCGGCCGGTCGCTCTTGCTCACGCCCTATGCGCTAAAATTCTCGGACGATGCGGTCAACGAATGGTGCGAGCATAAGTGGGAAGCGATTAGCATCGCCATTCTAATTCCGCTTTCCTACATTCTCGTGCTCACGGCGATGCAATTTACCCCGGTGAGCTACGTCGCCCCGGCGCGCGAGATCAGCAATCTCATCGGCACGGCGATGGGCGCGCGGCTGCTCGCCGAGGGCGATGCGCCGCGCCGCTTGGGCGCGGCCGGCGCGATGGTGCTGGGCGTGGTGGCGTTGGCACTCGGATAAAACCGTTTGTTCAAAACGTTCAAGTCCAATCGTTCAAAACGTTTAGGAAGGAGAAAGCGCGGAGCGATGAACGCTAAAGACGAATCGTTCAAAGATTTTGTCCTGGATCAGCTCGTGAGAATGGACGACGTCGAAGGGCGTCGCATGTTCGGTGGATTCGGTCTCTACCAAAACGAAACTTTCTTCGGCATCGTTCATAAGGGCAAGCTATTTTTCAAGATCGATGAATCTACGATTGGCGAGTACCGCAAGCGGAAAATGAAAGCGTTTCGCCCCAACGCCAAGCAAACGCTCAAGAGTTATTATCAAGTGCCGGCAGATGTTATCGAGGACGCGGATGAGTTAAGTCAGTGGGCGATGAAAGCGATTGAGTGTCAGCGGCGGATTAGTGCATGAGCGGTTAGGAGCGAGGGGAGTTTTTCGGCGGGACGCTGTAGAGATTTTCCGGCGGGTTGAAGAAATGATCGAGCACCAGCCACAAGCTTCTCGAGTGATGGAAAAAGATTAGCGGAAAGATCACGGCGAAGGGCACCCAGATAGCGAGCTGCTGATTGATGGAGATGTCGGTGAAGGCGTCGAGGAGAAAGAAGCCGGGGACGGCGATGGCGATGGTGGCGGCGTAGTTGATGTAGATGGCGCCGACGAAGTAGCCTTGTTCTCGTTCGAACTTTAGCGCGCAATTGTCACAATGCTCATTCATCTTGAACGGTTTGCCGTAGAGCGATGCCTGGCCGCAGCGCGGGCAGCGCAGCTGCAGGCCATGGCCGAGCATGCGAAAGATTCTCGCCGCCACGTTACGCGGTCACTCTATGGCGCGACGGTTTACGCGCCGGCGCTGGTGCGTTGGCGCCACTGTTCAAATACTCGCGCAGAAAACGCGCCGTATAAGACTTCCTGCCGTCTTTGATCACGTCCATCGGCGTACCGCAGGCGACTAACTGACCGCCTTGCTCGCCGCCTTCGGGGCCGAGATCGACGATGTAGTCGGCGTCTTTGACGATGTCCAGGTTATGCTCGATGGTCACCACCGTGTTGCCCATGTCGACCAGGCGATGGAGGATGTGAATCAACTTTTCCACGTCGAGGAAATGCAGCCCCGTGGTCGGCTCGTCGAGCACGTAGAGCGTCGTGCCGCGGGATTCCTTGCCGAGCTCGTAAGCGAGCTTGATGCGCTGGGCTTCGCCGCCGGAGAGGGTGTTGCTCGCTTGGCCGAGATTGATGTAGCCCATGCCGATGTCATCGAGTATCTTGAGCGGTCGGTAGATTTTCGGAAAAGCGTGGAAGAACGGCACGGCTTCTTCCACGGTCAGACAAAACACGTCGAAGATATTTTTTTCGTTGTAGCGAATGCTCAGCGTTTCGTCGTTGAAACGCTGGCCGTTGCAGGCTTCGCAGTCGATGAATACGTCGGGGAGAAAACTCATCTCTTTACGAATCTTGCCTTGGCCGGCGCACTCCTCGCAGCGGCCGCCTTTGACATTAAATGAAAAACGGCTGGCGGTGTAACCGCGCAAGCGCGCTTCGGGCGCCAACGCATAGAGCTTGCGAATTTCATCCAACACGCCGATGTAGGACGCCGGCACCGAGCGCGGCGTCTTGCCGATGGGCGTTTGGTCGACCTCGACGATCCGTTCGATCGCCTTCCAGCCGGCGATTTCCTTGTGTTGTCCGGGCCGGCCGGCGAATTGGCCGAGCAGCAGCTTGATGCCTTTGTAAAGCACTTCTCTGACCAGCGTGCTCTTGCCCGAGCCGGAGATGCCGGTGATGCAGCTCCACATGCCAAGGGGAATTTTGACGTCGAGGTTCTTTAAATTATGCGCTTTGGCGCCGTGGATGGTGAGCCACTTGGATTTGGTGAGCTCGCGCTTGGGTCCAAGACGTTTCCGCTCCGAGCGCAGATAGGCGCCGGTCGGCGAATCGGGATTGTTTCGAATTTCCGCCGGCGTGCCGATGGAAACCACGTTGCCGCCGTGGACGCCGGCGCCGGGTCCCAAGTCGATGATCAGATCGGCCGACTGAATCGTCGCTTCGTCATGCTCGACCACAAGCACGCTGTTGCCCAATTGTTCGAGCCGGCGCAAGGTTTTCAGCAGCATGGCGTTGTCGCGCGGGTGCAGGCCGATGGTCGGTTCGTCGAGGATGTAACAAACGCCGCGCAGGTTGGAGCCCAACTGTGCCGCCAGACGAATGCGCTGGGCCTCGCCGCCGGAGAGCGTATCGGCGCGCCGGTCGAGGGTTAGATACGGCAAGCCGACCTCGGAGAGAAAATTCAAACGCTGCTGAATTTCCCGCAGAATTTTATCCGCCACCGCTTGATCGCGCGCGGCGTTGCCGTTGTCGCCATGTGAGAGATCGAGCTTAGTAAAATATTTGCGGGCGTCGTCAACGGCGAGCTCGGTGATCTCCCAGATCGCTTTGCCTTCGACCTTGACCGCTTGGGCGCGCTGATTGAGGCGGCGGCCGTGGCAAGCGGCGCAGGGTATTTCCGTCATGAGATCGTCGAGTTCATTGGCGTCATTTTCATCGCGTGCAGCCGAGAGTTCTTTCAAATAGGGCACTAGGCCGACGAAAGCGCCGCGGCCTTTGCCGCCGTTGAGTATCTCTTCTTGGGTTTTATTCGGCAGTTTCGCAAAGGGTTTCGCGATATCCACGTCGTGGTCATCTTCTAACTTTTCTAACAACCGCTGCATGGCGCGCTCGATCTCGGAGCCGTTGACCGAAGAGCCGGCGGTGATGCCGCTGAGGGCGTCTTTGAGCGGGCGGCGCGGGTCGGCAAAAATCAAATTGGGATCGAAATCGAATGTAAAACCCATGCCGGCACATTCCCTGCACGCGCCCTGCTGGCTATTGAATGAAAACAGCCGTGGGTCGAGGGGCTCGTAGCCGATGCCGCAACCAAGGCAAAAAAGCCGCTGGTTGAAAATCTGCTCGCCGCGCTCGGAGATCAAGTGAATGACGCCGTTGCCCAAGCGCAGACCTTGATCGATCATCGCTTCGACTTCGCGCCCGCCGGCCTTGGTTTTGCCAATGACGATATCGATGTTGTGCTCTTTGAAGCGCTCCAAGCCGTTGGTTAACTCCGGCGCGCGCAAGTCCACCAATTTTCCGTCGATGCGGGCGCGGCGGTAGCCCAAACGGCGCGCGCCGGCGATGACTTCTTTATGAAAGCCTTTGCGGCCGCGCACCAGCGGGCTCAACACCATCACGTCTTTGCCGCGATAGGCGCGGCCGATGCGGTCGAGAATCTGGCTGCGCGTGAGCGCGTGAATCGGCCGGCCGCAGTTGACGCAATGTTGCTTGCCGATCTTCGCGTAGAGCAGGCGCAGGTAATGATAGATTTCCGTCACCGTGGCGACGGTGGATTTTTTACCGCCTTGGCTCAAGCGCTGCTCGATGGCGACCGTCGGCGGGATGCCCGCGACATAGTCGACGTTGGGGCGCGCCATCACTTCGAGGAACTGGCGCGCGTAAGCGGACAGACTGTCGATGTAGCGGCGCTGGCCTTCGGCATAGACAATGTCGAAGGCCAGGGATGACTTGCCCGAGCCGCTCAAGCCGGTGAAAACAATGAAGCGGTCACGCGGAATGTTGACGCTGATATTTTTGAGATTGTGCTCCTTGGCGCCGACGATGGTGATGGAATGATCGTCGATGCCGTCGTTGACCGATGGTAGCGCTGCGGGTTTTTCCAAAACCGGCGCGAAGGGGGAAACGTTTCGGTTCAAATAGGGCCGCAGATAAACGCCGGTGTACGAGCGCTCAACCGCGGCGATTTCAGCCGGCGTTCCCGTTGCCACGATCTCCCCGCCTTTGTCGCCGCCTTCCGGGCCGAGATCGATGACGTGATCGGCGCATTTGACGACTTCCAAATTATGCTCGATGACGACGATGGAGTGGCCTTGATCGATCAGTTCGTTAAACGCCCAAAGCAAGCGCTCGATGTCGTGGAAGTGGAGGCCAGTGGTCGGCTCATCGAAAATAAACAGCGTTCCCGCCTTTTTCGCCCGCGCCATATGAGCGGCGAGTTTCAAGCGCTGCGATTCGCCGCCGGAAAGCGTCGTCAGCGGTTGACCCAGGCGGACATATTCCAAGCCGACGGCGCGCAGCGGATAAAGCGCATTTTTGACCTCCGCCGTGTCTTTGAAAAACTCCAGTGCGTCGGCGATGGTGAGATCGAGCACCTGGCGGATACTTTTGCCGCGATAGGCCACTTCGAGAACTTCTTCGCGGTAGCGGCTGCCGTGGCACTCCGGGCAGGAGGTATAAACGTCGGAGAGAAACTGCATCTCGACTTTTTCAAAACCCTCGCCGCGGCAAGTTTCACAGCGGCCGCCTTCGACGTTGAAAGAAAAAGTCGACGGCGTATAACCGCGCAGGCGCGACAAATCGGCACTGGCGAACAGCCGGCGAATGCCGTCGAACGCTTTCATGTAGGTCGCCGGGTTGGACCGCGGCGTGGTACCCACCGGCGATTGATCGACCAGCACCACTTCGGAGATCTTGTCGACCCCTTCGATCTTCTCACAGTCGGTGATGTTGGCCGTGGGCGCTTCCTTGAGTTTTTTCAAATTGCGCGACAGCACTTCGTCGACCAGGCTTGATTTTCCCGAGCCGGATACGCCGGTGATGCAGACCAGCATGCCGAGGGGAATGTTCACGTCGATGTTCTTTAAATTATTCGCTGAGGCGCCGATGATCTTCAGCGAGCGGTGCAACAGCGGCTTGCGCCGGCGCGCCGGCATGGCAATCGATTTGCGCTGGCTTAAATAAGCCGCGGTGAGCGAATTTTTGTCATT
>Ga0190270_10000779_pt1 | contig 14305 bp, 12 predicted proteins | sample Popmic320T_FD_133748 | JGI IMG/M metagenome (GOLD analysis project Ga0190270, IMG submission 133748) | Populus adjacent soil microbial communities from riparian zone of Weber River, Utah, USA - 320 T | ecosystem: Environmental > Terrestrial > Soil > Riparian zone | place: USA: Utah | collected... | reverse complement strand
TCGCCTTTTCCGAAATTCATCCATGCATTCATTCGCCACCAGGCGATAAAGCCACGTTTTGAAATTCGACTCGTGACGGAAGCCGGCGATGCTCGTGAATAGTTTCAGAAAGACCTGCTGCGTCACGTCGCGCGCCGCGCTCTCGTCGCCGGTGAAGCGCAGGGCGACCGCCCACACGCGATCCTTGTGAGCCTCGAACAGCTCACGAAAAGCTTCGCGGTCCCCGCGCTGACAGGCTTCGATCAGACGCCCCTCGCCCGCCTGTTCACTCATTACGGCGCCCCGTTTCATAAAATGCCAGAAGTCGCTCCATCAAATTCTTTTGGCAGATTCCTGTGGCGAATCCCGCGGTCAAATTCCATTCACGCTCATTGGACGGACCAGCTCCGGGATTTCTTCCATAAGCGCTGAAGAAAAATTTTGAGGTACAGTCATGTTCCATTTTCCATATGACATTTTACATGCGCAATCTGTCATCGTCGGAACCGTATGGTCCTACAATGGCAGATGGCGAATGTAAAATGCCGTATGGAAAATGAAAATACTTCGAAATGTCTGGCTGATTTCTTATGAAAGAAAAATATCCGGCAAGGGCGAACCCCTGCCGGATGGCGATTTTGGGAAATAGATTATGGCGGGGCCAACGTCGAAAAAGATCGGCGCTATTTGCTCATCTCGGCGTCGCGCTGGGCGTTGATTTCGTCATAGCGTTTTTGCTGCTCGGGCGTCAGCGCCTCACGGATGCGCGCGCGCGTGCGGGCGCGAGATTGAGCTACACCGGGGCATTCGGCGAACCGGCTCGGGGGAAATTCCTTGCGTGACTCTTCGAGGATCGTTTTTACTTTTGCGACCTGCTCGTCGCTCAGATTCAGATCGATCTTCAACCTCTCGGCCATTCTGTGCGGCCCGCGCGGGCGGTTCGGATTTTCGTTGGTGAGCGCGCCGCGCTTGGCCAGGTAGACACGATCCAGCGAACCGCCTGTCACCGCGCCGAGCGCAAAGACGACGGCGATCAACAACCAAACCTGTAACTTGACCTTGCCTTGTGAATTCATTTCGTTCCTCCGCCATTTCCCGGCTGCCCGGCCTCCACGCCGGCTGCCGAGGCGATCAACTCGTCCTGAGAGAAGGATAAGACGTCCAGCAACAGCGTCGGCGGCTCTTCGTTTCCAACGCCCGCCGCCGGCCACTGCTGCGAGAGCGACGGCGTCAGCATCAGCGAGGCCACCGCGACGACGGCGAAGGCCAGAAGCGCCGGGATGGCGTGTTTAACCCCGGCGAGCAATGACAGCCAGGCGCCGCGTTGTTGGGCGATCCGCCGCTCTTCGGCTTCAATGCGCACGCGAATGCGGCGGTATAGGAAGGGCGACGCCGCCGCCGTCGAAATCTCGGCTTCGCCGGCTTCTGAAGCGCGCAGGAGTTCGTCGCTGAAACGGTTCAAGGTTTCGTCATTCAATTCATCTTTGCCGCTTTTACCATTCGTCAACATAAGGAGCCTCCGAAGAGAATTCATAACACATCCGCGATCGTCAGAGAAGTTTTCTCAACAACTGCCGCAGCCCGCGCTGTGCCCGGTGCGAACGCATTTTGACCTTCGCGGTCGTCCACCCGGTAAGGTTCGAAATTTCCGCGATGGACAGTTCTTCGAGCTTGAGCAGCGCGAGCACCATGCGGTCGTCGGGCCGAAGCCGTGAGAGCAATTTGTTTGCGAGGTCGCGTGAGATGGCCGCGCCTTCGACGTTACCGCTCGCGCTCAAGTCGCGCAACCGTTCGTGCAAGTACGCCGCTTCATCCTCGCTCAAATCGCCGATGCTGCTCTCGCCGCGCCGCCGCGCGCGCCGCAATTCGTCGTAACATGTTCGCACCGCGATCCGGGCGAGCCACGAAACGAACGATTTCTCGCCACCGCCATGATAATCATCCAGGGCGAAATAGGCTTTGATGAAACTCTCCTGGATGATTTCCTCGACCTGATCGCGGCGAGGGAAGAAGCGGTAACCGAGTCTCGAAACCAGACGGCGATGGCGCTCGAACAGCCGGCTGAAGGCGGACTCATCGCCAGCGCGCGCGGCCGCTACCAACTCGTCGTCCGTCATCTCGGGTGTCGTCTCGGCGCTCATATCGTCGTTCGTCCCGGCAGGCGTTTCGACCTCTCCCATCCCATGCGACGCTTTCGCCGCAGGGGCGGCGATATTTGCTTGAGGTCTCTCGGCGATTCGCTCTTTCATCCTAATAATCCGGGTCATCCAGTCATTCAAGCCATCTGGGCCATTCGGGCGTCTTGGGCCGTTCAAGCGTTTGTCATTAAGACGCCTTGGTACTTTCAGGCCGGCGCCAAATACAAATGCGGAAAAAGGATTATAACGGTTACAGAAATTTTTCTCTCGAAATTCAGTCCGGCTTGATTTTTTAAGCCTCAATCGCCTACAAAGGTCGACTATTTCGTCATTACATGGTTATTTTCGGAGGACTTGTACTGATGCAAGCGCAACAGGCGATATTGACATTCGATGAGTCGGAGAGATCGCTCGGCGGCCGCCTGCTCAAGATCGCCATCGAAATTGATCGTATCGAGGGTTACAGCGAACCGCATGCGATTGCAATCGCCTGGACGGCCGAGAAGATCGGAGCGCGAATGGGGTTGCACGGCGTGGATCTGACCGCGCTTAAGTTCGCCGCCCTGGCGCACGACCTGGGCGAACGCGCCATGAAGCGCGACTACCTGCTGCGACCGCGAGCGCTCACTTGGGATGAGACTCTGGACTTGTGGCGTCACCCGATACTGGGCGAACAGGCGGCGGGTGAGCTCAAACTCCCTCGCCAGACCCAGTTGCTCATCCGCTGGCATCACGAATGGTGGAACGGAGGCGGGTATCCCGACGGGCTGGCGGGCGAGGCGATCCCGCTGGGCGCCAGAATTCTGCGCGCCGTTGACAGCTACTTCGCGCTCATCTCCGACCGCCCGCACAGGAGACGATTCGACAGAATCGAGGCCGAACAAATCGTCGCCGATCTGGCCGGCATCGAATTTGATCCGCAGGTTGTGAAACTGCTGCTGCAGGTTATGGCCGAGGAGCAGGCGAGCGAATCCGCGTTCGGATATCCGGCGCTCGGCGGCGATGAAGACGTATCTCGCCCGGTCGAAGATCAGCCCCAGCCTTTGGATGAAGTCGTTTACGCCTCGGCTTACGCCAGGCGCCAAGCGGAGACCCCGGCTGAGCCTCCGGGCGCCGATCAGAGCGCAGCGCCCGATTTCGCTTCGTCACAGGCGCCCGATTGGGCTGTGGACGAAGCCGCGATAGAAACGCTACCGGAGATGGCCGCCGTCGATTTTGCTTCATCAGAGGAGCCCGGTAGGGCTACGGACGAAGTCGAGGGCGAAACTCGAACGGAGAGGGGCGCCGCCGATTTCACTTCATCGAACGCGATTGGAGAAGCCGAGATCGAAATTCAACCGGCGATGGCCGGCTCCTATCTCGCCTCATCTGAGACGCTTGATGAAGTTGCGGCCGAAGGTCGAATTGAGGCGCATGGCTCCGATCTCACATGGCCGAATACGTTCGGCGCGACCGAGGCCGAAAGTCCGACGGAGATGGTCGCCGCCGATTTCAATTCACCGGAGGCGCTCGGCGCAACCAAGGTCGAAAGTCCGACGGAGGCGCCCAATACTGATTTTACTTCATCAGATGCGCCTGGCAGGGCCGAAGTCGAAGGTCAGACGGAGATGGCCGGAGCCGATACCCGAATAACGCAAGAGATATTTAAGAGCTAAAAGATCGACGCGCCGCCGCGCGTAAGCAAGCGCTTGACTTTGCTAACTGCCGCGCAGCCGTTCGCGCGCTGTACGACGCCGGCGCCCGATGTTATATAACCATATGTCTAACGACTTACGAACAAACCGCAGGTGGCTCGGTTTTGAGCTGAGCGTGTTGCGCCGGCTGAAATTTACATCGATCGCGATTCCTTTCGCCGGTCAGCCCGACCTCGGCTGGTATCTGAAATTCTGGGGCAAACAGGTCCTGAACAACGACATCTGTCAGTGGGCGTGGTGGATGTCGCGCGCGCTCGTCGATAACCAAGGCGAGCGTTTGAGCGAAGAAGACGTCTCGCTGACTCTGAGCGAGGCTTACGTGCCGCGGCGGCGGCTTCGCAACCCGGCGTTGGGCGAGATGATGGGCGAGATAGACGCCGTCTGGTTCGACAACGTCTGGCTCAACATCCAACAGATAGAGAACGAACACCGCCGCGCGCTCGCCTATTCGACCGTCTTCGGGGTAGGCGATTACGTCTTTTCATTCACGCCGGATACGATCTCGCTGCGGCGGCTTCTTTCGGAAGTATTCATCGCGTTGTGGCGCAACAGCCGGCCCGTAGTCAATAACGAAAAGTCCAACTACAGCGTAAATCACGACGCGCACGAATTCATCCGCGGCGCGCGCGCCGACCTGATGTTCGCCCGGTTCCCCCGCCCTGAAGGTCTGGCCGCGGTGCGACGGGGCCGCGTCGGGTGGCGCGAGACCTGGGTGCGCGGGTCCGGCGACGATTGGGGCGCGATAATCGCCGGCCAGCGCGGACGCCTCGGCGACGACGTGATATCGAAAGAGCATTACCTGCAACTGGTCAGCAATTTCCTCGCCCGGGCAAAACACATCCAGCAATGGGCAATCTCGCATACCGAGGACGGATTCGTCTCCGCCGCAGAGCTCGGCGAGGTGATCAAGCAGTTCCGCCGCATCGACGTGACTTATAACAAGGATTTCTCCGATGTGATCGGCGGCAGAAACACGTTTATTATCATTGCATGAAGATTGAGGGTCGAGGGTCGAAGACGGAGGTGGGCGGTCTTCGATCTTCGGGCGTTTGGGGTATAATGCATGGACGAATGCGTCCTGTAATTATTGGTGAATAAGTGGCGATGGAAATTCAACTCAGAACATCTGGTAGCGTTACCATTCTGGATTTAAGCGGTAATTTGACCATTGGCAGAAGCGAAGAGAACCTGCGGGAGACCGTCAAAAGGCTGATAGACGAAGAGCGCAGATTTCTGTTGCTTAACCTTTCTGAAGTCCCGACGATTGACAGTTCCGGCATCGGCGCGATGATCAAATCGTTCACTAGCGTCAAAGAGGCCAACGGCAAGCTCAAGATTTTGAAGCCGTCGCGGATGGCCAGGCAGTTGCTCTCGATCACCGGCCTGCTTTCAGTCCTCGAAACTTATGATGACGAGACGTCCGCCGTCTCCTCGTTCTGAAACATCCGCAAAGCCACACGAAAAATCACTAAGAAAAAGCCACGAAAATCCTTCGTGATTCTTCGTGTGACTTTGTGGGCGAATTTTCCGATGCAAAAACCGGCGCGGCTAAAAATCGTCAACCGTTTCGGCGTCATGCGGTCGCTGCCGCTCGGCAAGCCGGTCTTCACCATCGGGCGCAAGGCGGAAAACGACCTGCAGCTGCTCTCCGATTCCGTCTCGCGCCAGCATGCCGAGATCGTTTACGAAGACGACGCCTATTACCTCGTAGACATCGGCAGCAAGCGCGGCACTTTCGTCAACGACCAGCAGATCGCGCGCTGCGCCCTGCAACACCTCGACCGCATCCGCATCGGGGGCGACGAAGACCAGCAAATCATCTTCCTCGACGACACGATCGAGCGCGCATCGGCGATTTTCGACAGCTCACCCCGCCTGACGCTCACGCCTCAGCAGGCGGAGCGCGTGACTTCGGCCAACGAAGAACTGCAGAAACTGGCTCGCTTCATCGAGGTCAATCAGGCGTTCAAATTCTCGCTCACGCCCGACGACGTGCTCTGCCTAATAGTCGACGCGGCCATCGAGATCACGCAGGCCGAGCGCGGCTTCCTGATGCTGCGCAACCTGGCGGGCGACCTGGAATTCAAAGTCGCCCGCGACGACGGACGGAGTTGGCTCGAAGGCGCCGATTTCGCCATGAGCCGCTCAGTGGTCGAAGAGGCCTTCAAACAGAACCGCAGCGTGATCATCAACGACAGCCGCGAAGCCGCGTCGGGCATCGCCCGCGAGAGCGTCCGCAGCCTCGATTTGCGTTCGATCGCCTGCGTCCCGCTCCGGCTCTTTCAGATGACCGAGAACATGGACGCGACGACGGTCTTGAAGCGCGACGCGATCGGCGTGCTCTATGTCGACAGCCACGTCATCGGCGGGACGATCACTGAAACCTCCATCCGGCTGCTCGAATCGCTGGCCTTCGAGGCCACGAAATCGCTCGAGAACGTGCGCCTGATGCACGAAGAGCGGGAGAAGAAACAGATCGAACAGGAACTCGGCGTGGCGCGCCAGGTGCAAGTCGCGCTCTCTCCGACCGCCTTCAAAGTCCCGGACTATTTCGAGGTCGCCGCGCACAACATCCCGTCGCGCTACGTCGGGGGCGATTTCTACGACTTCATATCGCTCCGAGACGAACGCTCCGCCTTCGCGCTAGGCGATGTGTCTGGCAAGGGGGTCGCCGCCGCGCTGCTCGCCGCAATGGCCCAGGGCGCGCTCCAGGCCCAATTCACCAGCAACCTGCCGCTCGCCGAAGTCGTCACGAGCCTCAACAAAGTCCTCGTCCAACGCTCGGCCTCGAACCGCTTCATCACGCTCTTCTGCGCGACGCTCGACCCCGACGGTCATTTCACCTACATCAACGCCGGCCATAACCCGCCGGTTCTCGCGCGGGCGAACGGCGAGACGGAAACGCTGACGACGAAATCAGTCCTGCTCGGCGCGTTCGACTTCGTCGAATACAAACCTAGGCAGACACGGCTCGCCCCCGGCGACGTGGTGGTGATGTACACCGATGGCGTTACCGAGGCCGTCGACGCCGACAATCAAATGTTCGGCGATGAGCGGTTGGAAAAATTAGTCAGGGAGGGCGTCCATCTGGGCGCCGAAGAGATCAAACAGTGGATAATGGACGAGGTGTTGAATTTTACGGCAGGGCTGCCTCAGGGCGATGACATCACGATGATTGTGCTTAAAATGAGGCAGCGGTAAGTGGTACATTACAGGGAGCGGCGCCTCCGTTTGTCCCAATGTCATGTGGTTCGATTTAGTGGGAGTAGATGTAGCGTATGCGAATTAAACTTTGAATGCGATCAACCGCACTCCAAAGGCTCCGCCAATCTGATCTATGAGGATGCTTCAAGTGGATGGCCTCAAATGAAAAAGACAGTCATCGCAATCTTGCTTTCTTCGCTCTTCTGCACACTTTATTGCGTCTGCGCGGCGCAGGAGCAATCCAAAGCGCGTGACCTTTATCTGAGCTTCGGGAAAGCTCCCAACAAATCGGCCAAGCGACGGCGCGGCAGTCCCGGCTCAAGGGTCAAGATGGAGTTGATGCGCAATAACCGCCTGAGTCTTGTTTCGACGCAAGAAGAGCTGCTCGACGGCGACCGCATCGCATTCCGCACTGCGGTGAATTACCAGGGCTATCTGATGGTCACCAACGTCGGCACGAGCGGCAAAGTGAATATTTTGTACGCCGGGCAGGTTTCGCCGACCAGTGATATGCGCATTCCGGAAAAGGGATGGATCCGCGTCACCGGCCAGGGCGGCGACGAAGTGGTCAATTTCATAATGTCATCAGAGGCCATTAAAGAGCTGCGACAGATCCGTATCCCGGCTGCGAACGGGGGGCCGGCGCCGGCCGAATCCGGCGCCGAATCGCAGAAGGCTCTTGCGCAGTTGAACAGCCGCGCGCTCGACCAGGGGCGCGACCTGGTAATAGAGAATGACGGCGATGAGACCTACGCCCTGGCGGCTTCGGCGCAGAAGATACGAGCCCCCGTCGGATTCAGCATCAAGCTAAAGCACAAATGAATTCGCCGAGATGCCCCAATTTGGCGACGGAATTGTAGTGTCTCCACGATGAAATCAGCCCTTGTCGCCTTTCTCATTGCGCTCTCCCTCAGTTCGACCGGCTATGCCGTCGATCGCGCCCTTATAGTCGGGGTCGAAAGATACCGCGATCCAAACGTGCCCGACACGCCCGGGTGTGAAGCCGACGCGCGCGCGATGGAACAATTGATCAAATCAGTATACAAGTTCGCCGAAGTCAAGGTTCTGATCAACGAAGAAGCCACGGCGTCGAATATCGAACGCTGGTTCCGCTCCTGGCTCATTGCGGGCACACAACCCGGCGACCGCGTTTTCTTCTTCTACGCGGGGCACGGCTCGCAGATCGCCGATGACAACGGAGATGAAAGCGACGGCAAAGACGAGACGTTGGCGCCTTACGACGTCTTGCCGAAAAGCGGCGCGAATGTCATCCGCGATGATCTCTTCGACGAGATGATAGGAAAGCTCAGTGGCCGGCGCGCCGTGCTGGTCTTCGATTCCTGCCATTCGGGGACGATCTCTCGCGGCGTTCCGAGGCTGAAAGATTTTGCGCGCGGCGGCGGAGTTCGCTATCTGCCCACGCCCGAACAAATCGCGGAATTGGAAGCGACGCCTTCGCGCGGCGTCGGCGCCGCCGGTTATGTCGTAAAAGGGGGCGCAAGTCGTGACCTGGTGGTGGAAGACGAATTCATCGAGTCTCAACGGTTTTCGGCGGTGTCAGGGGCGGTGATCATCTCGGCGGCCGGCGACCGGCAGCTGGTATATCCGCTGCCGGTGAACGGGCGTTATCGCGGCGCGCTCTCGTACGTGCTCGTCGAGTCCTTGCAAAGAAATCAGCCGAAGCTCCGGGATTTGGCGGAAAACACCAGAAGACAAATTCGGCAATTACAAATCACGGGCAGGTTGTACGGCGACCAGCAACCCGTCTTCACGATCACCGACAATGCGCTCCTGGCCGACAAACCTCTCTTTGTGACCTGGGAAGAGACGCCGATCATCGCGCTAAGCAATAGGCTGTCGCCGATAAAAATCCAACTGCGCGACATGGAGAATAAATCGGCTTACCGGATCGGAGAGAGAATCTCCTACGAGGTGACGACCGACGCGCCGGGTTATCTTTACCTGATAGTCTTTAGCAGGCAGAACGTGGCCGCCTGCATCTTCCCCAATCCCCAAGACCCTAACAATATGCTGGAGCCCGGCGCGATCAGAATCCCACGCACCTCCGCTTACGAGTTTCCGATCCTGGAACCGGCGGGTCGCGATGTGGTAGTGGCTCTGCTCTCGAGGCAAAAACTCGACCTTGGAGAGAAGGTGGAATACGCCTGGAACGAGGTCTTCGAGCGACTGAATTTGAAATTATTGCAGGATGAGGTCGGTAAGTCTGCGCAGCGTGGCTTCAACGTAAAGAAAACGGAGGCCGGCCTCGGCGCAGGCGACTGGCAGGCGACGTTCCTAATTCTGGAGACTTTAGAGTCTGTTCGAAAATAACTTGATCACTTTGGGGGATAAGTTCGAATATTTACTCGAAAATATAGCTAGTAACGTTGAAAAATTAATCCAGGCCGAATCAGTACCGCGAGCGGTAGCGAGCGTGGCTCCCGCCAGTAGCGTACTTCGGGGGCCACGCTCGCTACCGCTCGCGGTACTGATTCGGCGTCCCAATGCTCCGTTAACCTATCAATGTCGCTAGTAATAAACGAGGCCCGCGCATAAATAAGCAGGCTGCCGCCATTTCCGAGGAAAGCCATTATGGAATCTAACCTAACGACTCGAAGCGAGGATATGATCGGCAAGATCGTTCGCGACTACAAAATCGTCGGCTCTATGGGTGGCGGCGGTATGTCAGAGGTCTATCTCGCGCGGCGCTCGGACGGAATGCTCAAACGCACCGCGGTGATCAAGATTGTCGGGGCGCATCTGCCGCCGCAAGGGCGGCTGAGGTTCATAGGGGAGATGCAGGCTCAGGAGAGCCTGAACCATCCCAACATTGCGCAAATCTATGACGCCGGACAATTGGAAGACGGCAGGCCGTTTATGATCATCGAGTTTGTCGAAGGTCAGAGCTTGCGCGAAATGCTGGTCGATCAAAAGTCCGGCGACCGAAGCCCCGTCGCCTTGCCTCTGGACGTCGCGGCTGATATCGCCGAGCAGGCATGCGCCGGCTTGAGTGAAGCGCACCGTAAGAAGATTGTTCACCGAGACATCAAACCGGAGAACATCATTGTCAACACTGACGGCGACAAATATAAGGTCAAGATTATCGACTTCGGTATCGCGCTTCCACAGGAAGACGGGATGGTCCCGACCAGAACGCCGACCGCCGGGGTCATAGGCACGCCGGAATATATCTCGCCAGAACAGGTGATGCCTTCGCGGTACTATCTCGATGAACCGGGGGAAAGACCCGGTTATAGCGCAGACATCTATGCCCTTGGCGTCGTGATCTATGAAATGCTCACCGGCATGAGGCCGTTCGCAGGATGCGGTTATGAGGTGGCGTTGAAGCATACCTGGGAAATCCCGATCGCCCCGAGCAAAGTCAGGCCGGGGTTGAATATTCCTGAAGCAGTCGACAAAGTAGTGCTGAAGGCGTTGGCAAAGCAGCCCGCCGAACGCCAGAAATCGATAGAGCTACTGGCTCAGGAACTGAAGGCGGCGATAATAACATCGCGGGAACTGGAGATTCTCCCCACACAACCTGCCGTTTTAAAACCTACGCAAAATGAGGATCTGGAGGCTCCACTGCCAACCGCGCCGAAGTCTGCGAGGGCGACGTATTTCCTGGTATTGCCTGGTATACTCTTAGTGGGGCTGCTTACGTTATTGCTGTATTTCAAACCTTGGAAAAGCAATACGGAACCGATAACCGGAGCGACTGCCGGAGGCCCTGCGTACTCCCCCCCTACTTCCCCCCCTATTCCAAAAATGAAGGTTTCGCTTATTCGGCGGGATAAACGAGGAAACGAAGAGGTTGTTTCGCCGGAGACCAGATTTTACAACGGTGACGGCGTGAGGATTCGTATTCAGTCCGATCAAAATGGATTTCTGTACATCCTGTCGCGAGGCTCTTCTGGTAAGGTTTCGATGCTTTATCCAGACCGGCGATTACAAGGCGGAAATAATCGTATAGTTAAAGAGCAGGTTGTCAGTATTCCGGCAGATCGCGGCTGGTATACATTAAACAATGCTCCGGGAACTGAAATGATCTATCTGGTGTTTGCCGAAAACAAAACGGAGAGATTTATCAGTGAGCTTGAGAACGCCGCGTCGCAAGCTAAAATTACTCTGCCCGCGGAGTTGATAAGCCAGGCGGTCGATTTGGCTACGACGGGCGGCGACCTTAAGGGACAAGGGACGCTATTTGGAGCGTTGAAACTGATCCATCAACCTTGAACATCTATTGATCCGCGCCCCGTGAAGCGAGAGGACAATGAACCGGAAGATTAACTTAGCGGTTATGTTGATGTTGGCCGGGCTCCTCTTCGAGCCGTCGTTTTCGACGGCGCAACAACAGCGGGGGCAGACCGTACGGCCCAAGGCCATCCAGCGAACCGCATTGGTGATAGGCAATAGTAACTATGAGCAAGGCCGGTTGCGAAATCCGGCCAATGACGCGCGCGCAATGGGAAATACCTTAAAGGATCTGGGATTCGAAGTGACGCTTAATTTCAACCTGAATTTGCGACAGATGGATGAAGCAGTGCGCGCCTTCGGACAAAAGATCAAAGACGGCGGAATCGGGTTGTTCTATTTCGCCGGACATGGCGTGCAGGTCGAGGGAGTGAATTACCTGGCGCCGGTGGGCTTGCGGGTGCAGAAGGAGCAGGACATAAAATTCGAGATGCTCGACATTGGAAAAGTGACGGCGGAGATGGAAGCGGCGAAAAACGGATTGAACATTCTGATTCTGGACGCCTGCCGCAACAACCCGTTTACGCGCGCCTTTCGCTCCCCGGACGTGGGCCTTGCGCCGATCAACGCCCCGAGCGGCACATACATCGCTTTCGCCACGGCGCCGGGAACGACCGCCAGTGACGGCGAGGGAGATAACGGGCTTTACACTCAGGAGTTGTTGACCAATCTAAAACAACCGGGGTTGCGGTTGGAAGACATCTTCATCCGGACGCGAGTATCGGTGAAGAAAAAGAGCAATGACCTGCAGGTGCCCTGGGAGAATGGGGCGCTCGAAGGCGTGGTTATCCTCAATGATAAAGGCGCCTCCGATCCAACTGCGGGGGCGGTAGCGGCTTCACCTATATTTCCGAAGATTCGCTCCTCGGGAATACCTCTATCCGCAGTGAGTTCAGGGAAATTCATCACTGCAAGTGTGGACGAGAAGGGGCAGGTCAGTAAACGCGAAGCAGGCCCGGCGTCATTCTATTTGGAAGACCTCGGCAATGGCGTCAAACTGGAGATGGTCTTTATTCGTGGCGGCAGGTTTCAAATGGGTTCGCCTCGCACCGAGTCGGACCGTGATGAGGATGAGATCCAACACCCGGTGAAAGTGAGCAGTTTTTGGATGGGGCGCTACGAGGTTACGCAGTCGCAATGGATAGCCGTCATGGGTCGCTTGCCGCAATGTATTGCTGACAATAGCCTGGCTGAAGGAGATGACATACCTGTGACCTGCATCACCTGGGTGGAAGTTCAGAAATTCATCGCCAAATTGAATGGGCTCCTGAAGTTGGAGAAGGGGAATGGATATAGCTTGCCGCGAGAAGCGGAATGGGAATACGCCGCGCGAGGCGGAACTACAACTCCGTTTCCCTACGGGCCAACAATCGCGCCGGGTTTGGAAAATTACAACTGGGAAACCGCGTACGCCAACGGGCCGAAGCAGCCTCGCGTACACAAGAATCACGTGAAAGTTGGAAGCTTCGTTGCCAATCCGTTCGGCCTCTATGACATGTTGGGGAACGCGGAGGAATGGTGTGAAGATTGGTTAGGAGAGTACCCGACAGCGAGCGAGGGCGAACAAGTAGACCCAACGGGACCATCCGAAGGAGAAAAGCGGGTTGTACGAGGAGGGGGTTATCGAAACCCTGCTTTCGCCTGCAGAGTTGCTGATCGTGGCGGGATCATCCCCGATTATCCCCACCCCTCAACCTCCGTGGGCTTTCGCCTGGTGAGAAGATAATGATATTGACCAGTTCCCCGTGAAAGGAGAAGACAATGAAACGAAAGATTAGCTTGGCAGTAGTGATGATATTGGCAGGATGCCTGTTCGAGCCGTCGGTTTCGACGGCGCAACGTCAGCGGGGGCAGACCGTACAGCCCAAGGCGATCCAGCGAACCGCATTGGTAATCGGCAATAGTAACTATGGACAAGGCCAGTTGCGAAATCCGTCTAATGACGCGCGCGCGATGGGAAATACCTTAAAGGATCTAGGGTTCGAAGTTACGCTTAAATTCAACCTGAATTTGCGACAGATGGATGAAGCGGTGCGCGCCTTCGGACAAAAGATCAAAGACGGCGGAATCGGGTTGTTCTATTTCGCCGGACACGGCGTGCAGGTCGATGGAGTGAACTACCTGGCGCCGGTGGGCTTGCGGGTGGAGAAGGAGCAGGATGTAAAGTTCGAGATGCTCGACATTGGAAAAGTGACGGCGGAGATGGAAGCGGCGAAAAACGGATTGAACATTCTGGTTCTGGACGCCTGTCGCAACAACCCATTTTTGCGCGCCTTTCGGTCTCCGAACCCGGGTCTCGCGCCGATCAACGCCCCGAGCGGGACATACATCGCTTTCGCCACTGCGCCGGGAACGACCGCCAGTGACGGCGAGGGAAATAACGGGCTCTACACTCAGGAGTTGTTGACCAATCTGAAACAGCCCGGGTTGCGGTTGGAAGATGTCTTCATTCGGACGCGCGTGTCGGTGAAGAAGAAGAGCAATGACCTGCAGGTGCCCTGGGAGAATGGGGCGCTCGAAGACGTAGTCATCCTCAACGGAAAGGCCGCCGCTAATGACGGAAAGGCCGCCGCTAATAACGGAAAGGCTGCCGCTAATAACGGAAAGGCCGCCGCTAATACAACCGCAGGGGCCGTAGCGGTTTTACCTAAGTTTCCGAAGATTCGCTCCTCGGGAATTCCCCTGTCCACATTGCGTTCAGGGAAATTCACCACCGCGAGCGTGGACGAGAAGGGGCAGGTCAGTAAACGCGAAGCGGGCCCGGCGTCATTCTATTTGGAAGACCTGGGCAACGGCGTCAAATTGGAGATGGTCTTTATTCGCGGCGGCAAATTTCAAATGGGTTCGCCTCGCAGCGAGCTGGAGCGAGATGAGGATGAGATCCAACACCCGGTGAAAGTGAGCAGTTTTTGGATGGGGCGCTACGAGGTTACGCAGTCGCAATGGATAGCTGTCATGGGCCGCTTGCCGCGTTGTCTCGCTGTCAGCGATAACCTGGATAGAGGAGACGATATACCTTTAACCTGCGTCACCTGG
>Ga0190270_10000778_pt1 | contig 14306 bp, 13 predicted proteins | sample Popmic320T_FD_133748 | JGI IMG/M metagenome (GOLD analysis project Ga0190270, IMG submission 133748) | Populus adjacent soil microbial communities from riparian zone of Weber River, Utah, USA - 320 T | ecosystem: Environmental > Terrestrial > Soil > Riparian zone | place: USA: Utah | collected... | reverse complement strand
GCCGCCGAAATAGCCCTGCACCGCGCCGGCGACGATGCCGATCACCGAGGAGATGATGGTCAGCGTCAGGCCGAACAGCACGGATACGCGAAAGCCGTAAATCAGCCGCGCCACCACGTCGCGGCCCTGGTCGTCGGTGCCGAGCCAGTTGTATTCGAGGTCGCGGCAGCTCTTGAGGCCTTTTTTCTTCACCACGGCCTCGCACTGCGCCTCGGTCAGCCGCCAGGTCGGCGGCGATGGCGCCGGCGTCGGCAGGTCGAGATTGTGCGTGTCGTAGGAGTAACGAATCAGCGGCCACCACATCGTGCCGCCCTTCTCCGCGATCAGCTTCTGCAGATAAGGGTCGCGATAGTCCGCCGCGGTCTCGAACTCGCCGCCGAACGCGGTCTCCGGATAAGTCACGACCGCGGGGAAGAAGGTCCGGCCGTCATGCCGGATCATGAACGGCTTGTCGTTGGCGATGAAATCGGCGAACAGCGAAACCACGAACAGAACCATGAACAGCCAGAACGACCAATGGCCGCGCCGGTTTTGCTTGAAGTTCTCCCAGCGGCGCCTGTTGATCGGGGACAGCGCGAGCCGCCGGTGCTCCGGCGGCACCACGGCGCCGAGCGGGGAGATCGACGACCGCTCGTCCAGGTCTTCCGCCAGCTCTCGCCCCACCTCAGTCTTTGCGTCCAACGTCAAACCTCCCGCGTCTCGAAATCGATGCGCGGATCGATCCAGGTATAGGTCAGGTCGGAGATCAGATTCACGACAAGCCCGATCAGGGCGAAGATGTAGAGCGTGGCGAACACCACGGGATAGTCACGGTTCAGCACGCTCTCGAAGCCGAGCAGGCCGAGGCCGTCGAGCGAGAAGATCGTCTCGATCAGCAGCGAGCCGGAGAAGAACGCGTGCACGAACGCCGCCGGGAAACCGGCGATCACGATCAGCATGGCGTTGCGAAACACGTGCCCGTAGAGCGTTTGCCGGGAGGTGCAGCCCTTGGCGCGCGCGGTGAGAACGTACTGCTTGCGGATCTCGTCGAGGAACGAGTTCTTGGTGAGCAGTGCCATGGTGGCGAACGCGCCGAGCACCATGGCGGCGAGCGGCAGCGCCAGATGCCAAAAGTAGTCGAGGATCTTCTTCCACCACGGGAACTGCGACCAGTTGTCGGAGGTGAGCCCGCGCAACGGGAACCAATCGAGATACGAACCGCCGGCGAACAAGATGATGAGCAGAATCGCGAACAGGAAGCCGGGGATTGCGTAACCGATGATGATGATGCCCGAGGTCCAGACGTCGAACCGCGAGCCGTCGGACACTGCCTTGCGGATCCCCATCGGGATCGAGATCAGATAGGTCAGCAGCGTCATCCAGATGCCGAGCGACATCGACACCGGCAGCTTCTCCTTGATGAGCTGCATCACGCTGGTGTCGCGGAAATAGCTCTTGCCGAAATCGAAGCGCAGGTAGTTCCACAACATCAGGAGGAAGCGCTCGTGCGCAGGCTTGTCGAAGCCGAACTGCACCTCGAGCTTCTTGATGAAATCCGGATCGAGGCCCTGTGCGCCGCGGTACTTCGACGTTGTGGTGTCGATCTGCGAGCCGCCCTGCACCTGGCCGCGCGAGCCGAAATCGCCGCCCTGCCCCGACCCCGGTATCCGGGAGCCGGCGCCGGTGTCGGCGCCCGAGAGCTGGGCGATCACCCGCTCGATCGGTCCGCCCGGCGCGAACTGCACCACCACGAACGAAACCAGCATGATGCCGAGCAAGGTCGGGATCATAAACAAGAGGCGGCGGACGATGTAGGCGGCCATGGCGGGGTGGCTATCCGGTTGAGGCAGGCGATCCTGGGTCGGAAGGATGACGGACTGAAGGCGGGACTGCCAGCGCCTCTTTAGCCCCTCTGGACAATCTTGGCGGCCTTCTCGGCATCGTACCACCAGGTTTCCAGGACCCCCCGAGCGTAGCGCGGTTTGGTCGCGGGGCGGCTGAAAAAGTCCCAATAGGCGATCCAGTGCGACGCCTTGTACCAGTGCGGAATCCAATAGCGGCCGGCCCGGATCAGCCGGTCCAGCGCCCTGCAGGCGGTCACCAAGTCCGGGCGGTTGTTGGCGGCAATCACCTTCTCGATCATGGCGTCGATCGCCGGGTCGGCGATCCCGGCGAGGTTCTGGGAGCCCTCCAGGGAGGCCGCCTGGGAGGAGAAGAACGAGCGCAGCGAATCCCCGGGCGTCGCCGAAAAGCCGAACCGCTGGATAACAACTTCGTAATCGAAATCGTTGCGGCGGTTCTGCATCTGCACCGGATCGACGATCCGAACCGTGGCGTCGATGCCAAGCGTGTTCAAATTCTTGATGAACGGCATGTGGTGCGGCTGAAAGGTCGGCTCCTCGATCAGAAACTCGACGCTGATGCGCTCGCCATTTGGGCCCAGCCGCTTGCCGCCCTTGATGGCGTATCCGGCCTCGTTGAGAAGCTGGCCGCCGCGACGCAGCAGCGCGCGGTCGGCGCCCGAGCCGTCCGACACTGGCGGCACGAACGGCTCACCGAACACCTCGCCCGGCACCTTGCCGCGGAACGGCTCCAGCAGCGCAAGCTCGGCGGCATCCGGCTTGCCGTTCGCCATCATCTCGGAGTTCTGGAACACCGAATGCGTGCGGTCGTAGGAGCCGTACATGATGCTTTTATTGGTCCACTCGAAGTCGAACGCGTAGATCAGCGCCTCACGCAGCTTGCGGTCCTTGAATTTCGGCAGCCGCGTGTTGAGGAACCAGCCCTGTGCTCCGGACGGCGTGTGATCGGCGATCACTTCGCGCTTGACGCGCTTGTCCTTGATGGCTGGGAAATCGTAGCGCGTTGCCCAGATTCGCGAGGTGAACTCCTCGCGGAACAGATAATTCCGTCCGGTGAAACCTTCAAACGCGACGTCGCGGTCGCGATAGTATTCGAAGCGCACGGTGTCGAAATTGTACTGGCCGCGCGAGACCGGAAGCTCGGCGCCCCACCAATCCTTCTGCCGCTGGTACTCGATGTAACGCCCGGGCTCGAAGCGGCCGACCTTGTACGGCCCGCTGCCGAGCGGCGCGTCGAGCGTCGTCTCGTCGAACGGCTTCTGGCTGTAGTAGGCGCGTGAAAAAATGGGCAGACCGGCCGCGAACAGCGGCACGTCGCGCGCGCGCTCCGCTTTGAAGCGCAGCACCACTGTCGCATCGTCCGCAGCCTCGGCGCCGATGAAATCGCGCAAGAGCTGGGTGATGATCGGATGACCCTTCTCCTTGAGGATGTTCAGAGAGAAGGCAGCATCGTGCGCGGTCAGCCGCGCGCTATCATGGAATTTCGCCTCGGGCCGCAGCAGATAGTGATAGGTCAATCCGTCGGCCGAGATACGAACCGCGCGGGCGGCAAGTCCATAGAGCGCGTCCGGCTCGTCGCTCGCCCGCACCATCAGACTCGCGAAGGTCAGCTCCATGCCCTGCGCCGCGTCGCCGCGCAGGATGTAGCCGTTCAGCGAATTGAAGGTGAGGAAGCCCTGGTTGAACATCCGGCTTGGGCCGATCTGCGAGAACAGACCGCCTTTCGGAGCCTTCGGCTCGACGAAATCGAAATGCGAAAAGTCGGCCGGATATTTGAGATCGCCGAAAGAGGAGATGCCGTGGCGCTCGGCATCGGCGGAGGGTTGGGCGATGGCGGAACCAATTGCGCCGGATGCCGCAGCGCCCGCGCCGATGATCAGAACGTCACGGCGCGAGAGCGACATTACGAGCGCGACCCCGTCTTGGCCGCCTTGTCCTTGTCCCACCACCATACGGTCGGGAAGCCGGAGAAGCCGTATTTCGGCAATGGGTCGGGTCGGCTGAAGCGGTCCCAGCGGGCGCTGCGGACCTTGCCGTAGGTCCATTGCGGCACGACGTAGTGGTTCCACAGCAGCACGCGGTCCATCGCCTTGGTCGCGGCCTCAAGCTCGGCGCGATCCTTGGCGAAGATCACCCGGTCGATCAATGCATCGATCGCGGGATTCTTGATGCCGGCATAGTTGCGCGAGCCGACCATGTCGGCGGCGGGCGAGCCCCAGTAGCCGCGCTGCTCGTTGCCTGGCGACAGCGATTGGCCCCAGACGGCGGTGATGATGTCGTAGTCCCAACTGCGCAGCCGGTTCTCGTATTGCGCGTCGTCGACCACGCGCATCGTGACGGTGACGCCGAGGCGCTCCAGGTTCGGCTTGTATGGCTCGACGAAGCGAACGGAATCCGGACTGGAGAGCAGATACTCGACGGTCATCGGCTCGTTGGTCTTGACGTTGACCAGCTTCCGGTTGCGGATTTCCCAGCCCGCCTCACGCAGCAGCCGGACGCCTTCGCGCAGGTTGCCGCGGATCGCATCGGCGCTGCCGGTCTCGGGATTCTTGTACGGCTCGGTGAAAAGCTCCGGCGGCACCTTGTCGCGCACCGTTTCCAGGATCGCCAGTTCCTGCCCGGTCGGCAAATCGCGCGATGCAAGCTCGGTGCCCTCGAAATAGCTGGCGATGCGCTTGTACTGGCCGAAGAAGATCTGCTTGTTCATCTCGTCGAAGTCGAACGCGCAATTGAACGCGCGCCGCACCCTCGGGTCCTTGAACTTGTCGCGCCGCGTGTTGAAGACGAACGCCTGCATCACCCCGGAGGAGTTGATCGGGAATTCCTCGATTAGCACGCGCTTGTCGCGCACCGCAGGAAAGTCGTAGGCGGTCGCCCAGTTCTTGGCGCTGTTCTCGGTGCGCCAGTCGATCTGGTCGGCCTTGAAGGCTTCGACCGCGACGGTCGGATCGCGGAAATACTCGTAGCGCAGCTCGTCGAAATTATCCCGGCCGACATTCACCGGGAGATCCTTGCCCCAATAATCCCTGACACGCTCGAAGGCGATGGTGCGCCCGGGAGTGAAGTTCTTGATCTTGTACGCACCGCAGCCAAGCGGCGGCTCAAGCGTGGTCGCGCCGACGTCGCGCTTGCGGCCTTGCGAGTCGGTGCCTTCCCAATAGTGTTTGGGAATGACGTTGAGCTGGCCGACGATTTGCGGCAGTTCCCGGTTGCCGGGCTGATCGAACGTGAACGTAATGTCGCGCTCGCCGATCTTTTCGGCTTTCACAACATGACGGTAATAGGCCGAGTACTGCGGATGATGCTTCTTGAAAGCGTCGAGCGAGAAGATCACGTCCTCGACCGTGACCGGCTTGCCGTCGTGCCACTTCGCCTCCGCGCGTAGCCGGTAGGTGACCCACGAGTGATCGTCGGGATGGCTGACGGCTTCAGCAAGCAGTCCGTATTCGGTCGACACTTCGTCGAGCGCCGGCACCATCAGCGTGTCGTAGATTTCGGTGATGCCGGCCGCAAGCGAGCCCTTCACACCGCCGGTGACGGGATTGAAATTGTCGAACGTGCCGAACGCGATCAGCCGCGCCGTGCCAGCCTTAGGGGCGTTGACGTTGACGTAGTCGAAGTTCTTGAAGCCCTCGGGGTACTTCAGGTCGCCGAACAGCGACAGGCCGTGCCGCCAACGATGATCTTGCGCCACCGCGTTGTCCGGCAGAGCAGACAGGGCACCAATCGCAGGTGCTGCCAGCGCTGCTGCGCCGGATTTCAGAATGGTGCGGCGGGAGAGGCGCATGCGGCAATGCTCCGGGCGGCGAAAGACCGCGCATATCGTGCAAACACCGATATGCGGCGATTATGTCGCTTTTTCAGTGGATCGCCACTCGCAAGAACGGCGTCTCACGGCAATTCTGCGCGATTGTTTAGGCCGGCCGCCGTTACGGCAAGCTTGCCACCGGATTAACGCTGCGTAAGGCCGGCTTGCTGATTGGTACCCGCATCGGCGGCCTTCGGCAGCGGGGCCGGATTGTCCGCCTTGGAGTTCATGTAGGTCAGCAGATCGGCCCGCTCGGTGGCGCGGGGGACGCCGGCGAAGGTCATGTTGGTGCCCGGCACAACCGCCTTGGGATTGAGCACGAAGGCGTTAAGCTCGTCGATCGTCCAGTTGCCGCCCTTGGCCTTCATCGCCGCGGAATAGTTGAAGCCCGCCACCGACGCCTTGGCGCGGCCGACGATGCCGTAGAGGTTCGGGCCGACCCGATTGGGCTCGCCCTTGCCGAAGGTGTGGCAGGCCGCGCATTTCTTTGCAGACGCCTCGCCGCGGCCCATGTCGGCGCTGGCGAACAGCTTGGCGATCGGCTCTTCCGGCGCAGCCGGCGCGCCGGGCTTGCCGGCGGGCGCCGCTTCCTGGACCGCGATGTCGTAGCCGGGCTTGGCCGGCTTGTGCGGCGCGAAGATCGCGTTGGCCGTGATGTTGAGCGACAGCAGCACCAGGCAGCAGCCGAGGACAGCGCCCATGATCTTGTTCAGTTCAAAGGAATCCATCGCGGCTCGGCTCCAGCTCCCAAAAATCGCTATCCGGCTAGTGTCGCGGTTCGCGCGGGGGACCCCGCGGCGGCGAGAGATACCCGGTTTTCCTCGCCTCTGGCAACCCGTATAACGCTAGTGTCCCGGACCCGAAGTTCGCACGATTGTTCAGCAAGCACCTTTGCGAACTTCGGGTCCAAAAGGGACACTAGAATCATAGAGTTGCTAGTGTCGCTTTGGTTCGGAAGTTCGCTTCGGAGCAAGCTGAAAACTCAGGCGAACTTCCGAACCGCAACACTAGCGACATCCCTTCCGAATTCAGCGCCGGGGCGGCCGTGAGCGATGACGTCCTGATCCTGATCCCGGCCCGCATGGCCTCGACCCGGCTGCCCGGCAAGCCACTCGCCGACATCGCCGGCAAGCCGATGATCGTGCATGTGCTGAACCGCGCGCAGGAAGCCAAGGCCGGCGCGGTCGTGGTGGCGACCGATTCCGAGCCGGTGTTCTCGGCTGTGGAAAAGGCCGGCGGCCGCGCGGTGATGACACGGGCCGATCACGTTTCGGGGTCCGACCGCGTCTTCGAGGCGCTGCAGCAGATCGACCCGGAGCGCCGCGCCAGGATCGTCGTCAACGTACAGGGCGACCTACCCACGCTCACGCCGGCCGACATCAAGGCGGCGCTCGAGCCGCTCGCCGATCCCGCGGTCGACATCGCGACGTTGGCCGCCGAGATCAAGACGCCGCAAGAACTGACCAACCCCAACGTGGTCAAGCTGGTCGGATCGCCGGTATCGCCGGGCCGGCTGCGCGCGCTCTACTTCACCCGCGCGACGGCCCCGTCGGGCGACGGGCCGCTCTATCACCACATCGGGCTCTACGCGTACCGCCGCGACGCGCTGGCGAAGTTCGTGGCGCTGAAGCCCTCGCCGCTCGAGCTGCGCGAGCGGCTCGAACAGCTCCGCGCGCTGGAGGCGGGCATGCGGATCGACGCCATGGTTGTCGATAGCGTGCCGCTCGGCGTCGACACGCCGGAAGACCTTGAGGCGGCGCGCCGAACACTCGGCAGGCGTTGACTCGGATTGGGCAGTGGGCGAAACCGGGCCATGGCAAAGATGAAAGTAGCGTTCCAAGGCGAGCCTGGCGCCAATTCGCATCTCGCGATCCGAGAGGTTTATCCGGACGCGGAGGCGCTGGCGTGCGCAACTTTTGAGGACGCATTCACCGCGATCGCTTCGGGCGAAGCGGCGCTCGGCATGATCCCGGTGGAGAACTCGGTGGCGGGCCGCGTCGCCGACATCCACCACCTGATGCCGGAGTCCAACTTGCACATCGTCGGCGAGCATTTCATGCCGGTGCGGCACCAGTTGCTGGCGGTGAAGGGCGCGACCATCAAGGACATCAAGACGGTCGAGAGTCATGTTCATGCACTCGGCCAGTGCCGCAAGGTGATCCGCAAGCTCGGCATCCGTCCGATCGTCGCGGCCGACACCGCCGGCTCCGCCCGCGAGGTCGCCGAGATCGGCGACAAGTCGCGCGCCGCGATCGCGACGCGGCTGGCGGCGGAAATCTACGGTCTCGACATCATCGAGGAGAACGTCGAGGACGAATCGCACAACACCACGCGCTTCATCATTCTCTCGCGCGAGAAGAAATGGGCGCACCGCGGCAACGGCAAGGTGGTCACCACGTTCGTATTCCGGGTGAAGAACGTGCCGGCGGCGCTTTACAAGGCGCTCGGCGGGTTTGCCACCAACGGCATCAACATGACCAAGCTCGAAAGCTACATGATTGAGGGCAATTTCTTCGCGACGCAGTTCTACGCCGACGTCGAAGGCCACCCCGACGACCGCGGCCTGGTGTTCGCGCTGGAGGAGCTGTCGTTCTTTTGCAAGGAGCTGAAAATCCTCGGTGTCTATCCCGCGCACGGATTCCGCGAGGTGTTCGAGGAAGTAAAAGATTGATCATGAAGACCAAGGCTAACGGCATCATGTTCAACACCGAAGTGTCGGGGCCCGAAGGCGCGCCCTGGCTGATCTTTTCGAACTCGCTCGCCACCAACCTGCACATGTGGGACCAGACGGCAAAGGATCTCGCATCCACCCACCGCGTGCTGCGCTACGACCAGCGCGGCCACGGGCAGACCGAGGTAACGCCCGGCCGCTATACCTTCGAGCTGCTGATCGCCGACATCATCGCGCTGATGGACACGCTCCGCATCAAGAAGGCGAGTTGGTGCGGCATCTCGATGGGCGGCGCCACCGCGATGGGAGCGGTGCAGAAGCACCCCGACCGGTTCGACCGGCTGGCGATCTGCGACACCACCGGGCAGTCGACGCCGGCAAGCTCCCAGCAATGGGAAGCGCGCATCGTCAACGCACAGAACAACGGCATGCAGGCCGAGGTGGAGCCCACCATCACGCGCTGGTTTCCGCCGGAGACGACGAAGGCTAATCCGCCGCACCTCGATGTGCTGCGCAAGATGATCCTGGAGACGCCGGTCGACGGCTTCGCCGGCTGTTCGTGCCAACCACGACTATCGGACCGGCATGAAGACCGTGAAGAACCCGGTGCTCTACATGTGCGGCGAGAAGGACGGCAATAATACCGCCGTGATGCGCACCATGCAGCAGGAGCTTCCGGCGGCGAAGTACGTCGAGTTGCCGGGCGCGGGGCATATCTCGAACATGGATCGGCCCGCGCTGTTCACGAACGCGCTGCGGGGATTCCTCTCCTAAAGCATCGCCAGCGGCTCGCGCCTTTTCGGCGGCGCGAAGGCGCGGTCGAGCGCCGCCATCGCACTCTCGTCGAGCTTCACATCGAGCGCGGCGATGTTCTCGCGCAGATGTGGCAGGCTGGTGGCCTTCGGGATTGCGATGACGCCGTCCTGCTGCAACAGCCACGCCAGCGCAACCTGTGCCGGCGTCGCGCCCACTGCCTTCGCCACTTTTCCGAGTTCGGGGTGGCGCAGCATCCGCCCCTGCTCAATCGGCGAATAGGCCATCATCGGCATGCCGTGCTCGCGGCACAGCGGCATCAGGTCGAACTCGATGCCGCGACGGGTGAGATTGTAGAGCACCTGGTTGCTGGCGCAGGCCTCGCCACGGCCGCGCGACAGCGCGAGCAGATCGACCATGTCGTCGACGTCGAAATTGCTGACGCCCCAGTGCCGGATTTTGCCCTGCTCCGCCAGCGCTGCGAACGCATCCACCGTCTCCTCCAGCGGCGTGCTGTCGCGCCAGTGCAGCAGATAAAGGTCGATGCGGTCGGTGCGCAGCCGCTTCAGGCTGCGCTCGCAGGCAGCGATGGTGCGGCTGCGGCTGGCGTTCGACGGCAGCACCTTGCTGACGATGAACAACTCGTCGCGCCGCCCTGCCGCCGCCTCGGCAACGATCTCCTCGGCGCCGCCCTCGCCGTACATCTCGGCGGTGTCGATCAGCGTGACGCCAAACTCGATACCGAGCTTGAGCGCGGCGACCTCCTCCTTGCGGATGCGCACGTCCTCGCCCATCCGCCAGGTGCCGACCCCGAACACCGGCATCGGTTCGCCGGACGGCAGCTTGGTGGTGGGGATGACTCTGACTGGCACGGCGTGACGGCTCTCTGAATTCTATGAAGACTTCGCCATCGGCTTGGCGACCTCACGCGCCGTTTCGATAAACAACTGCGCGAGCGGACTCAACGTGCGATTCTTCAAGGTAACGATACCGGCCGGTCCAGGACGAACCACCAATTCAACCGGCACGACCCTGAGGCCAAGGCGTTTGCCGCTGAACCGCAGCATAGAACTCGGAACGAGTCCGAGATAGCGTCCGGTCGCGAGCAGGCTCGACATGAATTGGAGCGAAAAAGTCACGACCGCCGCCTGGGGCATTGTCAAGCCGGCCGCGCTGAACGCAGTCGTCATGTACGAATAGGCGATGCTCGCGGTCGGAGGCAGGGCCCAGGGCTCGTCGATCAGGTCGGCCAGATCGACCTTGCGGCGACGAACCCATTTGTTGTCGGCACCCGCCGCCACGAACACCGTTTCGTTGAACAGCACCTCGGCGTTCATGCCCTCGGCTGGGTACGGTTCCAGAATTCGCCCGACCGCAAGTTCGATGTTGCGCGACCGCAGTTCGCGATCCTGCAGCGTGGCGGGATCCCCCTGCGTGACGTGGAAGACCATCTTCGGGTATTGCCGCGTGAGCCGATCGATGACCGCTGGGACGAAGCCGGCGGACATCGGCTCGGTGCAGCCAAGGCGCAGCTCGCCGCTGGTCGGATTCGGAAAGATACTCGATTTCCTTGACGCTCTGGCGCAGGTCGTCGAACACGGCGTTGCCCCACTTGAGCAATGCGTGACCATAGCGTGTCGGCTCGACGCCCAGTGGCGTGCGATCGAGCAGCCGGACCTTTAGCGTGTGCTCTACGTCGGCGATCGCCTTCGATCCCGCCGGTTGCGAGATTGAAAGCTCGGATGCGGCCTTTCCCATGCTTCCGGATTGCGCCACGCTCATAAGGATGTGCAGGTCGCGAAGCTTAAGTCGCCGGCCGATTCGATCGTCCCATCGCATAATTCACTCCATAATCATTCAGTTATGAAGTCATCAAAATAGAGAACTACCCGTTTATACAACGAACGGCCTATCGTGGCATTTCGATTTTGAGCATCGATCACGACGGAGGTCTCCATCAAAGCAGCGCCGCGCTGGTTCAACACCCGCTCGAAGATTGGATCGTTGGTCGCTCTGCTTCTGCTGGCCGCATCGCCTTTGCAAGCCCAGCCCTACCCGTCGAAGCCGGTGCGGATCATCACCCAGGCGGCGGCCGGCAGCAGCCCGGATGTCATCGGCCGCATTGTCGCCGATCACCTCACCCGCCGCTGGGGTCAGCCGGCGCTGATCATCAATCACCCCGGCGCCGGCGGATCGATCGCGGCCAAGGCCGCGGCGCTATCGGAACCCGACGGCTATACGCTCTACATGGCGAGCGGAAGTGCGCTGATGGTGCTGCCGGAAACCCACGCCAACCTGCCGTTCGACTTCGATCGCGATTTCATCCCGATCGGCATGGTCGGCCGGCAGCCGATGCTGATCGCAGTCTCGCCCACGCTCGACGTATCGTCGCTTCCCGATCTGATCGCGCTGGCGAAACGGCGCCCCGGAGAAATCCTGTTCGCCGGCAACACGCGCGGAGCCTTGCCGCACCTGACCGGCGAGATGTTCCGCCAGCGCAGCGGGGCCGATCTGACGTTCGTTCCCTACCCCGGCTCCGCGGCGGCGCTCCACGACCTGCTGGGCGGGCGAATTTCGATGATCGTCGAAGGTGTGTCCGGACTTGCAGCTACGATCCAGGTCGGCACGCTCAAGCTGCTCGCGGTCTCCCCGCAGCACCTGCCGCAGTTTCCCAACGCCCCGACGGTGGCCGAGACCCTTCCCGGCTTCGAGGCCACCGGATGGTTTGCGCTCTCGACGCGCACAGGCGGGCCTTAAATCGAATTGACTTCGGTTCCCGTCGAAATCGAAAAAGGCCGAGGATCATGCCCACACAGATCGTGATGCTCGGGACCGGGACACCCTACCCCGATCCGGACCGTTCAGGGCCGGCCACCGCCATCGTCGTCGATGGTACGCCGTACCTCATCGACTTCGGGCCGGGCGTCATCCGCCGAGCGGCGGCCGCCTACCAGAACGGTGTCACCGCCATCGGCAGGTGCGCCGTCAACATCAAGACGGCGTTCCTCACCCATCTGCATTCCGACCATACTATGGGCTACCCCGACCTCATCTTCACGCCATGGATGATGGGCCGCAACGAGCCGCTCGATGTCTATGGTCCGCCGGGGCTCCAGGCCATGACCGAGAATATCATGAAGGCATGGCGGATCGACATCGATGCGCGCGCGCAACGCATGCCCCATGCGACCGCCTATCGCGTGAACGTGCATGAGATCGCTCCGGGCGTCGTGTACCGCGACCGTAACATCACCGTCACGGCATTCCCGGTGCATCATCACGAGATAGAGGATTGCTTCGGCTTCCGGTTTGAAACGCCGGCCCGCGTCGTGGTGATTTCAGGGGACACCACGCCGACCCAGGCTATCATCGACCATGGCCGCGGTTGCAACGTGCTGATCCATGAAGCCTATTCGCTGGCAAGCTACGACCACGTGTCCTCCGTGTGGCAGGAATTTCGCCGCTCGCACCACACATCGTCAAAGGAATTGGCCGAGATCGCGGCGCTGCTCAATCCCGGCCTGCTGGTGCTTTATCATCGATCCGACGCCGGGAGTGCCGAGACGGGATCGAATGCCGAAGCGAAAGTGATCGAGGAAATCCGCCAGTTCTACAACGGCAAGGTCGTGACCGGTCACGACCTCGATGTATTCTGACAATTGATCAGATCGTCTGGTTGTATGCGCCGACCTCCGGATGCGTGCGCAGCACGCCGTCCACCGCCTTGAACATCTCGCGCATGCGCGCCTCCGACACCGGGCTCTCGACGACGACGACCAACTCCGGCTTGTTCGAGGAGGCGCGCACCAGGCCCCAGGTGCCGTCCTCGACCGTGACGCGCACGCCATTGACGGTGACCAGATCGCGGATGCCCTGCCCGGCCACCTTGCCGCCCTTCTGCTTCTCGGTCTCGAAGTGCTTCACCACCTGCTCGACGATGCCGTATTTCTTCTCGTCGTCGCAGTGCGGCGACATGGTCGGCGAGCCCCAGGTCTTGGGCAGCGCGTTCTTCAGATCCGACATCTTCTTTCCGGTGTTGCGGTCCATCATCTCGCAGATCGCGATGGCCGAAACCAATCCATCGTCGTAACCGCGGCCGAACGGCTTGTTGAAGAAGTAGTGGCCGGATTTCTCGAAGCCGGCCAGCGCGCCCGTCTCGTGGGTGCGGCGCTTCATATAGGAGTGGCCGGTTTTCCAGTAGTCGGCCTTCACACCGTTCTTCTGCAGCACCGGATCAGTGGCGTAGAGGCCGGTTGATTTCACGTCGACCACGAAGGTCGCGCCCGGATGGAGCGTGGACATGTCGCGCGCCAGCATGACACCGACCTTGTCGGCGAAAATCTCGTCGCCGGTGTCGTCCACGATGCCGCAACGGTCGCCGTCGCCGTCGAAGCCGAGGCCGACGTCCGCCTTGGTGCGCAAAACCTCGTCGCGCATGGCGCGGAGCATTTCCATGTCTTCGGGGTTCGGATTGTATTTCGGAAAGGTGTGATCGAGCTCGCAATCGAGGCGCACCACCTCGCAGCCGATCGCTTCCAGCACCTGCGGCGCGAACGCGCCGGCGGTGCCGTTGCCGCAGGCGCACACCACCTTGAGCCTGCGCGCCAGCTTCGGCCGCTTGGTGAGATCGGCGATGTAGCGCGCCGGAAAATTCTCGACGAAATGATAGGAGCCGCCGCCTTCCAGCTTGAACGCGGCGTTGAGCACGATGTCCTTCAGCCGCGTCATCTCGTCGGGGCCAAAGGTGAGCGGCCGGTTGGCGCCCATCTTCACCCCGGTCCAGCCGTTGTCGTTGTGCGAGGCGGTGACCATCGCGACGCATGGCACGTCGAGATCGAACTGCGCGAAATACGCCATTGGCGTCATGGCCAGCCCGATATCGTGGACCTTTACGCCCGCGGCCAGCAGTCCTGACACCAATGAATTTTTCACCGACGCCGAATAACCGCGGAAGTCGTGGGCGGTGACGAGCTCCGGCTTCACCCCGAGTTCGCGGATCAGCGTGCCCAGCCCCATGCCGAGCGCCTGCACGCCCATCAGGTTGATTTCCTTGTTGAGCAGCCAGCGTGCGTCGTACTCGCGGAAGCCGGTGGGCTTCACCAGGGGCTCCGACTCGTAGGCATAGGTGTTGGGCGTCAGCGCCGCTTTGGGCTTTGGGAACATCGAACCTCCAGCGATTGCCGCGGGAGGCATAGCCTAAAGGCAGGGACGACGGAAAGCTTTAGTGCTCCAG
>Ga0190270_10000777_pt1 | contig 14311 bp, 6 predicted proteins | sample Popmic320T_FD_133748 | JGI IMG/M metagenome (GOLD analysis project Ga0190270, IMG submission 133748) | Populus adjacent soil microbial communities from riparian zone of Weber River, Utah, USA - 320 T | ecosystem: Environmental > Terrestrial > Soil > Riparian zone | place: USA: Utah | collected... | reverse complement strand
CGTCACTGCCTGTAGAGCGGTGTTCGGTGCTAGCCACGAGGCCGTGGCGGAGGCTCTGAGGCCTGCACCTGAAACCGTGACCATCTGCACCGGCGAAGTCAGCCTCACACTCAGGTACGTAAAGGACGCGCGCACCTGCACCTGAGTCCCAGGCGTAACTGTGGCCGGCAGCGTCAGCGTATTCCTCAGTAGTCTGATCCCGGCAGGTGGCGGGACTGCAAAACTCCAATCCGCCAGTTCCGTTATTCGCACCACCTGCTGATTCGGTCGCACCAGATGGCACTCGAAGGTGGAAACCGTCCCCGCCGCTGCCTGCGTGGGGGCTGTGACGCTGAGCGATGCCAATGCGCCATTCCGTGTATCCACGGGAAAAGCGCTGGTCCCGCCACCCGCGAGGTCCGGCGTCTGGGCGCGGGTGTCGAGATCGAACTCGCTGGCGTGCGTTGCCGCAGCGGAAGCGTTGGTGGTAATGGTGTTCAGATCGAACTCTGCGCTAGTGGCGGGGCGGGCGAAGTCGGTCTGGGCGGGGACTTGGAGCAGGGTGAGGAGGAGGAAGAGGAGGGCGAGGATGGAGGAGGCAAAATGTGGTGCGGCTGTCCCAGCCGCTTCTGCATCTGGCCTGGCATTGGCTTGGGTTGATGGGGCGGCTGGGACAGCCGCACCACTCTCCGGCAGGCCGCAGAGTTTGGCGGTGCTCATGGGATGCTCCCAATGCGTCCACTGGCCGGATTTCAGGAAGGCCTTTTCCGGGTTCTCGCGGATGTAGCGGCGATACCAGGCGAGTTGCGCGGGGCCGCGGACGATGTGGTCAAACTTCTCCTCCAGCCAAAAGGGAGGTTTGCCGCGGGTGAGTTTCAGGATTTCGTGGCCGGTGTAACGTTTCCACGCGGCGACGATCTCGCGGTGCGTGAAACCGGGCAACGGAGTCACGAGGACGTGGACGTGGTTGGGCATGATGACGTAGTCGCCCATGTGATAGCGCTGGCCGTCGTAGTGGCGGAAGGACGCGGCGATGATGTCGCGCAGGGCCGGCTGCTTGAGAGCACAGGAGCCGTGGCCGGCATCGAGCCATTGTTGGATGGGGCCTTCGAAGGTGTCGTGATATTCCTGCCATGTGGCGTCGTCCCAGGGCTTGGGGTGTTTCTTGAGCCAATGGTCCAGTTCCGCCTGCCACTGGCGGCGTTTGGCGGCGGGCATGGCATCGGCCATGCGCCAAGTGATGAAGTATGTGCAGCCCTCCTGCTCCCAGTGTGGCAGAAAGCGGCGGGTCTTCTCAATGGGGGCTTCTTTGTTGAGTGGTGTGAAGGTGGGGCTGGAATGTGAATGTGAAAGTGGTGCGGCTGCCTCAGCCGCACAGCCCCCAGCCTGCAAAGGCTCTGCGGCGGCTGAGACTGCCGCACCACGTTCTCTTGGTTCTGTATGCTGTGGGTTATTCATGAATCAGAATCGGTCACAAATTCCGAACGGGGCGGAAGCCGACGAAGCTGATTAAGTTATTCCAGAGATTCGGAGGATACGCTGAAGTGTAGGTATTCATAAGGCTATTGGGATCGTCGTACCAACTTCCCCCTCGCCAAACTCTATTTGTTCCGATGTCAGCTCCCATGGGATCAACCTGGCCCGCGCCTCGCTCGCGATTCCAACACCACTCATACACATTGCCAGCTACATCGTAAAGCCCATAGCCGTTGCGCGAGTCGTTGGTGCCGGGATGAACTCCATCGTAGTAAGCGCATGGGGTTGTCTCCGGCGCAAGAAGGCCATTGCCAGGTAACTCGTAAAGATCGCCACTATTATTGAAGTTTGCCCGCGTGCTCGGTTCGTCTTCGCCCCACGGAAATGACTTGCGATACAACCCTCCACGGGCAGCCCGTTCCCACTCTGCCTCCGTTGGCAGACGGTATCCGCCCACCGACCATTTCACTTTGGCAGAAGTGAGGTCAAGGATTCCGGTTCGATAAACTGTCGTCTGCGCATCATCCGTAAAGTAGCACGGAGTTAGGCCATCTCTCTCGCTTCGCGCATTGCACCACTTCACGCATTCATACCACGTCACATACTGAATCGGATGCCCCGGTTCCCGATACTGCCCAGCGCCAAGATCAGTGTATCCGTTCCCCAGCCCCCAGTTCCGTACTTCATTCCACAGGTCCGCGCTGACCTCCGTGCGGTCCATGAAGTAGCTCTTCGTGAGCGTAACCGGCACGCCGATGACGCCGGGGCCGCTGCCCATGTCGAAGGTGCCTGACGGGATATAGACCATCCCCAGCGGCGGTACCGGGGTGGAGCCGTCGTGCGCCCAGAGGCGGGCTTTGCAGTTGGGGGACCAGTTGCCGTTCCAGTCGGCTCCGGCATTCCATGTGATGAGGCGGCTGGTGCCCGGCGCGACGCCCGCGCCGACGGCTCCGGTTAGGCTTTTGACGGGGAGTTCGTAAGTCTGGCCACCGTTGGCGGAGAGTTCGATCTGGACGGTGAGCGAAGCGCTGTCGGGGTCGATGACATCGTAGCGGATGTCTACGAGCTTGGTGCCGGCGCGCTGACTGGCGGTGACATTGCTGATGACCGGCGGGGCTGCGGTGAGGGAAAGGGGGAGCAGCAGGGTGAGGAGGGCGGCGGTCTTCATGCGATGGCGGGTGAGGGGGCGAGAATGTGGTGCGGCTGTCTCAGCCGCAATGTTTATCTGAAAAGGCTTGAGATGAGAGCTTGGGTTGATGAGTGCGGCTGAGACAGCCGCACCACGTTCCTGGGTTGTGGCTCGGGTTGACGGGCGGCTGAGGCAGCCGCACCACATTTTTACAGCCCCTTATCCGTCACCGCTCCTTCGCTAGCGCTGGTCACCAGTTTTGCATATTTCGCCAGCACGCCGCGGGTGTAGCGGGGTTTCGGCTGCTTCCATTTGGCGAGGCGCGCTTTGATTTCAGCGGCGGGGACATCGAGCGTGATGCGGTGCTTGACGCTGTCGATGGTGATGGGGTCGCCGTTCCTAACGATGGCAATGGGGCCGCCGTTGAAGGCCTCAGGCGTGATGTGGCCGACGACGAATCCGTGGCTGCCGCCGCTGAAGCGGCCGTCTGTTATCAGGGCCACGCTCTTTCCGAGGCCCATGCCCATGACGGCGCTGGTGGGGCCGAGCATTTCGCGCATGCCGGGGCCGCCGCGCGGGCCTTCCATGCGAATGACGATCACGTCGCCGGCTTTGATCTTTCCGCCGGTGATGGCGTGCATGGCGTCCTCCTCGCTTTCAAAAACGCGGGCCTTGCCGCTGAAGCGGTCGCCTTCCTTGCCGCTGATCTTGCCCACGGAGCCGCCGGGGGCGAGGTTGCCGTAGAGAATGGCGAGGTGGCCATCCTTCTTGATGGGATCGCTGAGCGGACGGATGACCTGCTGGCCCTTCGGATAGGGTTTCACTTTGGCCAGATTCTCTTTGAGCGTTTTGCCGGTGACGGTCATGACTCCTCCCTCCAGCAGACCGGCGTCGAGCAGCGTCCTCATCAGCGGAATCGTCCCGCCGATCCTGACCAGTTCCATCATGACATATTTTCCGCTCGGCTTGAGATCGGCGAGCACGGGCGTCTTCGCGCCGACTTTGGTGAAGTCGTCGATGCTCAGCTTGACGTTTGCGGCATGGGCCATCGCGAGCAAGTGCAGCACCGCGTTGGTGCTGCCGCCGAGCGCAATGACGACGGCGATGGAATTCAGAAACGCCTCGCGGGTGAGAATGTCGCTCGGCCGGATGCCGCGCTTGATGAGGTGCAGCACGGCGGCTCCGGCATCGAAACAGTCCATCAGTTTCTCTTCACTCACGGCGGCCTGGGCAGATGAGTTAGGCAACGAGAGGCCGAGCGCTTCGATGGCGCTGGCCATCGTGTTGGCGGTGTACATGCCGCCGCAACTCCCGGGACCGGGAATGCTGCACTGCTCGATGGCCTCCAGCGTTTTGTCAGAGATCTTCCCGCTGGCATGCTGACCGACAGCTTCGAAGACGCTGACGATATCCATATTTTTGCCGTCGAGGCAGCCAGGCTTGATGGTGCCGCCATAGACGAAAACGGCCGGCCGGTTCAGCCGGGCGATGGCCATCGCACAGCCCGGCATGTTCTTGTCGCAGCCGCCGATGGCGACGAGCCCGTCGAGCATCTCGCAGCCGACCACGGTTTCGATGCTGTCGGCGATCACCTCGCGGCTCACGAGGCTGTATTTCATGCCCTCGGTCCCCATGCTGATGCCGTCGGAGATGGTGATCGTGTTAAAAATGAGGCTCTTCCCCCCGGCGGCGTCCGCGCCTTTGGCCGCTTCGAGCGCCAGCTTGTCGATGTGGATATTGCACGGCGTGACTTGACTCCACGTGCTCGCGATGCCGATTTGGTTCTTCTTAAAGTCGCCGCGGTTGAAGCCGACGGCGTGGAGCATGGCGCGGCTCGCGGCACGGTCCGGGCCATCCACGAGAATGGCGGAGTGATTGCGGTGGAGACCGGGCGGGGGCGATTTCTTGATGCTCATAACATGCCATCGCATGACCGGCGCGCCGCTTCAAGGTGCAATGCAGGAGGTGATTTCAGTTTTGCTGTCCGGCCGGCGCGTGTAGCGTCGGACCATGAAATCCCCGTTCGTCCCCATCGCTGCGCTCGCCCTCTTTGCCACGTCCGTTGCAGCCACTGACTTCATGCTGCTGGATGCCGGCGCTCAGGCGAAAGCGCTCATCCCCTCAGCCGCCAATGGCGGCAATGCGGCCGGGTATGTCTGGCAAGCCGAAGCCGATCCGTCCACCCCGCCCCTCATCGCCTCATGGACCACCGGCACGACCGGCGTTGGCTACGACACCGATACCGCAGGCGGTGGTAACTACGTGCCGCATGTCGGACTGGATGTAGTAGCCATGCGCAACGCCAATAACAGCGTCTTCATCCGCATTCCCTTCACTGTGAATCCCGCGCAGCTTCCGCTCTTCAGGAGCCTTGCGCTGAGAATGCGCTACGACGACGGATTTGTGGCGTGGATCAATGGCCAAAAGGTCACCTCGGCACTGGAGCCCGCCAACCTGGCATGGAACAGCGCTACTCTGAACGGAGCGTCGCGCGCCGCGAATCTCACCGGATGGGAAGACTTCGATATCACGCAGCACCTCGCGCTGCTTCACGACGGAGTGAACATGCTGGCCATTCAGGGACTGAATGCGAATCTGACCAGCAGCGACCTGCTGATCGTTCCGCAACTGCTGGCGACGGACATCGTTCCGCCGCCGCAGCCCCACTGGCCAGCGCCGGTCTTCGTGACCGTGCCGGGCACCGGTCCGCTCACGAGACCGGTAGCCATCCGCCATGCCGGCGATGGCACGGGCCAGCTCTACCTCGTGGAGCAGGCGGGATTCATCCGGAAACTCAGCGGCACGACGCGGACCGACTTTCTCGACATCAACGTCAGAGTCCTTGCGAACAACGACATGAACACCGTCCCCCCCAGCGGCAATGAGGAGGGGCTGCTGGGACTCGCCTTTCCGCCAGGATTTGCGCAGAGCCGGCGGTTTTATGTCGCCTACACGCGCAGCGACCGCGCGCTGCAACTCTCGCGTTTCCGAACCCTTGCCGCGAATCCAAACGCCGGTGATCCGAACTCGGAGGAAATCCTCCTGACGATCCCGCACGCCGCGAATACCAATCACAACGGCAGCGACATCCACTTTGGCAAAGACGGCTATCTCTACTACAGCACCGGCGATGGCGGGGGCGGCGGCGACACCCAGAACAACGCGCAAAACCCTCTCCAACTGCTCGGCAAGATGCTCCGCCTCGACGTTGAAGGCCATGCCGGCGGCGGCTCGCTGATTCCCGCCAGCAACCCGTGGGCTGCCACCACTGACGGGGTCGCGGACCAGATTTATCACCTCGGTCTGCGCAATCCATGGCGCTGGTCGTTCGACCGTCTCACCGGCGACATGTGGATCGGCGATGTGGGGCAGGATACTTCCTACGAAGAGATCGATTTCATTCCTGGCAACACACCCGGCCTCAACTTCCAATGGCGGCGGCGCGAGGGTCTGCACGATTACAACGCGGGCACGGCCTATGGCCCCGGGACCATAACTGAACCCATCATGGAGAAAACCGGCGGCGACGTCTCGGTGACCGGCGGCTTTGTCTATCGCGGCCTGCGGTTCCCCCGCATGCGAGGATTCTATTTCTACGGCGATTACGGCAGCGGAAACTTTTACGGCGTCGCCCAGGATCAGACAGGAACATGGCGCAGCACCACTTTTAGTGTTTCGGTGCCATCAGTCACCACGTTCGGTGAAGATGAGGCCGGCGAACTCTATTGGGCCAATGGCAGCAACGGCTCCATCTCGCGCATTGAAGACGGCGGCAGCGACAGCCAGTATCTCAGCATCGTTAGTCACACGGTGACTGAGGCCGGCCGCGTCACCTTCACATGGGGCGCCGCGAACACAAAGTCCTACGTCCCGGAAGTCTCGACGGACCTCGTCACTTGGACCGCCGCCGGCCCCGTGCAAACCGCCACCGCCACGTTCCGCGTGACATTCTCCGAAGCCGCCGATCCTCCCGCCGGGACCGGCCGGAGGTACTTCCGGGCCCGGGAGTTGTAGGGAGCGTCTTTTTATCTGCGACCCATTCCAAAATGCGGGTGTCGCTTTTCGTGCTTTATGACGGTGATGCGCAGGACTTCGGGCTCGACGACGCGGAAAAAAATTACGTAGGGGAACCGCCGCATGAGTGAACGGCGAATGTCCGCTGTAACAATCATCCAACGCTCCGGCATGACGGCGATCTTTTGAATCTGGTTGTCAAACGCCTGCACGAATTCTTCTCCGAGACCGCTGGAGCGCGTTTCATAATAGTCACGAATTTCCCGCAACTCAGCTTCCAGCGCTGGATGGTATTCGATGGTCATCTGCGCAGGCGGCGCATCAATTCATCGTGAGAAACCGGCGTCACGGCGCCAGATTCGATCTCCTGATCGCGGGCGACGGCAAGCCGCAGAGCCTCTTCGTCTGAACGCGCAGCGCTGAGAAAGTAGGGATCTTCAAGACTTTCCCACAGCGACTCCGCGAGGCTTGCGCGCTCATGAGGGGGGAGTTGCAGGGCTGCAGGAGCAATTTGCGAGAGGCTCATGCGACGAATTTCATTGGGAACGAACGAGGCGAAAGCGAAGAATTGCCGGCTTTTCCAGCTACCGTCCGGCGTATTTTGGTGCATCGTTCCCCGCTACGGCCTGACCAACCAATCCATGAAGCACCTCCCGTTCCTCCGCACCCTCGTCCTTCTCACTTCCGCCTCCTCCACCTCCGCGCTCGAATTGCAAAAGGGCGACCGGGTCTGTGTCGTGGGCAACACCTTTGGCGAGCGCCTTCAGTTCAGCGGCTACTTTGAGACGCTGCTCCATGCGCGGCACGCGGAGAAGGAGATCGTTTTCCGCAACCTCTCGTGGTCCGCAGACACCCTGACGCTGAAACCGCGCCCGCTCGACTGCCCGACGCAGGATCAGTTCCTCACCCAGTACAAAGCGAGCGTCATCCTCGCGTGCTTTGGGCTCAATGAGAGTTTTGAAACGCCGCTGCCGCAGTTCAAGAAAGAACTCGAAGCGTTCATCGACCACACGCGATCGCAGAAGTATGACGGTGCCGCGCCGCCCCTGCTGGTGCTTATCTCGCCTGTGGCGCACGAACAAATGGACGGCCCCGGCCTGCCCGTGGCAAGGAATCACAATGTGACTCTGGAATCATTCGTGGCAGCGATGGCTGCCGTTTGTGACGCGAAGAAAGTGGAGTTTGCGGACATCTTTCATCCCCTGCTCAAGGAGTACGAAACGAACCCGCAGCGCAAGCTGACCAGCAACGGCATCCACTTGAACGATGACGGCGAGCGCTTCGTCTCCAGCGAACTGGATTCTCAATTGTTCGGCCCGCCGGGTGATCTGAAGAGCAAGTGGACGCAGGAGAAAATGGAAGTGCTCCGCAAGGCCGTGAACGAAAAGAGTCAGCAGTTCTGGTACCGCTACCGGCCGATCAATCCGTTCTACATTTACGGCGGTCGCGCGGCGCCGTTCGGCACGGTGAGCTTCCCGCCGGAGATGGAGCGGCTCGACGGCATGGTCGCCAATCGCGACCGCAAGGTATGGGATATCGCGCAAGGCAAGACGACGGACCTGACGGTGGACGATTCCAATTTGAAGCCGGTGCCGGAGACGCCGACGACAATGAAGACCGAGCCGAAGATCAACACTCCGGACGAGGAAAAGGCGACGTTTACCGTCCTCGAAGGTTTCGAGGTGAACCTTTTCGCCAGCGAGGTGGAGTTTCCGGCTTTGAAGAAGCCGGTCCAACTCGCGTTCGATGCGAAGGGCCGCATGTGGGTGACGACGATTCCCACATACCCGCATCTCTTCCCCGGCGAGTTGCCGCAGGACAAGGTGCTCATCCTGACAGACAAGGACGGCGACGGCAAAGCGGACGAGAGCAAGGTCTTCGCGGATAATCTCTACATTCCCATCGGCATCGAACTCGGCCATGGCGGCGCTTACATCTCCGCAGAGCCCGACCTTCTTTTTCTCAAGGACACCAACGGCGACGACAAAGCCGATGTGAGGCGCGCGGTGCTGCACGGGTTCGGCACGGAGGACAGCCACCATGCCATCAGTGCGTTCGAGTGGAGTCCCGGCGGCGGGCTGCACATGATGGAGGGAACGTTTCATCACACGCAGGTCGAAACTCCGCGGGGACCGGTGCGGCTGGAAAATGCCGGCGTGCTCAACTACGAGCCGCGCACGGAAAAGCTCAGCGTCTATGTCACTTATAACTACGCCAACCCATGGGGCCAGACGTGGGATAAGTGGGGACGCAATTACATCGCGGACGCCAGCGGTGGCGACAACCACTACGGCAACGCCTATAGCGGCTGGCTTCCCTATCCGCAGAAGCACAACCACATGGAGCGCTTCACGGATAAGAAGGCGCACGTCCGTCCCACCAGCGGCTGCGAGGTTGTCAGCAGCAAACAGTTTCCTGACGAATACCAGCAATGGTGGCTCCTGAACAACAACATCGGGTTCCAGGGCACCCGCATGTTCCGCGTCGTGGACGACGGCAGCGGATTCAAGGCCGACGAATGGAAAGACCTCATCTTCAGCAGCGACCCCGGGTTCCGCCCGGTGGACTTGCAGTTCGGACCCGATGGCGCGCTCTACATCGTGGACTGGTACAATCCGATCATCGGCCACATGCAGTTCAGTCTGCGCGATCCGAAACGCGACAAGATCCACGGCCGCATCTGGCGCATCACCGCGAAAGGCCGGGATCTGGTGAAGCCTGCGAAGATCGACGGCGCGAAAATTCCGGAGCTGCTCGAGCTTCTCCGCAGCTACGAAGACCGCACGCGCTACCGCGTTCGCCGCGAACTGGCGCAGCGCGACACACCCGGTGTTCTTTCGGCCGTTGAGAAGTTCCTCAAAGCACTGCCGGAAAACGATCCCGACCGCGAACATCTTCAGTTGGAGTGCCTCTGGGTGCAGCAGCAGCACGATGCCGTGAATGCCGCGCTCCTGACGAAGGTGCTCGCCTCCAAAGAACCCCGCGCCCGCGCCGCCGGTGTTTATGTCCTGCGCTTCTGGCACGATCGCATTCCTGACAGTGTGAAATTGCTGCGCGCTGCGGCCAATGACGAGTATCCCACCGTGCGCATGGAGGCCGTCGTCGCCGCCAGTTTCCTCCACAGCATCGCCGGCGTGGAAGTCGCGCTGGAGGCGGTGAAGCACGACACGGACTATTATATAGACTACGCGCTGAAGGAGACGATGCGCGCCGTGGAGCCACACTGGAAGAACGCCATCGCCAAAGGCACGCCGTTTGCCGCAGACAATCAAAAAGGCCTGACATGGCTGCTGGGACGCTTCAATAACGGCGAGGTGCTCAGCATTCCCAAGTCCCCCGCTGTATGGGCGGAGATCCTGCGCCGCGAGGGGATGAGCCCCGACAACCTGCGCGCCGCCGTGACGGTACTGGCCACGGATGGCAAATCCGCCGTCGATGTGATGCTCGCCGCCCTGCCCGACGCCAAAGGCAGCGGTCTCGCCAGTCTGCTGGCCTCATGGGACGGGAAGGAACTTCGCGCGGCCGCCGACAGCATCGCCAAACTCGCGACCGAAGCGAAGACGCAGGACATAAAAGAGTCCGCCCTCGCTGCCCTGATTTCCGCCGACGGCAAGCGCGCATGGAGTCTTGTGAACGACGACCCGTCCGGTGTCATCGCGCTGTGCAACGCCATGCGCCTCATTCCCGATGCCGGCATCCGCGGGCAGATGGGCGACACGCTTTCCGGCCTGCTCGACAAACTTCCCGCCGCTCTCGCCGCCAAAGTGAAGGATGGCGCCGCTGCGGGGCGCTTCGTTCGCGTGGAACTTCCGCGCAAAGGAACGCTCAGCCTGACGGAAGTAGAAGTCTTCTCCGGCGGCAGGAACATCGCGATGAGCGGCAAAGCCACGCAGAGCACGACTGCTCACGGCGGTGTCGCCTCCCGCGCCATCGACGGCAATACCCACGGCGAGTGGGGCCGCGGCACCACCACTCACACCGAAATCGATGAGGCGAACCCGTGGTGGGAACTCGACCTCGGACGCGTCGCGCCGATTGAGAAACTGGTCCTCGTGAATCGCAACGATCCCGGCAGCGAACTCGGCAAGCGCCTCGACGGCTTCCGGATCACCATCCTCGACAGCGCCCGGCATCCTGTTTTCACCTACAACCACGGACCCGCCGCCGCACGGATCGAATTGCCCGTGAGCGCCAATGCCGCTCCGGCCCTGAAGACGGCGCTCGTTCGCGCCTTCGCCTCCGTGCCGGGCCGCGAAGCGGAGAAGTTCAAAAAGCTCCTGCCGCTCATCCAGTCCGCCGACACCCGCGCCGCTGCGGCCTCGGCACTCAAAGATCTCGATCTCGCCAAAGCCTCACCAGCTTCGCTCCAGGCTGCCGCCGCCACACTCAAGGAATCTCTTCCCAAAGTCCCTCTCACCGACCGCCTCGACGCGTCGTTCACTGATGCTATCCAACTCGCGGACAAGCTCGCCGCGAGAGTACCGGCGTCCCAGGGTGGGTTGCGTTCCATCATCGCCACGGAAGCTCCCGTCCCGCTCGCTCTAAAGGCGGACCTTCTCCAACTCATCTATGATCAAAAGGAACTGTCCGCCCGCGTCGGCGCCGTCATCGCCCTGACATTCGAGAACCCCGGCGAGCAGCCGCACAACGTCGTCATCTGCACCCCCGGCAGCCTTGAGAAAATCGGTGCCGCCGCCGACGCCATGCAGACCGATCCTAACGGCCTCGCCCGCGGCTTCGTCCCCGCCATTCCGGAAGTCCTCCACAAGACGCGTCTCCTCGCTCGCGGCGAAAAGGAAACCCTCGTCTTTCGCGCCCCCGAAGAACCCGGCGATTACGTCATGGTCTGCACCTTCCCCGGCCACTGGCGCCTCATGCAGGGGGTGCTGAAGGTGGCGACGGGCAACCAAGAGTGAAATCCCAAGCGACGCCACTGTGGCGGAGGTTTGCAACCTCCGCCGCGACGCATTGATTGGAAACTGAACGCCCGCAGAACACGCTGGTGACGGCTGGTGGCCTCACGGACGGAGGTTGCAAACCTCCGCCACGTCCCGCCCACGCGGAAAGATCGGGCATTGCCCACAGTGGACTGGCGTTCACGATTCAGGCGATGCTCCGGATTCTCTTTTCTGCCACCTTTTTCCTTTCCCTGGCTTCCCACACCACCGCGGTGCCGCCGGTGGAAGAGGAAATGCTCGCGGCAAAGCCCGTGGGCGCATGGTTTTTCGGAGGCAGCAAGCCGCTACCGGCGTTCGAGAAGGCCGGCGCAGTGGATCTGAATGCGGATGGCCCGCGGCCGCCGGAGGTCGAGGGGTTTACGGATGACAACCACGCGGCGAAGTTCGACGGCAAAGGCTCGCGACTCGTCGTGCGCGATCCCGGAGCGGGCAGTCTCTTCGATTTCGCAGCGGGCGACGCCATCACGCTGGAGGCATGGGTGAATCCAGAGCCGGTGCCGGAGGGCCACAATGTTTACCTGATCGGAAAGGGCCGCACCTGGCCCGGAGGGGCGAAGACGGAAAATCAAAACTGGGCCATGCGGTTGCTCGGAAAATCCGGGGCGGCGCACCTCACGTTTCTTTTTCAAACCGCCGGGGGCCCGGGCAAGGCGCAGAATCACCGCTGGGTTTCGCAGGAGACTCTCGGCGATGACAAAAGCTGGCACCATGTCGCAGTGTCCTATCAGTTTGGAAAACCGGAGTCCATCGCCGGGTTCATCGACGGTCGCTCCACGACGGGCGCATGGGATTACGATGGCGCGACCGCGTCGTCACCGGTGCCGGATGACGAGGACGTGTGGATCGGATCCTCGACGGGCGGCAAGCCGGAGAACAGCCTGCGCGGGCGGCTGGATGCGGTAGCGGTTTATCGCAGCATCCTGCCTCCGGAAGATCTGAAGGCGCGGTGGCAGGCCCAGCCGGTGAAGGAAGAGGTTCCTGTTTTCGTCACTGCGCCAAACCCGGATCGCGTGTTCGTGGAGATTCGTCCCGGCGCCGGCGAGCAAAAGAAATGGCCGTCCATTGCGCCGCCGGTGACGGAAACGTATGAAACTGCAGCCTTCGCGTTCACCCGGCTGCCGGTGGCGTATGACGAAACCGGCATCCGCTCGGATCGTGCGCCTGCCGTCATGCTGCGCAGTTATGCCGCAGTGGACATTCCCGCGGGCACGCACCGCCTGCTGCTGCGCGGCCGCGGCGCCACGCGGCTGTGGGTGAATGGCAGCGTGCCGGCCACGAGCCGCTTTGCCATTTTTCGCGGAGACGGCCATACTCCCGTCGAACGCATCCCGGAACCGCCTTCAGAGGGCGTGCGCCGCGTACCTTTCGGAGATGGCGAGACGCTCGCGACCCTCACGAGCAAGGGCGGACGCCATGAGATCATCTTCGACGTCCTCGCAGGCTCGAAAAACATGCGTGCGGAAATCGGAGAATCTCTCGCCGCGATCCAACTTAACGGCACCGGTCCCTTCTTCGTGCTTACACCTTCCACGAATCCCGTGCCGCTTACCGACCAGGCATGGCCCGCTTTTGCGGCGGCCTGCGAGACCAGCCTCCCGGAACGCGACACGCTACGCCGCCGCTCGCTGGCCGCCAGCCGCGCAGCTTACTGGGAGCAGCGCCATGCTGCCGCACGCGTCGTGGCGGAAGCGATCACTGTCACTGTTCCTGACAAACCGGCGGCCACGGAGATTGACCGCTTCATTGTCGCCAAAGTGGATGCTGCCGGGACGCCGTCTGCCGCGGCTGCCGGCGCCATTGACTTCGCACGCGATATCAAGCCGCTGCTCACCGACCGTTGCTTTCGCTGTCATGCGGAAAAACAAAAAGGCGGCCTGCGCCTCGACAGCCGCGAGGCCGCACTGAAAGCCGGAGAGTCCGGCAGCGAGGCGATCATCCCCGGGCATCCGGAGCGCAGCCATCTGCTGACCAAGGTGCGCTCCACGGACGAAGACGAGCAAATGCCGCCGACCGGAGCGCGGCTCACAGCGGAGCAAGTTCGCCTGCTGGAGACATGGATCAAAGAGGGCGCGCATTGGAACGACGCGGCTGCCGCTCCGGTGACGATCCCTCCGGATGCCGGTGATGCGGCTTTTCTGCGCCGGGCATGGCTCTCGACAGTTGGGATCGCCCCCGGGGCGGAAGAGACTCGCGCCTTTCTCGCGGACCCTTCAGCTGACAAACGCGCTGCACTGATCGACCGTCTTCTCGACGACTCCCGCTTCGCCGGACACTGGGTTTCCTACTGGCAGGATGTGCTGGCGGAGAATCCCAACATCCTGAAGCCTGAACTCAACAACTCCGGCCCGTTCCGCTTCTGGATTCACGAGGCGCTCCTCGACAACAAGCCGCTCGACCGCTTTGTCACCGAACTCGTTCTCATGCGCGGCAGCAAGCTTGGCGGCGGGCCGGCGGGCTTTGGTATCGCATCACAGAACGATGTGCCGCTCGCCGAAAAGGCCAACATCCTTGCCAACGCCTTCCTCGGCGTGGAAATGAAATGCGCGCGCTGCCATGATGCGCCCTACCACAAGTCCACGCAGCGGCAGCTTTTCCAAATGGCTGCCATGCTGCAGGAGAAGCCGCTGAAGATTCCCGCGACCAGCAGCGTGCCTGCCGCCTTTTTTGAGAAAACAAAAACCCGCGAGCCACTCATCAAGGCCACCTTGAAATCCGGCAGCGTGATCGACGGAGCATGGCCGTTCGAGGAACTCTG
>Ga0190270_10000776_pt1 | contig 14321 bp, 8 predicted proteins | sample Popmic320T_FD_133748 | JGI IMG/M metagenome (GOLD analysis project Ga0190270, IMG submission 133748) | Populus adjacent soil microbial communities from riparian zone of Weber River, Utah, USA - 320 T | ecosystem: Environmental > Terrestrial > Soil > Riparian zone | place: USA: Utah | collected... | reverse complement strand
TCGAGCACGGCCACTTCGCGGCTGGTTTCCAGCGCCACGAAGAGATAATTGCCGTAGGTATCGAACAGCGCGGCACTGGCGAGGCTGGCGTTGTCGACGTCGACGCGCGAGGCAAGATCCTCGACGCCAGTCGTCAGGTTGATGCGCGAGGTGATGGCGCGCACCGTGTTCTGGAAGTTGAGGTTGGCGCCATTACGCAGCGTGCCGCGCTTGATGTTGTCCTGCTTGGAAGGCACCCAGGCGCTGGCGCCGTCCGGTGACAGCGCCACCGCGCCCAGGTAGTTCGGGATGCCGCTGCCCTGGATTTCGAAATCCGGCACGTCGCTGTGACGCAGCGTGATGGTGCGCGTCACCGTCATGTTGGCCGCGGACACCTGCACCACTTCGCCGCCTGCGGTACCCGGCTGCACGACAGCGGTACCCTCACCCGGCAGCGGCGGCGTGATGAAGCGCGACACGTACACGCTGGTGCCGTCGGCGTTCACCGAGACATGCCGCGGGTTGGGGCCGACGCTCAGCGTGCTCACCGTCGCGCCGTTGGCGGCGTTGAGTTTCAACAACTGCCCCGTGGCCTCGAGCGTCACGAAGGCGAAACCTCCGGTGGGCGCGAAGGCGATGCCGTAGGGCTGTGAACCTGCCGGCAGCGTGACCGTGAGTGCGATCGCGAACGTGGTCGGGTGGATCACGCTGAGCGTGCCCGACTGCTTGCTGACCACCACCATGTAGCCGTTGGGCGCCATGGCGAGAGAGCGCGGGCCGGCACCGACCGTGACCTCCGCCACTTTCGCATGGGTCGAGGCGTTGAACACCGAGACCGAATTGTTGTCCTGGTTCACCACCCAGATGCGTCCGCCATTGCTGGCGTCGTACGCGATGTTGCTCGACATCGTGGGCTTGTTGGCGGTGGGCTGCAGGTAGATGGACTGCGCGACCGTTTCGGACAGGGACGTGAAGCCCGGCGACGAAGCCGTTACCGTCACGTAGTAGATGCCGGGATTCGCAAACGTGTGCGAGATCGTCGGCGAGCTCGAAGGCGTGCTCGCCGGCGTGCCGTCATCGAAGAACCAGCTGTAGGTCACGTTGCTGCCGTTGCGAGTCGTCGCTGTGTAGCTCACCGGCGTAGCTGCGAGCTTTGGCGTGGTGAGAGGCAGCGGGTCGAGCGTGAAGGGCAGCGTATTGGTCACCGTCCAGTTGAACGTGACGCTGGTCGTGACCGTTCCGTCGAAGACACTCAGTGCCACCGAATAACTGCCGGCGGTGGTGGGAGCGCCGCTGATCCTGCCGGTGGTGCCGTTGACGGTGAGGCCGGGCGGCAAGCCGATGGCGCTGAAGCTGAGCGTATTGAGATCCACGTCGGATGCGCTGGCCGGCAGATCCACGGCGGAGCCCACCGGGGTCGATTGATTGCCGGGGTTGGCGAGCGTCGGCGGCGTGTTGACCACGGTGGCCGAGGCCTGGCGGCACTGCATGCCGAAGCTGTCGATCCAGCTTCCAGAGCGGCCGTAAAGGGCGAACACCGGATTTGCCGAGTCACAGCGCCACGGTCCCTGCGCCGTTCCGGTGGCCGGGCCGACGGCGCCCAGGAACGAGCCGGTGCCCGTGAGTTTGCCGTTCGACGTCAGCGGCCGGCATTCGAAATCGAGCTGGTCGACGTACGCGCTGAAGCGGCCGCGGAAACCGCTGATCGCCTGGTTCGCCGGGCACGACTTCGTGTAGTTAGTCGTGCCAGCAGTGCCGGTGATGCCGCGTTCGACCGGAGAACCGACCCACTGGCCGGAGGCGTTGACACGCACGCATTGCGGGGCGACCTGGTTCACGTAGGTGGCCGTGCTGCCGCGCACGCCGACGAGGACCTCATTGGCTTCGCAGGCGAGCGTGAACGCCGCGCCGCCATTGCCGCCGGCCGCCGCGATGAAATCGGCGGTGCCGGGATCCGTGGTGGTGATGCCGACGCGCACCATGCGCGCCACCGAGGGCACACCCTGCGGGTTCAGCACAAACAGCATGTAGTAGCCGGGGGGCAGGTCGCCGGCGCGCGATGGCAGCTGCACGTCGAGCAGGTTGCCGTTGGCGGTGAACGGCAGCTGCAGGTAGCGCTGGTCCATGTTGTTGCTGTGCGTAGTCGTACCCGTCTTGATGAAGGACACACGGCTGACGCTGCTGGCGCCCGAGAAACCAACCTGGAAGAGCTGGCCCGGCATCACGGTGTCCGGCGCCGAAATGATGGCCGGACGCGCGGCGCGCGCGCCGGTGCTGTCGAACAGGTACGGCGGCGAATAGATCTCGGAGTTGAGGTTCACCAGCGGGCCGGGAGCACCGCCGCCGCCCACCAGCACGGTGGCATCGGGCAGCAGCAGCGCGAAAGAGTGATACAGGCGGGCATTGGTGCCCGTGGCTCCCTGCGTCCAGGTGCCTGTGGCCGGATTCCAGAGCTCGGCGACGTTGCTGACGCCGTTGAGCTGATTCTCGACGGCGCTGCCGCCGGTGCCGAGCACGCGGCCATCGGGCAACACGGTCGCGGACACCCACTGGCGCTGCGTAGCCATGGATTGAGTGGTGGTCACCACCGGCTGCACGCCGTTGATGTCGATGACCAGCGCGGCACTCGAGGCGCCTCCCATCTGGATGATGCGTCCCGGCTGGAACATCGCGGCGCTGGCCGTCCAGTTCGTGGCGCCAGGCAACTGACCGGCCGTGGTGAGCAGACCGGTGCCAGCGGGATTGATGTAGTACATCTTGCCGCTGTTGTCGAAACCGAACACGCGACCATCGGGCGCGAGGAAATTGCGCGGATAGGTTTCCGAGTAGCCGCTGGTGTTCACGTTCGACAGCAGGCGCAGCGTGCCATCGTTGGCGCGGATTTCGGGCCGGTCGCCGCCACTGGTGCCGCCCTGGATGTAGATCTCGCCGTTCAGCAGCGTCGTCGACGTGGAGTACCAGCGCGCACGGTTCATGTTGTTGCCGCGCGCGAGGCTGTTGTTCAGCGGGTTGTAGATGTTGGTGTTGTTGTTGCCGGTATTGGTGGTGCCGCTGCCCGTCCAGTTGTCACCGCCGGCGAGGAAGATGTTGCCGCTCTGCGGCAGGATGATCTGGGAGCTGCAGAAGATGTCGGTGTTGGTGCCGTTCGGCAGCGTCAGGTGACCCGCGCCGGTGGCGCCAGCCGCTGGATCCCACACGTCGTAGATGAAGTACCCGGTCTGCTTGCCGTTGCCGTCGGTGCCGTAGGTCAGCACGCGCCCGTCCGGTGTCAGCACCGCATGCGCCGAGATCAGCGGCCAGGAGAACGGTGCTGTCCAGGCGCCCCGCACATTGTCGGCGAGTGCCGCGGAAGAAATGACGAGCACACCGAGCGTGAGTGCCAGGCGATTGCGAATCGACATGGGAGACCCCGATTCTTTCTTTATTAGGCGGAGGCCCCGTACCTGGGGCTCATTGTTCGGGGCAGGCTAGCAGAGCCCATCAGGGGTCCGAGTTGTGCGCCCCCGGCCGAACGGACAGAAGTGCGAACCAGTTCCCATGTCAGTTGCGGCGCAACCAGTGGGGACGTCGATGCCGGGAATCGAGGCAAACCGCCTCTTTCCCGTATTTCCCTTGGCTTATGGCAACAACACGAGGGTACTTATGCTGTTGGCCGGCATGGAGTACTGAAACGCGTTGGTCAGGGTGATGGGGAGGTCGGTCTTGCGCTGCGGCACCGGGTTGGTGCCGCTGAGCTCGTACACCTGGACGGTGTTGAACTGTACGGTATGGGTCACCGCAATACCGGCGGTCTGCGCAGTGTCCGCCTTGTTGATGCACACGATGACCAGGCGGCCCGGATCACCCGTATTGAAGCTGGCGTACACCGAGGCGTTGGTTATGTCGCTGTTGGTGGCGCGAATGCTGGTGTCGCCGAAGCTGCCATTCGCCCCATCGTAGTTGCGGAACATTTCGAATCCGCCGTAGATGAAGTCGTTGTTCCCGGTCAGCCGCCACAACGTGGCGGCGAACAGTGCCTCGCGGCCGAAGATGCCCAGGACGTCGGCCTGCGCAATGGCGCCCGAAATGTGATTCGCGCCGCCGTAGTTGTATTCGGTGATCGCCAGGCGCGTTCCCGGGTAGTTAGCGGTGATCTTTTCCTGGAGGCGCGGCAGGAGCCGGATGGGCCCGCCGGAGCAGCACTGGGTGATCCAGCTGGTCTCGGTATATGTCGGGTCCCACAGGCTGCGTGGCGCCTGTTTTCTCGCAGCGACTACCGCGGCCGTGTTGTTCTCTTCGGTGATGCGCACGCCGCCGCCCTGCGCCTCCGGGTACCAGTGCACGTCGAGCACGTCGACCAGGCGATGCCCGTTCGGGCTCTCGGCGGCAGCCATCTGCGCCAGGTAGAACTCGAGGAAGTCGCGATTGTTGGCATCCGCGGCGTCCTGGAATCGGGTCATGCCCTGCCAGCCGTAGTTCACCGGCCCGAAAATCAGTGCGTCCGGATTCACGTCCTTGGCGGCGTCGGCGTAGTCGACCGTGCGCTGGACCATCTCGGCATAAGTCGCAGTCTCGCCATCCTGCGTGTCCGGATTGCCGTCGCCGCGCAGGCGCGCGTGTGTGCTCTGCCAGAGGTCGGGCTCGTTGTCGAGGCTCAACATGAGCGGTGCCGAGCTCGAGGCAAAAGCGTCGGGATAGGTCTTGTCGAGGAAGTTGACGTACTCGTCCTGGTAGACGAAGGCGTCGGTGGTGTCCGGTGTGAGGCTGAACGCGCTGCCCTTGCGCGCCGGGCTCTGGTGAAAGCGCGTCTGCAGGTAATTGGCACCACTGCGCGCCACGTCACCACTGCCCATGTTGTCGCCGCCGTTCTTGTCCGCCGCCACGTAACCGACCAGCGGTACGGTGACGATCATGCCGGCGCCGGCATTGCGCGCGGCTTCGAGCCCCGGACCCACGGCGCCGTTCGGTGTCGTGCCACCGCCCAGGAAATTGTCGTTCTGGTTGAAGTAGTCCGCGCCTGCGTTGCTGGCGTTGGTCTCCCAGTTGTAAGCCGTCATGCGATTGCCGCCGGAGCGCGACAGTGTGAGGTTGGCGGGACGCACCGACGGATCCCAGCCGTTCATGCCGTAGATGAAGCGCGAGATCGGCTTCACGTCCTGCGTGCTCATGACGTCGAAGTTGACCTGGCTCGCCGGCGGCGACGACGGCGGGATCACCTGGTTGAGCTGGAGGATGGAGAAGGTATTGCTCCTCGCTTCCGTGAATCCCGTAGCCCTGAAGAGCACGCGGTAGCCGGGACCGATGTGGCTCACGCCCAGGTTGCTGAAGGTGGCGACGCCGTCCACCGCGGTGGCGGTGGTGCCCCCGGTGAGCGTGGCGCCCACCGGTCCCGTGCCCTGCTCTATCGACGCAGTCACGATTGTGGTGTCGTCGCCGGCATCGGTGACGCCATTGCTCTGGACGTAAATCACCGGCTGCGTGGTGAAGGCGCTCGGCGGCACTCCGCCCAGTGGCTGGGTGGCGAGCGTCAGGCTCTTCTGGGGCGGCGGGGTCGGTGACGGTGCTGGTGCTGGCGCTGGCGAGGAGCCGCCGCCGCCGCCACAGCCGCTCACCAGTAACGCGACTAACAAGCCGCCGCTGATCACCTTGCGCATTCGAACTCCCTCGCTCCTGCCGCGCAGTTTCCTGCGCGACCGCGGGGATCACAACGTGTCGGCGCCGGAAGACGCGAAAGATGTCACATATTCCGCGTCACTTTCACAGGCAAAAAGCCGCAGCCGCGCGGCCTCGCGGTTGTCCGATCCACAATCGGGACAACCGCGCGCCGGCTGCCGGCTGCCATGTACGGCTTACGGCTTCGCTGCGGGCGCAGGCGCGGCTGCTGGTACCGCTGCTGCAGCGCCTGTCTTTGCCGCTCCCGCGAAATCGCCCGCTTTCATCACCACGAACTTCGAGAGATCGAGGTGGCGGTTCATCGCCGCGCGAATCTGCGCGGAGTCGAGCGCCATCACTTTTTTCTCGAGCTCGGCGTCCCACGCGAGGGTTCGTCCGAGGAACAGGTAGTGACCGAGAGTTCCGACCAGTGCGTTGTCCTGCGCACGCCCCACGCTGCGCGACTGTTCCCAGCCGGATTTCGCCTGCGCGATCTCTTCGGCGGTGAATCCGTCCTTCAGCACGCGTTCGAACTCTTCCCTGAATGCCTGCTCGAGTTTCGCGAGGTTCTGCGGCGCGTAGATGGCGTACGCCAGGAAGCTGCCGGACTTGTCGAGCGAGTCAACCGACAGTTGCGAGCCCACGCCGTAGCTCAGCCCTTCCTTGATGCGGATGCGCGCCATCAGGCGCGAGTTGAGGAATCCGCCACCCATCATGTAGTTGCCGAACAGCAGCGCCGGGTAGTCCGCATCGTCATCGCGGATGTTCAGGTTGAGGCCCGTCACGTAGAAGGCCTGCGCCTTGTCGGGCGTCTCGAAGCTGCGTTTCTCGACCTTGGCATCAAAGTACTCGTTGGGCACGGCGGTGAACGGCTTCGCCGCCTTCCAGCCGCCGAACAGTTTCGTTACCTGCGCCTCGAGTTCCGCGGCGTCGAAGTCTCCCACGGCCGCGAACTGCGCCGGCTGTGCGCCGAAGAAGTCGCGGTGGAATTTCAGCATCTGCTCGCGCGTCACGGCCTTGATATCAACCACGCCTTCGTCGATCGAATCGACGTAGCGGATGTCGCCTTTCGGATAGGGCTTGAGCAGCTTCTGGAATGCGGTGAACGCGATCGCGCTGGGTTCGCTGCGTTGCTGCTCGAGCCCGGCGAGCCGTTCGGCGCGCAGCTCCTCGAGTTCTTTCGCGTCGAATTTCGGCTCACGCAGAACCTCGGCCAGCAGGCTCAGGACCGCGGGCAGGTTCTCGCGCGTGGTCTCGACACTGACCGACAGCCCCGAGCCCCAGGTATTGAGGTTGACGCGCGCCTTGAGGCGATCGAACTCGTCCTGGATCTGCTGGCGCGTGTGTTTGGTGGTGCCACGCATCAGCATGGACGTCGTCATGGAGGGGATGTCGCCGACGTTCGCCAGGCTCTTGAGATCGCCGAAGCGCAGCGCCATGCCGGCGAACACCGCGCCGCCACGTGTCTTCTTGGGCAACAGCGCCAGCTCCAGGCCGCCCGCGAGCTTCTTGCGCACGGTGCGCGTCTCGATGTTGGCGACCGAGGGGTCGAATTCCTCGCCCACCTCGCGCACCGCGTCACCCTTGTAATCCTTGACCAGCGCGGCGACGTCGGGCGTTGCCGGAATATCCGCGCGCTCAGGCGTTGCCGTCGGATAGAACAAGCCGGCGGTACGATTCGAGCTCCTGAAATAGTTAGCCCACACGCGCTGCACGTCCGCGGTCTTGGCGGTACGCAGGCGATCGCGATGCACGAACATGAGACGCCAGTCGCCCATGGCGGCCCAGTCGCTGAGCAGCAGGCCGACACGTTCGGAGTTGTTGAGGGTCAGCTCGATCTGCGACAGCAGGTAGGTACGGGCACGTTCCACTTCCGCATCGGTCACCGGCAGCGCCGCAGGTTTTTCCAGCACGTCGATGATCTGCGTAAGCACCGGCTCGAGTGGCTTGTCGGTACGCACATTCGCGCCGAAGAACGCCATGCCCGGATCGCGATTCTGCAAGCCCGTCTGCATGACGGACGCGGCCTTGCCGGGTTCCACGAGCGCCTTGTGCAGCCGTCCGCCGGGTGAATCCGCCATCACTTCGCCGAGGATTTGCAAGGGCGCGATGTCCTCATGGGCGCCAGCGGGGATGTGATAGCCGGCCACGGCGAGCTGCACGTCGCCCGTGCGTCGCAGGGTCACCAGCCTCTCACCATCCTGCACCGGCTCTGCGGTGTAGAGCACCGGCAGGATGCGCGTGGGTTTCGGAATCGAACCGAAATACTGCTGCACCAGCGTGAGCGTTTTCGCTTCGTCGAACTTTCCGGCCACCAGCAGCAGCGCGTTGTCCGGCTGGTAGTAGAGCTTGTAGAAGGCCTGCAGCCGATCGATCGGCACGCCTTCGAGATCGGAACGTGCGCCGATGGGGAGGTTGCCGTAGTTGTGCCAGTCGTAGGACGCCGACATGAGTCGCTTGAACAGCACGCCGAGCGGCTGGTTTTCGCCCATTTCGAACTCGTTGCGCACCACGGTCATTTCACTGTCGAGATCCTTCTTCTCGACGCGCGAATTCATCATGCGGTCGGCTTCGAAATCGAGCGCCCAGTTGAGGTTTTCCTCTGTGGCGTTGAAGGTCTCGTAGTAGTTCGTGCGGTCCCAGGACGTCGTTCCATTGGGCCGCGCGCCATGCGCCGCCAGTTCGCCTGGAACGTCGGTGCGGCGCGCCGTGCCCTTGAACAACATGTGTTCGAGCAGATGCGCCATGCCGGTCTCGCCATAGTTCTCATGCCGCGAGCCGACGAGATAGGTGATGTTCACGGTGATGGTCTGCTTGCTGAGGTCCGGGAACAGCAACACGCGCATGCCATTGGCGAGGCGGTACTCGGTGATGCCCTCCACCGAGGCGACCCGTTCCGGGGCCGCGAGCGCCACCCTGGCGGGCGGAGCCACGGGAACTGGTTTCTTCTTGCTGGCCGCCTGGACGGCGGAAACCAGCATTACCAGGGAAATCAACGATGCAGCCGCGGCGGACCGGCGGATATTGGATGACATTCCCTTGCTCCCTCTTATTAGATGAGGCGTGATTGTATTAGCAGGCCCAGAAAATGGGGACATTCCTATTTTCCTGATCAGGAAAATAGGAATGTCCCCATTTTCCACGCCCTATCTATAACCGCGAGCCTGCAGCGTAAACAGCTTGGCGTAGATGCCGTCCTGTTGCATCAGGCTCTCGTGGTTGCCGCGCTCGATGATGTGGCCCTGTTCGAGCACCACGATGTGATCGGCCATGCGCACCGTCGAGAAGCGGTGCGAAATCACGATGGCGATACGATTGCCCATGAGCGAGCGGAAGTGTTCGAAGACCTCGGCCTCGGCCGCGGCGTCCATGGCCGCGGTCGGCTCGTCGAGCACCAGGATGTCGGCATCGCTGCGCATGAAGGCGCGCGACAGGGCTATCTTCTGCCATTGCCCACCTGATAGTTCGCGCCCGTCCTTGAACCACTTGCCGAGCTGGGTTTCATACTGTTTGGGCATGTCGTTGATGAAGGGCGCCGCCATGCCCTGGGTTGCGGCTTCCGCCCAGCGCTCCCGGTTCTCGAAAAAACGCACGTCGCCGGCGCCAACGTTCTCTCCCACCATGAGCTGGTATCGCACGAAGTCCTGGAAAATGACGCCGATGCGCCGTCGCAGAACCGTGGCATCCCATTCCTGCAGGTCGCGGCCCTCGAGCAGCACGCGCCCATAGGTGGGCTTGTAAAGGCGGGTCAACAGTTTGATCAGCGTGGTCTTGCCCGAGCCGTTCTCACCTACCAGCGCCAGCGACTCGCCGCGCTTGATCTGCAGATTGATGCCGGTGATGGCGATCCGGTCGGAACCGGGGTAACGGAATTCGACATTCTCGAACTGCACGCCGGCTTCGGGATCCGGGCCGCTGACCGCAGTGCCGGTGCTGGGCTCGACCGGTTCTTCGAGGTATTCGTACAGCGTCGACAGGTACAGGTTGTCCTCGTACATGCCACCGATGGCGCCGAGGCTGGTCGTCACCGCGGTCTGGCCCTGGCGGAACAACATCAGGTACATGGTCATTTCGCCCAGCGTGATCACCCCGCGCACCGCCTCAATGGCGCACCAGGCGTAGGCACCGTACAACGCGGTGATACTGAGCAACGTGAACGTGAAACCCCAGGTCTCGCGGCGAATGGTGAGATTGCGGTCTTTCTCGTAGAGGCCTTCGAAGATGCCGATGTAACGGCCGAGGAACAGCTTGCCGAGGTCGAATAACTTGACCTCCTTGGCGTGATCCTCGCGCGCCAGCGCCGTTTCCAGATAGTTCTGCATACGCGTCTCCGGCGCGCGCCAGCGAAACAGGCGGAAGGCGTCACCAGAGAACTTCGTTTCGGCGAAAAACGCCGGCAGACCGCAGGCAATCAGGATGGCCACGGCCCAGGGTGAAAATCCGGCCAGCAGCACCGAGAAACTCACGATGGAGATCGCGCTCTGCAACAACCCCGAGGTACGCATCACCAGCGACAGTGGACGGCTCGACGCTTCGCGGCGCGCACGGGTCAGCTTGTCGTAGAACTCCGAATCCTCGAAATGCGTGAGCTCGAGTGTCAGCGCCTTCTCGAGGATCATCACGTTCACGCGATGGGACAGCTGGGCCTTGAACAATGACTGGCACAGCGTAATGCCGCGATGCGCCCCGGTGATGATCACCAGCATCAGCGCCTCGACGAGCACCCAGAGGATCACGGGCTTGAGGTCGACGTCGACACCGGCGGCGTGCGCTTTGCCGGCCGCCACCACGCTGTCGACAATGCGCGCGCCTACCCATGCCACGGCGGACGGCAGCACGCCGGCCAGCAGGGTTACAAACCCGAGGAGCAGGGCCAGCTTCGGGCTCGTGGCCCACACCAGTTCGAGGGCGCGTTTGCTGTAGCGGAATACGCCAAAGAAGCGGCGCGCCGAATTCGGCGCGTCTGCGGGTACTTCGGCCGATTTGGCGACACCAGGCTTGGAGCTCATTTGCTGGGTCGAAGCCTACCGTGAAACCCGCCGCCACAGGCGTCAGCTTCCGCCGACAGTTGGTGGACTGGACGGTATTTACCCGCCGCATCAAGCCTCAGGGCAGCCGGTAATGTCCGATGATGGCGTACCGGAACAGGATGTCTTCCTCGCGGGTGCCGGCGCCGATGTTGTGGATGACCAGCGGGCCGCGGGTGATGGCGCGCCGGTCGCTCACGATGCCGATGTGCCGGATACCCCCACCCAGGTTCCTGGCGATGAGGTCACCGGGTAGATAGTCCGAGGCCTGCCGGCGCTCAGCGGGCCGCGGGTTTGCTGACGCTCCGGCTCGCAACATGTTCATTCACGATGCGCAGGTACCGTCCGATGAATTCGCCCGCCTCGCCGGTCAGCACCAGGCGCAGCCTGGTGCAGCGATTGCGCAGCGCCACGTCCGGTTGTCGCCCCATGTAGGTGTCGAACTCGTCGCGCGCTTCCTTGAGCTCCTGCTCGGGCACGCCGGTGGAACCGCGAAATACCTGGATGTAACGCTCCAGCTGCAGGGCATCCAACTGCTGAAACATTGCGCGATTGCGCTCGTTCCACGCTCGAAACGGCTCATCGAGCGTGGCGGCGGTGTCGGGAAGACGCGCGACACAGGCCCGGTAGGCGGCCGCATGTTCTTCGCGATACATGAAGATGGCGTCGAGCGCGTAGAAGTAGTCTTCTGGCGGCGCCAGATTCTGGCGCTCCTGCGCCCTGGCGCTGAGATCCGGCGACGGAAACGCGACTCTTCGTGTTTCGGCGTGCAAGGTGCTGGAGCGCGCGCCGGTGCTTTCCTGCAGCGAGATATACATCTGCAATGGCCAGCGAACGTCTTCCTTGGGAAAGAGTCCGCGGACGGTCGCGCACAGGTGCGCCGTGCCATGCGCCTGGGCGAGGAACCGGGGATCTTCATTGTCATCCACCGTGGTGGTCGACCCGGGAATGAAGTCGGAAAAATTGATCACCAGCTGGTAGCGGCCAGGCGCGAAGTTGGCCACGTGGTATTCCACGTCGATGCCGATCACGGTATCCGGATGCACGGCTTCGCCCGCGGCGGGCGTAATGGCAGTCAGCAGCAGGCGGCTGTGTCCTGCGGTCCCTACAGCGGCCGCGAGCGGTTGCTCGGAATACACGCAGGGCGGTGGCTTGTCCTTCGATGCGGCTTCGGTGGCGAATCCCGCCACCAGGACGATCGACGCGCCTAACAACCGCGCACCCCGGATACACGACATCGCACCCCTCCTGCGCGGCAGTCTCACGCTGCGGTGCGTGCGGCGCAAGTCGGCCTTAAGCGCGCTTCAGGAAGTCTTGGGGCAGTACCCACTTAGGGTCATTGAGTCGCGCCCCGCCGCTCGTTAACGTACGCGCCCATGTCCGTGCTCACCGTCTCGGGTCTGTCAAAGACCTACTCCTCGGGTTTCCATGCCCTGAAGGACGTCAACCTGGAGATCCGCCGCGGCGAGATCTTCGCCCTGCTCGGCCCGAATGGCGCGGGCAAGACCACGCTGATCAACATCATCTGCGGCATCGTCACGCCGTCGGCTGGCCGGATCACCGCGGACGGCTACGACATCCTGCGCGACTTCCGCCAGGCCCGCGCCAGGATCGGGCTGGTGCCGCAGGAACTCGCCACCGACATGTTCGAGACGGTGTGGAACACCACGCAGTACAGCCGCGGCCTGTTTGGCAAGCCGCGCTCGGCGGAATTCGTCGAGAAGGTGCTGCGGGACCTGTCGCTGTGGGACAAGAAGGACTCGAAGATCATGACGCTGTCGGGTGGCATGAAGCGCCGCGTCATGATCGCCAAGGCGCTGTCGCACGAACCCACCATCCTGTTCCTCGACGAACCGTCGGCCGGCGTCGACGTCGAGCTGCGCCGTGACATGTGGCAGATGGTGCGGGGCCTGCGCGAGCACGGCGTCACCATCATCCTGACTACTCACTACATCGAAGAAGCCGAGGAGATGGCCGATCGCATCGGCGTCATCAACAAGGGCGAGCTCATCGTGGTCGAGGAGAAGACCGCGCTGATGCGCAAGTTGGGCAAGAAGCAGCTCACGCTGCACCTGCAGAATCCGCTCACGTCGATCCCGCCCGCGCTGGCCGACCTGCCGCTCGAACTGGTGAAGGACGGCGCCGAGCTGGTGTACACCTTCGACACGCAGGCCGCGGAGACCGGCATCGCGATGCTGCTGCGCCGGCTCAACGAACACGGCGTCGACTTCAAGGACCTGCACACCACCGAGAGTTCGCTCGAGGACATCTTCGTGAGCCTCGTGAGATCACGGCAATGAACAAGCCGAGGTCACGGCAATGAACGTACACGCGATCCGGGCCATCTACACCTTCGAGATGTCGCGGACCTTCCGCACCATCTTCCAGAGCATCGCCACGCCGGTGATCACCACTTCGCTGTACTTCGTGGTGTTCGGTTCGGCCATCGGTTCGCGAATGGTGGCCATCGATGGCGTTTCATACGGCGCGTTCATCGTGCCCGGCCTCATCATGCTCACGGTGCTGACCGAAAGCCTGAACAACGCATCCTTCGGCATCTACATGCCGAAGTTCGCCGGGACCATCTACGAAATGCTGTCGGCCCCGGTGTCGTTCGTGGAAGTGCTGGCGGGCTACGTGGGGGCTGCGGCGACCAAGTCAGTGATGCTGGGCGCCATCATTCTCGTCACGGCGCGACTGTTCGTGCCCTTCGAGATCGAGCATCCCATCGCCATGATCCTGTTCCTGATACTGACGTCGGTGACGTTCAGCCTGCTGGGGTTCGCGATCGGCATCTGGGCGGATAGCTGGGAAAAAACCAGCATCGTGCCGACCATGATCGTCACGCCCCTCACATTCCTCGGCGGCAGTTTTTATTCGCTGTCGATGCTGCCGGAGGTCTGGCAGAAGATCACCCTGTTCAACCCGGTGGTGTACCTGGTCAACGGCTTCCGCTGGAGCTTCTACGGCAAGTCCGACGTGAACGTGGTGTTGAGCGTCAGCATGACCTGCGCGTTCATGCTCATTTGTCTCGCAGTCATCGCCTGGATATTTCGGACCGGTTACAAGCTCAAGAACTGAGATGGTGCCGAGTCCGCGGGTAACTATGTCATGCCGCCCGCCGTTAATTGACCATCTACACGCGGGTGGTTAGAGTCGCACGCACGGCGCGATTATAAGTCCTCCAACAAGCGCCGAATCCTCTCAGGGGAGCGATCATGATTCGTATCTCTCGGTGGTCCGCCACGTGGGTCTCGACGGCTCTGCTCGCAGGTTCGGCCTTCGGCGCTGCACAAGCGCCCGTGGTCATCGACTCGGAACAGAAAGCGGCCGCGGCGGTGCTCGGGGCGCATCACTTCCTCATCGATCACAATGACCATCGCAATTCGCGGGTGGTGCTTCAAAATATCACGCATCCGCCGCGTCAAGTGATGATCGGATTGCTGGCGAAGTTGGCAAGCGCGACCACGCCGGCTGCGCTGCGCAATTCCGGCGGCATGGACCTTCCCTGTGCACACGGCGGCAGTGTGCACGTACACCTCACTCAAGGCCTGATTCGCGCGCTGAAGGCCACCTGGATGCAGTGTGTCGAGGAGGTGTACTACGAACAGGTGATCTACAACGGTGACGGCGCGCTGGTGTTGCTCTCGGACAGCTTCACGCCCGCCGCAGTTGCGTCCCTGC
>Ga0190270_10000775_pt1 | contig 14327 bp, 9 predicted proteins | sample Popmic320T_FD_133748 | JGI IMG/M metagenome (GOLD analysis project Ga0190270, IMG submission 133748) | Populus adjacent soil microbial communities from riparian zone of Weber River, Utah, USA - 320 T | ecosystem: Environmental > Terrestrial > Soil > Riparian zone | place: USA: Utah | collected... | reverse complement strand
TCGCTCCGAAAGAGCTGGTCGAGAGGATGCGCTCGTTCGGCAGCGGGGGCATCAACGCCATCGTCAAGTACGGCGGCGTGGCGGCTCTCAAAGACACAGCCTATGAAAACAAGGTCAGGCAGATGACGATTGCGCTGCGGGTGAAAACGATAAAGGAAATGACAGATCGTGGCTACGAAGTGATTCCGTCGGAAGCCAATTACTTTATGGTGAACGTGGGCCGCGATATCACTCCGATCATCGAAGAGTTCCGTAAGCGCGGCATCCTCGTGGGACGGAAGTTCCCCCCGATGAATAATTGGCTTCGCGTGTCGGTCGGAACCGAGCCGGAAATGGACAAGTTCGTGGCGGCGTTCAAGGACCTCTTTCCGGTGGGCGGCGTCAAGGCAACCGCCGAACAAAGGGGGAGTGGGGAATAGGGAATGGGGGAATCGGGAATCGGAGTCGGGGAAGTAATTTCCTTATCCCCCACTCCCCACTCCTTCTTTCGGGAGGTTCTATGACCTTTTTACTGATCCTTTGGCTACTTCAATCGAACACGGTAGCGTTCGAGAACGAGTACGTACGTGTGATGCGGGACTCTGCGCCATGCGCTTCGGCCACTGCGCCGGGCTGTGGGGATCGCGTGATAGTGGCGCTTGGCGATATTGAGCTTCGGTCTGGCGCCGCGAGCCGGAAGATGAACCGAGGAGACATCGCGGTCTTCAAGCCCGGCGAGTCTTATAAGCCGCCGACGGGAGGCGCTTTCTTCGAGGTGGCATTCAAGGCGAACCATCCGCCAGTGGAATCGCCCCGTGAGATCATTGCGCCCGAGAAGAACGCCATACGCTACGAAGGCGAGCGGTTCTTTATCTTCGAAGAGAGACTGGACCCCGGCGACACGCGTCCGAGGCATAGCCACAGCCAGCGCGTTGTGGTGCAGTTGAACCGTACCCGCCTCCAGCAATGGCCCGAAGGAGAGCCTGCGATTGTCAGAGACATAGTTCCCGACCGCGCCGCTTTCAATCCTCCAGTGATCCACACGGTGAAAAATGTCGGCGACGCGCCACTGCGGGGCATTGTGATTGAGTTTAAAGCAGAACAGCGGAAGCCGCTCGCTAAATAAGACTATGCGGAGCAGAAACGAAATATACGGCGAGATGCGCCGTGGACTGCGCGGTCTGCGGAGGCTTTCTTCACTGGTCATTGTTTGCGGCCTGCTCCTCTCAGGTTGCCGGCGCGCAGCGGGCGATGAATCCGCCGACATGTTGCTGACGGGCGGCAAGGTTTACACCTTCACGTGGGACGATCCCGCGGCCGACGGCGCGCCGGCGAAGAACGCGCCTTATTCATCGGCCGGTTGGAGGCCTGACGCCGAAGCGATCGCCGTGCGCGGATCGCGGATCGTCTTTGTCGGAAGTACGCGCGACGCCGAAAAATATCGCGGGCCGCGGACTCGCGTGATTGATTTGCAGGGCGCGACGGTGATTCCTGGTCTGGTTGATTCTCACACGCACGTCGTCGGGCTTGGCGAAAAACAGAGTCGGGTTGATCTCATCGATGTTCAAACCGAGGAGGAGGCGGTGGAGCGCGTCGTCGCATTCGCATCTAAAGTCCCAAAAGGCGAATGGATCGTCGGGCGGGGCTGGGACGAGGGCGCGTGGGCCAACCGTTATCCTACGATGAAGCTGTTGAGCGAGCGTGTGCCCGACCATCCGGTCCTGTTGGTCGGCCTGCACAGTTTCGCCGTGTGGGGCAACAAATCGGCCTTCGAACGCGCGAAGATCACGCGAGACACACAGTCGCCCGTCGGCGGGACAATCGTCAAGGATCGAGACGGCGAGCCGACGGGCGTTCTACGCGACCGCGCGACGACGCTGCTTACCTCGGCGGTCCCGGGGCCGACCGACGACCGGTTGAAAGCGCATGTTCTCGCCGGCTTGAACGTGATGGCCCGTGACGGTTACGTCGCGGTTCACGAGGCGGGCGCGGATTTGCGCCTGATGCGCGCGTTTGAATCGCTGGCCGCCGAAGGCAAGTTGCCGGTTCGGGTTTACGCGATGCTTTCGGCGCGCGACGCCGACCTGTGCCGCGCGTGGCTGGCCAAGGGGCCGAAGACCGATACCACGGACAAACTCACCGTCAGATCGGTCAAGGCTTTTTACGACGGCGCGCTCGGTTCGCGCGGGGCGTTGCTGTTCGCCGATTATTCGGACAAACCGGGGCATCGTGGCGTGAGAGGCGAAGGGGCCGGCTTCGACCAAAAACTCGTGGCTGATATGATGAAAAGCGGGTTCCAGGTCGCCATTCATGCCATCGGTGACGCGGGCAATCGCGGAACACTCGATTTCATCGAGTTGGCGAACGGCGGAAAAGAAATCCGTCACTTTAACATCCGTGATCGCGTAGAGCATGCGCAGGTCATTCACCCCGACGATTTTCAACGCTTTGCGAAATTGGGCGTGATAGCCTCAATGCAGCCGCCGCATTGCGCGGAGGATAAAGCCTGGGCTGAAGATCGTCTGGGTCCGGAACGCGTCAAAGGCGCTTACGCCTGGCGCGCGCTGCGGCGCAACGGAACGCGATTGATCTTCAATTCCGATCTGGTCGGATCGGATCACAACATTTTTTATGGCCTGCATGCGGCTATCACTCGGCGCGACAAGCAACTGCAACCGCCGAACGGCTGGTATCCCGAACAGAGGGTGAGGCCGGAAGAGGCCGTACGAGCTTACTCGACCTGGGCGGCTTACGCGGCGTTTTGGGAGAAGGAGAGCGGCGTGATTGCCCCGGGCCGTTGGGCCGACATCACTGTGATGGATATTGATCCGCTCAATGTCGGCGAAAGCGATCCGGCAAGGCTGTTACAAGGCAAAATTCGAATGACGATGGTCGCCGGGCAGATCGTACACTCTTCCGGCGATGAAACACGTTGATAATGATGGCGAGAAACTCGCGACGCTATACGTTGGGCGCGCCAAGACCTGGATTGAGGCGGCGAGTCAGTACCGCGAGCGGTAGCGAGCGGAGACTTCGTTAACGGCCGCTCGCTACCGCTCGCGGTACTGATTCGGTCGGCGCCCTGCGAAATCCAGATCTTGGCGCCCCGGGCATATTGTTCAGTGGAAGCCTGTGCAATTATAGTTGATTACGGTCATCCACATGAAAAGGCCCGCCGATCCGATTTATGCGAATGCATCATCTATTTATTTTCGGAAGGAATAATACAAAGGAATGTACGTTACTCATCTCGAATGTTCTAAAACCGGCAAAAAATACGAACCCAACAAACTCTACAACCTGTCTGAAGCGGGCAAGCCGCTGCTCGTTCGATACGACCTGAAAAAGGCCACGCGGACTCTGACGAAAGAGAGTCTGAAAAAACGCGTCTCGTCGCTCTGGCGGTATCGCGAAGTCTTGCCTGTGGTAAATGATGAAAACATCGTCGCGCTGGGCGAGGGATGGACGCCGTTGATTCATGCCAAACGTCTGGGCGGGCAATTGGGCCTGCCGGAACTCTTCATCAAGGACGAATCGCCGAATCCTACCGGCTCGTTCAAGGCTCGTGGTCTGGGGATGGCGATTTCGATGGCCAAAGAGTTGGGCGTGAGTAAAGTCGCGATTCCGACCGCCGGCAACGCGGGCGGCGCGATGGCGGCTTATGCGGCGGCGGCCGGGATGGACGCCTACGTCTTTATGCCGCGCGACACGCCGGCCGCAAATCGCGTCGAGTGCGAGCAACTCGGCGCGCGCGTCACGTTGATTGACGGCCTGATAACCGATTGCGGCGCCGAAGTGGGCCGCCGCAAAGAAGCCGAAGGCTGGTTCGACGTTTCGACTTTGAAGGAGCCCTACCGCATCGAAGGCAAGAAGACGATGGGATACGAGCTGGCCGAGCAGTTCGATTGGGAATTGCCTGACGTGATCCTCTATCCGACCGGCGGGGGAACGGGGCTCATCGGCATGTGGAAGGCGTTTGACGAGATGGAGGAGATGGGGTGGATCGGCTCGACGCGCCCGCGTATGTTCACCGTGCAGGCCGCCGGCTGCGCGCCGATCGTCCGCGCCTTCGATAACGGTTGGGACGAAGCGCCGGAGTTCGAGAACGCTCACACCGTGGCTTCGGGCCTTCGCGTGCCGCGCGCCATCGGCGATTTCATCATGCTCGACATTTTACGCAAGAGCGGCGGCGCCGCGGTGGCCGTGACCGACGAAGAGATGATCGCCGATACGCGCATTATCGGCTCGGCTGAAGGCCTGTTCTGCGCGCCCGAAGGCGCGGCGTGTTTCTCGGCGTTAAAGAAGTTGCTGGCTACAGGGCAGGTCGCGCCTTCGGATCGCGTCGCGCTCTTCAACACGGGCGCGGGGGTGAAGTATCTGGAAGCCTACGCGTAAACAGCGCCGCGCGCGTAGGGGAGGGTATTCCCCGCCCAATCCCCCCGATCACGTACGCGGGCGGGGCATACCCGCCCCTACGCGCTGTACTGTTTACAAATCCTAAAGATTGTGTGAGACTTTGCCCGCTTTACAGGACGAAGTATTAAAGACTGATCCTAACATACGCTTCAAGCAATCAAATCTGACTAGCTTTACACATTCCAAGAGCGTCTTGGAGTCCATTCTGTAGCGCCTATTAAGTTTCACCAGTACAGGAAGTCCGTTCGGGACGACCTATAACAATTAACAATAAGAGCCGGCAGCGGCGCCAACTTTGGAGAGGTGTACGCATCTGCCGGCTCGATTGGTATCAGACCATCTGAGCGAGCTGATGAAGCCGCCTGGTAGATGTGTCTGCCCATCGTCTTGTACGGCGATGCGGGCGGGCGGTTTCAGCTTTCTCTCGGAGCGAGTCTATGGGGGAAATTATGCGACCACTAACTTCTCAACATACCCGGCTTGTTCTTCAAAAGTTTTGTAGTCTGCTGTTGGTTGTCGCCGTTTTGGCCGTCGCCGCAAGTGGACAGAGTTATCAAGGGGGATTACGCGGCGCGGCGCGCGACGCCAGCGGCGCGGTCGTGGTCGGCTGCGAACTGAGCCTGATCAATGAAGAGACCAACACGACGCGCGCCGCCGTCACCAACAGCGAAGGCGAATTCGCTTTCACCAACGTCCTGCCCGGGATTTATACGCTGGTGGCGACCAGGAGCGGGTACAAGAAGTACGAGATCAAAAACATTCGCGTCGGCACGCAGGAATTCATCACGCTCGACGTGAGGCTCGATGTCGGACAGACCACCGAATCGGTGACCATCTCCGGCGAGGCCGTGGTCCTCGAAAGCTCGAATCCGTCAATCGCCACGACGCTCGAGACCAGGGCGCTGCAGGAGCTGCCCACCCCGGCGCGTAACGTCTTCTTCCTTTCGGTGGCGACGCCGAGCGTGGTGCCCACGGGCGACCCGCAGTTCGTGCGCCAACAGGACCAGACCAACTCGTCGCTGCTCAGTCTCGGAGGCGGCCCGCGCCGCGCGAACAACTACACCATTGACGGCGTCTCGATCACCGACATGCGCAACCGCGCTGTCTTCATCCCGAACATCGAATCGGTGCAGGAAGTTCGGGTGCAGGTCAGCACCTACGACGCTGAAATGGGGCGCACCGGCGGCGGCGTCTTCAACGCCACGGCCAAATCGGGCGGCAATGACTGGCACGGCAGCGGCGTCTTCCAGAACCGCCCTTCATTCGCTTCTTCGCAACTCTTTTTCGCCAGAAAAGCTGACGCGCCGAAGCCTGAGACCCACTACTACCTTTACGGGGGCAGTTTCGGCGGGCCGATTAAAAAAGACCGGACCTTCTTCTGGGCCTCGTCCGAGAATTACAAGACGCTGACTTCGCGCAACGCGCTGTTGACGCTGCCGACGGCGCGTGAATTGACAGGGGACTTCTCGCAGAGCGGCGTCACGATCTTCGACCCGCTGACGACGCGTCCGGATCCGGCGAACCCGGGCAGGTTCATTCGCGACCCGTTCCCCGGCAACGCCATCCCGGCCAATCGGATCAACCCGGTGGCGAAAGCGGTCAGCCAGTTCTTTCCGAACGTCCCTTCGGGCACGTCCAGCACGGCTTCGCTGATTGACCGCGCCAATCAGGCGACCGGCAAGGCCGAGCATCGCTGGTCGGACAAGTTCACGACGACGGGGTTCTACGGCTGGTATGATTCGGTCGAGCCGGAGTCGCGTTTTTACGGCAAGAACCTGGGCGATAATCCGGGCGATCCGGCGGAAGGGCAGTTGTTCCGCACCGTCCATGCCGTGGCGGTCAACAACATCATCACGTCCGGTCCCAACACGGTCTTCTCATTCCGCTACGGCTATACCAAATTCGTGGATGACGACATCCCGAACCCGTTCGACCCGGCCACGCTCGGCTTCTCGCAAAATTTCCTGAGCGCCACCCCGTTCAAGAAGTTCCCGGTCTTCGGCGTCAACGGTTACGGCACGGACAACTTCGACACCTTCGGCGACCGCGACCCGCAGGACACGACCTTTTACGGGCACAGCGTCAACGCGAGCGTCTCGAAGCTGGTCGGCAGTCACACGCTCAAAGGTGGATTCGATTTCCGCGTCATCGGCATGAAGCTGTTCGCGCGCGGCCAGCCGAGCGGGCGTTTCTTCTTCGATTCCGGATTCACAAAGGGGCCTGACGCGCGTAGCGGCGCCGCCGCCCTCCAACACTCGCTAGCCAGCTTCCTGCTGGGGTTCCCCTCCAGCGGAGACATCACTATCGGCTCGCCGAACAACTTCTACATCAATTACTACGCCGGTTATTTTCAGGATGATTTTCGCGTCACTCCGAACCTGACATTGAATCTCGGCCTGCGCTACGAATTCGAGCAGGGCTTGCAGGAGCGCGATGACAACATCACCGTCGGTTTCTCGCGCGATAAGGCGTTCCCCGTACAAGTAGCCGGCTTGAACCTCAAAGGCGGATTGCTCTACTCCGGCGTCGACGGCTCGCCGACGCATCAGAGCGACCCGTCGAAGAAGAAGTTCGCGCCCCGCGTCGGACTCGCCTACAAGTTCAGCGACAAGGTGGTGTTGCGCGGCGGTTATGGCGTCTTCTATGCGCCGAACCAGTACGCGTTCCCGAACGAGAATCGAATGGGGACGCGAGGCTTCACCGCGGTGACGACTTACGTCTCCAGCGTTGACGGCGGATTGAGGCCGTGCGCGACCTGCATGCTGACCAACCCTTTCCCGAACGGCGTGGAGCAACCTGCGGGCAGCTCTCGCGGATTGCTCACCGGCGCGGGCGGCGACATCCACTTCGTCGATCAGTTCCGCAAATCGGCTTACGTTCATCAGTACTCGGCCGATTTCCAGTACGAGTTGACGGGCGGCGCCGTCGTTTCGGCGGGTTATGTAGGCGCGCGGAGCGAGAGGCTCTCGGTAGGCGGCACGAATTCGAACACTGTTAACATCAATCAACTCGACCCGAAATTCCTGTCGCAAGGGGCGAGCTTGTTCGACCCGGTACCCAACCCGATGTTCAACAACCCGGCCTTCGGCGCGCTCTCGCAGCAGGCGACCGTGACGCGCGGCCAGTTGCTGCGCCCGTTCCCGCAGTTCAGAAACATCTTCGCGCACCAGGTGAGCGCCGGCTTCGCGCGTTACGATTCAATGGTGCTGAAGTTCGAGAAGCGCGTCAGCCGTGGCTGGGGCGCGAACGTCAACTACACATTCAGCCGCAACAGGGACAACCTGTTCGGCGAGGTGAATTACTTCTCGAACAACACAGACTCGCTCGCCCGCGCACTGAACAACAACGACCTCGGAGCCGAATTCTCGCCTTCGGTGATCGAGGCGCCGCACCGTTTGAACATCAGCGGCATGTATGAGCTGCCGTTCGGTAAGGGGAAGAAATATCTGGACAAGGGCGGGCCCGCCGACTGGTTCCTGGGCGGATGGCAGGTGGCGGCCATCGGCTCTTACCAGAGCGGCTTCCCGGTCGTCATTGTGCAGAACAATACTTTTGGCCTGGAAGAATTCGGTTTTCTCGTGTTGCGCCCGAACCTGGTCCCTGGCGCGAATCCAAAAACATCAGGCGGCGTCGAGGACCGGCTCAATAACTGGTTCAATAGCGCAGCCTGGAAAGACGCGGACCCGCTGAACGGAGGCTTCGGCAACGCGCCGCGCACCGACACGCGCGCCCGCACGCCGTTCAAGAAGAACTGGGACATTGCTTTCCAGAAGAATCAGCGCCTCTCGGAGCGGTTCAGGCTGCAACTGCGAGCCGAGATCATCAACACCTTCAATGACGCGAACTTCCTCGGCCCGGCGACCCGCTTCGGGCGCTCCGATTTCGGCCAGATCACGCAGGTCGGCGGCTTCCCGCGACTGTTGCAGTGGATGGCCAGATTGCAGTTCTGAGTGATAAATACAGTACCGCGCGCGTAAGCAAGCTGTTGACTGGTGAGTCTGCCGCGCAGCAGTCGCGCGCGGTATTGTATTTAGAGTCGATCTTTGATCTTCAATCCTCGACCCTATACTCTCCTTATCATCGCTGATGAAGTAGAATCTTCAGGCCGCGATCTGTTCGGCAAAGAAGGGGATTGTAGAACTATGGAATTGACCAGAATGTCGTTGGCGTCATTCGGCGCCGCATTCACGCTGAGCGTGGCTCTGGCTCAGACCGGCTCGACCGGTCTATCCGCCGAGCAACGCCTCGCGCGCGAAATCTTTCAGCAACTGATCGAGATCAACACGACCGATTCGGTCGGCGATTGCACGGCCGCCGCCAATGCGATGGCCGGGCGGTTGAAAGCCGCCGGCTTTCCCGAAGAAGATTTGAAAGTCCTCGGCCCGCATCCGCGCAAGGGCAATCTGGTTGCGCGGTTGCGCGGAACGGGCGCGCGTAAACCGATTCTGTTGCTCGCCCATCTCGACGTCGTCGAGGCGAAGCGCGAAGACTGGTCATTCGATCCGTTCAAGTTTCTCGAAAAAGACGGCTATTACTACGGCCGAGGAACCTCCGACGACAAGGCGATGGCCGCGATCTTCACCGCCAACCTGATCCGTTTCAAACAGGAAGGTTTCAAACCTGACCGCGACATCATCGTCGCGCTGACCGCCGACGAAGAGGGCGGCGATTACAACGGCGTCGAATGGCTGCTGAAGAATCACCCTCAACTGATCGACGCCGAGTTCGGTTTGAACGAAGGTGGGGGAGGCGCCGCTCGCAACGGCAAGAAGCTATTCAACGCAGTGCAGGCGAGCGAGAAGGTTTACCAGAGCTTCCTGCTCGAAGTGAAGAACAAAGGCGGCCACAGTTCGCGGCCCGTGAAAGACAACGCGATTTATCATCTCGCCGCCGCCTTGCAGCGCCTCGCCGGGTTCGACTTCCCGGTCAATCTCAACGAAGTCACGCGAGCCTATTTCGAGCGCGTCTCGAAACTGGAATCGGGCGAGACGGCGGCGGCGATGAAGGGCGTGATCCGGAACCCGCCGGACGCCAGGTCGGTCGATTATCTCGAAAACATTCCGGCTTACAACGCGACGATGCGGACGACCTGCGTGGCGACGATGCTCGAAGCGGGGCACGCCGAAAACGCGCTGCCGCAAACGGCGCGCGCCACGGTCAATTGCCGCATCCTGCCGACTGAGACTGCGGAACAGACGCGCGAGACTCTGGTCAAAGTCGCGGGCGACAGCCGCATCGCCATCACTCCGATCCGTCAACCGAAGCCGAGCCCGCCTTCGCCGCTCACAACCGAAGTCATGAAGCCAATTGAAACGATCACGCAGCAGATGTGGCCAGGCGCGCCGGTCGTCCCGGTGATGAGCACGGGCGCGACCGACAGCCTTTTTCTTCGCAAGGCAGGCATCCCGATCTATGGCACGTCGGGCATCTTCGGCGACATTGACGACGGCCGCGCCCACGGCAAGGACGAACGCATTGGCATAAAAGAGTTCTATGATGGACAGGAATATCTTTATCGCCTGGTCAAAGCGTTCGCCTCATCAAGCTCAAATCAGCGCCAGACCGCCTACAAATAATCCGCGCGATAACGCGCGCTGGCGTATGAGGTCGCTCGCCACGCCGTTTTATAGTTGAGATCACGGCTCTTCATGAATGGGACTTATAGGTCTTATAAGTCCCCTAAGTCTTTTTCAGGATGGGTGGTCGGACCACCATTCTCGAGGCGCCAGCGGTTTACGCCACGGGGCCGAAGGTGTTGCGTACGTCGTCCGCGCTTACCACAAGATGATATTCGGTCAGCTGCAACTTCAATTCTACCTCAACCCGCGATCGTTCATCGCGTGATTTAGTAAGTCTGGCCCCCGGGTCGCTCTCCTGTATACGGCGAATGCTGTCAGGCAACGGCAGATCAGGTCGCTCCGTGACGCCACCCGTTATTAATTTCTCGACCTCAAGCCCCATGGCCTCGATAATCTTATAAGTCCCTCGCGAGAATCGTTCCAGGGAGGTCCCCCTGGCCTCAGCGATTAACATCAGTTGAGCGAGTGATTCTCTTTCCGTGGCGAGTAGTTGATCCCGTTTCAGTTTGAGAGCCCCAATTTCCTTGGGCAGACGTTCCGGCGCGAGTAACCGCACGCGCGCGCAGGTTTCATCCAGCAGGTCGATGGAGCGGTCCGGCTGCCGCCGGTCCGGGAGGTATTCGAGCGAAAGGTCGGTGGCGGCTTCCAGAGCGCCCTCGGTGATGGCCAGAAGGTGATGCATCTCCAGTCGCGCTTGCCTGGCGCGCAACGCTTCTAAGGTCTGTTCCCGCCCCAACTCGATGACGCGCACTGGCTGAAACCTCCGCTCCAAGGCGGCGTCGGCTCGGATGTATTGCGAATATTCGAAATCGGTGGTTGCGCCGATCACGCGGATTTGGCCGTTCGCGAGCGCGGGTTTAAGCATGTTGGCCGCGTCCATCGGCGCGCCTATCGCCGACCCGGCTCCGATCAAGTTGTGCAACTCATCTATGAACAGAATGACAAACCTGTTCCTACCTGCCTCATCAATGAGGGTTTTAAGCCTTTTCTCGTACTGACCGCGAAAGCTTGTACCCGCGAGCAGGTCAGTATGGCTGAGGGAGAGTATGCTCACGTTCTTTAATGTCGACGGTACCCGGTTCTCGCTTATTCGATGGGCTAAACCTTCAACCACGGCCGTCTTTCCCACTCCGGCCTCGCCAATGAGGACCGGGTTATTCTTAGACTGGCGCAATAGAATAGTGATGACACGGTCGATTTCGCGATCCCGCCCCGTGACAGGCTCAAGCTCGTCGCGTAAGGCCGCCGCGGTGAGATCCCGCGTGAAGTCCGTAAGCGAACTATCGAATGAAAAAGGCAGTTCGAACTCGTTCAATTTGGGCCTCCCTTCCATTTAGCTTGTCGCCATTATAACCCGAACAATCGGAGGAGTTTTCCATGGGCTGAGAATGGAATACGTGGAATGGAGGCGCCAACACGCGGCGGTACGGTACCGGGAGCGGTAGCGACCGGGTTCCATCGGAAGCGCCCTGTGGCAGCCGGCGCCCGGTCGCTACCGCTCCCGGTACCATACCAATGTCGCATGGCCTGATTTAGGCCGAACGCTGGTAAGCGCGGAAAGCGCGCGTAGCCAGCGCCGCGCTGATAGCGGCGAAAGCCAGCAGGCAGCCGATGCGCAGCAGCACGAAGTTCCAATCCGTGTGTTCGCCGAGGGCTTCCCGGGCCGCCTCGACGCTCCAGTTCACGGGGTTGAATCGGGAGACCGAGCGTATCCAATCGGGCATGACGTTCTTGGCCATCAGTATCGGGGAAAGGAACATCAGCGGCATCAGGATGAAGTTCGACGCGCCGATGACCGATTCCGGTTTGCGAACCAGGAGCGCCAGCGCAATGGACAGCGCGGCGAACGGGGCGGCCAACAACATACCGCAGATGAACAGAACGATGACGCCGACGATTCCGCCGGCGAAGCGGGCGCCGGTCGCATAACCCAGCGTGATCAGGATGAGCGATTGAACGACGCTCACAACCGACATTGAAAGGATTCGGCCCGTAATGATCGCCGCGCGGTTCATCGGCAAGACCAGCAGGCGATCCATCACGCCCTGGTTCATATCCATAATCACGCCCATTCCGTTCCAACCCCCCGCGAACAGCGACGACATAATGACCACGCCCGGCGTGACGAAGCTGATATAGGAGTCGGCGTTGAAGCCGGGCAGTTCGACGACCCGCTTGAAAAGCTGGCCGTAGAGCAGCAACCACAGGATCGGCTGAACCAGTGAGATGACGATCCACCACGGCTGCCTCAGAAGGTTGCGCAGCAGCCGCTGCGCCATGAACAGAGAATGAGTGAAAAAAGTCATCGCGCTCCTTTCTGATTCGCCTGGTCGGCCTCGCTGAAGGTTCGACCGGTATAGTGCAAATAGACGTCATCCAATGAAGGCCGCGCCACTTTGACCGAAGCGACCTTCAGCGCATTCGACTCAAGGGCGGCGAGCATCCCCGGCACGGCGGTCGCCCCTTGCGCGGCTCGCGCATGCAGCGTGTGGCCATCCACGACGATTTCGCTCAGGCCGTCAAGCAGGTTGAGCGCCCCGCGCACATTGCTTTCCGCCTCGGCGCTGGCGAATTCGATGTGAATCGCATCGCCTAGCAACTCGCCTTTCAATTGATCAGGCGACCCTTCGACCACCAGTTTGCCGCGATCGACGATGGCCAGGCGCCGCGCCAGTTGGTCGGCCTCTTCCAGGTAGTGCGTGGTCAGCAGTACAGTGATGCCGTCTTCATTCGCCAGCCGCGAAATGTCGTCCCACAGACCGGCGCGCGCTTCGGGATCCAGTCCCGTAGTCGGCTCGTCCAGGAAAAGCACGCGCGGGCGATGGATCAGTCCCATCGCAATGTCCAGCTTGCGCTGCATTCCGCCGGAGTACGTGCGGGCGACTAAATCCGCGGCTTCGGTCAGCCGAAAACGATTAAGCAACTCGTCCACATGGCTTTTCAACGTCTGCCCGCGAAGGCCGTGAATGCGGCCCTGCAGCGTCAGGTTCTCGCGGCCCGTGGCTTCGGGGTCAACGCCGGACTTCTGCGCCACACAACCTATGGCGCGGCGCACGCGCTCCGGCTCCTTCAACACGTCGAAGCCGGCGACCAGCGCGGAACCGGAGTCGGGGCGCGATAACGTGTTGAGGATTTTTATCGTCGTCGATTTGCCCGCGCCGTTGGGGCCGAGCAGCGCGAAGACCGCGCCGGCTTCGACTGTGAAGCTCAGACCGTCGAGCGCGCGAACCTTGCCGCCGTATGTTTTGACAAGCTCGCGGGCCTCGATTGCGGGCGCGGTTCGGCCGCCGCTCATTTCTGCGGTCGAATTTGTATCTGGCAAAGAACCAATCATCAAATATCTCCCCTCACTCACTAACGGAAGTCATTCGCATGGTCGGCGGCCCATTGCGCATAGTTTCGTCCCGGGCGGCCGATGACTTGTTCGAAGGTTTTCCATACCTTCTGCGGCTTGTCAACCGATTCGCCCAGGATCATCAACTCTGTGTCAATCTCAGGCTCAGGCATGAACGGACTCCAAAGCTTTCGCGCTTGCTCCGGAGTCAGTTCCTCGAAACGGATTTCACGCCCGATTGCCGCGCCGATGGCCCGCGCCTGCTCAATCTGCGTGATTGGTTCAGGTCCGCTCACAGTGTATTTCCTACCGGCGTGGCCGTCTCCGAGCAGCGCAGCCGTGGCCACCTCGGCGACATCGGCCTCGTGGACGTGAGGGTATGCGGCGGCGCCATAGGGAGCCCGAACCACTCCCTCGGCGCGTATTGTCTCCGCCCAGCCCAGCGTACTCAACATGAGTCCAACAGGCCGCACGTGCGTCCACTCGACGCCGGTGGCTTCTACCGCCCGCTCTACCAAAAGAAAGTACAGCCCTCTCGGGTGGTACCTGGCTTCCCACGGAGCGGAAGCCGAGGACAGCGTTACTATCCTCCGCACGCCGGCTTTCCTCGCCATCTCGGCGACCTCGGTCGCAGTCGCAGGAACCGGGAACAGGTACATGCGCTCGACATTCTCGAAAGCGGGCGCCAGCGTCTCCGGGCATTCGAGATCGCCCTGGATCGCCTCCACGCTATCCGGCAAGTTTGCCGCCGCCGGGTTCCGGGTTAGCGCCCGCGCCCGCGCCCCGGCCTGAATGAGCCGGTCAACTACGTGACGCCCGATATTCCCGGTTGCGCCGGTCACCAGAATCGTCATGTTTCCTCCTCCGAAAATCAGTTTGTAGTCCCGCCTTTAGGCCAATGAAGTTAAGTTAGGAAAAATGGCAAGCCAATTGGTGCGCCCGCGTCCTCGCGGGCAGGCCTCGGCAGAAGACCTGCCCGCGAGGACGCGGGCGCACCAATTGGCTAACTTAACTTCATT
>Ga0190270_10000774_pt1 | contig 14341 bp, 17 predicted proteins | sample Popmic320T_FD_133748 | JGI IMG/M metagenome (GOLD analysis project Ga0190270, IMG submission 133748) | Populus adjacent soil microbial communities from riparian zone of Weber River, Utah, USA - 320 T | ecosystem: Environmental > Terrestrial > Soil > Riparian zone | place: USA: Utah | collected... | reverse complement strand
GCATGGCCTTTGACGGCTTCTCGGCGGTGCCGCGCGCCGATCCGAATGCGCCGCTGTTCAATCCGGGCGTGCTGCTCCGCGGCGCCCGATAGGGCAAGCCAGACAAACGTCATCCTCGCCGCGGCGCATTCGCGTCCGGCTTATGTCCTTTCCGTAGGGCGGGCAAAGCGAAGCGTGCCCACCATCATCCGTTCCGCGTGGGCAACGAAAACGCCCTCAGAAGGACAAGGCGCGCAGAGTCTAGTGCCTCAGCGAGAGGCGGGGATAGATTGCGCGCTCCAAATTCAGACTATGATCTTCGGGCAGCAATTTTTTCGCCGGCGTGCGCTAGCGGGTGCGATAGGCGGCCTTGCGACAACGCAACCTATAGGCCTCGGCGAGTCGCTCGTCGCGCGACCGCAGCAGTAAGCCCGGCTCGGCGAGATTTGCGAGATGAAGCAGCCGGTCTTCAACTTGGCGATGCGCGATGATCTCGCCGCTTGGCAGGATGTGGCCGACCTCGGTCCCGGATTCCGCCAGAGCACGGCCGACCAGCAGACAACGATGGCAGTCGAGCGGATCGGCCTCCGAGCACATCGCCGCGACGCAGCGCTGCTCCGCTTCTTGCATCAGCCGTCCCAGCCCTGCGCGAAACTCCGGCGCGGCGGCCATCTTCTCGTAGTCCGCCGCACCTTCGGTATAGAGCTCGGGCCGGTCAGGCCAGCCGCCAAGCTCCTTGCCGAGAAACGCATAGGCAATGCCGCGTGCTGCAAGCGCCGCCGACAAACCAGCCTTGTTGAAATGCGGCGAGAAGCGCGAGACCGGCGCCGAGCGCACATCGGCGATCATGTTCGCCCCCGCTCCCTCCAGCAAGGCAAGGAAGCGATCGAGCGAATGCCGAGAGTGTCCGATGGTCAGAATAATCGTCTTCAAGCCGCATCCGTCTGCGCGTCGCGCAGATCTGGCGGGACCGCCTCGCCGGCCAGCATGCGGATCGCCGCATCGAGCTTCATCACTTGCTGCTCCTGGCTGCCGAGCCGCCGCACCGAGACGGTGTTCTCCTCCGCCTCGCGCTTGCCGACCACCAGCAGCACGGGGACCTTGGCAAGCGAGTGCTCGCGCACCTTGTAGTTGATCTTCTCGTTGCGGAGATCGGCCTCGGCGCGAAGCCCCGCACCCTGCAGCGCTTCCAGCACCGCCTCGGCGTAAATGTCGGCATCCGAGACGATAGTGGCGACCACCGCCTGCACCGGCGCCAGCCAGAGCGGCAGATGCCCCGCATAATGCTCGATGAGGATGCCGGTGAAGCGCTCGAGCGAGCCGAACATCGCCCGGTGGATCATCACCGGCACCGTCTTCTCGCCGTCGGGTCCGATATAGAACGCGCCGAGCCGCTCTGGCAGATTGAGATCGACCTGGATCGTGCCGCATTGCCAGTCCCGCCCGATGGCGTCGCGCAGCACATATTCGAGCTTGGGCCCGTAAAACGCGCCCTCCCCCGGGTTGAGCTCATAAGCAAGTCCGGCGACCTCAACCGCACGCTTGAGCGCGGCCTCGGCTTTGTCCCACACCGCATCAGCACCGACGCGTTTCTCCGGCCGGTCGGAGAATTTGATACGCACGTCGTTAAAGCCGAAATCACGATAGATCGACAGCATCTGCTCGTTGAGGCGCACGCATTCCTCGGTGATCTGGTCCTCGGTGCAGAAAATATGCGCGTCGTCCTGCGTGAAATGCCGCACGCGCAGGAGGCCATGCAGCGCGCCGGACGGCTCGTAGCGATGCACCTTGCCGAACTCGGCAATGCGCAGCGGCAAATCGCGATAGCTTTTCAAGCCGTGCTTAAAGATCTGCACGTGGCCCGGACAATTCATCGGCTTGCAGGCATAGATGCGCTCATCGGGCGTCTCAGTGACATACATGTGGTCGCCGAATTTCTCCCAATGGCCCGACTGCTCCCAAAGGGTGCGCTCCATCATGTCGGGCGAATTCACCTCGACATAGCCCCATGCGTTCTGGCGGCGGCGCATATAGGCGATCAGCGCGGTAAACAACGCCCAGCCCTTCGCGTGCCAGAACACCGCCCCCGGCGCCTCTTCCTGGAAATGAAACAGATCCATCTCGCGGCCCAGGCGGCGGTGGTCGCGCTTTTCCGCTTCTTCGAGCTGATGCAGATAGGCCTTGAGGTCATCCTCGCTTGCCCAGGCCGTGCCGTAGATGCGCTGGAGCATCGGTCTCGACGAATCTCCGCGCCAATAGGCGCCGGCGATCTTGATCAGCTTGAACCCCTTGCCGACCTTCCCCGTCGAGGTCATATGCGGGCCGCGGCAGAGATCGAGCCATTCGCGTTGCGAATAGATCTTGAGATCCTCGCCCTCCGGAATCGCGTCGATCAGCTCGAGCTTGAAGACCTCGCCCTTGTCGGCGAACAGTTTCTTCGCCTGCTTGCGGTCCATCACCTCGCAGCTGAACGGCGCGTCACGGGCGACGATCTCGCGCATTTTGGTTTCGATCTTGGGGAGATCGTCCGGCGTGAACGGCTCGTCGCGCGCGAAATCGTAATAGAAGCCGTTCTCGATCACCGGGCCGATCGTGACCTGCGTACCGGGATAGAGCGCCTGCACCGCTTCCGCCATCACATGCGCGGCGTCGTGGCGGATCAGCTCCAGGGACCGAGGGTCGTCGCGTGTCAGGAATTCGATCGCGGCATCGGACTTGATGGGAGCGGCGAGGTCGGCGAGCTTGCCGTCGAGGCTCATCGCCACGCTGCGCTTGGCCAGCGACGGCGAGATCGACTTGGCGACATCGAGACCCGTGGTGCCGGCAGCCACCGCGCGCTTTGCGCCATCGGGAAATGTCAGGGAGATCTGCGACATGTGTTTGCTCCTCTCACTCCTGCGTACCGGCGCAGGTAAGAGACAGTCGGTTGTCACGCGCGCCTTTTACCCGGATTTCGCTCTCGCGTCACGGGGGATTAGCCGCCAGCGGCCATAGCGCCACGGCGCAAGCTTGTGGCGTTCGCTGCTGAGGTCGGGCACGGGGTCGTAGCCATGGCTCCCCCATGGGTGGCAGCGGCAAAGCCTTGCCAAGCCAAGCCAGCTGCCCTTCCACGCACCGTTCGTCTCGATCGCCTCGCGCGCATAGTCCGAGCAGGTGGGGAAATGCCGGCAATTTGTGCCGAGCAACGGCGAGATGGTGAGCCGGTAAACCGCGATTGGAGCAAGCAGCAATCCTCTCGCGACCCGCGCGCTGCGCGATACGCTCCCCTCCCCGCGCCTGCGCGATGGGTCAGTCATTGGCTGCCGATCCGGCCTCACGCTTGGCTTCGATCTGGGCGATGGCATCCTCGACGGCATCGAACACCAGCAGCGTCGAGGCGTGCCGCGCCTTGTAGTCACGCACCGGCTCGAGCACCGCAAGCGCATGCCACTTGCCTTCGGGCGGCGGCCCGCCCTCTTTCAGCATCTTGCGCATGGCATGGCCGACCGCGCGCAGCTCCGCCGCGCTCGAGCCGACCACCTCCCGGCCCATCACCGAGGCCGCCGACTGGCCGAGCAGGCAGGCCTTCACGCTTTGGCCATAGTCGGTCACCACGTCCCCCTCCATGGCGAGATCGACAATGACCGTGCTGCCGCACAGCTTGGAATGCGCCGTCGCCGAGGCATGCGGCGCGGCAAGCCTCGCCGCGCGCGGCAGCGCCGCCGCCAGTTCGAGGATGCGCTGGCTATAGATGTCCTCAGGAAGCGTCATGGTTCATCGTGTTGGAGGCTCGCCTTGCAGCTTGTAACCACGCATTATATATGCAGCCGGGCTTGAGAATGAGAGGTGGCGGATCGGGCCGCCGCAAGAGGTTGTTGACGGGCAGGTTATACTAGCCCAACTGGAGCGATGAACGGCTTAAGGCCCTGGGCGTTAGGCCAGACAAGGAAACTTCGTATCTCATGGACGCCACGGTGAAGAAGCTCAGGACGCGGCCTGTCGTCGAGACCGGGCCGGGGCCCGGCATCATTAGGCCCTCCCGGGAGGAGGCCGAGGAAGCCGTCCGCACCCTTATCGCCTATGCCGGCGACGACCCCGACCGCGAGGGCCTGCGCGAAACCCCCCGCCGCGTCACCTCGGCGTATGACGAGTTCTTCGCCGGCTACCGCGAGGAGCCGCTCGACGTTCTGTCGCGCACCTTCGACGAGGTGGCCGGCTATGACGACATCGTCATGTTGCGCGACATCGAGGTCCACTCCCATTGCGAGCACCACATGATCCCGTTTATCGGCAAGGCGCATGTCGCCTATTTCCCGACCGACCGGGTGGTGGGCATATCCAAGCTCGCCCGCGTGGTCGACGTGTTCGCGCGCCGCCTTCAGACGCAAGAGACCATGACCGCGCAGATCGCCGAGACCATCGACAAGGCGCTGAAGCCGAAGGGCGTCGCCGTGATGATCGAGGCCGTGCATCAATGCATGTCGATCCGCGGCGTGAAGAAGCCTGATGTCGCCACCATCACCACGCAGTTCACCGGCATCTTCAAAGAGGATCCGGCGCAACAGGCGCGCTTCATGATGCTGGCGACCGAGCGCGGCCGCGGCTAAAGCCGCCAAGGATGGATCGCGGTGAGCAAGGCCGCAGGCTTCCCCGCCCCTGGCAGCAAATCGGAGAGCGAGGAAGGCACGGCCTTCGCGCCGCGCTTCGACGCCGACGGCCTGGTGCCGGTGGTCGCCACCTCGGCCGCGACCGGCGAGGTGCTGATGCTCGCCTATATGAACGAAGAGGCGCTGGCCAGGACCATCGAGACCGGAGAGGCGCATTATTGGTCGCGGTCGCGCGGCCGCCTTTGGCGCAAAGGCGAAGAGAGCGGCAATGCCCAGCGCGTGGTCGAGATGCGCACCGATTGCGATCAGGACGCGATCTGGCTGCGCGTGGAGATGGTCGGCGCCGATGCCGCCTGTCACACCGGGCGGCGGAGTTGCTTCTACCGCGCCATCCCCCTGGGTAAAGCGGCCGGCGGCGGCGTGACCCTCAGCTTCGTCGAGGCGGAGCGGAAATTCGACCCGGAGGCCGTGTACCGTCATCCTGGTGCCGCAAACAGAACCTTAAAGAGTTCGTAGTAAGATTCTCCGCGGCTAGACCGTCGCATTCGGCCACGCCGTTTCCAACGCAGGATGGCCGTCTGCGGCCCGGTTGCCGGACCAGCTTTCGGCTTGGGCGCTCGAACATGGCACGACCGATGATTGGCATAGCGCTTGGCGGCGGCGCCGCGCGCGGCTGGGCCCATATCGGCGTGCTGAAGAGCCTGATCGCGGCCGGGCTGGAGCCAGACATCGTCGCGGGCACCTCGATCGGCGCGGTCGCCGGCGCCTGCTACGTCACCGGCAGGCTAGATGCGTTGGAGGAATTCGCCGCAAGCTTGACCCGCCGCCGCATCTTCGGCTTTCTCGATTTCAATTTCGGCGGCTCCGGGCTGATCACCGGCCAGCGCCTGAGCGCGCGGCTCGAGCACCATCTGCAGGAGTTTCACATCGAACGGCTGGAGCGGCGCTTCGTGGCGGTCGCCACCGAGCTCGGCACCGGACACGAAGTCTGGCTCAGCAAGGGCAGCCTGGTGACCGCGCTGAAAGCCTCCTTCGCTCTACCCGGCATTTTCCGTCCCGTGAAGATCAACGGCCGCTGGCTGATCGACGGCGCTCTGGTCAATCCGATCCCGGTCTCGGTTTGCCGCGCTCTCGGCGCCCGCATCGTCATCGCCGTCAATCTGAACTCCGACCTTTTGAACAAGGGCGGCATCATTCACGATCAGGCGGCGTTCAACGAGCCTGTCCCCATCGCGGAAGACCATCTCCCCGGTACCAATGGCCGCGCCGCGCTGCATCTGCTGCATCGGCAGATTTTCGGCCGCAGCAAGGAGGGGCCGGGAATCTCCGCGGTAATGATGGACGCGATCAACATCACGCAGGACCGCATTGCGCGGTCGCGTCTGGCCGGCGACCCGCCCGACATCACTATCGGGCCGAAGACCGGCGGCATCGGCTTGTTCGACTTCCACCGCGCCGGCGAAGCGATCGAGCTCGGCGCGCGCGCGACGGAAAAGCAGATCGAAGAGCTCAAGCAGGCGGTGCGAAGCCACACCGCCTGAACGCGCTCAGCCGGTGGCGATATATTCGCGCATCGCAGCGGCTTCCATTTCCGCCTCCGCGATCCGCATCCTCACGACATCGCCGATCGATACCAGCCCGCACAGCCTTCCCCGTTCGACCACGGGCATGTGCCGAAAGCGGTGCGCGGTCATTTCGGCCATGAGCCGGTCGATGGTGTCTGCCTCGCGGCAGGAAACCACGGCCTTGGTCATGCAGGCGGCTACCGGCTCCTTCAACACTTTCGGCCCGGCGCGCCCGAGCTCGCGTACGATATCGCGCTCGGACACGATACCCACCACCTTGCCGTCGGCACCGGTGATGACGACGCACCCAATACCGCGCGCCGCGAGCAGGTCGGCAATGTCGAGCAGCGCCGTATTGGGGCCCGCGGTCACCACGTCCCGGCCCTTCGACTTCAGAATTGCGGCCACGTTCATTGTCGTTTCCTCCAGCCCGGGCACTCCGTCCCGTGACTGCGACATTCTGTCCTGGGTTGAAGATACGCGCAAGGGACCAGGAAAGTTGCGCGCGAAATCGGGACTTTTATGCTTCGTCGCGCGCGTCCGCGCCGAGCTTGCCGCGATCGAAGGCGCCGAAGATCAGCAGGCCGCAGAGAAACCCGCCGATATGGGCCTCCCATGCGATCCCGCCTTCCTCGCCGCCGATCCGCATGGAGCTGAGACCGAAATAGGCGTTAACCGCCACCCAGAAGCCGAGAAAGGCGAGCATGCGCTTGTCGCCGAAGGTCTCCGGCAGCGTCATCGGGGGCGCGCCCGCAAAATCGGGCCGCCCGGGACCGCGCAGCAGCATCGCCTTGAAGAAGAATCTGAGCGCGCCCGCCATCTGGCCTGAGATCGCCGCCGAGGCGCCAACCACCGGCGTCATATCCCCAAAATGGAACAAAAGATGCGTGAACGCCCCGGCGATCCCGCACAAAGTCGAGAAGGCCAGAAAGGCCTGACCGCTCATGCGGCGCGCCACCGCGCTGCCGAACGCCAGCATCCACAACAAATTGACCAGGAGATGCACCCATCCCGCATGCACCACCATGTAGGTCACGAACGACGTGACGGCGCTCACATATCCGCCGGGGAGTTCAAGCGCAGCGCCGCTATAGCGCGCCGGGATGAAGGCGAGCGCGAGCAGAACGGTTAGGTCCAGCTCGTCGGGCAACAGGCCCCTGACGACCTGGACGCCCACCAGAAGAACGGCGACGCCGGTCACAATGCGGGGAACGTTGAGAGCCGGCTCAGACGCTGCCATTGCCGCCTTCTCTCCCGCCCGGCCGTCTATCCCCGCGCGGCAACCATGACGACCGGCAAGCGCCCGTCCTTTGGGTCCCCTCCCCGGCGCTGGCACGCTTCGTGCTTTGTTGGTTCATGAGCAATGCGGAGCTCAGCCTTTGTGCCAAACTGGGATGTTTACCCTGGCTTGGCGGAGGGTTGGGCGAGGCTCTAGGTCCGGTGTAGCGTTCCCGTCGGTGGGGGTCATGCAACAGCCAACGAGTAGGCAGCTTTACGCGTATTGGGATCGCGTGCGCAATGGCCGTGTGGCGCCGCGGCGCTTCGAGATCGAGCCTGCCAAGATCGCGTCTCTCCTGCCGCAGACCTTCATCGCCGAACACACCGGCATGCTCGGCTACCGGTTCCGGCTCGCCGGCACCGAGATTTGCAAACAGTTCGGTCGCGAGTTGCGCGGGGCGGACCTGTTGGGCCTGTGGGAGACGGGAGACCGCGATGCGTTCGACTCCTTGCTCCACAACGTCTTCACCGACGCCGCGGTCGGCCATGGGCGCTTCCGCGCCTTTGCCGCCAACAATCGCGAGGCGAGCTTCGAGTTCGTCCTCTTGCCGCTGATCCACGCCGGGGACGCGGTCAACCGCATTCTCGGCGCCATCACGGCGGTCGATCCGCCGTTCTGGCTCGGCGCCGAGCCGCTGCTGCGCCAAGAGATCGTCGAGATCAATGTTCATTGGCCGGACGGGGCCCCGGCCTTCGCACCGCAAGGGGGCGCGGAGGTCATCAACCTGGCCCGGCGGCGTTTCCGCAGCGTGGCCCGGAGCGTGCGAGACGGCAAATAATGCCGTCGCTAAAACGACGCCTACTGATGATTATCGTTTTGGCGCGGATGTTTAGCCGTTCCTTAACTGGCACGCGCCTAGCGGGGCCCGTGGCAATTGCAGTTTCCGGCCACGGCAACTATCGGCAGTAGAATGAGCGTCCCCAGTATCGAACACGGAACGCCGACCGAGTCCTTGAAGGAGCGCGGCGAGCGACTCCTCGAGCGCCGGACCAACCGGCCGATGGTCAAGATCGTCCCGGACCGCCGCAGACACCGCCGGGTGCCGGTCGACGTCTCCGGCCGCTTCATGCGCGAAGACAAACACGAATATCCTTGCCAAGTCGTCAATATGTCGGCGGGAGGCATGGCCATTCTGGCGCCGGTTGCCTGCGACAACGGCGAGCGAATTGTGGCTTATCTTGAGAATCTCGGCCGTATCGAAGGCGTCGTAGTGCGCAGCTTCGAGGGAGGGTTCGCCGTGCGAATCGTGGCAAGCCTGCACAAGCGTGAGCGCATTGCCAATCTTCTTACCTGGCTCGTCAACCAGCAAAGCCTGGGATTATCCGAGGAGCGGAAGCATGAGCGTATCGTGCCCCGCGTCAACGCCTCGAAGCTGATCCTGCCTGACGGCGCGGTGCATAATTGCCGGGTGACCGATGTCTCCATGAGCGGCGCCTCGGTCGCTAGCGCCGTGAAGCCCGAAGCCGGCACGATGGTCATTCTGGGCCGGATGCGCGCCCGCGTGGTGCGTCACCACGAGCAAGGGGTCGGCCTGCAATTCGCCGAGCTCCAGGACCCTGACAGCCTGGCCCGCGCCTTCAGCTAGTCCGGCCCCTTTCTCACGTCCCGTGATCGAGGCGCATGCGGAATATCTGTGTGTGGCAGTGCGCGAAACACGCGGTTGGTTCCCAGGTTGGTTAAAATTTTACACCACGCCGGAACGTTCAGGTTTGAGTAGTTCACACTAAAAAACCCCTACCAATACTACTCCAAAGCGAGTCCTTCTTTTATCGGGATTTCAAAATCTCTCTGAGATAGTGCACCCAACAAAATACGGGGGGGTGCAATGAAACAGTTTGTCGTAGGCTCTGCCTTCTTGATGTTTATTTCGTCCATGCCAGTTGGCGCGACCAACGATCATACGATCAGTCTCGCGCCGGCGCCGCAGGTACAGAAGGTCGCCTTCATGACGGCCTTCGGCGATACCTTGCCGCCGATCGGCTATGTGACCTTCTGCCGGGAGAACCGGGACGAGTGCCGTCCGGGGCGCCGCTTCGCCGACCGGATCCAGCTCACGGCCGCCAAGTACCAGGAGATCGCCGAGGTAAACGACGCCGTCAACAAGGCCGTCGCCCCGATGACCGATCTCGAGCTCTATGGCGAGGCCGAAGTCTGGTCCTATCCGGCCGACAATAACGGCGACTGTGAGGATTACGTGCTCCTCAAGCGCCGCATGCTGATCGAGCGCGGCTATCCGGAGAGCACTTTGCTCATCACCGTCGTGCGCGACGAGAATAGCGAAGGCCATGCGATCCTAACCGTTCGCACCGATGCCGGCGACTATATTCTCGACAATAAGCGGCGCGAGGTCATGGCCTGGGCCGATACGCCCTACACGTTCGTCAAGCGGCAGTCGGAGCGAAACCCGCTGGTGTGGATTTCCCTGCTGCCGCCGGATACGGCGCCGCAGACCACGGTGTCAGCCTCTAACCGCCGATAACAGGAGTTTTCGACGCCCCTTCCCCAAGCTGGGGACCAAGATGAGGCCCGGTGATCATCCCCCACCCATCCCCGACCCAACCGGGCCTTCACTCGAGCCGGCCTCGCCAAGAGGCCGGCTCCTTTTTTTGGCGGGGAGCCCGTTTCATAACATCAAGATCAGATCGAGCAGCAGGGCCCCCGAGAACAGGCTCCAGACCGCCGCGATCAGCGCCGACACGCCAAACCAGACCTTGGGTCGCGCCTGAAGCTGCATCCCCCTCCACGCATTGCGCATGAGGATGGCGGGCCCGGCGAGCACCCGCAGCAGCACGCCGCCGATCGAGGCGAGCAAGGATTTGGGCTCGAGGCCGAACCGCATCGGCTGGCCGGAGATGAGCTGGACGAAGCTCGACAGCAAGCCCGCAGCGACGAAGCCCACCGCCGCGATATAGGCATAGACTGCCAGGGATTGCATTGAGCCCCGTCCCTGCCGTGCTTTCTCTCCCGAGGAGCACTTTAGCCAGGGCGCCCGCGCCGCTGCGGTTATTCTAAACGAGTGGTTAACGAACGTGCCGGAGCGGCACGGTGGGGCTATTCCTTGAGGTCGTAATCGAGGATCGCCATCTGGAACTGGTAGGAGGTCTCGCCCTCGTCGTCGTCGCGGAACAAGACGCCGATGAACTCCTCGCCGACATAGACTTCCGCGGAATCCTCCTTGCGGGGGCGCTGCCGCACCTGCAACTCGGGGAGGCGAAAGACCTTCTTCAGATAGTGTTCGAGCTTGACGATCTCGTCCCTGGTCACTGTGCTCTCCTTGGAGGCTACCGATCCGGGCCCGCAGCCGCTAATGAAGCTATTCTCGGTCCGCGCCGTCGTCCGCGATCATCTGATCCATGACCAGCGCCGGTTCCTCGCAGCCGGCAAAGCCGATCTCGCGCGCCGGCACGCCGGCCACCGTCCGTCGCGAAGGCACGTCATTGAGCACCACGCTGCCGGCCGCCACGCGCGCGCAATCCCCGACCTTGATATTGCCGAGGATCTTGGCGCCCGCGCCGATCATCACGCCGCGCCCGATCTTGGGATGGCGGTCGCCTTTCTCGTTGCCGGTGCCGCCGAGCGTCACGCCATGCAGCATCGAGCAATTGTCGCCGATCACCGCGGTCTCGCCGATAACGATGCCGGTGGCATGATCGAACATGATGCCCCTGCCGATCACCGCGGCCGGGTGGATGTCGACCTGCAGGAAGCGGGAGGTCAGGCTCTGCAGATAAAGGGCGAAGTCCTTGCGGCCGGCCTTCCACAGCGCATGCGCGATCCGATAAGTCTCAAGCGCATGAAATCCCTTGAAATAGAGCAACGGCTCGATCAGGCGGCCGGACGCGGGATCACGCTTGACGGTCGCCATCAGGTCGGCGCGGAACGCATCGCCGAGCGACGGGTCCGCCGCGACCACCTCGTTGAAGGTCTTGTGCAGCAGACCGGTATCGATAGCGGAATGCTGCAGCCTGCGGGCCAGCCGGTGGCAGACCGAATCTTCGAGCCGCTTATGGTCGATCACCGTGGCGTAGATGAAGCCGCCGAGCGCCGGCTCGGCCGCGCTGATCTCCTCCGCCTCGTGCCGGATCTGGCTCCAGATCGGATCGTAGCTCTTGATCTGCGGCTCCGCCGCCGCGAACGACTTGTGCACCATCGGCAACCTCATCGGCCCCTTGGCTCGATTCCGGGGCTTCAACGACTACAACCACACTCAACTAAGCCCGCCTGGTTAAAAAGTCGAGCACACCCTGCTTGAAACGCGCATCCGACCGTCCGCATATGGTCCCGGCCTTCGATTTCAAGGAGTTGGGCGCCGGGAATGAGCTGCGCCAGCGCCGCGCCGGAGCCCGCGATCACATCCTCGCTGCCGACCGCCACAAGTGCCGGCACGGCGATCGTGGCGAGACGTTCGGCCGGGATGTTCTCGCGCGGGCCCCGCATGCAGGCCGCAAGCGCCTTGAGATCGCTTCGCGTCTGCTCGGCGAAGGCTCTGAAGCTGCGGGCCGTATCGTTGGTCACTTCCTCGATGCGCGGCGCCTCGAGCGCACGCGCAAGCGGCCCGGTTCCAACCATCCCGCGCACCAGATTGATGCCCATGCCGGCAAGCACCAGGCTCCGCACGCGCTCCGGATGCTTGAACACGAGGAACGCGGCGATGCGCGCGCCCATCGAATAGCCCATCACGTCGGCGCGTTCGATGCCGAGATGATCGAGCAGGCGCCTGGCGTCCTCCGCCATCGCCGGCGCGCCGTAGAGGTCCGGGTCGTAAAGCTTCTCGCTCCGCCCATGGCCGCGATTGTCGTAGGCCACCACCCGGCGCGCCGCCGCGGTGAGCGTTCGCAGCCAGTGTGCGTCGCGCCAATTGGCCGAGACATTCGAGGCGAAGCCGTGAATGAGGAGGATCGGCTCCCCTTCCCCCTCGACTTCATAGGCGATCTCGACGCCGTCCGAATCGAAACTCTGCATTCTTGGTCTACCGCTCTGCCGCAACTCTAACTATGCTCGCCGCCAATCCCGAAGGCGAGACCGAAGCAACGCCATGGCTCAAACGCTCGTGCCGCATTTCGTCAACGACCAGGGCGTCGACCGGATCAGGATCGGCGTCAAGGAATTCCAGTGTATGGGGGCAATGCCGCCGCACGATCACCCGCATGTCTATCTCGATATGGGGCACGAGGCGCAGATCGTCTGCCCCTATTGCTCGACCTTGTTCGTGCATGACCGCGCGCTGACGGAAACCCAAAGCGACCCCGCCTCATGCCTCTATGTGGCGACCTCCCCGCCAGGCGCACCGGCGGCCTGACATATGCCCAGGCGGGAAGACCGCGTGCTCATTGCCGGCGGCGGCATTGGCGGTCTTGCCGCGTCCATCGCGCTCGGCCGACGCGGCATCGAGGCCGAGGTGCTGGAGCGTTCCAGCTTCGCCGAAGAGACCGGCGCCGGCATCCAGCTCGGACCCAATGCGACCGGCGCCCTTGCCGGTCTCGGCGTGCTCGATGCGGTCGAGCCGCATGCCTTCAGGCCCGAGGCGATCTGCATCTTCGACGGGCTCTCGGGCCGTAGACTGACGACCGTTCCGCTTGGCAGCAATGCCGAGCAGCGCTACGGCGCGCCCTACCTCACCCTGCACCGCGCCGACCTCCACGCCGCGCTCCGCATGGCGGCGCAAGGCCTCGCGGGCGTCACCTTGACGGCGGGATTCGAGGTCGCCGCGATCGATACGACGACCGGCGATGTTTCGGCGCGGAGCGCCGACGGACGCAAGGCGAAGGGACAGAGCCTGATCGGCGCCGACGGGCTGTGGTCGGCGGTTCGCGCTTGCATGGCGCCGGCATCCCGTTTGCGCTTCACCGGCGCCACCGCCTGGCGCGCGATCCTGCCGCGTGACGGGCTCGCCGCGCCCTTCGACGCACCGATAGTCGGCCTCTGGCTGGGGCCGGGAACGCATCTGGTGCATTATCCCGTGCGGGCCGGCGCGGAGTTGAATGTCGTTGCCGTCACCGAAAGCGGCGCGGAGCGCCAGGGCTGGAACCAAGCAGCGAGCCCGCAAGCTTTGCTCGCCGATTTCACGCGCTGGTCCAAGGATTCGAAATCATTGCTCGAATGCGCGCCAAGCTGGCGGAGCTGGTCGCTCTACCGGCTCACCCATCTGGGACACTGGAGCACGGGGAGCATCGCGCTGCTCGGCGACGCGGCCCACCCCGTGCTGCCGTTCCTGGCGCAAGGAGCCGCGCTCGCTATCGAGGACGCGGTCCGCCTTACCGGCTGTATGGCCGCCGCACCCGGCGACCCGGCATCCGCCTTTCGCCGCTATGAGATGCTGCGGCGCCCGCGCGCCTCTCGCATCCAACGTCTCTCGCGACGCTATGGCAGGCTCTATCATCTGCGCGGGCCGTTGCGGCTTGCGCGCAATCTCATCCTCGAGCGGCGCGGCGAGCAGCAGGCGTTGCGGGGCTTAGACTGGCTCTACCGTCACGAAGCCGGATCGGCCTAGGGCCGGCGCGCTGGTCGCCGCAGCAGCAGGACGGCCGCGCCGGCCAATGCCGACAGCAACGAACCGGTGAGAACCGCAAGCTTGGTCATGGCCTGATGCTCGGCATCATCAAAGGCCAGCAAACCAATGAAAAGACTCATGGTAAAGCCGATGCCGCACAGGATCGCGACGCCATAGATCTGGCGCCAGCTCGCTTCCGCCGGCAATTGTATGATCCCAGCCCGGTGCGCCGCGACGACCGACAACGTGATGCCAAGCTGTTTGCCGATGAACAGGCCGAGCACGATGCCGAGCGACAGGGGCGCGAGCATCATGTCGAGACTCACCCCGGCGAGCGATACGCCCGCGTTGGCGAAGCCGAACACCGGAAGCACCAGAAACGCGACCCACGGTCCCAGCGCATCTTCGAGGCGGTAAAGCGCGGAGCCGGACGCCTGGCCGT
>Ga0190270_10000773_pt1 | contig 14344 bp, 10 predicted proteins | sample Popmic320T_FD_133748 | JGI IMG/M metagenome (GOLD analysis project Ga0190270, IMG submission 133748) | Populus adjacent soil microbial communities from riparian zone of Weber River, Utah, USA - 320 T | ecosystem: Environmental > Terrestrial > Soil > Riparian zone | place: USA: Utah | collected... | reverse complement strand
GAAGTCTCGATCCACTACGATCCATTGATTTCAAAACTTGCCGCCTGGGGACGCACGCGCGAAGAGGCAATCGATCGTTTGCGACGTGCGCTCGACGAATACGAGGTTGGCGGGATCAAGACGACGCTTCCCTTCTTCCGCGAAATTGTCAGGGATGAGGAGTTTAAATCTGCACGCCTGGATACAGGGTTTATTTCGCGTTTCAACGAACGTCGGGAGAGTGCGCGCGAAGGCGCCGAACCGGATCAGATCGCCGAGGACATAGCATTGATCGCAGCGACGATTCATTACGCAAAGATGCAAAAAGCGGCCGCGTTAGGGCACAACTCAGCAGGCGAGCAAAACCGTTGGAAGATGGTCCACAGATTACGCAGATTACAGAGATTCACCAGGCGTGAGGGCAGTTCAGTTGTCTGATTGAATGTGAGAAGCTAACAGCTTCCTGTTTTCTTTCGAGATCTTTTCGAAAGGGTTTCCCGTCCCGTAGGGACCTTATGTTTATAGAACGCAAGTCCCTAAAGACTCCCCTCGCTCCAGCGGAGCGAAATGTGGGCAGGTTCGCGTAACATTGCCGGACATCGCGCTCCCCTGGAGCGCAGACCTTAGAGGAATTGCTGGATCTATAAACATTTGGCTCCGCTGGAGCCAGGGCGTAAGTTTTGCTGCGGCTTCGCCCCCGCAGCGTAGTCTGCCTATAGCGACATGAGATTACAGGCCCACCTAAACGACAAAGACCACGAGATCACCGTCGACCTCGATGGCGACCGAGTTAACGCCTCCGTCGACGGCCGGTCTTATGAACTCGCGGTTCGCGAACTAAGCGCCGGCGAATATCTTCTTCACCACGGCACAGAGGTCTTTCGTTGCCGTGTGGAGGCGAAAGATAACGCGCGCCATTTGTTTGAGGTCTTTCTGCGCGGCCGCAGTAATTACGTCAAGGTTATCGATCCAAAACGGCTACGGAGTGGACAAGCTGCTGCGGCTCATGACACCGGTGCGGCCGAAGTCGTGTCGCCGATGCGCGGGAAGATCGTTCGCGTTTTGGTAGGACAAGGTAGCCAGGTGGAGGCAGGCGACGGAATAGTCATCGTGGAAGCTATGAAGATGCAGAACGAGATGAAGTCGCCAAAGGCCGGCGTGGTTGCATCGATCACTGCAGTATCCGGCGCCACCGTTAACGCTGGTGATGTATTGGCGGTGATTGAATAGAGGTTTATGGCCAGGGCGAGCGTGGGCTGTAAGTTACAAAGGCGTCGCCGTCGAGCACCAGCATTGGGTCTCCGGTTTTCGGGTGATTGCGTTTATCGAGAGTGAAGTTGAGAGTGCCCCGCGCCCGCGAATTCGCGGTAAGAGTCCTGCCGGATACGCGCCAGGTTCCGCTGTCTGATTCCTGCGACGCTGACGAGGCTACCGGACCTGACGAACTGGTCTCGCTGTAATACTCATACGTGCCGTTTCCGTAAAGCGTAAAACAGGTATTCGATATTCGCCCCCCGCCTGTCGAATTAACATTGGACATGTAACACCATTTGCCGACTAACTCGCTTGGGTTCCCTCCTGACGAGCTAAACGTCGTGGCCTCAGCGGCGTCACCGGTGAGACGCTTGTAGGTGACTACCCTTCCATCGACCCATACCTGCAATGTATCGCCTGACAGCTTAAACGGAAAAGTGAGGGCGCCTTCGTTGTTCGCCAGAGTAATGTTGCTGCCTCTCACTAAATATCGATAAGTTTCTCCGTTGAGATTGAGTGTTCCATTCTCGTTAATCTGAACCGTGGCTTCGCTGCTCTGCCAGCGTCCTAAAATTCCCTGCTCTTTCGATTTAGGTTCCACCTGCACGTTCGCTGCTTCGGTTCGCCGTTTGCCAAAGCCCTTTGCATTACTCTGCCGCACGAACGTGAGCGGTGATTCGAGGTTGCCACCGGAGATAACCAGCACGTCGCCATTAAGCCTATACGTGTAGTTATTGATCGTGCCGTCTTCGTTTACCATCAACTTGTCGCCACGAACGCTGTATTTGATAGGAGCCGTATCAAGCACGCCGGTACCGTCCGAATTGAATGTGACTCGAATAACCAGCTCTGAGTCCTTCGTCTGCCAGGAGCCGACGAGATCGGCCTCCTGTGCCGAAGCACTGGCAAGGCACAAGCTAATTAACAGGAAAGCAAACAGACTTGATTTCGTATGCATTTGTGGAAACCTCGATGAGCTCGGATATTGTGCGAGTGGGTTTTAAGCGAATTTCGAGGGACTGTCAATAATAATGCCTTCAGGGATGAAGTCAGTACCACCTCGCGGTAGCGGGTGGGCCTAATTGGCAGCATCGTCAGAAATGGCAACTGGACGCCGAGGCTGGAAAGCAGCCGGACAGAGTCTTAGCCCCACGCGCAGCGAAGCGGAGCGTGGGGAACCGTACACCTAAATGTCGGAAGCCTGCGAAGCTGGCGACAGAAGGAGTTTATGGCGCTACTACGCAGCCACGGCATCGACTTTGAGGAAGCTCTGTGGGGTTAATCTCTGCCGCCAGCTTCGCAGGCTCCGATATTTAATCTAACTTTTCCCCACGCTCCGCTTCGCTGCGCGTGGGGCTAATACTCTTCCGACTGCTTCGCAGCCTCGGCGCCCGCTCGCGATAAACTCTCCGCGGATCACCCATGGTTGGGCACCCGCTACCGCGAGGTGGTACTGACGTCATCGCGTCTAAACCCGTCCCTTTTGTCAACACACTTAAATTATCGAATTCGCGACGCGGCATTTGACCGAGCTGCCGATGTCATTGAAGAATGGTTTTAGAATAACTATGCAAACTCCATCTGAAGATCAACGCATTTTGCTTTGGGACATTGACGGCACGCTGATTCGATCTACGAAGGTTGGCTCATTCAAAGACTATACGATTCCGATGCTGGAAGAAGTTTTCGGGACTGCCGGGCGGCTGCCCGAAATGAAAGTTTCCGGGATGACGGACCTGCAAATTGTGGGCGAGGCATTAAAACACGAAGGTTTTACCCACGAGCATATTCGCGAGCGCGTCCACGAGCTGCGCGAAAGTTACATGAAGGCCATGCACAAGTTCACGGGGAACGGCCAGGAGGTTTTTGAAGTTTTGCCGGGCGTGCGCGAAGTGCTCCAGGCGGTTACGGATCATCCGCGTTATCAATCCGCCCTACTTACCGGCAACATCGAGCCGGCTGCCTACTTGAAGATGGAAATCATGGGGCTGGCAGACTACTTTCCGCTTCCTGGCGCTTTCGGCGATGAGTCACACGACCGTCGCGATTTGCCGGGGCTGGCAGCCGACAGAATACGTCGCCAACTCCAGCTCGATCTCTCGCCCGAACAATTCATAGTCATTGGCGATACGCCTAATGACATCGGATGTGCTAAACACTTCGGCGCTCGTTCACTCGCGATCAACACCGGCCGCTTCTATGCGTTGGAAGATCTCACCAGTTGCAAACCGGACGCTCTGCTGCCTGATTTGTCCAATCTCGAATTGGTTATGCAAACGCTGGATAGCTTGTGAGCAGCACAGGGCGACTGTGAATAGTTAGAGGTCGGGAAGGCGGGCATGCCCCCGCTCTTCGTTGATTAGCTCAATTCCTTGCGCAGCGAAGAGCGGGGGTAAACCACCCTTCCCGACCTCAAACTGTTCACAGTCGCCCGTCAGTTCCAAAGGTCTGTTCTACTTCTTCGCCTTATACAACCCCGGCAGTTGTTTGCGCAGGTTCTCTACCTTCGGCAGGTCGTTGATGACGATGTACGGCTCATCCGGATGATGTGCGAGGTAATCCTGATGGTAGCTTTCAGCTTCATAAAATGCTTCAAGCGCTCCGACTTGCGTAACAATGGGATCGCCAAACACCTTAGCTTTGTTCAGCTGTTCTATGTAGGCATCGGCGATTCGCTTTTGCTCTTCGTTGGCATAGAAGATTGCCGAGCGATACTGCGTCCCTCGATCCGGTCCCTGTCGATTTAGTTCAGTGGGATCATGGGCCACCGAAAAGAACACCTTGAGTAGCTGGCCATATGAGACTTGAGACGGATCGTATTTAATCTGCACCGACTCCGCGTGGCCCGTTTGCCCGGAGCTTACCTTCCTGTAGTCAGCCGCATCGGCGGCTCCTCCCGAATAACCGGACTTCACGTCGATGACGCCCTTCACGTGTTCAAAGACAGCTTCGACACCCCAGAAGCAGCCGCCAGCCAGCACTGCGGTTTGCTCGCTCTTAGTCTTCGCTAACGGTGCGTCCAAAGCTGGATCTGGAATCGCGGTAGCCGAAGCATCGGCACGGTTGCAGGCCATTGAGAAGCCGATGAATAGAACTGCCGAACCAAGGAAAAGAGCTGTAAACATGTTTGTTGTCTCCTGTGGGAATATACGAACTTCCATGCTAAACGGATTTACGACCAGATCAAAGGTATCCTGCCGCGTTGGTAGTGACGCGCAGGCGCAATAACGCCAGATGCTACTTTGAGAAGAGGTTCGTAGAGTCCGAGCCTTAGCTTGTGTCGTGTCAAGAAGCACCTGAATCGTCAGCTGCCCTCTTCAAATCTTAAACTCCCGCTTGGACTCTAAACGCCTATCATGGGCAGACTCAGGGCTCAAAAACCGCGGGTCGCAAACTACCACGTGAGGGATTGTCCCATCGGGCGGTAGGCACGTATTCATAACTGCCGGCGGTCGCTTTGGTTAAGTCCACGAGTTTTTCGATTGGAAACTGCTTCCAAACTTCATTCTCAAGGACTACTCGAAACAAACGCTGTAGCAAAGTAAAGTCTCGCAGGTCCTGATAAAACGCCTTAATGCGCGCGTCCGAATCGATCTTATTCGAAACCTTAGTGGCGATCTCCCCTCTCAGCTCGCCAAACTGCCAGGGATTTCTATCAGCATACGTGTCGGGATCTTGCCCGTTAGTCAAAAACTCCGGCCTCGATGAGAAGGCGCGCAGGATCATAAAGTCGAGCGGCCAGAGGCGAGTCGCCTGTGCAGCGTCTGGCGCTACAAAGACAGAGCTTAAGTCCGAAGTAACACTAAAGGGCATTTCACGCACACCGCTTAGTGACTCGATGCTTGGCGGCGGAATCAGCCACTTGTCGAGCGCTTCCTCGCTGGCTGTTGGCAGGGCCTCGTTGGTGAAAGACTCAATGCACCTATTGAAATCGCTTAGCGAGGCTCGATGAGCATCGGCACATTGAACGATCTGCGTTACGAGACTCCATGACTTCTAAAGTGATCTGCCAATCGTCAAAGCCTGTGGAAGCTTTTGAGAATATCACGGGTCGCCAGGCGGAGGATGACGGGACGCCCGTGGGGGCAGGTGGTGGGGGAGGAAGTTTTTAGCAGGCGATCTATTAGCCAGCGCATCTTCTCGGCTGAGAGCGGCATGTTTACTTTGATGGCCGCATGACAGGCAAGCGAGGCGGCGATCTCGTCGCGCAAATTCTCACGTGCGCTTCCCTTCTTTTCTGCGTCGACTGTGTCCAATAGTTCCGCCAGCATGTTGCGAGCTTCGCCTGCAGGCAGATCTGCCGGCGCGGCCTTGATGGCGACGGTTCTGCCGGACAAACGCATCAACTCAAAGCCGTAGGCTTCGAGTTCCGTGGCGATCACGTCGAAGATGGCTGCCTGAGCGGGCGTTAGATCGAATGTCTCTGGAATAAGAAGGTGCTGCGACTCCGGTATCCGCGATGACTCGAGGGCGCGATACTTGTCAAACAACACGCGCTCGTGGGCCACGTGCTGATCGATAAGCAGCAAGCCGTCGTTATCAGTGGCGATGATGAAACTTTCGTCAAGCTGGCCCAGCGGACGGATGTCCGCCGAAAGAGACTCGACTGAAACCTCGCGCGCGAACCTGGCGGCTGAGTTGAGCGGTGGCAATTGAACTCCCGCCTGTACGCCTCCCGCCTGTACGCCCTCCCTAACGGTCGGGCTACTGCCCCATTCCGCAGCCTGCCCCCTGCTGCCTGCCTCCTGCTGCCTGCCTCCCGCCTCCTCTGTTACAGGCGGCTCGTCAGCGATGGCTTCGCGCATAATCGCCTCGAGGTCCCGCGCCGTGTCTGATCTTCTCGGACCTTGGTCGTCGTTTTTGTTCGCGAAGTCGAACCTCTCCCCGTCGTCGCCCCCCGAGTACTCTCCCTCTTGAATTGGCATGGAAGAAAAATCGATACGTGGCTGAACGCCCTCTGTAACGGCCAAACTGCCGCCCGTTACATCCAGTCGTTGACCGTCTCCTGCCGGGCTATTGCCTCGTGCACCAGATCTTTGAACGCTCTCGGCCAGGACTGGACTGCCATCCCGCGAACCGCCGTCGTATTCCTGCTCTGTCTGGTAATCGTTGCTTGCGGAGTTAGCAGTGTTGATTCCTTGGCTGGCGGTTGCTGCCATCGAGGCTACAGTTTCGTTTGAGGCCTCAGTTTCATCGATGCACGACGATTGGTCTCGTTGCTCGGCGCGAACATAGCCTGCACTGGCCAGGGCCGATCGCACAGCTTCGCGTACCGAATCGGCCACCGCGGCAGCGCGTCGAAACCTCACTTCCGTCTTCGCCGGGTGAACGTTTACATCCACTTCCTCAAGCGGCGTTTCGATAAATAGCAACGCTGCCGGATAAACGCCGTGCGGCAGAATTGACCGATACCCGTCGGAAAGCGCCCGTCCAATAAGTCGATCCCGAACAAAGCGTCCATTGACGAACAGGTATTGCGCATCCCGCGACGTGCGCCGGTCGCGCGGCGCGGAAACAAATCCAGTCACACGCGCAACTCTGGCGTCGCCGCCGCCTACTTCCAGCAAGTTATCCAGAAAATCCGCGCCAAAGACCTGATATGCACGCTCGCGCAGATCCTTCGCCGCCGCTGCGCGTAAAATTTCACGGCCGTTGTTCGTTAAGGTAAACGCGATTTCCGGATGAGCGAGCGCGTAATGCGTCACCAGATTCGTGAGATGAAAGCTTTCCGTCGCTTCAGAACGCAAAAACTTCCGCCGTGCGGGAACGTTGAAGAAGAGATCTCTAACCACGAGCGTGGTCCCGCGCGGATGCGCCGCATCTTTGACGTCGCGCATCTTACCGCCTTCAATGACAACGCGTGTGGCTGCCGCCGCGTCTTCGGTTTTAGTCGTCAGCTCCACACGCGCGACCGACGCAATTGACGCTAACGCTTCGCCACGAAACCCAAGAGTGCTGATCGAACTCAAATCTTCTGACTTGGCAATCTTTGAGGTAGCGTGTCGTTCAAAGGCCAGCACCGCGTCATCGCGTACCATGCCGTCACCGTCGTCGGAAACTTTCAAAAGACGACGCCCACCCGCCTCGATATCAATAGTGATGCGCTTAGCGCCGGCGTCAATCGCGTTCTCAACCAGCTCCTTTGCTACAGAAGCGGGACGCTCGACGACTTCACCGGCGGCGATCTGGTTGGCAACGTGGTCTGGCAGGAGACGAATTTTAGACATAGGAACGAGATGCTAGATGCTGGATTCAGAGGTACACAATCTGATGCTCGTTTGAGCCGATATTGATCGCGTTGTAGATCCATTCGACGACGTAGCGACCGTGACGCGCGAGCAAGGAGGTGATGTTGATGTGTCGCTCCTGCAGTTCTTTGTGCGGATAGAGTTGCTCAAACGCCCTGATCAACTGCCGGTGAGCGGCTTCATCGCGGGCCATTTGCGCTCGGTGAAAACGGGTGCGCAACCCCTCCAGTTGATAATTGATCTTACGCCGCCCGGTCTCAAGAGCGTCGGCCAGGGTTGGATCGATCGACCGCAACTGCTCGCGCAAATTATCGAGCTCACCGTTGACGGTTTCTTCAGTTTTGACGAAAGACTGTGCGGTCTGCGCGCCTAGATGTTCTTCAACCACGCGCGCTAAAACACTTTCCGCCCCGGCGAACAAATCCTCGAGCCGCAGCCCATAGCGCTCGAGCACGCGGCCTGTGTGCGATTCAACAATCGTCAGACTCGAGCGCGGCAGAATCGGCGTCGCGGGCCGTTCGAGCAAACGGTAGACTTCGGCGGTCTGAGCGAAGTAAGCAATCTCGGCCGCCCCACCATAGTAGGCAATCGTCGGCAGCAGGTAATCCTGGACCACCGCGCGCAGGGTTACGTTTGGACTGAAGCGTTGAGGCTCCGACAACGCAAGCTTCGCAATCTCATCCGCGGCGTACGCTTCATCGCTGTTTTTGATGGCATACTTCCCTTCCGAAGTCCGCACCAGCGCATGGCGTGCTCCTTCAGCATCGTGCATGAAGAGTGGGAAGGAATTTTCCGAGGGCGTGACTTGCGCATGAAAACCGGCTTCAACCAGTCGTCTACTTCGAACCTCGATTGCGGTGGCAATCTCGTGTGCTTGCAAAGCCGCTTTCGCATAAAGCGGAGCGGCGATGGTCTTTAATCGCTGATCGAGCGGATCAAGTAACACCAAACCGTGCCCGCCCACCAGCGACGTCATCATTCGCGCGAATGCTTCGCCGTAACCACGTCCCGGAGCCCAGGCATCGCGCAACAACGATTCGAGCTCCGGTGTGAACTCTGAACTGGGAAGCAGTTCAAACAAACGCTCTAGTACATCATTGATCGAACTGTCGATAACAATGCGGCCCACTGGTTGATTCTCTCGGTGCAACTCCGGAGAAGCTTCAACCTGGGCCAACCTACAGTCCCTTCCGATAAATTCTGCTTTCGCTACTTCGATGAAATCGTGATCTTCCGTGGCCATCCAGAAAACGGGAACTGCCTTGGTGTTTCGCTGAGTCAGGCAACCGGCAAGCTTAACGGCGGAGAGCGCCTTGTAAATGGTGTAGAGCGGCCCGGAAAACAGACCTGCTTGTTGTCCGGACACAACGGCCAGGCAATCGGTGGCACGGAGCTGTTCGATGTTCTTGAGCGTCTCGCTGCCGGCGCCCCACGCAGCATTCATGTCGGCGAGTGCATCGCACAAAGCATTTCTATCTGTTTGATAGGCCGCCAGGACTTCGGGCGCGCGTGCGGGCAGCTCGTGATGGAAGCGAACTGCCGACGGATAAAACTCGCGCAGTGCTAAAGGATCACGAAGGTAGTCGAGAAACAGTCGCGACTGGTTCGGAATCGTTTCGAAAGGAAGGCTCTCGACGCGTAAGCCCGATTCTTCAGGCGTGCTGTAACAGGCGGTTTCGGCCGTGCTCAATTTGATCGCTCCTCAGCGCAGCAGCTAGCGGCATTTTACGCGGGATGGTTAGCTTGCACCAGCGAGCCAAGAAAAGCCTAACCGCCCAAGACGCCGAGAGCGCCAAAGCAGAAACAATTAATTAGTTAATCCGAACCGCTCCGGCTTGTTCGCTTTGACTGTCTTGGCGATCTTGGCGCCTTGGCGGTTCCAATGTCGCCGTTTCAAGGCAGCGGCCGATTTCCTTGCGTGCTTCCTGATCAGGTTCAGGAAGTGGCGCCCGCACCGCGCCGCCTACGTAGCCTCGCATTTCCAGCGCGGCTTTCAATCCACCAATGCCATAACGCGTAGTGACTGCCTGCGCCAGCGAAGTCAGACGAGACTGCAACTCGGCCGCGAGTTCAAGTTCCCCTGAATCGACTGCTCGATATATCGCCAGGGAAAGTTCGGGGGCAACACAACCAACCGCGAGAATTGCGCCGCGCGCACCGGCGCGCAGCGCTTCATGCAGCACGGTGCCGTTTCCCGTAAGCACCGCAAAATCTTTGCGTACAAGTTTGATAGTTTTCCGGAGGCCGTCGAGATCGGGCGAGCTGTCTTTGATACCAATGATGTTTTGATGCTCGCTTAGACATGCCGCTGTTTCCGGTTCAATTTTCATTCCCGTCAGGGCCGGCATGCTGTAGAGAATCACTGGCGCGGGCGACTCGTCGGCGACACGCTGATAATGATCAATTAACGCTTGCTGCGTCAGGCTGGGACGGTAAAAGTGAGGGGTTATCACCAGGAACGCGTCAACGGACACTTCGTCAGCGACTCGGTTAATTTCGTTAATGGTACCAAGCGTACTTTGTTGCCCCGCACCGACGACAAAGACGGATTGCACTGGTTCGCGGGCAGCTTTGATGACTGAAAGGTATTCGCGTTCGTCGAGATTCACCCGTTCCCCAGTCGAACCCAGCAACACATAACCGGCAATGCCAGTGTTGTTCCACTTTGTAATGTTGATTTTGAGCGCGGCGAGATCGACTGCGCCGCTCGCATTAAAGGGAGTGGGAATCGGCAAAAAAACGCCGCGCAAATCTTCAGCAGACATCGCGGCATGAATAGGGATGGACTGAGAGCTAACTGGCTGTTTCAAGACGCCGCATTATAACGAACGAGGCAGGCGAGGCGCAATTTTACGATCAAGGCTTCAACCCCTTAAACAGCGGGTGAACAACCTCACAGATGAGGTCACGCTTCCCTACCAACGATTGCTCCAGTTCCCGAAACTTATATCCTTCCGGCGGCCAAGGTGGGTCTTACGCGAGTATGTTCTTTCCCTTTTTGAACGCATGAGTGAATTCATCCAGCCCGTGGCTTCCGCCATTCACTAGCTTCCGCGCGGCTACAAGGTTGCCCTGAGCCAGTGCCTTCCTAATCTTCTGCTCCTTGCTCTTGATAAAACTGGCCAATAGTTTTGCGGCGATGTCTGGTTGATTTGCCATTTCAGGGTTTTCAATCAGTTGGTTTCCTAGTCCAATCGCCGCGCCGTGTTGTTTGTAATTGGCCCGACCAGTCAACTGTACAAAGCCGCGACCCTTGAACCGCTCTCCATCCGGACGTCCCTGGTTACCTAGACTTCCCTCTCCTCTGTTGTCATAGCGGTTAAAGGGATGCTTACCTGGAGTCGTGTTGTGTTTCGAAATACCTTCGCTGATCGGCCTGAAGCTTGCTGTCTCTGCCCGAATGGTCGCCAGAGCCATAAGGATCATCTGCTTGTCAGTCAGTCCGGCATCACTCAAAGCCTGGAGTACAAACGGAAGGTTCGTTTTGATATTAGCGACCGGTGTACCCGGAAACATCTGCGACACCTGAGCCACACTGACGTTCAGCGTAGCCGAAGTGCCGCCTGCACCACCGTTACCGGAGATAACGCCGGCGTCGGGACTCCCGGTAGTCGCCCCCAAGGCTGCCAGCGTTGCGGGCCCGGCTTTGCCGTCAGCAGTGAGTCCTTTGCTCTGTTGAAAAGCAATGACTGCTCCTTTTGTTCCCGCTCCAAAATTGCCGTCAACACCATGAGGGTCGAAGCCCAACTCTTTCAGCCTGTTTTGGAGGTCGGTTACCTCTGGCCCTGTGGAACCTTGTTGCAATATTGGCATTTTCATATCCTCCCGGGTGGCGATTCTCCAAGCGCCTCGGCAGCGCGTTAGGAAAACTACCGCAACTAAGTGACTGTGAAATCAGTTTCGGTTGAACTGGCGCCCGCCTGGTTAACCACTTTGAATTTCAACGTTGCTTGAGTAGCGAGCAAAGCGTCGTCAATTTGCGCGGTATGCTCCGTAGCGCTAACAAACGTCGTCGGCTGCGGCGTATCGTTAACATGAACGGTGTCACCATCGACGAACCTAGTCCCAATGATTTGAACGGCCTGATTCACCGTGCCCGCAGTGACTGACGACGGGCTCAGGCTCGTAATCGTTGGCACACCTCCAGCTCCCGCACCGCCTCCAGCTCCCCCACGGCCTGCGGCATCTCCTGTCGCTCCCGATTGTTGTTGCTCGGGTATTTTGAAACCGAGATAAGTACCGGAGCTGATTCCCAGCATCGCCAGCAATGTCGCGCTGAATTCCGGCATCGACAAACGGCCCCACACCGAATAGATGAAGAGAACGCCCAATACCAATGTCCAAATAAACATTTGGAAACGGTGAAAGCTAATGCCGCTCGTGTGGTCCGTGAGAATGTCTGTAAAAAATCCGCGCGACACTTGTGGTTGGGCAGGAGCATTCCCGTCACCGGCCGCATCAATTGCCGCTGATCCCAGAGCAGTTCCAGCGCCGATCCCGATCAATGCGAGAGTGGAACCGGTGATGGTGTCGTTAGCGCCGGTGATTAACCAGATGAAGAGAAACGATGCCACAATCAGGAAAAACCAGAACGCCATTTGAAACCGCGCCAGACTATATGGTTTGTGTTTCCGCTGGTGTCGCTCCCGCCACCAAACGAGTAAGCCGGGCCAGTTCTCGAAAACTTGGGTTGGTCCAAGATCGCGCAGTAGTTCACTGTGCTTCGCCAGCACGATAAGCACCACCAAAACAAAGAACAAAAGTATGGAACAGATGATGAACCAGACCAGATCGATTCGGATCAGCCAGAATTGTCTCTGCTTATCCGGCGCATTAGCTTTAACATCTGTCGGCACCGGGTAACCGTTTTCCGGGCCTACGCTCACTTCCGTAGGTCGCTCAAAAAAAGATTTTCCCAATGGAGGCGCGCCTAATAAATCAGCCCATGCTTCGTCCGAATCCGCATCTCGTTCTAGATGAAATTGCAGTCTTCCGTCGAACGGTTCGGGCGCACCCGTAGATTCGACCAGCGTCGGAGCGCCGGATTCAGGCACAATGCCTTTGATATGTCTTCCATCCAAAAACAGTCCGATTGCTTGGGTTGCACAAGGTACTACGGGCTGGTCCTGGTCACTCAAACACTTCGAGTAACGAACCAAAGTTTGCAAGTCATTCACGGTAACCAAAATGATTTCCTGGAGTCGCGCAGCGTTTTTCACTGTAGGCGCCTGACCAGTTTGGGGTGTCCCGGCATTTTGCGTTTCCGGTCGTTGGACGTTCTCCAACTTTTCCACTTTCAAAACCCTAACCTTAGCCAGGGAGGGCAGCTTTGGCTCGGGAGTACTAGGACTCGTCGCGGCGTCGCCGCCTTCCTGCGCCCCCGTCTCGGTCGTATCACTCTGTGCCGCCGTTCCACTCTGGGAAGTCGCAGAGTGCTGACTCCCCGACGCAGGCGGCGTGGGCGTTGGAGTCGGAGTCGCAGCGGGACTCGCGGCAACTACGATGCTGCCTGGAACCAGGAAGCACATAGCTAGGATCACGAGCATCAAAACCCTTTGAACTGTCGATAGTTTTAGTTGATGTAGTGGCATGGGTTCTGGTCTCCGTTAGTGGTCTTTGTCTCTCAATTGCTGGTCTGCACTCTTAGGCCGGTACTTCGCACACTCTTCGGAACTTACCTACTTGTCGACAAGTTGCACCAAACGTAATCGACTCTGATTGACAAACCTTGGCCGGCGTCTGCATCACCGGGTCAACAAAGCTCTGAGTAGTTTCGCGGTGTCAAAGGTGAAACCAAACTGCCCGCGAACGTCTTTCTCGTCAATTAAGTTGGTTCGATTGGCATAAGTAAGAGATATCGGAAAGTCAATGCCATCGACCAGCGGGATCTTGACCTTTCCCTGGAGTTTGTACGTGAAGGGGACTGCGGACGCCCAGTTTCCTTCTGAAGCCAGAAAGAAGTACAACGGGCTCCTGCCAGACAAACTCTTCTCCGGTGTCATCTGGAACTGCAACTGTCCGGCAAAATTGGCGCCGCGAAGATCTCCTCCAACGACCCTGCTGTTCTTGTAGAAATAGCCCCCGTTCAGGGTGAGATTGACACGGTTATGGACGCCGTAATCGAAGATCGCTTCGCCCGTATATTCATCTGTCCCCTCTTTCTTCTGCCTGGTCTGAAACGACAGGGAAAGCTGTGGTGCCCTCCGTATTTTCTCGATTGCTCGGCGCGAGGCGTTGTTTAGATTTGTGAAAGCGTCAAGCCGCGCATCGATAAGTTGGTCTATTTGTTTCAGACCGTCGTCGTCCAGCGCTGCGAGCAGGAGAGGCAGACCGGCGGGGTCAAAATACTTGTTCTGAATGAAGTCCTTGATCACCAATTGTGCATTCAATCTTGCATTGTTAGTCTCTGCGGGATCGAACCAATTTTCAACAGGTTCCGCCACGAGAGTCTGAAGAGTCTGTAATCTATTGGCGTTAAGTAACTGCGAGCCGGCCGGACTATTGGCGTAGGCTCTCACTTCCTGAACAATCCGCAGTTTGTCTCGGAGCGCCGGATCTTTGAAAAGAACAGCGTCCCTGATTTCCTTGTTGAGTTGTGCGAGATTAACCGCAGCGGCTTTGAGGTATTGATAGACGGTGCTGAGTTCTTTCGGGTTCCTGGCCGCGTCTCTGCCGGCAATGATTAGGAATTTCGCTCCCGCAATGGTGGTGTCTTCCGTGGGTTGGCCCTGCGCATCTGTTTGGTTCTTTTCAAAACCCAGGGTAAACGACAGCCGGCGCCAGTTGCGATGTCGATTGTAGAAAGACGGGTCGAGGGGCTGCTCACCTCTGAAAGCGGAATACAGGGAATAAGCAGTGGCAGT
>Ga0190270_10000772_pt1 | contig 14351 bp, 11 predicted proteins | sample Popmic320T_FD_133748 | JGI IMG/M metagenome (GOLD analysis project Ga0190270, IMG submission 133748) | Populus adjacent soil microbial communities from riparian zone of Weber River, Utah, USA - 320 T | ecosystem: Environmental > Terrestrial > Soil > Riparian zone | place: USA: Utah | collected... | reverse complement strand
TGGGTCTCTGGATTGTTAATTGGCTGCATCATCAGAGATAAATTGGCAACTGGACGCCGAGGCTGCGAAGCAGTCGGACAGATATTAGCCCCACGCGCAGCGAAGCGCAGCGTGGGGAACCTTACACGGAAAAGTCTGAAGCCTGCGAAGCGGGCGACAGATCGACGCTTTCACGAAGACCGGCTTCTGCTTCCTTGATTCGTTGCCAAATTTCTCGTAAGGCGTTACTACGCGGCCACGGCATCGATTTTAAAGAAGCTTATCTGTGGCGTCGATCTCTGCCGCCAGCTTCGCAGGCTCGATATTGTTATCTAACGTTTCCCCACGCTCCGATTCGCTGCGCATGGGGCTAATACTCTTCCGACTGCTTCGCAGCCTCGGCGCCCCGCTCCCGGATAACCCCTCCGCGGATCGGCAATGGGCAATGGGCCCCCGCGAGGTGGTACTGACTTCATGACGCCGCCGCAGAGTTGACAGGCAACATAGTAGATAGATCCACACACCAACCGTCATGCTACTTACCTTTGAAAGTCGGCTTACGCTTTTCCAGAAACGCGCGCGTGCCCTCTCGCATATCGTCAGTTGCAAATAGTCGAGCGAAGAGTTGTGCTTCAAGGTCCAGGGCTTTTTCCAGCTGCATGTCGGCACCACGCGTAACTGCCTCCAGACAGGAGCGGATTGCGAGCGGCGCCAATTGAGCTATTTCGTGGGCCAGCGCTTCAGCTTCTGCCAGAAGCGCGTCTGATGGCACCACGCGATTAACCAGACCAATGCGCAGAGCTTCTTCTGCGGCGACGCTGCGTCCCGTCAACATGATCTCAAAAGCGCGTCCGCGGCCAATCTCGCGGGTGAGTCGCTGCGTACCGCCATAGCCTGGAATAATCCCAAGCTTTAGTTCAGGCAAACTGAAGGATGAGTTGGTGGAAGCAATGCGAAGATGACAGGCGAGCGCCAACTCGCACCCAGCCCCTGCGGCAATTCCATTCACTGCGGCGATCACAGGCACCGGCGAGTTTTCGACTTGATTGCAAAGTGCCTGTCCCCGATTCGCCACGCCGCGCGCTTCAGCCGCGGGTATATCTATTAGTTCGCCCAGATCAGTGCCGGCCGAGAAAGCTCGATCACCTTCGCCTGTGAGAATAATTGCACGCAGGTCATGATCGTCTGTCGTTTGCTTGAATATGTCAGTTAACTCAGCCAGCATATCCCGCGACACCGCGTTGAGCTTCTCGGGACGATTGAGACGAATGACGGCAAACGATTCGCGACGCTCGTAATTGATTAATGAAGTCATAGTAGGTAGGACAGGCATTCCTGCCTGTTACTCTTTCGGTAAGGTCACGTGTAATTGAATAGGCTTCTCACGAATCACCGACAGGCAGGAATGCTTGTCCTACACTAAATTCATCGGAGTTGGATTCTTCGGGTCTTTTGTGTAGTCGTAGAACCCGCGACCTGACTTGCGTCCGTAAAGTCCGGCCAAAACCATACGCTTCAACAATGGTGGCGGCGCAAATCGCTTCTCGCGAAATTCGTTGAACATGATCTCGGCAATGTAATACGTCGTATCGAGACCAACGAAATCGCCGAGCGTGAATGGCCCCATTGGATACCCGAGGCCCAGCTTCATAGAAGTATCAATGTCCACTATGGAGCCAACACCTTCCTCCAGCGCTCGAATCGCGTCGAGCATGTAAGGAACCAGCAGCCGATTCACGATAAAACCCGTTTTGTCGCCCGCGCGTACCGGCACCTTGCCAAGCTGTTTCCCAAACTCGATTGCCTGTTCGTAGACGGCCTCATCAGTCAGTATGGTCTTGACCACCTCAACCAACTTCATGATAGGTACGGGGTTGAAAAAATGAAGACCGATAAAACGTTTCTGTCGCTCCGGCGAAGTCGCGGTCATCATTTCAGTAATCGAAATTGACGAGGTGTTTGAGGCAAAAATTGTTTCCGGCTTACAAATGCGATCAAGCTCGGCGTATGTCTTCCGCTTCTCCTCGATGTTCTCAATGATCGCTTCGATCACGATGTCGCAGTCTGCCAGGTCTGCAAAGGAAGTGGTGCCGGTCAAGCGTCCGCGTGCGGCGGTCTGCTGTTCGGCAGTAATGGTTCCTTTCTCGGCAAACTTTCCGAGCGATTTTTCGATACCGGAAAATCCCTTCTGAATAAACTCGTCGGACACCTCCTTGACTACCGTGTCAAAACCCGCGGTGGCCGCGGTCTGGGCAATGCCAGAGCCCATCAAACCGCAACCCAATACTCCAACCTTCTTAATCTCCATGTTCTTTCTGTCTCCTCTAAGTAGGACAGACATTCCTGTCTGTCATGCGTTCAGCAAATGTCCTTTTAGTTTTACTGGCTTGTTACCAATCTTCGACAGGCAGGAATGCCTGTCCTACCTCGCCGGCTGTGTTTCTGTCGCCTCGATCAGCCCGTATGTGCGCCCAGTAGTTTTTAACCAGACCCCGTAGTCCTTAATCCAATCGATGAACTCTGTGTTTAGTTGCCGCTTGGCTTGGATCTTTTCAGTTTGACGCATCTTGTCTTGCGGCGTCGTTTCAATGGTCTTTGCTCTTATCAAAAAGTCTTTTAGTTTTTTCCGCAAGTCGTCTGCCTTCGGATCAAGCTCCGGCACTGAGTCGAGCTTTTGCACGGCCTCGTCGGTGTTTGTCAGGTCGCCCCGATTGAGAGCCACATTAAATGCTTCCTGGGCCTTATTCATCGAGTCTGCATAAGCCACAAACTTACTAACGTTTGACGGAAGTTGAAGCTGAGCCTCCAACTCGATCTGATTTCTTTGCTCCAACAGGTGAGGGGGCAGCGGATCTCTAAAATGCTGTGCTGTCTTCAGAAAACTGACTGCTACCAAACCGATGCAGGCAATCTGAAGTATGTGCCAGGTAATCGCTATGCCGGATTTTCCCCCGGGTCTACGGTAGTCAACAACAAGGGCCAACGCAGCTCCGGCAAATAATCCGCCGAGATGAGCGGCATTATCGATGAGTCCGCGGCCCACATATCCGATGACCAGGTTCATCAAAATCATCGGCAGCAAGCCGGTGCCAAATGCCCGCTTAAAGCCTTCGGGCAGTTCATGCCGGAATTTGATCCCGAAAACAAATAGAACGCCAACGAGTCCAAACAAGGCACCTGACGCTCCCGCGGAAGGGAAGTCTGCAGTTTTGAAAAGAAATCCAGCGAGTGGGCCAAGACGCGTGCCGGGCGAAACCACGGTCAGATAACTGGCTACAACGCCTGCGATTCCAGTAACCACCCAGAACACTACAAACTTCGCCGACCCGTAGAGTCTCTCGACGTATGGACCAACAACCCAAAGGCTGTACATGTTCACCAGCAAGTGAATCAAGTTAATGTGAATGAACATAGGCGTAACAAAACGCCACCACTGGTTATGCTCGCGTACCAGGTAGTTGACCTTGGACCCGTACGCGACCAGTACTTCATACGGGAAAAAATTGAACGTGCTGAACGACATCCCGCTTGATTGCCACATCAGCATGAACATAAAGATATTTGCGGACAGCAGGACGATAGTGAACTTGTAAGGCCGATTTAAAACAGCGCGCGCAAAACGCATTGTCTCGCCGTCGGGAACCATTCGCGCCTGGGCTTTGTCGGCGACACTGTTGACCGCAGCGCCGCAAACTGCGCACTGGGCTTCGCCGCCACCCACGATCGAGCCGCAGTTGCGACAAATCGTTGGCCGAGGGCTCTCGGAATTATTTGGTGAGTGGTCCGGCAATATTAGAAAAGGACTGCACACTAACAAGCGTGATGCCTTCGGAATGCGAAGAGCATCACGCTTAGGTTTCTGCTCACACTATCGACTCAAGAGAGTCGGCAACAACTGGCGGAAAACCCGCGGCGATCACGAGTGGCCTATGTCCTCAAGCAGGCTAACCAGATCGTCAGCGTGTTCTTCCTCCATTGCGAGAATGCCTTCCAGCATGCGACGCGAGGTTGGATCGTCGTTACCGAAGTACGTGATCATTTCGCGGTAGCTATCAATGGCGATCCGTTCGGCGACGAGGTCTTCCTTGATCATGTCCGTCAACGTGTCGCCTTCCGCATACTCAGAATGACTCTTGCTCAACAGTCCTGCCGGATTGAAATCAGGCTCGCCATTAAGCTGGACAATGCGTGCGGCAATCTGGTCGGCGTGGGCCTGCTCTTCATTTGAATGCTGGAGAAACTCCGCGGCCACACCCTCCGCGTGGATGCCGTTCGCCATGAAATAATGCCGGCGATAGCGGAGAACGCAGACAAGCTCAGTCGCTAAAGCCTCGTTCAGAATTTTAACCGCAGTGTCACGGTCGACTTTGTAGCCTTCGGTTACCGCGCCGTTTTCGATGTGCTGTCGGGCGCGTTCGCGCAATGTTTTGATGTCGGTAAGGAACGGTTTGTCCGGCACCGCTTGTGCTCCTGGTTGATCAGCCACGGCTTTCACTCCTGTAGTTAAATTAAGGGATTTCCGATGTTACTCGCGTAAGGCACGAGGAGCAAGCAGAGCCGTCCGCGGGTTGTGGCCTTACAAAACTGTAGGGGCGTCCGTCCAGGGCCGCCCCTTCACTTGGTGGAGCGCGTTGCCTGCGCGAGGGACGCCCACGGAGGGACGCCCCTACAAAAGTGTTTTACGTTGTTAGCTTGGCTTGAAGCTTTATTTCGCTTTGGGCGTTTGCGTCCCTAGTTACTTCCACGGGTACAAGCCAGACAAGAGTTTTAATCAAGCAGGTGCCTGTGTTGTCCTCGCGACAGTAGAAGAGTGTTACCTGAACACGTAGGTCGGCAGGGCCCACTTCCATGGCGCGAAAGGGAATCCGCAAAGGAAGTCGTAGATCCTTGGAGGTGAACGTTAGGACTTTGTCCCGCCATGCTGGCATGCCTTTGGCGTCCGCTTGTTTCAGCATGAGCTGGCGTCCGCCGGATTCAATTGAAACTCGATAACGCTGAGGCGCGGCTGGGTTGAGATGGTAGCCCGCCGGTAATTCAGCATCGATCAGCAACGTTCCATCGGTTTCCGCCTTGATTCGCTGTGCAGTGCTTTTGATTTCAGTTGGGTTCGGGGTCGCTTCATCATTTGAGGGTTCGACTGCCGCAACAGGTGGCTCAAGTCCCTTGATGGGTAGAGTTGTAGCGGACTTAGTCTTGAGATCGACTACCCGGACCGCGTGATTGTTAGTGTCGGCGACATACATGCGGCCGTTTGCGATGCTCAACCCGCCGGGTTCATAGAAGGCCGGAGACTGGCCATCCGTTTGGCCAGACTTGCGCGTCCCCACCAAAGTCTTAACCGTACGCTCTTTCGGATTGAGTTCCTTGATCTTGTGGTTGTAGGTATCCGAGATGAAGATCTTGTCGCCCTGTGCAAAAACTCCCAGCGGATGTTGCAGGCGAACGCTATCCCCTTCGCCGTCCGCGTCACCGAAGTCAAAGAGATCGCCACCGACGATTGTGCGGACCCAGCCGGTAGTGAGATCGATTTCACGTATGATATTCGACTCGGAGTCGGCAATGTAGAGCTTGCTGCCGTCTGAAGTGATGCCAGAGGGTTGGGCGAACCCAGCCTCGATCAGCGGGCCGTCCTTTCGAGCTTCACGGCCTGAACCAGCGAAGGTAGCGATTTCCTGTTTATCCAAATCGAGTTTCCAAATCTGGTGAGGGCCGGCCATCGCGATATAAAGCGTCCGCCCCACCAGTTGCAGGTCCCACGGCGAACTCAGCGCGATCGTGCGTGCCGGGCCCTGTTGGAAATACTCGCTCATTTGCTTTCCGGTGCCCGCCGCGGTCTTTACCGTTTTCGTTTTCAGGTCCACCTGTCGAATCAAGTGGTTGGAAGTATCGGCTACATAGAGGGTGTCGCCATCGAGGGCCATTCCCTGTGGTCGATAGAAGCTTGCTTTGTCGAATGGACCATCAGCCGATCCCGGTTGGCCGGTTCCGATCGTGTGCATCAAGGTTCCGTCCAATTTTGTGACGACGATACGATTGTGATTCGAGTCGGCGATGAACAAACGATCGCCCTTGGCATCGGCCAAAACTTTGCCGGGGAACGCGAGCGGCATGTCGCCTACTTTGGCGCGCTCGAGCGTCAGCTTCAGCGGCTCCTCGTTCAGTTCACCCCGCTTGCGAAACTCCTCCACCGTCTTCGAAACTGCGCGATCGATGACATCGTAGTTTCCTTCACCAGAGATTGAACCGAGAACATAGCCGGCAGGATCGACTAAAACCTGCGTGGGCCAGGCGCGTACGCCGTAACTTTGCCAGACTTTAAAATCGGCATCGTTGTAGACGGGATGTTCCAACTCGTAACGCAGAATGATGCGTCGAATGTTTTCAGTCTCTTTCTCGTTCTCGAACTTTGCGGAGTGAACACCAATCACCACCAGCTGATTTGGATATTTTGCTTCGAGTCGTTTGAGATCGGGGATGATATGAATGCAGTTGATGCAGCCATAGGTCCAGAAATCCAGCAACACGACTTTGCCTTTAAGAGCTGCGAGCGTGAGTGGCCGGTCGGTGTTGAGCCATCCGCGTCCACCGGTTATTTCCGGCGCCCGCACACGAACACTTTCCTGGGCCGACAAATTTGAACCTTTCATATTGTTTGAGAAAACGACTACAGATTGGGTAGATAATAGTGCGACTGCTGAAGCGAGCAGGGTCGCAAAGAGAAAAGCATTTAAGCGGCGTCGGAGGAGTTTGCTCGTTTTTACAGTCATAAGTGATGTTACGTATTTGAGCAGCGATTCGATTTGCAGGTCATTAGGGGCTACTGCCCCGTTTAGTCGTGGTTATGCGGAGTCCCCGCCTCAGCGTCCTTGTTTTCCAGCACCTGGTCCAAACGATCGACCGCCCGACGCAAATGGGGGATCGTTATTGAACCTCCGACTACCAGCGCCACATTAAAAGCATCGAGAAACTCTGGTCTGGTTACTCCGGCGTTTACGCTCTGTTTGACGTGGTACGTAATGCAATCGTCACAGCGAAGGACTATCGAGGCTACCAATCCCAGAAGCTCTTTGGTGCGTTTGTCCAGAGCGCCGTCTTCGTAGGCTTGTGTGTCGAGAGCGAAGAAGCGTTTGATTCCCAGGTGGTTGCTGCCGACGAGCTTTTCGTTCATCTCCGCCCGGTAGCGATCGAATTCATCCATGGTTGATTAGCCCTTCTCAAATCGCGATGTCGCCGCCATCGTCCGAGTTCGTGCCGCGGCTTGGCCGCCGTCCGTGTGGAAAGGCTCTGCCTTTCCAGCAATTCTCCAACGTTGTCGAGGCTGCGCCTCAAAAGGATTCGGAGGCACAGCCTCAAAAATAAATTACTGCCCCGGAAAGGCAGAGCCTTTCCGCACGGAAGGCGGCAAAGCCGCTTTGCGACTAAGTCGCCCCTACTCCCGCGGGCCGATGTATATAGTCAGACTTTTTCAATTCTATCTTTACAAACAGAAAGTCACCAGAGACCTGCTCAATGCCGTTTCGTAGGATGCTGAAACTGATTACGTTAGAATGCTGGCGATTTCATATTTAACCTGATGATCAACGACGCGAACGAAGATACTGATTTAGTTAACAACACCGCAACGTCCCGAAAGTTGCGCTTGTTCACTGCCGGCTCGCGGCACTTTGCCATCTCCGAAGATCAAATTGCCACTGTTGCGGAATGGCGTGAACCTGCTCCGCTCCCGCATGCGCCGGATTCGGTGATAGGCGTGCTCGGCATTCAGGGCCGGATGCTTACTGTGCTCGACCTCGCGCGTATGTCCGCTCGTGAACGTGGCGCCCACAGTCAGCAAGATCACCCCCAACACCGCTATATCCTCGCGTTGCGCGGTGATGAGCAACTTGCCCTCGCGGTTGACGAATTAGGTGAAACGGTCGAGACTCCGGATAACCTTATCGATCTCAAATCAGAAGGAGATGGCTTGGTTTTGGCGGTCTTCAAACGCGCCGAGACGGAGATCAGCATCATCGGTGTAAATCAGCTTTTCCCGACCGCAATTCAAGGACGCGAACGCCGGCGTCGCCGCTTTTGATTTCTCGGGATGGGCGATGCCGGAAGGCACGCGGTTACTACAGAACCGAGCGCGGTAGCACCGGATCCTGGAAGAACTTTCATCATCGCCGGTTCCTTTAGCATCCGGCGCTACCGCGCTCGGTTCCGTAATGGCTGACCCGCACCGACAGAATGTGAAAACTTCTGCCGAGTGTTAGAATTCCTCACACTTAATTTCTCGAAATAGATAGGCGCCTCCCTTGTAAGTTTTATCAACAGCTAATGCAGGAACAGGCATTTACAATTCTTGAATACCCCGAGTTGCGCGCACTCATCCGCCGCGGAGCTCAAACGCCCATGGGTCGTGAGCGTGTCGATGGACTTCGCCCTTTAGAAAGCATTACGGACTTGCGTGCCCAGCTCTCGGCACTAGCTGAAGCAGTCGCATTGCGAAAGCGTGGCGCCGCCTGGACGTTTAGCGAGTTGGGTGATCCTGCGGAAAAGATTGCTCTGTTGCGAGTCGAAGGCGCCACGCTCGACGCGATCTCCATTCTCGAACTGAAGGTATTGTCGGAACAGGCAATGTCTGCTCGCTCGTCGGTTCTCGCGGAGCGTGATCATTCGCCCGCGCTTTGGCGTCTGGTCGGAAGCTTGCCAACTGATCTCAATCGTCTTATTGCGCGTATCGCCAACAAGATTCTGCCAAATGGCGAGATAGACGATCGCGCTAGTCCCGAATTGGCGAGAATACGGCATGAGATTACGCGACTCCGCTCACGCATCACGAGGACGCTGGAAAGCCTGATGCGCAAATCGGAAGAAGCTATTCAGGACGAGCTGGTTACCATCCGCAATGATCGCTTCGTGATTCCGGTTAAGTCGGACCATCGTGCACGCATTAACGGCGTAGCCCATGGTTACTCTTCGTCAGGGGCGACTGCTTTCGTCGAGCCGCTGGAAACAATCGAAGCCAACAACGAATTGCAGGCGCTTCATGAAGCGGAGGCGCGGGAGATCGCAAGAATTCTGTTTAGCCTCACCGAAGAATTGCGAGCACAACTGCCGGCAATCGAGATAGCTGCGGAAGCAATTGCCGAGCTCGATTTCATAAGCGCGAAAGCAGTTTTCTATCAGAAGTTTAACTGTGTGATTCCCGAGATTGGATTGGCATCCGGCGGTGATCGAAATGAAAAATTACAGGCTGAAGTTTATGCGACGAATCGCTTCGAGTTAGTTGAGGCTCGCCATCCTTTATTGGAAGAAAATCTGCGTTCCTCAGAAGTGGTGCCGGTCTCGTTTGTTCTTGACGATGAACACGACAGCATGGTTATTTCAGGCGCCAACGCAGGCGGCAAGACCGTCGTACTTAAAACAGCTGGACTGCTTTCGCTGATGGCTTTGTCGGGTGTTGCAATCCCCGCGCGTGAAGCTCGAGTTCCATTTTACTCTTCGGTGCTGGCAGATATTGGCGACCATCAGTCGCTGGCCGCAAACCTTTCCACGTTTACTTCCCACGTCGCCAATATTTCGAAGATGATCGAGTTGTGTGAGGCGCCGGCTTTGGTTCTACTGGATGAAGTGGGAACAGGCACGGACCCTGAAGAGGGCTCGGCATTGGGTGTCTCTGTTGTGGACCACTTCCGCAAGACATGTGGCGCGCATGTGATGGCCACCACGCATTACGGCGGCTTGAAGATGTATGCGGCGAACGAAGACGGAGTGCTAAACGCCAGTGTGGAGTTTGACGAAAAAACGCTACGGCCAACCTATCGCCTGATTGTAGGTGTAGCCGGCTCTTCATCGGGACTGGAGATCGCGCGCCGCTTTGGCATTCCCGGCAAGATCATCGATGGGGCGCTGCACGCGGTTAAGGACTCTTCGCGACAGGCTTCAGATTACCTTCGCCGCATCAAACTCGAATCTGAAGAAGCCGCCAGCTTGCGAATCGCCCTGGAGGAAGAGCGCGCCGCTGTGGCTGAGAAATTTGCCTTCCTCGACAAACAGGCCGAGCGTCGCGAACGTGAGCGCCAGGTGGCTTTCGAGGACGAGCTCAAGAAGAACGTTGAAGAGTTTGAGATCCGATCGCGCGAATTGTTATCCCGGATTGAAGACCGAGCCGAACGAATAAAGGTAGAACGTGAGGCACAAAAACGTGGCCTGGAATTGAAGCGCGAAGTACAACGTGCCGCGGTGAAGACGCGGGGTGCCGGAGATACTGCTGCTCCGGACGCCAACACATCTGCCGCTCGAGGAATCAAGGTAGTGCGCGACGGTGTGCCGGTTTCGAGGGAACGAAACGAAGACGTCGAGATTTACCAAACTAAAAACAACCGCGAGATTGCAGTCGGCGACAAGGTAAAGCTAAAGTCATTTGGCTCCATCGGCATTGTCGACGCTATCAAGGACGACGTTGCGGAGATTCGCGTGAAGTCGTTGCGCTTGAGAGAGAAGTTGAATGACCTTGAATTGGTGGAACTGGCAGGTCCCCCGAAGTCGAAAACCGAAAAATTTGCGAGCTTGCGTGATTCACGCGCGCGTGGCACCGAAGTAAACCTCAAACCCGAGGTGAATGGCAGTTCGGAATTGAACGTGATTGGACGCACAACTGATGAGGCGATAGACGCGGTTGATAAGTTTCTCGACCAGGCGTCAATCGCAAGTCTGAGCAAGGTTAGGATCATTCATGGTCATGGCACCGGGGCCCTGCGGCGGGCGATTACTGGAATGCTGAAGGACCATCCGCATGTCGCACGTTTTACGGCCGCGCCGCAAGATCAAGGTGGAGGTGGAGCAACAATCGTAGAGTTGCGGCAATAACTGGACGCCTATTCGATGACTACGAAACGACGATTACTGTTATTCAGGAGCCTGCTGACACTAACACTTTTGCTTGCGTGTGAGTCGGCGGCTTTGGTTCAAGCCCAAATTGACCAGTGGGGATATTGGCAGAACGGTGTCTCCGAATCATGGTGGTTCTCAAAGGCTGAATTCACCACCGCACAAGCCGATGAAGCTATCTCACGTTGGAAGAATATCGGCGATGAACTGCAGAACACCTCCTATAGCGAGTGGGCTGGGACTTATTTTAGTGGTGGCGAAACTCATGGAACCTACATGCGCTGGTCAGTGCAAAAGGGCTTCATCATCGCACATATCGATAAGTGTCAAGCCAAAGTGATGGGCGTAACTTATGGCACGGTTGAAGTCTCACCGACAGTAATAAAATTCCTGCCCGAATTTAACAACGCAGACGCGAAGAATAAACACCAGCATTCTCATTCTGGCAGGCTCGCATCTATTCGTTTCGTCCCGGTGAAAGTAGATCGCGCGCTACTGCTGATAAAGGAAGATGATATGCGGGCTTTTGGCGATTTCATGGCCGGACTCGGAACCTACAACTTCTCAGATTTCCACTACGTTTTCACGACCGAGTTCTTGACTAAGTTCGTGGTTGAAGGTCAAGCCAGTAATTCGAAAGACGTCAAAGAAGATTTTTCTGAAGGAGCACGACCAGTTGTAATCGTGCCGGCAGGTTACGATCGTTTTCTCAAGAGGCCAATTGAGGCGACCATAACTGGTGTCGGACGCAGGCAAGTGAGAAAGCAGTATTCCTACCAAAATAGTAACGGGACGGGCGAATCATTCCACGACGGTGTGTCGTTGACGACTGTTTCAGTCAGCGCGGGCGCCAGGCAGGGGTTGAAGCAGGGAATGTTCATCCGAATAGTGAAGCCGCACGAAGGAGAGCGGATTAGGATTGTGCGCGCCGGCAAGTTTAGTTCAACGGGCATTGTGATTCGGTCGCTTGTTGACGGCTCAGAAACGTTTTTTGACGGAAAGAGCGACACGGCCCAACGTCATTCGAAGATTGTGCCAGGTTGGAAGCTGACAACCGCGCCTTTTTGAAACCCTGGTTATCTTTGCGCAATGCGCTATCCACAAACATTCATCGACGATCTGAAACGCCAAGCAGACATCGTGCGCGTGATTCAGGACTATGTGCAGCTAAAGAAGAAGGGCGCAAACTGGATGGCCTGCTGCCCGTTTCACAAAGAGAAGACGCCGTCATTTTCTGTCAGTCCCGCCAAAGAGATTTTCTATTGCTTCGGTTGTCATAAAGGCGGATCGGTCTTCAACTTCGTGATGGAAATGGAGCGCGTGTCGTTTCCTGAAGCGATTAAGTTGGTCGCCGAAAAGTCCGGCGTGCCGCTGCCAAAGCTAGTCGATGACAGCCGCTTCGAGGCGCGACGGCAGGAGTCGGATCAGGTAATCGAGCTGAACAAATGGGCGCTCGAATGGTGGGAACAACAACTAGAGTCGAGTCTTGAAGGAAGGATTGCGCGAGACTACCTTACGGGGCGCGAGATAAGCGATGAAACTTGCAAGACATTTCGACTCGGCTACGCGCCTGATAGCTGGGATGCGCTCTCAATCTATCTCCGACAGAAAGGCGCCACGCAGGAACAGATCGAGAAGAGCGGACTGGTCGTTAAGAAAGACGAAGGTGGGTCCTACGATCGTTTTCGTGGACGGCTGATCTTTCCGGTCATGGATATTCAGGGAAGGCCAATCGCTTTTGGCGGGCGCACTCTCAAAGGAGAAGACGCGAAATATATCAATTCTCCAGAAACGGCGACGTATGTTAAGGGCCGCAATTTGTTTGGCCTGAACCTCACACGCGACGAGATTCGGCGCAGCGGGTTCGCCATTTTGGTTGAAGGATTTCTTGATCTGATCGTGCCTTATCAATTCGGCATACGCAACGTTGCGGCGAGTTTGGGGACTGCACTTACGAGTGATCAAGTCAGACTTCTGGGCCGGTTTGCCCACAAAGTTGTCGTCAACTATGATGGCGATCCTGCGGGTGTGCAGGCTGCAAAAAAGGCAATTGAAATACTTCTGGCGGAAGATATCGAAGTAAAAGTTCTGGTGCTGCCGGACAACTCCGACCCGGATGAATTCCTCAGAAAGTTTGGCGTAGCTGAGTACACGCATCAGCGTGGCGACGCGCAACCCCACATCCAGTTTGTAATCGATCAGGCTGTGAGGGATCGAAAACTCAGCAACCCCGCTGACAAGGAGGCGGCCATTGATGAAGTGCTTCCTTACATACGCGCTGTCAGCAGCCGCATTCAAAAGCGCGAGTACTTTGACATCGCCATGGATTCGTTGCGAGTCGGCGACGTCGCCTTGAAGCGAGAGTTGTGGCAATCAATCCGAACAGGAACCACCGCGCGCGAAGGGCAGAGCGTCATGAGACGGACGCAAGTGAAACCTACCGTTGCGGAACAGCAGTTGTTGCAGTTGCTGCTCGCCGATGAGAGTTTTCGTCGCGATGTCTTGCCGGGATTGGACCCAGAGGATTACAACGATCTCCCGACGGCTTCGATTTTCCAGGCCTTGATGGAGGGTGAAGAGCAAGGCGTAGTGATTGATTTCGACTACCTGACTAAAAAGATCGAAGGAGATCCGGTCGCGGAACTGCTGCCGAGTTTGTTAATGACCGAGTTAGACAGTGCCGATGGCGATCGATTCGAAGCCTGGCACTTGACTGCACAGCGATGCGTCGACGCCTTGAGGCTAATGAAGGTGGACCGGCGCATTAGTGACCTCACCTCGCAAATCGCCGCAGCGGAACGCAACGGGGAAATGGAACGTCGTGACAAGTTGGCTACGGAGCACTTAGAACTGGCCAGGCAGCGCAGTGCGTTGCTGCCCAAAGCTGAAGCAATGCAGATCGGACATTAGCGTGCACAGTTTCTGCGGGCAGGCAGAAGACGTTTTCATTTCGAAGTAAGAAGTACAAAGTAAACACTCAAAGCATCATCTCCCAGCCAGTTACATCAAAGGAATTCGGAATAGGTGAACATCGAAGAAGAGAAAAATCGTGACGATGTGATGGAGCGCCTGCTCGAATTGGGAGGCGATAAGAAGTACCTCACCTTTGACGACCTGAACCGCGAGTTACCTGACAACGTCGTCTCTCCGGAAGATATTGAAGACGTTCTGCAAAAACTTGAAGGCTCGAATATTCCAGTAGCGGATTCCGATGAACGTTTGTTGGAGCAGGTGGCGGCGATAGCGACGGACGATGATGAGAGCGTTGACGAGGATGTCGAGCTGGACCTTTCGGCGGGGGCCCTGGAAAAAACAAACGATCCAGTTCGCCTCTACTTGCGCGAGATGGGTGTCGTTCCCTTGCTCACGCGCGAAGGTGAAGTCGCGATTGCAAAAAGGATCGAGCGTGGTCAGCTGAAGACCCAAAAAGCAATAGCCCGTTCGCCGATTGCGGTCAGGGAAGTTTTGAGAATTGGGGAGGAGTTGGAAGCTGGCACGAC
>Ga0190270_10000771_pt1 | contig 14357 bp, 12 predicted proteins | sample Popmic320T_FD_133748 | JGI IMG/M metagenome (GOLD analysis project Ga0190270, IMG submission 133748) | Populus adjacent soil microbial communities from riparian zone of Weber River, Utah, USA - 320 T | ecosystem: Environmental > Terrestrial > Soil > Riparian zone | place: USA: Utah | collected... | reverse complement strand
CGTTCCCGGTTGAATTCGCGGATGAGCTATCGCTTTCCGAGCCGGTTTGGGACGCGCTAAAGGGAGGCAATGCAGCGCGGTTTCTTGGATTGTCCTAAATCTTCTCGATCATGGGCCTTTGTGTTCAAAACTGGGACGCGATCGGCCAGTTCGCGCCCCGCTAGGAAACGCTGCAGATTGTCCGTGGCCATTCCTGGCCCACGAATGCACGGTGGTTGGATTCGCAGAATTACAGATTACGGAACGTCGGCGCGTTCGTCGGAACCGGGTGACCTGACAAACTCTTCGGGAGGCTGTAAGTTGTCGTAAGTCGACGGGATCTCCGAAACCGATTGGTGCTGCTCAACTGCGAGACGCTCATGGCAAGACTTTCGCGCAGAAAGATTGTTGTTAGCGCAGCGACGTTGCCATTCATACCGAGGTTGTCGTTCGGCGCGGATGTCGATCGCGTCCGGTTTGGAATGCTTTATCCGAACCTCGTGTCCGTCATCCATGCCATCGCCAAGAAGATAGGCGCCTATGAGAAATATAATCTTCAGGTGATCGAAACGCGGTTCAAGTCAGGGCAGGCAACGGCCGGCGTTGAACAACTCTGGCGCGGCAACCTTGACTTCTACATGGGTGGCGCGCCCGAAATCCCACGCCTCAATTCGCGCATTATCGAGACTGGCGGTTCAGCGCCCTTGGCGGTCGTTAGCGGGACGAACCCCGGCCACACGAGTCTCGTGCTCGCCAACAAGCTCCAAGCTAAATCGATCGATGATCTTTTCGAACGTCAACTGAAGATCGCGGTATCGTCGCTTTCGTCGGTCCACCGCGCCTTCCTGCGCGGCTACCTCCGGGTCGAGAAAAAGGTCGATTTAGACAAGGTCCCGTGGAAGTTCATTAGTGTCGATGCCGGGAACATGATCGCGGCTCTGATCACCGACCAGATCGATGGGTTTCTGCACTCCGAACCCACGACTACGCTGGCGATCGTGAACAAGGCTGGACATCTCTTTATGCAAGCCGCCCGTGGCGATTTGGGCGCCAATCCTCCTCCCAACTCGTTCCTGACAACGCGCCGTACCTTCCTGTCGCAATCGCCGGATGTCGTGCGCAGGTTTCTGTTGGCACTCTCCGACGCCAATCGCGCCTATGAGGCGACGAGGGATCAAATGATCCCAATCATGGCGGATTGGAGCGGGATGGAAGAGCGTGTGATTTTGGCGGCAATCGAACGCATGAATCCGTCCGCGCAGATGACGGTTGCGCAAGCCAGGCGGTGGTGGGAATTCATCGGCTCGGCCATGATCGAGCGGGGCGAGATCGTCGCCAAGATGGACCCGTTCAAGGACGTCTTCGAGCTTGGCTATCAGCCGTAGTGACGGTTGTGCGATCGTTGACACGTCGCGCCGGGGCGTTTACTCGAAAGCAATGATGATGAAACCTAGTTCCACGGTGTGGAACGACGATGAATCGTTGCGGAGAGACGTTGATGGACGCTCAATCGTTTGATGTTGTCGTTTTGGGCGGAGGCAACGCCGCGCTATGTGCCGCGCTCGCTGCAGCTGAGCAGGGCGCCAAGGTCGCGTTAATCGAGCGTGCACCTGAGGCGAGGCGGGGTGGAAATTCCCATTTCACTGGCGGCGGCTTCCGGATGGTTCATCACGGCGCAGAAGACATCAAACGCATCGTTCCAGATCTAAGCGACGCTGACATCGCGCGGTCCGATTTCGGCAAGTATTCTGCCGAAGACTATCTCGACGACCTCGGCCGCATCACGCAGTACTATATCGACCCGGATCTCGCGGAGACGCTCGTGAAGAGCAGCACCGATACGGTGCATTGGCTCATGGGACGCGGCGTTAAGTTCCTGCCCAATTACGGACGGCAGGCTTACAACCACGAAGGCAAATTCAAGTTCTTCGGCGGCATCGTCATTTATGCCAACGGTGGCGGTGCCGGGCTGGTGGAGTCAGAATACAAAGCCGCCGCGAAGAACGGGATTTCCATCCGCTATGGCACTCGCGCGATGGCGCTCATGCGTGGCCCGAAAGGAATTGAGGGCGTACGCGTGATCGTCGATGGAGCGGAGGAACTGATCCGCGCCCGCGCGGTTGTTCTCGCTTGCGGGGGATTCGAGGCCAACCGAGAATGGCGGGCTCGTTATCTCGGTCCGGGCTGGGACATGGCGAAGGTGCGCGGCACCCGCTACAACACCGGCGACGGCATCCGTATGGCACTGGATATCGGTGCGCAATCTTATGGTCAGTGGTCGGGTTGCCACGCTGTCGCCTGGGAGCGCTACGCGGGCGACTATGGCGACGTCGATAACTGGCATACCGCGGGCTACCGCCACAGTTACCCGTTTGGCCTTATGGTCAATGCCGACGGCGAACGCTTCGTCGACGAAGGCGCTGATTTCCGGAACTACACCTACGCCAAGTACGGCCGGGTCGTCCTTGGGCAACCCGGGAGTTACGCTTGGCAGGTCTTCGACGCGCAGACCCTCCCGCTCCTGCGCGATGAATACAAGTTGCGTGGCGCCACCAAAGTCCGAGCCGACAGTCTCGAAGAGCTTGTGCAGCGCATGCAAGACGTTAATCCTGCAGGTTTCTTGAAGACCATCCGGGAGTACAACGCCGTCGTCACACGCGACGTCAAATTCGACCCGAACATCAAGGACGGCAAGCGCACGGTCGGCTTGGCGATCGACAAGACGAACTGGGCAAACACGATCGAGAACCCGCCGTTCGAAGCCTATTCTGTCGGATGCGGCATTACGTTTACCTTCGGCGGGTTGAAGATCAACCCGTCGACCCACGTCCTCGACATCGAAGACATGCCGATCCCCGGCCTCTACGCGGCCGGCGAGTTGGTCGGGGGACTGTTCTATTTCAACTATCCGGGCAGCGCCGGGCTTATGGCGGGGGCGGTGTTCGGACGCATTGCTGGCTGCGAAGCAGGTGGGTTCGCGCTTCAGGCGCGCTGACGCAACTGCTTTACTCGTTCCGAATCCCCATGGTCTTGACGATATCGATCCAACGTTGAAGCTCGGCGGCAAGATGCTGATCGAGCACGTCGGGACGCGACGGTGTCACGTGCGCGCCCTCCCGGTTCATGAAGGTCTTGATCTCCGGCGAATTCAGGATGCGGTTGAGCTCCGCATTAAGCTTCTGCACGACGCCAGCCGGCGTGCCAGCGGGCACGACGATGCCCCACCATTGCTCGAGCTCGTATTTTGGGACACCGGACTCCGCGAGCGTTGGAAGTTCTGGAACGGCCGGCGACCGTTCGATGCCGGTGATGGCGATGCCCGTTGCGGTGTTCGCGCGTACAAGCTCCATCATTTGCGGCATGCTGCCGATGAACATGTCGAGGTGGCCGCCGATGAGATCGTTCACGGCCAAGCTGCCGGCGCGGTAGGGGACGTGTTTGATATCGAGACCAGCGAGGTACTTGAACAACTCCATCGACATGTGATTGACGCTGCCGAGGCCCGCTGAGCCATAGTTGAGGTGACCGGGCTTGGCGCGCGCCAGATCGAGGAGCTCCCGCGTGTTTTTGGCGGGTACGCGTTTGGATGCCGCCAGCATCAACGGCGCCTTGCCGAGCATCGCGACCGCAGTGAAACTCTTGCTCGGATCGAACGGCAAGTTCGGCATCACTGCCGCGTTGATGGTGTAGGTCGACGACAGGATCAGGATCGTATGGCCATCGGGTTCGGCTTTGGCGACGCGCGCTGTGCCGAGCGAGCCGCTGGCACCGCCCTGGTTTTCGATGACGACTGGTACCTGCCAGGACTCGCTGAGCTTCTGACCAATGGCGCGCGCCAGGATGTCATTCGAGCCGCCGGCCGCGAAAGGAACGATAAAGGTGATGCGCTTGCTGGGGTATTGCGTATAGGCGGGCCCGACAGTCGTCGCAACGATGCTGACAAACGCAAGAAATAAAAGTCCAGTGGCGCGAGCACGAAGCGGCATGCGAAACTCAACTCCGAACTTGGGCCGACGCTTTGCGCCGCTCCTCCAGGATGCGACGCGTGTAGTTCGCGATGCCACCGTCCTCGATCAAGCGCAACGACTCGGGCGCCATCGGGGGCAGGCGTGCCTCGTAGCTGGTCCGCAAATTGCGAAGAACCCCGATGGCGAGATCGACCTCCAGCTCGTCGCCTGGGGTCACTTGCTCATCGATCCCGGGTGAAACGATGATCGGCAGGCCAACATTGATGCAATTGCGCGTGTAAAGCCGGCCAAAGCTCGGTGCGACCACCCCCGCGATGCCAGCCTCTTTCATCGCCGCGGCAGCCTCTTCCCGGCTTGATCCACAGCCGAAGTTTTGCCCGCCGACAATGATGTCACCGCGCCTCACTTTGTTCGGAAACTCCTCGTCCATTCCGACCATCAGATGACTCGCCATCTCGCCAGGCTCGTAAGTCGGCCGGAACCACATCTTCGGGAAGATGAGATCGGTATTCACATTGCGACCGAAGACCCAGGTTCGTCCCTTGAAGTGCATGGGAGAATCCTCAGCGCTGGATGAATTCGGCCGGCGCGACGATGTAGCCGGCGATGGCAGAGGCCGCGACGGTCGCCGACGACGCTACATAGGCGTTCGACTCGGGGCTTCCGAAACGTCCTTTGAAGTTACGGCTGGCGTTGGTGATCGCGTTCTCGGCCGGAGCCAGCATGCCCTGATGGCAGCCGGAGCACGGCCCGCAGCTTGGCACGCCGACAGTCGCGCCGGCCTCAACGAGCGCGTCGATGATCCCTTCGCGCATCGCCAGCAGGTAGACCTCGCGTGAGCCGGGGTTGACCATCATTCGCGTGTGCGGCGCGAGTTTCTTACCTTTCATGATGGATGCCGCGACGCGAAAGTCCTCGATGCGGCCTCCAGTACAAGTGCCGAAGATGGCCTCGTCGATGCGCACATCGGACAATGTGCCGGCACTGCGAATGTCCGAGAGATCGTGAGGGACCGCGACCAGGGAGTCGATCTCGCCGACGTTAAGGTCGACGATCTGTCCACAATCGGAATCAGAGTCTGTGGTCTCCGCCGTCCAGTGCAGGTGCGGTGCGCGCTGCGCCATGAAACGCGCGGTTGTGTCGTCGGGCTGGATGTATCCGGTCTTGGCCCCGAAATCGATTACCATATTGCAGAGAACCAGTCGCTCGCTCATTGGCAGCTTGGCGGTGAGGGGGCCGGAAAACTCAACCGCGAGATAAGGTGCGGCATCCTCTCCATACAGTTGTGCGATCCGGAGCGCGACGTCCTTTGCGCACACTCCCGGCTTGAACTCACCGTGCAGATTGAAGCGGATAACTTCTGGGACACGCAGCCAGTTGTAGCCAAGCGCCAGATAGGAGGCGATGTCGGAATGACCCAATCCCGTGGCCAAGCACCCGAGCGCGCTGTTGGTGACCGTATGCGAGTCGGTTCCGAAGATCAGCGCGCCCGGAAATGCATAGCCCTTTTCCGGGAAGATCACGTGACCGATACCTTCGCCGGCATGGAATTTGGTAATGCCCTGTTCCTTGACCCACTCGCGCGTCGCTTTTTGTGAAATCGAGTCCTGTTGCCGGATCGGCGGATAGTGATGGTCAAAGACCACGACAATCTGCTCCGGGAAACAGACTTTATCGCCGCCCATTTTACGAAGGAGGTCGGCGGCGCGTGCCGCACCGCGATCATTGAGCATAACGTAGTCAGGTGTCACATTGACGATCTCGCCGACTTCAACACTTTTTCGATCAGCGTGTCTCGCAATGATTTTTGAGATGGCGTGCATGAGCGGTCTCTCTAGAGAACTTTCACTTCCCACCGCTCGGTGGTTTTCTTTTCCAGCGTTCCCACGATCAGCCGTTCGGTTATGAAGCCAACGATGCTGATCAGGATCATCGCCATCATCAGGTCGGTCGCGCGGAACTGATAGCGCGACTCCATGAGGATGGACCCGATGCCGGATTGGGACGCCAGCATCTCGCCCGCCACGATCATGCGCCAGGCGCCGCCCAACGCGATCCGCATCCCGGTGATGATGTAGGGCGCCGCGGCCGGCAGGATCACGCGCCGAAGCAACGTCACGCGCTTCGCGCCGTAGCAGCGCGCGGCGTCGACCAGGACCGGGTTGATATTGCGGGCGCCGGCCTCGGTATTGAAGTAGAGCGGGAAAAACTCGGCGATGAACACCACAAAAACCACAGCGGTGTTGCCAAGGCCGAACCAGAGGATCGCCAGCGGAATCCATGCGATCCCCGGAATCGGATAGAGCGATCGGACGACCGGATCCACGAACTCGCGGACTGCGCGCATGCGTCCCACGATCAGCCCGAGCGGGATTGCAATGGCCGCCGCGAGGGTGAAGCCCGTGATGGCGCGCGCGAAGCTCGACGCCAGGTGCTCGTAGATGTTGGGGCCGTAGAGCCAGCGGTGCTCGTAGTTGAGCGTCAAGGTGTTGATGACGGTACGCGCAACTGACAACGGCGGCGGAAGGATTTGCTGAAGATCGTAGGCGACGGCCATGACGTGCCAAAACACAAGCACGAAAGCGATGCCGATGGTGCCACGGATGATTTTGCGCGTGCGGTCCCGCCGCCGACGTGCCCGTCCATAGGCGCTGAGCTTTTGCTCGGTGCCGACTTGGAGGTCGTCGGTGTTCGTGGTTGAGTCAGTTGTGGGTGTTCGCGCATCCATGCGGCTATCTCAAGAAGCCTGGAAGCTTAGATCGAAGACGTCAGGGAATGGCCTGACCTTCGGACTAAGCTCGCCTCGTTCGACCATCACGGTCCCAATGAAGTCCCACCATTTCTGCGCTTGTGCTTGCGTGAGGTGGGTTGTCGGATTCATCCGGTCCTGAGCCGCGTGGATGACCTTGTCGTCCTGCCCACTCCATTCGGCGATCACCGCAGTCATGTCGCCCGGTGTACGTGCGTAGGCTTCGTTCGCGTCAGCAATAGCGCGCATGAAGCGCTTGGCGATGTCGGGACTCTTGGTGAGGAAGTCGCGCCTCGAGCTCATCAAGGTCGCGGGCGGCGGCGAGGGCCCCATGTCGCCACGCGCCGCTTGCATGAACAGGTGCCCCGCCTTGTTGACGATCGCGAGCGTGGTGGTGGGCTCAGAATGCAGGAAGCCGTCGATCTGACCGGTCAGGAGCGCCGGTAACATGGTGGCGGCCTCTACACCGATAAACCGCCAGCCGATTGCGTCGAGCTCGAGCTTCTTTTCGGTCCGCAGGTAGCCGCGGAAGAATGCCAGGTGCACCGACGACAGTGACGAGACCGCGATGCGTAGCGGCTGTTTCAATATCTCGTCGATGACCTTGGGCTGCAGCTTATTGCTGAGGACCAGGCTCGTATGACCGGGATTGGCACCGCTGACGACAGCGAGCGGTACGGGTCGCCCGGTCTCGATCAGGCGAGAATTCAACCGCGGCACTTCGGGCGCGCCGCCCATATAGAAATCCAACCGACCGCGCCAAAGCTGCTCGACGCCTTCAACGGTCTGGCCGGATTTGAATTTTGTCTCGATGACATTCAGGTTGTGCCGTTCGTAGGCGCCGGTCTTCTTAGCGATCGCGTGGATGATCGTGGTTAGGTTCGGATACAGGACACCAAAACGCACAGTATCCGCTGCCTTTGCAATGCGCGGCGCGACGATGAACGCCGAGGCGGACAGCAATACGGCTCTTCGAGTGACTTTCTTCATGATATCACCCCTATCTCAGTGGCTTCCGAGGCGCCGCATGATCTCGGTCAACTCGCTGCGCAAGTCGGCCGCGCGCGCCGAGTTGCGATCCCGCGGTCGCGGCATATCAACGGTCACGTATTGCCCAATGCGTCCGGGCGATGGCGTCATGATTGCGATCCGATCCGCAAGATAGATCGCCTCGTCGATGTCATGAGTGACGTAGATGACCGTGCGAGGTTCGGCCAACCAAGCATCGATCAAATACTTCTGCAGCGTCATGCGGTTAATGGCGTCGATCGCCGAGAACGGCTCGTCCATCAGCAGGACAGAGGCTTTCGGTAGCGCCCATGCGCGAGCGACCGCCACACGGTGTTTCATGCCGCCCGAGAGCTGGAATGGATAAAGGTTCTTTGCGCGTTCCAGTCCGACAATCTTCAGCACCGCCTCGGCGCGCTCATTGAGCGCATGCTTGTCCATGCCGCTCATTTCCAGCCCGAACGCGACATTGCGCAGCGCTGTGAGCCACGGAAACAGTGCGGGCTCCTGGAAGACAATGCCGCGGTCGAGCCCTGGCTCTTCGATGCGCTTTCCCTCGAGGCGAACTTCACCCTCCATCGGCTTCATCAAACCGGTAACGATCCGAAGGAACGAACTCTTCCCGCATCCGGACGGACCCAAGAGGCAGAGGAATTCGTTGCGCGGGATCGCGATCTCGAAATGCTCCAGCGCGTTGACCCAGCCGTCCTGGCCTTCGTAAGCATGATTGACGCCGATCGCCTCGATGACGATGTCGGACGTTGTGAGTGCGGTTGGGGCCGGTGTCGTTAGCAGGGCCGCCTCCGTTCCATACGATGGAACATCATTTCATTGATGTTGCACCGTAAGAGAAAACGGACGAATGTGTCAATTGCGGCGCATTGTAGCGTCGCCGCCACGCGGCTTGATGAACGAGAAACGTGCAATGCATTTCAGTGATGGAACTGCGAACGCCGCTCGCCCGACGACGCGCTTGCGGCAACTGATCAATCGAACCGATCGCATGTTGTCGGTCCTGCATCCGCCTAACGCGGCCTGCGCTCGGATCATGGAAAAGGCCGGGTGCGAGGTCGGCTTTGTCGGAACCGGCGGCGTGGTCGGCGCGTACACTGGCCTCGCCGACGTTGGCGCATTGACCATGCTGGAGTGCGTGACCGTTGCGGGCTGGATTGCCCAGGCCGTGACGTTTCCCGTGATCATGGATGGCGACACCGGCCACGGAGGGATCATGGCGGTCCGGCGCATGGTGCGCGAATGCATTCGCGCCGGCATTGCAGGCGTGCGGATTGACGACCAGCCGATCGAAGGCAAGCGGCGGACACAGGACGCTGGTGTGTCCGTCGTTTCAATAGACCAGGCCATCGCGCGCTATCGCGCCGCTGTTGACATGAAGAATGCGCTCGATCCGGATTTTGTCGTGATGGCGCAATGCTATGCGCGCGATGCCGAGAACAGTTCGCTCGACGACTGTCTGGCGCGCCTCAAGGCCTACAAGAATGAAGCCGGAGTCGATTGGGTGCAGTTGGAATCGCCGCATTCCGTCGAGGAAATCAAAAGCGCACGCGCGATAGTCGATGGGCCGTTCTCGTTCATGAAGGGAAAGATGCCGCGCTATCTCACGCTGGAGGAGCACATGGCATTGGGTGTCCACATCGCCTGGTTCCCAGGCTTTACGCATCACGTGCTGTGGGCGGCGCTGTGGGATTTCATGAATGACTTCCAGTCGCGCGGCATCGCGGCCTGGGAGGATTTTGTAACGAGCCGGCGCGATCGACCGTATCCGGAGCCGGCCATCGCCGCAGACGGCGAAGGGGCGGCCATGCAACAGCGCCTTGAAGAACTCTATTTGCGGCGCAGTTAGAATTAATTCCGGGTTTGAGAGCATCGATGCGAATCGAGCGGATCGAAATCATTGTCACGGATCTGACTACGCGCCTGCAGCGGCAGCGGTCGACGGGTGCCTACGACACCGGCGCGCCCGGGGCACTGATCGGCAAGCCCGTGTTGGTGAGGATCTTCGCCGAGGGCGTCGTCGGCTACGGCCAAATCAGACCATTGGCTCCGCACCATTCAATGCCGGATACCTATGCGACCATGATCTCAATGATCCGAGATGTGTGCGGCAGCCGGCTCATCGGGCAAAGCATCTTTGACATTGAAGGCATTCATGCGCTGTTCGATCGGATCGCACCCGCCAACTACATGGCGCGCGCCGCGATCGATTCCGCGTTGTACGACGCGATGGGAAAAGCGAGCGGACGGCCTGTTTACGATCTGATCGGAGGATTGGCACAGCCGCTCATTCCACTCGAATGGTCCATCAGCATGGCCGACGATCGGCGCAAGATGGTCGCTGATGCGGAACGTGCGCTCAACGAATTCGGAATCGAGGTCCTCTGCATGAAGGCCGGTCATCCAAAGGGGTGGCGCGAGGACGTCGAGAATTTTGTCGCCATCCGAAAGGCGGTTGGGCCGCAAGTCGCATTCGGCATGGATCCAAACACTGGCTGGACCGTCGCGGAAACTCTTTCTGCGCTGGCTGCGCTGAAGGACGACCGAGTCGATTACCTCGAGCAGCCGGTCAAACGCTACGACCTCAAAGGCATGGCCGCGATCCGGCGCGCCGCGACCGGTGTGCCGCTGATGGCGGATGAAGCCTGCGGTTCCATCCATGAGGCTGCAGCGATTGTTGCGGCCGAGGCCGCGGACGTCCTGTGCATCAAGCTTTACAAGCACGGCGGAATAACGCCCGCGCGTAAGATTGCGGCAATCGCTGAAGCCGCAAACCTCAAGATAAACTGCGGCGGGCTCGCGGTTCTCTCCCAGCTTGAAGCAGCAGCCGGTGCGCATTTCTACGCCAGTCGTCCGGCAGAGCACGTGATGCCAGCCGGCGAGTTCATCTTCGGTCTGGGTGTGATCGGGCCGGATCCGTTGGTCCCGGAAACCGATTTCGTCGTGAAGGACGGCCACGTGCGTCCCCCCAATGGTCCGGGCTTGGGCGTCACCATCGACGAACGGAGGCTCGAGGAGAACACGCTGCTGAAAGAAGTCGTGCAATAGGACGCCCAATGGAGGTCAACGCTACCGTCGCGGTCACCCCGGCAATCGGCGAATGGGTGTCTGGGCTCGCCTTTGATGACCTACCACGGGACGTGGTGGAGCATCTCAAGACGTGTCTTCTTGATTCGCTCGGTTGCGGCATCTTCGGTGCCGCCCAGCCTTGGGGGGTGATCGCGGCCGACGTCGCCGTCGCCATGAGCGGGGGAGGGAGCTCGTCGCTGTTCGCGCGCGCGGACAAAGTCAGCCCTGCCGACGCCGCGCTTTCAAATGGTACCGCCGTCCATGGGTTTGAGCTCGATGACGCGCACGTCTCATCGTCGCACCATCCAGGCGCGGTGACGGTGCCCGCAAGCCTTGCCGTTTCCGAAACTAACGGTGCTTCGGGAGCGGATATGCTCGTGGCGCTCGCGGCCGGCTACGAAGTCGGAATCCGCGTTGGTATTTGCGCAGGCGTTTCACATTCGACGAGCGGTTATCATGTCACCGGCACGGTCGGGACCTTCGGGGCGGCTGCGGCTGCGGCGCGGCTACTGCGTCTGTCGCCGGTACAAACTGCGCATGCTTTGGGCATAGGTGGGACACAGGCAGCAGGTCTATATTCTGCCCGGACTGGCGCCATGACCAAGCGCTTCCATGCCGGCCGCGCCTCTCAAAGCGGCGTGATTGCCGCATATCTTGCGAGGCGGGGTTTCACAGGGAGTCTGGAAGTACTGGAAGCACCTTTCGGCGGGTTTATGAGCACGCTGAGCGGGCAATTCGACCCAAGCACGATTCTGAGCGGTCTTGGCAACATCTGGGAAATCGCTCGCGTCGGGTTGAAGCCCTACGCCTCTTGCGCCAGCTCGCATACGATCGTGGACGGCGTGCTCGATTTGAGGCGACGGGGGCTGACCGCCGACAACCTCTCTCGCCTGACCATTCGAATGAGTAAAAAAGGGCGTGTGAATGTCGGCTGGCCTTATCAACCGGGCGAAGTCATTGCGGCTCAAATGAACGGATATTTTATCGGCGCAGTGACGCTGCTTGATGGCGATGCCTTCATCGAACAGTTTGCCGAAGCTCGATTGGCTGACCCCAAGATTCTTGACCTACTGCCGAAAATGGAGATTGTTCACGATCCCGTGCTGGATCTTGGTGGCGCAGCCAAACGTCACGCGGTGACGATCGACGCGACCTTGAAGGACGGACGAAACCTGTCCACCTACTTCGAGCAACGCCGCGGTAGCGCGGACCATCCGCTGTCGTCAGACGATGTTGGATTGAAGTTCAGGCGCTTGGCGTCAACATCGCTTTCAGCATCCGAGATCGACGAGGTCACAGACATTGTCCAGAGGCTCGAGCTGGCGCCGGACCTCAAACGACTGATGACGTTGCTGAGCTAGCTCTGCCAGATATTCTATGTCTTGGCGCGCACGGGTGCCGTATTGGCCTCGTGGCGGTAACCCAGCCGCTCGGAGCCGCGACGAGCGCCGTCAAGCAACAATGCGATGCAGCGATCTCGGTGTTGCTGTGTGTAGCGGTGCTCGGGCGTGAGAATATCCATGACGGCAATGGTTTTCCCTGAAAAATCCTTGAGCGGGGCGGCAAGTGCACCTCCGCCAGGAAAGATTTCCCCCTTGCTCTCCGCATAGCCCCGCTTTCGAATGGCCCGGATTTCGCGCCAGAGCACGTTCTTGTCCGTGATGGTTGTCTTCTGAAGGGCCGCCAGTTCGGTGCGAGCGAGGTAGGCATCAATATCTTCGTCTTCCATTCCAGCGAGCAACACCTTGCTCGCAGCTCCGGCATAGAGCGGCGCGCGCACGCCGAGATCAGCCATTCGTCGCATGGGGTGAAGCCCTTCGACGAAGTCGATATGAACGCGAAAATCACCTGACCGGACGGAGAGGATGACAGTTTCGTTCACCTCATTCCGGATATCTCGCATGACTGGAATGGCGACAGCGTGGACATTGGTTTGGCGCCGCCGAATGTCGGCAAGGCGAACGAGCTCAAATCCAAGACTGTACTTTCCACTCTGCGGCTCCAATTCGCAGAAGTCTCTTTCGACCAAGCTGCTCAGCAGGCGAAAGACTGTGGTTTTGGGCAGGCGCACCGCCTTCACGATCTCGGATAGGCCGAGCTGAGGGTGCGCGTGTCCGAAAACGGACAGGACGTTGATGGCGCGCGTCAGCACGTCAATCGAATATGAATTTGCCGCCTTGGCGGGCTCTGCGGCTGCGCGGAGCGGCTTTCGTTTCTTGTCAGCCAATTGAAACTCGTGTGTCGCTTGCGGACTACGTATAGTACATTCCACCTTATGGAACAATGTTCCGACTGGGAGTGTTCGCGCCCTCGCGAAAATGCGCCCTTCCGCATGGGTTTCGGTGCTGGATGCAGAGCGATTCAGCGAGAGTGTGGGCTTGAATTCAGACGGCGCCGCTAGGGATCGTCGGCTGCCGAAAAAGGCGGCTAACGAAACCGGATTCGCAGAATGACAGATTGCGGAACTTTCAAACTTCACTTTGTCGGATAAGATCAAATTTATCAGCGTGCGCAAAATCGAAATTCTAGAAGGGCGGAATATAATTCTAGAAGGGCGGAATACAAGGAGTCATCGACCAGCAAATCCCGCGTATCCGCGCGGATAGCGATCTGCATGCAAATGCGTGTATCACCAACAGCGGACATACATGAGCTAACTTGGCTTTACGGCTGGTCGATCGCCATTCCCTTGAGCACCCCCGACCACAAGTTCGTCTCCTCGGCGATGAAGCGGGCAAATTCTTCTGGTGAAGAGACAAACAACTCAGTACCCGAATCCTGCACGCTCCTTCGCACCGCCGCATCGGCCATTGTGCTCCTCACCGACTCGAAGAGTTGACGAACTATCGGATCCGGCGTGTGTGCAGGCGCCAAGATCCCGAACCACGCGCCGTTAACGAAATCTAGCCCTTGTTCGCGAGCTGTAGGGATGTTGGGATAGGGGTGAATTCGCTTCTGCGAGGTGACTGCGATCGGGCGTAGCTTGCCCCCGTCGATCCCACCAGCGACCGAGAGCGGCGTGCCGAACGCCATCTGCACCTCGCCGGTCATGACGCCGACAGCGGCCGGCGCGCCGCCACGATAGTGTACGGCCTGAAGCTTTGCGCCGATTTTGGACTCGAACAACAGGGCGGCGAGGTGCGCGGAGCTGCCGATGCCAAAAGTTCCGTAATTCACGGCGCCCGGATGCGCCTTTATGTAGGCGATCAGATCCGCAACTGACTTGATCGGAAGCTCCGGATTCACCACCAGCACGTTCGGCGTATTGGTCACCGACGTGATCGGGATGAAATCGCTTTGCGTATACGGCATGTCCTTCAACAGCGTATAGTTTGCGACATGCGGTACGCTTACCATCGCGATGGTTTGACCGTCTGGCGCCGAACGTGCGACTTGCTGGGTGCCGAGCGTGGTTGACGCGCCGGGCCGGTTGATAACCAGCACCGGCTGACCCAATCGCTTCTCCATGCCCTGCTGAAGCAGCCGCGCCACCGCGTCAGTTGCGCCACCGGCCGCATAAGGCACGATCATCTGGATCGGGCGGTTCGGAAATTTCGCCTCGGCGAATGCCG
>Ga0190270_10000770_pt1 | contig 14360 bp, 16 predicted proteins | sample Popmic320T_FD_133748 | JGI IMG/M metagenome (GOLD analysis project Ga0190270, IMG submission 133748) | Populus adjacent soil microbial communities from riparian zone of Weber River, Utah, USA - 320 T | ecosystem: Environmental > Terrestrial > Soil > Riparian zone | place: USA: Utah | collected... | reverse complement strand
TGGCACACCCACCGCGATCGTTTCGCGGAGATCGCCGCAGCACTCGCGATCCTCGCCGGCACCTGCGGCAAGGTCGCGCGCGACGTGGCGCTGCTCATGCAAACCGAAGTCGGCGAAGCGTTCGAACCGTCCGCGCCGGGGCGCGGTGGTTCCTCGACGCTGCCGCACAAGCGCAATCCGGTCGGCGCCGCGACCGCGCTGTCGGCCGCAATGATCGCCCCCAATCTCGCGGCGACGATCCTCAACGCACAATTCCAGGAGCACGAGCGCGCGGTTGGCGGCTGGCAGGTGGAATGGGTCACCTTCCCCGCTTTGTCGCTGGTTGTATCGGGGACGCTGCGCGCCGTGGTCGACATCGCCGAAGGCTTGACGGTCGACGTCGAGCGCATGAAGGCAAACCTCGAAGCGAGCGGCGGCTTGGTGATGTCCGAGCACGTGTCGTTCGCACTGGCCGAAAAGCTGGGCCGCGCCGAAGCGCATCATTTGGTCGCCGAACTGGTCCGTCAGGCGGCGACGGACAAGCGCGCATTCAAGGATGTGGTGGCGGAGAGCGACAAGGTCAAAGCGCAGCTCGACGCCAGCGAGCTCGCGCGGCTCTTCATGCCGAACCACTATCAGGGCTCGGCACAGACCTTCATCGACAGGCTGGTTGCGTCGGCGCAGGGCCGCGCAGTCCGGCGCAGCAGCAGCGTCGCGCATCTGACCGATCCCAAAATGCCGACCGCGCGGGCGGACGATCTCTCGGCGATCTCCGGCGCAACCTCGTTCATCAAGGCCCCGGTGCCCGCTGCCGAGGTTCTCGTCGCGAGGCCGGCGCCGAGCGTTGCAGCCGAAAAGTCCGCCGGGTCGCTGGGACAAGCGGTCGCCGCGGCCTCCGCGCTGATTGATCAGACCATTTCGGAACTGACCAACCCTGCGACGCCTCCGGTTGCCAAGCCGGCGGACGCCGAGCCCACGCCAGTCGAGCCAGCGCCAGCCGAGCCGATGGCGGCATCGACACCGGAGCCTGTGCCCGCTCCAACGCCCGAGCCTGCGCAGGCTGTGGCGTCCGAGCCCGCCGTCGCGCCCGGGGCCGGTCCGGCCGTGGTCGCCGACGCGCCGTCCATCGAGCAGCCGGACGAAGAACCAGGTGCGCTGCTGGAAGTGTTCGCGCGCGCCGCCGAGAACGAGAACGAGCAGCCCGAGCCTGCCGAGCCGCAGCACAAGACAGCCTGATCGTCTCTTGTCGCAGGGCCGCACGGCGCGACGCTGCGCCCAAGCCGGTGCGATTGGTGCTAGGCTTGCCGCAAGACACAACCACGCGAGGAAACGATGCCCACGATCAAGGCTGATGACGGTTGCGAGCTGTATTTCGAGATGGAAGGCCCAGCCAACGCACCGGTCCTGATCCTTTGCAACTCGCTCGGCACCACCCTTCACATGTGGGACGAGCAGGTCAAAACCTGGGCGCAGCATTTCCGCGTGGTGCGCTACGACCGCCGCGGCCACGGCAAGTCCGGCGTGCCGAAGGGCCCCTACACGATGGAGCGGCTCGGCCGCGATGTGCTGGCGATCGCCGACCACCTCGGCCTCAAGACATTCAACTGGTGCGGCCTGTCGATGGGCGGAATGGTCGGGCAATGGCTCGGCGCCAACGCGCCGGATCGCGTGGACAAGCTCGTGCTCTCCAACACGAATTACTACTACGCCGACAAGCAGCCCTGGAACGATCGCATCAAGTTCGTGCAGGACAAGGGCCTGGGCGCGCTGGCCGACACCATGATGGAGCGCTGGTTCACCAAGCCGTTCCGCGACAGTTCGGCCGCCGCCACCGACAGGATCAAGGCGATGTTCCTCGGCACCAAACTGGAAGGCTTCGTCGCCTGCTCTCAGGCCGTGCGCGACATGGATTTCCGTCATTCGACACCGCGCATCACGGCGCCCACGCTGGTGATCGTCGGAGCCAAGGATCCGGCGACGCTGCCGGAATGGGGCGCCGACATCCAGAAGATGATCAAGGGCGCCAAGATCATCTCGCTGGAAGCGGCGCACATCTCGAATGTCGAGCAGCCCAAGGCCTACACCGAAGCCGTCCTCAACTTCCTCAGAGGCTAGCCGGGATGGACGAGAAGGAACGCTTCGCCGCCGGCATGAAGGTGCGCCGCAAGGTTCTCGGCGACGCCTGGGTCGACCGCTCGCTGGCCGGGAAAAATTCGTTCAACGCGGACTGGCAGGAGGTCGTCAACCGCATCGCCTGGGGCGAGATCTGGACCCGCCCGCATTTCGAAGAGCGGACGAGGCGCATCCTCGTCATCGGCACCATGATGGCGATCGGCCGGTGGGAAGAGTTCGTCATGCATGTCCGCGCGGCCGCGATCGAAGGCAACTTCAGCGCCGACGACATCAAGGAAATCATCCTGCAGCAGGCCAACTATTGCGGCGTGCCGGCCGGCAACCATGCGTTCAAGCTGGCCGAGCAGGTGCTGAGAGAGGCCGGAAAGCTGTCCTGACGGAAAATTGTTCCGTCGCGGGGTGAACCGATTGACCGGTTGCGACTTGTCGCTTCGTCGGAGCCGAGCAAGTGGCCATGCCCGAAGTCCGCAAGGGAATGCCGGACGTCCAATTGACGCGCGACCAGTTTGTGCGACGATTCCGCGAGCGCTTTGCCGACCCCGGCTTCGAGCTGCACACCGACGCCCTCGACCGCATCGCCGATGCGGCATGGGACGCTTACGACAATTCCCGCAAAGCACCGCATACTCGGAAGGCCGGACCAGGCTACGCCGATCCGGACTACGATCTGTCCGTTGACTGGATTGAAGCGAGCCGGAAGATCGCGGAAGCGGAGCAGCGGCAAAAAGATCCCGCTTCACCGTCGCGCATTCTCCTCATCAACGGCGCGGCGCGCAGCGAGCACACCTGCCCGGGCGAAATGTCCAAGACTTTCCGGCTGGCAACGACCGCCGCAAGATTTTCGACAGTGAGAGCGGGCACGAAATCGAATATCTCGACCTGAGCCGGGTGACGTCCGAATACGGCCGCAATATCTACCCTTGCAAAGACCTGCGTTTCGACCGCGATGCCGCTCTGCCACTGGCCGTGCTCCTGTTACCCGAACCATTCGCTCGGCCAGATGCAGGACTGGATGAACGACATCTACCCGATGTGGGCAGCGGCGCACGGCGTGATGATCCTCTGCCCGGTGAACTGGTATCAGACGCCGAGCGTGCTCAAGCTGATGATCGATCGCCTGGTCTGCGCGGACGGCGGCAATCCCGATCCCACGTCGACGCAAGGCAAACAGGCGGCGCTCGCGAAGGAGATCGAACTCAAGGGTTGGCACTACCCTCGCCATCTGGCGGGTCGCGTATTCTCGGTGGTGGTGCATGGCGACTCCGTCGGCGCCGAAACCGTCCAAGACGCCCTGACCGCCTGGCTCACCGACATGGGGCTGATCGGCGCCGGACATCTGTCGCAGATCGGCCGATACATCGGCTACATGGAGGCGTACGCGACAAGCCATGACGCGCTCGACAAGGATGACCCGGTTCAGGAGGAGACGCGAAACGCGGCGCGTTCGCTCGTCGAAGCAGTGAAGCTGATGCGGCAAGGCGAACTGAAGCAGCCGGACGCCAAGCTGCGCGAGGCAAGGCCGAAATAGTTACCCGCCCCTGCCCTCGCGAAATTCCTGCGGCGTCATTCCGGTCTGCTTGCGGAAGAACCGCGCGAAGTGCGACGGGTCGGCGAACGCCAGGTCGTGCGAGATTTCCTGGATCGGCTGCCCGGTGAAGACAAGCTGCCGCTTGGCCTCGGTCAGCACCCGCTGCCGAATCAGATGCCCAGCGGTGACGCCGCTGACGCGCTTGACGTGATCGTTCAGGCGATCCGGCGTCATAGCGAGTTGTTCCGCGTAGAAACTGATCAGGCGCTGCTTGCGGAAGTGCTCGTCGACGAGACGGCGCAGCGCTTCGACGGTCGAATCCGCCGCGGCCAGGGTCACCGCGCCGGTGCGGGCGCGGCTGGCGGCGAGCCGGGCGACCTCGATGGCGATCAGCGCGAGCAGGCCGCGCATGGCCAGGCGAAAACCCTCTCGGGCGAGAAAGCTTTCCTGATTGAGATCGGCGCACAGTGCGGAAAGCCGGTTTATCTCCGGCACGCCGTCGAGCGGCAGCACCGGGTCGGCGGCCAGAGCCTTCAACCTTTTCCGCGCCTCCCCGGATCGCTCGCCCAGCGCGGCGGCGACGTCCTCGGTGAAGCTCACCACCCAGCCGTCGGTCTGACTCGGGCGGAAGCGGAAACCGTGCGCCACGGTCGGCGGCACCAGGATCGCGGCAGGCGCGTTGAACGGCAACGTCGCCGCCTCGAACGTCATCTCGCCGCCGCCCGCCTCGATCACGAGGATCTGGAACAGGTTGCGATGCCGGTGCGCGCGAATGAGCCAGTCGTGCACCAAGGAGCGCGACGCGATGGTTTCGACGTGGATGAAATCGAATGCCTGATCGTCCGGCGGGTCGCCGTAAAGGTGAAAGAGCGGAAGTGCGGTAACGGTCGCCATGCCTCACGATACGCCAGAGCAAGCGCCGGCGAAATCGGGACCAGCCAAGCAGACAGGTTGATAGCGTGGAAAAAGCGAAGCCCCGCCGCCAGGCGGGGCTTCGTCTTCCAGCGCTTGCTGCCAGCTAGCGATTATGCTCGCTCGGCTTCTGGCCGCCCTGCTGGCCGGGCTTCTGCCCGCCTTGCTGCTGCTGGCCTGGCTTCTTCTGATCCCAATCCTGACCGCCCTGTTGCTGACCGGGCTTCGGATTGTTCTGGTCCTCCTGACCCATCGTGATCTCCTTCCGAACGATTGTGCCCCGTAGAGAAAACGCGCGGCCCGCAGCGGCCGTTCCCCACCGCAGCGTGACGATTTGACGGCGAAACGATGGCGATGGAACCCGGGCTCACACCTGCTTGTAGGCGCGGTCGTGATACACCAGCGCGGCGCCGGGCGGTCCGGAGTGGATCGCCTCGACGATGCCGAAGTAAACGTCGTGCGAGGCCACCGATTTCACCTCGGTGACGCGGCAGTCGAACGCCACCACGGCCGAGCTCAGCACCGGCGAGCCGGTCGACAGCGCGATCCACTGCGCATTGTCGAAACGCTGCTCGCGCGCGACCTTGGTGCGGCCCGCGAACGTGTCGGCGATAATCTCCTCGCCGGCGCGCAACGTGTTGACGCAGAACACCCCGTTGCCCCGCAGCACCGGCATGCTGGACGCGCCCCGGTTGATGCACATCAGCAGCGTCGCGGGCGCATCCGAAACCGAGCATACTGCCGTCGCGGTGAAGCCGCTCTTGCCGGCCGGGCCGTTGGTGGTCACGACATGCACGGCGGCGCCAAGCCGGCACATGGCGTCGCGGAACGGCTGGACCTCGACGGTCTTCAGCTTCGCCACCGCCGCAAAGGCGCCGGCCATGTCGTCGTGTTGGTCCATCCAGCTCATGTGAGCAATCTCATTGGGCAGCAAACTCACCAGCCGCAATCTAGTGGGTCACCGGGTGGGATGGAACCCACTCAACGTGCAGAGCTGCCAGTACGCCCGCTCCCCTCGCCCGGATTGAGCCAGGCGTCGTTGACCCAGCCGTCCTCGTCGTAGTCGGCCATGCACTGCTCGGCCAAGCCGATCATCCGATCGTAGGCGCCGGAGCCCTTGGCGTTCAGCATGGCGTGAATGCGGATGTCCTCGTGGTTGCCCGCGTAATTGCGCTCGTAGAGCTCGTGGCGGCCGCCGAACTCGGTGCCGACCGCGTCCCACAGGAGCTTCATGATCTTGATGCGCTCCTTGTAGTCCATGCCGTAGGAGCCGCGGACCAGCTTCCTGAGATGCGGCTCGACCGCCGGATTCTTGAAGTCTTTGGAGGACGACGGCAGATAGATCAGCGACGAGGCCACGATCTTCTCCACGATCTCGCGCACGCGCGCGAAGGCGTCACCGGCGAACACGCGATAGGCGGAGCCGGACTGCGCGTTCGGCAGCACGGTGTCGCCGACCCATTTGGTGGGATTGCCAGCCATTGCGTCGGACAGCGCCCAGAACAGATTGCGCCACGCGATCACCTCGCCCAGCATCGCCTGGTTGCCGCGGAATTCATCGGACCCCGCCGCGCGCAACGCCTTGGCGATGATGCCGACCATGAAATCGAGCTTCACCGCGAGCCGCGTGCAGCCCTGGAATTGGTATCCGGCGAGAAATCCGGAGCGCGGATAGAACGTCTTGATGATCTCGATGTTGCGGTGGATCAGCACGTTCTCCTAGGGGACGAACACGTTGTCGAACACGAAGATCGCATCGTTCTCATCGAACCGCGAGGACAGCGGATAGTCGTAAGGCGTGCCGAATGCGCCCGCCATCATCTCGTAGGAATTCCGGCAGATCAGCTTCACGCCCGGCGCATTCATCGGCGTGATGAACATCACCGCCAGCGCCGTATCGTTGATCGGGATGGCGGCATTCTGGCCGAGGAAGTTGTAGTGCGTGAACGCCGCCGAGGTCGCCACCACCTTGGCGCCGGAAACATAGATGCCGGCATCGGTCTCCCTTCTGGATGGTGATGAACACGTCCTTCACCTCGTCGGGCGCCTTCATGCGGTCGACCGGCGGGTTGACGATGGCGTGGTTCATGAACAGCACGTGGTTCTGCGCGCGCGTACCAGCGCTTCGCATCGTCGGCGAACTTCTCGTACATCGAGAAATTTGCGCCGAGCGTGTTCATCAGCGACGCCTTGTAGTCGGGCGTGCGGCCCATCCAGCCGTAGGTCATGCGCGCCCACTGCGCGATCGCCTCGCGCTGGCCGAGCAGGTCCTCGCGCGATTTGGCGACCCGGAAGAACTTGTGGGTGAAGGTGCCGGAGCCGGTGTCGGTCGGGCACGTCAGCACGGCCTTCTGCTTCTCGTCATGCATCGCGTCGTAGAGCCGCGCGATCGAGCGCACCGCATTGCGGAATGCCGGATGCGTCGTCACGTCGTCGACTTTCTCGCCGTAGATGTAGACCTCGCGGCCGTCGCGCAGGCTGTCGATGTACTGCTGGCCGGTGAAGGGCTGCGCCGCGCCGATCACGTCTTCTGGTTTTTGCCGGTCCATGCGCCCTCTCCGTTCTTTCGCGGCCACCATGCCGCTTGGAATATCTTTGGGAAAGACCAGCCAACGCTCCGCCCGCCGGTTGTTTTAGAGACGTTCAGACTAGGACGCCACGGGACCAAGGCGGGCGCTTCCTCTTAGGCAATTGCCGATCCCGGCGCGACGCAGTTAGGCTGGCCGAATGATGCGCCCGCTTTGAGCAGACGTGGCCAAAAGGCCCGCCATGTCCGTCGCGTGTTCGCTTCTGGGGTCATAGCGGACATTGAGCCGACGATGTTCACACGCCCTCGCGCTCGATCCGGCGCATCGTCGCCGCGTAGCCGATCCCGTGGGCCGGCATGGGCCAGGAATCGGCGGCCTGTCCGGCCGAAAAATCCCGTTAGAATGACCAGCACTGAGAATACCCAGTGCAACGCCATCCCATTGGCGAACCAGGAGGAACCGCTCATGACCAACCTTTCGCGACGGTCGATGCTGCTCGGCGCCATGGCCTCGCCGCTGGCCCAATCCGCCTTGTCGCAGTCCGTTTTGGCGCAGACCGCTGCGGGCAACATCACCCGGATCATCGTGCCGTTCCCGCCCGGTGGCACGGTCGACCCGCTGGCGCGGATGGTGCAGCCCGGCCTCCAGCAGCGGCTCAACACCACCATCATCATCGAGAACAAGCCCGGCGCGTCCGGCAGCCTCGGCGCTGCGCAGGTGGCGAAATCGCCGCCCGACGGCAGCAACTGGCTGTTCGTGTTCGACACCCACGCGGTCAATCCCTTCCTGCAGAGCCTGCCGTTCGACACCGAGAAGGACCTTGAACCGACTTTACTGATCGGCACGGCGCCGAACGTGCTGGCGACCCATCCGGGCCGCCCGTTCAAGACCTTCGCCGACGTGATCGCCGCGGCGAAGGCGAAGCCCGACAGCATCACCTATGGCTCGATCGGCAACGGCAGCCTCGGTCATCTGACGATGGTGCTGCTCGGCCAGCGCGCCGGCGTGAAGATGGTGCATGTGCCCTATCGCGGCGGCGGCCCGCTGATGAACGACGCGCTGGCCGGTCACGTCGACCTCGCGATCGGCAGCGCCGCGCTGGTCACGCAGCAGGTCACCGGCGGCAAGCTGCGCGGCCTCGCGCAAACCAGCGCGGCGCGCGTCCCCGGCCTGCCCGGCGTGCCGACCGTGATCGAGAGCGGCTTCCCCGGTTTCGAGTCCTATGCGTGGTGGGGCTCGTTCACCGCCGGGAAAACGCCGCGGCCGCTGGTCGAGCGCTTCAGCAAGGCGTTGGCGGACACGCTGAGCGACCCTGAGATCAAGAGCCGCGTCGAGGCGATGCAGATCACGCTGTCGCTCGGCGGCCCCGACGTGCAGCGCAAGTTCCTCGCCGACCAGATGAAGCTCTGGGGCCCGGTGGTGAAGGAGCACAGCATCAAGGCGGATAGCTGAAGGCCGGCAAGCTAGCTTTCGTTCCGGAACGGCTGCGTCAGCATCCGATCGAGCCGCTGCTCATGCGGATCGCGGAATTGCGGAATGCCGATCACCATGCCGTCGTGGCCGGCCTGCGGCTCGCGGCGGTAGGTGCCAAACAGCCAGTCCCACCAGGGCAGGTTGAAGCCGAAGTTGCTGTCGGTCTCCGCGCGCACCACCGAATGGTGAACGCGGTGCATGTCAGGCGTCACCACGATCAGCCGCAGCACGCGGTCGAGCCAGCGCGGCATCAGCGCGTTGGAGTGGTTGAACATCGAGGTGGCGTTGAGCGCGACCTCGAACACGAACACGCCGACCGGCGGAATGCCGAACGCCACGATCACCGCAATTTTGATCGCCAGCGAAATGAGAATCTCGAACGGATGGAAGCGCACGCCGGTGGTCACGTCGATGTCGAGGTCGGCGTGATGCATGCGGTGCAGCCGCCACAGCAACGGGACATGGTGGAACAGCCAGTGCTGCGCCCAAATGGTCAGGTCGAGGATCAGAAAGCCGAGGACGGCGCCGACCGAGAGACGCAATTGCAGCCAGTTGAACAGGCCCCAGCCGTGTCCGGCGGCGGCGAGAGCGGCGCCAACTGCGGCGGTCGGGATCAGCAGCCGCACCAGCAGCGCATCGACCGCCAGAACGCCGATGTTGCTCGGCCAGCGCCGGAGGCGGCCGACGGAAAGCTGGCGGCGCGGCGCCAGCACCTCCCAAACCGCGAGAGCGGCGAACACGAAAGCAAAAATGCCGAGGCGGGCGGCGATTTCGGTGGCCATCGGCCAACGAATAGCAGATTCTATCGGCGCGTTTCTGCCCGCCGGTCGCGGGAGATCGACTGGAAGCGCGCCTTCTGCGCGTCGCTCAACGAGCCGTAGAATTGCTCGTAGGCCGGGCTGACGTTGCTCGCGGCGTAACGCAGCGCGCCGAGCCGCTCCTTGATGGCTTCGAGCCGCTCGGGCGCCGAGCGCGGCGCGCTGGCGGGGCACGTGCTGGCGACAAATTGAGCGAGACCGAGCGAGGTCTGGCGCAGTTGCTCCAAGGGGGCGCGTTGCGCCTTGGTCGGCTGCACGACGCGCTCGATCTGCGCCTGCGGCCAATTCGCCACCGGCGCGGCGCAGCCTGCGTTGGCGTTCGCATCAGTCCGCGCGTTCGCCGCGTCGCCTGCCGAGCCGACGCGCTCCAGCGCCTGCTTCTGCTGGTCGCTGAGCTGATCGTAAAACGTGCGCAGCGGGCCCTGCACGGTGAGAACGGCCTGCCGCATCGCGGTGAGCCGCGAAACCATCAGGTGCAACCGTTCGGGTGGCGGCGCGGCCTGGCCAGCCGGACACGCGCTTCCGATGCGCTCGGTGGCGCGAACGAGCGCCTGGCGGAGTTCCTCGATCGCGGCCTGCTGCTCGGCCGTCGGCTGGACCGCCTCGCGGATCCGCGCGATGGTGACATCGGGCGCCGCCGACGTCTCGCTGCCGCAGAGGTTTCCCCAGGCGCGCACGCCGTCGTTCGAAGCACGGCCCGTGGTCTCGCGCACCGGCTGCGCGAACATGCCGTCGATCACGTCGCCGAATCCGCGCGCCCAGAACTGGCCGTCGTTGCCGGCAAGCCCGAAGGCGTATTCAAAGACGCCATCGGAGGCGTGCGGCCAGAACAGCGGACCCGCCCAGCCGGCCGGCTGAGCGCGGGATGGCTCGGATATCTCGCGGGACTGATCCGGCATCGGCGTCGCGCGGGGCTGATCCGTCATCGGCATCGTGCGTGCGATTCCTGGAGCAGGAGCGGCGGGACCCGCCCGCCGGATTGCGCCACGATCGCGGCGGGAATTGTTGCGCGAATAAGCCCTGTTGCGTGAATGATAGGAGCGGTGCGCTCTCGCCTTGCGGCTGCCGATCGAGGCGCCCGCAATGCCGCCGACGATTGCCAGCGGCAACAGAGCCATGCCGAGGCCGAGGCGCGGCCGGGCTTGAGCGCCAGGCATGGCGATCAACGAAGCCAACGCGACACCCAGCACCTTGCCCAGGACCTTCATGACCGGTTTCCTGCCGTATGCCGAAATAACGCTCTGCACACGGGCCGGTTCCGGTTCGTAACGCCGCAGCGCCGCATTGTCGGGCGTCCGCCCCCCTGCTACAGAGCGCAAACGGTCGCAAGCGCGGCGGATTCGGGGTCACGCGGCCGCCGAAACCGGGGACAGGTCCGGCGCATGGAATATTTCGTCCAACAGCTCATCAACGGCGTGACGCTCGGCTCGATCTACGCGCTGATCGCGATCGGCTACACGATGGTCTACGGCATCATCGGCATGATCAATTTCGCCCACGGCGACATCTACATGGTGGGGGCGTTCCTGGCGCTGCTGGCGTTTCTTGCCTTGATCGCAATCGGCGTCACCGCGATCCCGATTGCGCTGTTCCTGGTGCTGCTGATCGCCATGGCGCTGACCGCGCTGTATGGCTGGACGGTCGAGCGCTTTGCCTACCGGCCGCTGCGCGGCTCGTTCCGCCTCGCGCCATTGATCTCCGCGATCGGCATGTCGATCCTGCTGCAGAACTACGTGCAGATCGCTCAAGGCGCCCGCGTGCTGCCGCTGCCGCCGCTGATCACCGGCGGCCACAAGCTGATCGAGAGCGAAACCTTCCCGGTGCAGATTTCCAACATCCAGATCATCGTGATCGTCACCACGTTCGCGCTGATGGTGGCGTTCTCGCTGCTGGTGGCAAAGACGCGGCTCGGTCGCGATATGCGCGCCTGCGAGCAGGATCTGAAGATGGCGTCAATCCTCGGCGTCAACATCGACCGCACCATCTCGCTGACGTTCGTGACCGGCGCGGCGCTCGCCGCGGTCGCCGGCATCATGTACCTGCTCTATTACGGCGTGGTCGATTTCTTCATCGGCTTCGTTGCCGGCGTGAAGGCGTTCACCGCCGCGGTGCTCGGCGGCATCGGCTCGCTGCCCGGCGCGATGCTCGGCGGCTTGCTGATCGGCCTGATCGAGACCATGTGGTCGGCCTACTTCTCGATCGAATACAAGGACGTCGCGGCGTTCTCGATCCTGATTGTGGTGCTGATCTTCCTGCCGACCGGCATCCTGGGCCGGCCGGAAGTGGAGAAGGTGTGAGAGCGGTCGTGATCACAGGGGCGCCACTCGGGGACTTCACCTCCCCCCTTGAGAGGATCTCACCCGCCGTTCGTCCCCGCGAAAGCCGGGACCCAGGGCAACGATCTACGATTTCTTGTGCGGCCCTGGTTTCCCGCTTGCGCGGGAATGAGCGGAGTGCGGAGCGCGCTCCGTGACCACTTTCGATCAGACCCAAATGCCGGCCCGCCGCTTCCCCGTCGCCGCCGCGCTGAAGGATGCGGTGCTCGCCGCGCTGGTGGCGCTTGGGCTGTTCGCGCTGATGATCGGGCTCTACACCGTGCCGGGCCCGACCGGGCAACTGGTGGCGACCACGCGGCTTCAATCGCTGGCGATCATTGTCGGCGTGGTGTTCGCCGGCGCATTCGTTCGCGCGCTCTTGTTCGGCCGCGAGCCGATCGCGCCGAACCTGCGGCTTCCCGCGCCGCTGCTCGCGCTCAAGGAGCGGATCGCGCCGGCGCTGGGCACGATCCTCGTCCCCGCCCTGCTCGGCTTCGCGCTGCTGGCGCCGGCGCTGTTCTACAACGACCGCTATCTGCTCGATCTCAGCATCCTGGTGCTGACCTACGTGATGCTGGGCTGGGGGCTCAACATCGTCGTGGGCTTGGCCGGCCTGCTCGATCTCGGTTACGTCGCGTTCTACGCGGTCGGCGCCTATTCCTACGCGCTGCTGGCTCAGCATTTCGAGCTGTCGTTCTGGATCTGCCTGCCGCTCGCCGGCATCCTCGCCGCGTTCTGGGGCATCCTGCTCGGCTTCCCGGTGCTGCGGCTGCGCGGCGACTATCTGGCCATCGTCACCATGGCGTTCGGCGAGATCATCCGGCTGGTGCTGCTGAACTGGCAGAGCTTCACCGGCGGGCCGAACGGCATCTCCTCGATCCCGCGGCCCTCGTTCTTCGGTATCCCTTTCAACAACGAGGAGAACGGCTTCGCCGCGACATTCGGCCTGGAATTCTCCTCCACGCACCGCATCGTCTTCCTTTATTATGTGATCCTGGCGCTCGCTTTGCTCACAAACTGGGTCACGCTGCGGCTGCGGCGATTGCCGGTCGGCCGCGCCTGGGAGGCGATGCGCGAGGACGAGATCGCCTGCCGTTCTCTGGGAATCAATACGACCAACACCAAGCTCACCGCATTCTCGATGGGCGCGATGTTCGGGGGCTTCGCCGGCGCATTCTTCGCGACACGGCAAGGTTTCATCAGCCCCGAAAGCTTCACCTTCGGCGAATCCGCGCTGGTGCTGGCGATCGTCGTGCTCGGCGGCATGGGCTCGCAACTCGGCATCGCGATCGCGGCGCTGGTGATGCTCGCCGGCTTCGAGGTGCTTCGCGAGTTTGAGCAATACCGCATGCTGGTGTTCGGCTTCGCCATGGTGGCGATTATGATCTGGCGGCCCCGTGGGCTGGTCTCGACCCGCGATCCCTCGCTCTATCTCGCCGACCACAAGAAGGGCGAGTCATGACCACGCCCATTCTCGAGGTCGAGCACCTCACCATGCGGTTCGGCGGCCTGATCGCCGTGGACACCTTGAGCTTCGCGGCAAAGCGCGGCGAGATCACCGCGCTGATCGGACCGAACGGCGCCGGCAAGACCACCGTGTTCAACTGCATCACCGGCTTCTACACGCCGAGCGCCGGCATGATGCGGCTCGAACATCCCGACGGCAAAGCGTACCTGCTGGAGCGGCTGCTCGACTTCCGCGTTTCACAGCTCGCTCGCGTGGCGCGCACGTTCCAGAACATCCGCCTGTTCGCCGGCATGACCACGCTGGAGAATCTGGTGGTGGCGCAGCACAACGTGCTGATGAAGGCATCGGGCTTGACCATCGGCGGGCTGATCGGCCTGCCGTCGTACCGTGCGGCGGAACGCGATGCGGTTGAGAAGGCGCGCTACTGGCTCGACCGCACCGGCCTCACCCCACGCGCCGACGATTCCGCCGGAGCGCTGGCCTACGGCGAGCAGCGCCGTCTCGAGATCGCGCGCGCGATGTGCACCGATCCGGTGCTGCTCTGCCTCGACGAGCCGGCCGCCGGCCTCAACGCACGAGAGAGTGGCGAGCTCAACGATTTGCTGCTCTTCATCCGCAAGGAGCATGGTACCTCGATCCTGCTGATCGAGCACGACATGTCGGTGGTGATGGAGATTTCCGACCACATCGTGGTGCTCGACTACGGCGTCAAGATCGCCGACGGCACGCCGGCGCAGATCCGCGGCGATCCCAAGGTGATCGCCGCCTATCTCGGCGTCGAGGACGACGAGGTGGAGCAGGTCGAGGCGGAGGTGGGGCTATGAGCGCGCTGCTGACCGTCCGCGGCGTCCAGACGTTCTACGGCAACATCCAGGCGCTCAAGGGCGTTGACCTGGACGTCAACGACGGTGAGATCGTCACCCTGATCGGCGCCAACGGCGCGGGCAAATCGACGCTGATGATGACGATGTTCGGCAATCCCCGGGCGCGCGAAGGCTCGATCGTGTTCGAAGGCCGCGACATCACCAACCTGCCGACCCATGAGATCGCGAGGCTGCGCATCGCGCAATCGCCGGAAGGTCGCCGCATCTTCCCGCGCATGACGGTGCTGGAAAACCTGCAGATGGGCGCGACCGTCGCCGACGGCAGTCATTTCGCCGAGGACTTGAAGCGCGTCTTCGCGTTCTTCCCGTTGCTGGAAAAGCG
>Ga0190270_10000769_pt1 | contig 14366 bp, 11 predicted proteins | sample Popmic320T_FD_133748 | JGI IMG/M metagenome (GOLD analysis project Ga0190270, IMG submission 133748) | Populus adjacent soil microbial communities from riparian zone of Weber River, Utah, USA - 320 T | ecosystem: Environmental > Terrestrial > Soil > Riparian zone | place: USA: Utah | collected... | reverse complement strand
CGTGCGCACGAGGATGGCCGAGTCATTGGGTGATGGGTAATGAAAATTCAGCGAGGAGCCAGGCGCGAGTACTTCGGCGCCTTCGACTTTGAACGGTAGAAATGTGGGTGTTTGGCGAGCGTCAATCGCCGCTTTGCCTGCGAAACCGGCCGCGCCTACAAACAACGCAGCGGAAGTAAGTCCCAGAAAGTTGCAGAATTCACGCCGCGTAACCTGCGCTTCTTCTTCGCGGTCATAAGGGAAATCACGCTGATGTGGCGCCGTAGCCGCACGGACGTCGTTTTCGTCGGCGAGCACTCTTTCTATTGTTGCGTTTAAGCTTGATTGCTTGGTTTCCATTCTAATGGTCTCTTGGGCCAAGATCTGCCGCCCGCGCGGGCTTCATCACTGCATTGTGATCTGATCCTGGGGTTCCGCTTCGCTTCCCCCCAGGCTTTATGCCATCGCCCGCATTCGCGGGCTGGTTGCGGTGTTTCACGAGATCCGTTCTTACTTGTCACCTGTCACTTGTCACGTGTGACCTCTCACTTGTCAGTGCTCTTAAAACTCATTGCTCTTATCCGTTTGCTCAACTTGTAAGTCGATCCACGACTCACTCGCTGGTTTCTGATCAGTTTTGACACGACCCTCAAACACCCCGCAACCATCAACCTCTACTTCGCCCGCCTCGGTGGGTAACATCAAGTAGACCTTTGTCTCGACTGTCTGATTTCCGAAGACGTGGGCGTTAACCGGTTTTGTCCGCCGGAGTGGAACTATGTCTTCGTACTTTCCGAATGCGATCGCGCTGGTGGGACAGACACTGGCGCACATTGGCTTCAAGCCCTCACTCGTACGATCGAAACACATATCGCATTTCATTTGCAGGTGCATCTCAGTGTTGTACTTAGGCACACCAAACGGACAGGCGTTGACGCAGTTGCGGCAGTCGAGGCAGCGTGGTTTCAATGCCGAAAGCACGACTCCATCTTCGGTGGTCTTGATCGCGTCAGCGGGACAAACCAGCGCACACGTGGGCTCAGAACAGTGCATGCAGACGGTGGGCATCGTGGCAGTTGTTTCTGATCGATCAAGGTAGTCCACGTAGATCATTGAGTAGCCTTTATGCGTTCCGCATTCCCGGCACGCGGCCACACACGCACGGCAGCCTATGCAGCGTTGCGGATCGATGAACATTGTTTCATCCATAAAGCCTCCGGCTGTACTTTGATCTTTGTACTTTGTACTTCGTGCTTCGTCGCAGTCAATGGACGGCTAAATAATCAGACCGACCAAAATCTAAAAACTCCAAAAATCAAAGTTCAAAGGACAAAGCTCAAAGTACAAAGCTCAAAGACCTAAGACCCAAGACCAATCACTCACCTAAATTCACTACGCGACGAGCCCTTGCGCTTTTCGCCCAGAATCGGGAGTTGTCTTGAGTGGATCTTCTCGATGCGCGCGGCGCACGCTTTGAACTCCGGGATCTTGGATATCGGATCGAGTACAGGGTTCGTCAGTTGGTTCACCGCCAGATCTTCGCCCCAATGGTAGGGAATGAAGATGGTGTCTTTGCGGATCGTCTTAACTACCAGCGCGGGGAATATGCCATCGCCCCGGCGGGACACGACCTTCACACGCTCGCCGTCGTTGATCTTCAGCTTCATTGCTGTTTCCGGATGAATCTCAACATACGGTTCGGGACACTGTTCGACAAGAAAACCGATACGCCGCGTTTGATTTCCGGAAAGATACTGGTAAACGACACGCCCACTAGTCAGGATCAAGGGAAACTCATCGTCCGGCGTTTCCTGAGGCGGTGCATATTCGACGGCGTGAAACTTCGCCTTTCCATCAGGATGATAGAAACGTTCTTCAAACAAACGCGGTGTACCCGGATGATCTTCAGAAGGGCACGGCCAAAACACGCCATTCTGTTTTTCGATTTTTTCCCAAGTGATGCCGTAATAGTCCGCATTGCCGCCGCGCGAGGCGACGCGCATCTCGTTGAAGATCGCTAGCGGGCTATCAAATTGAAAGTACTTCTCTCGGCCCATGCGCCGAGCGATCTCCTGGATAATCCACCAGTCGGCGCGAGCTTCACCAGGCGGGTCGGCGGCTTTGTTAATCTTTAAGACGCGGCCCTCGCTGTTTGCTGTGACGCCCTCATCCTCGCTCCATGTACTGCCTGGTAAAACAACGTCGGCATAACGGGAACCTTCCGACATGAAGAAGTCGATGCAGACATAAAAGTCCAGGCCTTCGAGCGAGCGACGCACTTCATTCGTATCGGGTAAACTGACCATCACGTTGTTGCAGATGGAGAGCAAGCCGCGAATCTCGCCTTCGCGCATCTTCTGAAACATCTCGACGACGGAGACGCCCGCTTGCGGCAACTCTTCTTCAGGTAGATCCCAAACGTCACAGACATGCTTGCGATGTTCCGGATTCGAAATCGAACGCTGGCCGGGAAGCTGATCAGCCTTCTGTCCATGTTCACGACCGCCTTGTCCGTTGCCTTGTCCGGTGATTGTGCCGTAGCCACGACCGGGCGCACCGATACTTCCAGTCGCCAACACAAGATTGATATATGACAGAACGTTGTTGACGCCGTGTGAATGGTGCTCGATTCCGCGGGCATGCATGAGCATTGATGTCCTGGCACTACCGTAAAGCCTCGCTGCTTGCACAATCTTCTCAGCCGGAACACCGGTCATTTCGGAAGCGACTTGCGGTGTGTAGCGCGCCACTAATGCCTTCGTTTCTTCCCAACCATTCGTGCGACCGTGGATAAACGCTTCGTCGATCAGTTGCTCTTCGACGAGAACCTGCAGCATCCCGTTCGCGAGAGCTACATCAGTTCCGGGCTTCAGTTGTAGATGCAGATCGCCTTGGCGAGCGGTGGGGGTCTCGCGGGGATCGATAATGATCCAGGTACCGCCATTGTCGCGTTGCTGCCATAAGAACTTGTTGAGTACCGGAAACGTCTCAGCGCAATTAGAGCCGGCAATCAACAAGACTTCAGCTAATGGGATGTCATCCCACGGATTAGCGGCGCGATCGACGCCGAATGCTTTGTTGTTGCCCGCCGCCGCCGAAACCATGCAAAGCCGTCCGTTGTAATCAACGTAGCGCGTACCCAAACCGGCGCGCGCAAACTTGCCCATCAGATAGGTTTTCTCTGTTGTGAGGGACGAGCCTGAATACACGCCAATGGAATCTTTGCCATGGCTGGATTGCAGTTGTTTCAACTTCGAGACCACAAGATCGAGCGCTTCATCCCACGTCGTCCGCTCGAACAGGCCGTTACGTTTGATGAGTGGATGAAGCAGGCGGTCAGGGTGATGAATCTGCAAGTAAGCGGTTACGCCTTTGGGGCACAGACGGCCTTCATTGACGGGAAAGTCGTATCGTGGTTCGAAGCCGACGACGTGGTTGTTTTCCACAAGCAGATTCATGCCGCATTGCACTGCGCAGTAAGGGCAGTGTGTCGGCACAACTTTGTCTATCACACGGTCCGCGCGCCAACCGCCGTACGGCGCGTCGTGAAGATGCGGACCGAACTGCTCGATGATCTTTTCGAGATTTCCAACCTTTGCCATGATTCAATCAGCCGCGCAATTCTTCCGGCTCTGCCGCCCGATGTGCGGAAGGTCTCCGACCTTGCGGAAGCAGTTCCGATGGTTCCCGGGGCTATGCCCCAAAATACCGGGGCGGAGCCCCAAGACCTTTGAGGGGCCCCTCTAGGTGGGGCGAAGCCACTACCGCACATCGGGCGGCAGAGCCACGTCGTCCCATTTTGCCTATCGTTGCTTTCAATCAGGCCCAACATTCTTCCGCGAGCCACGGAACACTTCTGCATTGCGCTGCGGCAGATTTGAATACGCCAGCCCACGTATGACTCGCTTGCAGCGCGGACAGTAATCCTGCCAAACGCGTCCATCCCGCATCTTGTAGTCAAAGCCGAGTTTTTCCACGACTATTTTTAGATCGCCCAGCCACATCTCGGCTACAAACTCAACGCCGCAGCGCGGACAAACAGCCTGCTGCATTTCCCGAGCGCGTTTTTGATAAAGCTCGACGCCGATAGATGCGGGTCTTTGAATCACATGAAAGAGTTTGCCGAATGGTAAGTAAAACAACGTCATGATCACTACCGCCTGATGCGATAGGGCGATGAATGAATACATGTAGCCATGCAACCACAAACTCGATGCGGTGAGCATCAGTCCGGTAATGCAGATCGCGATTAGCAGCAGGTGCGGAACGAAGTCGAAAAGAAATTGCTGCAAGGCGATGGCACCGCGATCGTGTAACCGACGATGAATCGCAAGTGCGCAACCGGCGAGTACCATGATTGCCGTGAAATCAAGCGCATGAAATGTGACCCAGGCTATTACGCTCCGCCCGTCCATTACATTCAGTGGAAACCCAAAGACATAGGCCCGGTAACCCCGGTCGCCCTCCAACTCAAAGTGCACCCAGCCAAACACCAGTGGAAAAGTAATCAGCGCCGAGATGACGCAGCCCCACATAATCAACTGATGCATTAGCCAACGCGAAAGGCCGCGACGAAAGATAAACTTCTGGATGGCCATTCCACCGACTATCGTCTTGGCGGCGCTACTTGTGTTAGCGAGCAAATTCTCGCGATCTCGAAACAACTTCCAACCTCGCCGCCAATACACACGCGTTGCTGGACGCTGTAGCCAGATAGCATAGCGAAACACAACCGCCCCGAATGCGACGACGCTTGCGACGGTATATCCGAACAGCGCCGCGTCATAGTGTTCAAGATTGCGTGATCCGACAACGATAAGGACGGTGAGTACAAAGGAAGCCGCCAGTGCAAGCAGGATGGGTCTGCGATTGGTTAAGCGTATCGCCATGGAGATCGCCGCAGGCACGAAAATGGATTGTTAGGGGCGAGCAATTACGAATTTACTTCGGTGACATTAAACCCAAATTCTATTACTTCGCAACAATAAAACTTCGGTCTCTCGTGCAAGAGTGCCGCACTCAAGCTCTGGTTGATGTCGGTACCGGCGCGCCTCTTCGATCCTCGATCTGCTTGATCTTGGCTCGCATCCACTGTTTCAGCGTCGTCTCAAGCTTCGCCTGATTATCCTGGGCCTCTAGATCTTCGATTGTCTCGCCGGCATCATTCAAAGCAATGAAGTGACAAGGAACTTCATCGGAGAGATGCTCCTCCCCGACGAAATCTATCAAGTGGCACTCATTACAAGGATGGGTACGATTCGGATCAGCGTAGTTGATGCAAGTCGTTGAGCCCTGAAAGGCTGATTTTGGTAACCACGGCGTGCGAACCGAGCGACCATATCCGCCTTGCTCGACGAAAGCCAATTCCTCTTTGAGCAGTTCGAGAATGTCTCGATCATCTATTGCCATGGTGTCGTTCTCCATTTCTCGCTAACTTCGGCATGCTGAGCAGCGAGCCGCTGCTCCATTCGGCTGTGCTTTGGGTTCCCGATCTCGCGATTTCCCAGTTTCCCAAGGGGCAACACCTATGCCGGATGAAATTGCGAAGTAGACGGTGCAACTCAGCACACGGTCCTCACATTCTGTGGAAACTTTCGCACCCTCCGCGCGAAACTTCGCAAATGGAGTCGTCGAAAGCTATCAGATCAGCCAGTGGCAATCGGGCACGCGCCTTGCGCGGATGATGGCGGAGACAATCTTTGAAGAGTGAGACTGGACCGGGAGGGGGCGGCTCTGAATTGCTCCCCAAGTACACTTCGCTTGCCACGGGAGGAACGAAAGCGGAAAGAGGCAATGGGGGCGACACGCAAGCACACCGAGAGTCATGGTAGGGGCGCCGAGAATGCGGAAGCCCGTACGTGCCTTTCACCCTTGCACGCGATCCCCGGGTTTGAACGATTGAGTCGAAGGAAGCTTTACCCCAAAGGCTCAGTACTGCTAGTCGAGGGGCAGGCCGCTCGCGGTGTCTATGTGCTTTGCGCTGGTCGCGCAAAGATAACGATCACCTCAGCCGAAGGAAGGAGACTGATAGTGCGCATTGCGCGTCCGGGCGATCTGTTGGGAATACACGCGACACTAGCAGGGCTTTCCCACCAAACAACCGCAGAAACCCTGGCGCCCTGCGAAGTGGACTTCATCAGCCGCAAAGAGCTGTTAGGACTCCTGGATAAAGAAAGATCATTCGGCCTCAGGATTGCCCTGGCTGTTAGCAAGGAGTTTGCGGAGTTCGTTGAGCAGGCGCGCGTGCTGCTCCTCTCTACGGCAGCCGCGGAGAAACTCGCCGGGTTGTTGCTGACTTGGGGTGAGGCTTTCGGGCAACCAACGCCTTCAGGAATACTCCTCCAGACCTTATTAACGCACGAAGAGCTTGGGCAAATGATCGGAGTCTCGCGAGAAACGGTCACGCGCACTCTTAACGTGCTCAAGCGGAGACAAATTATCCGAGCGCTTAACAGTGATATCTGGATTCGAAACAAGGTGGCGCTGGCATCAATTGCAAAGATGGCACGCTGAAGATATCTGGCTAAATGTGACGCAGGTCACAGCCAATTTGATCAGATTGCCTTTATAGTCGGGATGATAGTCGGGGCGGTTTCTATTCGGATGTGTGGCCTGGCGTTAGCGACAAAGTTTCGTGACTAACTAAAGAAATAATAGGAGTATGTGTGTTAGCGCACAGACGGGCCGGAGTTTTGGAGTCATAAGAGTATCTAGCCGATTATCTCGCCCACCATAGAAGATCCTCTCGTTTATCTCCAAGAGGAAAGCGGGAGGCTCAGTATTTCTTTTAAGTAATCAGATTGAAGCTAAGTCGGGTAAGTGAGAGGCCAACCAGGTGAGTCCAAACAAAGTCATCAAGGCTCTATTCATTTGCGGTTCCCTGACTTTTGCCGTCTTATGGCTCGCCTCTGGTAGTTCTTCACAATCCGTCAAGACTAACCAAATCAAACCAGCAAGTTACAATTCTGCAGACTACGTAGGCAGTGACGCCTGCAAGGACTGCCACGAAGATCAGTTCAAAGCGTTTTCACATACGTCACACGCTCAGCTCACAAACATTAAGAGTTGGAAGGGGAAAATCACTGGCTGTGAGGCTTGTCATGGACCGGGCAAGGCCCACATTGACGAAGGGGATCCCGCCAAGATCATCTCATTCAAGAACAAGCCTTCCAAGGAAATCTCTGAGACATGTCTTTCTTGCCATGCGGGTAAGGAAGAACACAACAACTTCCGGCGTGGTGAGCATTGGCGCAACGACGTTGGGTGCACAGATTGTCACTCGTCGCATTCTCCTGAAACCGAAAAGAACCGCCCCGGTTCGAACGTATTCATCGCGGAAGCAAACGCTCAAAAGCCTGGTTTCTCGATGCTGAAGTTGTTGAAATCGAGCGAACCTCAGCTTTGTCTTAGCTGTCACACCGAAGTTAAGCACCAGTTTAATCTGCCGTTCCACCATAAGGTTCTCGAAGGCGCGATGAAGTGCAGTGATTGTCACAACCCTCATGGCGGGTTTGAGCTAAAGCAAACGAGACTCGCTACTGGCGCCGACGCTGCTTGCATGAAGTGTCACGCGGATAAGCAAGGCCCATTCGCGTTCGAACACGCACCGGTGAAGACAGAAGGATGCAGCGCATGTCATACGCCGCACGGGTCGGCTAATCCGCGGCTGTTGACGGCCAGCCGAGTGCCGCAGCTTTGTTTGACATGTCACAGCGTTGCCCACGACGTTGGCGCAATAGAGCCGGCCGGCCCTCAGCACAACTTGAATGCGCAATACGGGAATTGCACAAACTGTCACATCAAGATTCACGGATCACATACGAGTCCTGTCTTCTTCAGGTGAGGTGCCAGAAGGAATTGTATTCAGAGCGTTATGCTGAGCGAGAGATCGTTATGAAGAGCAAAACCACATCGGTACGGGCAGCAATTCCTCAAGGTCTGTTTGTAAAGGCACTGTTCTTAGGTCTGTCGCTTTTGGCGGCAGTCGCGTCAGTAACAAACGCACAACAACCCACTGCCAGCCCGAGCCCCCAGACAACTAAAAAGGCTGAAGCCAAGGTGGAAAGTACCGCCGTCGAAGCGGGAGAAAATGCCGGAGATTACACCGTCATATCGAGCATCGAGTTTGGCTATCGAGGTCTCAGTGTTGACGGCGATCTCAATAAGTACCAAAGCGACCTGAATTACAAGGCTGGACCACGCCTCTTCGACAGCAGCTTCTTGCTGAAATCCAAAGATGGCAAAGGCCCACTTTTTGATACTTTGCTGGTGACTTCAAGCGGGTGGGGAGCAGACCCGAACGGTCATGTTCGATTCAGCATCGAGAAGCCGAAGTGGTATAGATTCGACGGGAGCCATCGCAGGTTCAAGTACTTCAGATTCCTGAACAGCTTCGCAAACCCGAATTGGGTGTTCAGTCCTGCGAGCTTTAGTCGCCCGCCGAATCCGGTCACAGGTGAGCACGGCACCGACACGCGAATGCAGTTGGGAGATTTCGATCTTACAATTCTCCCCAAGGACGAGCGCATCAGGTTCAATGTAGGCTACTCGCCCGAGCGCTTGAGCGGCCCCGCATTCACAAACTACCACGCGGGCGGAAACGAATTTAATCTGCTACAGCAACTCGACTCGCGCGCACACGACTTCCGCCTCGGCGCGGATGGGAGGCTTGGGCCTATCAGTTTTTCATTCCTCCAAGGTTTTCGTCTTTTCCGTGACGATAGTTCTATACATGTCGGACCGAATCCTGGCATAAATGTGAATTCCACAGCGGCCAACCTGACGAGTTTCAATCGTGACGAGCCTACACGCGGGGAAGTTAACTACACGAGATTCAGCGTGCACACACTTCTGGCCAGGAGGCTGGATATCACGGCCCGCATCGTTCGCAGCAATGCCACCTCAAGGTTTGTTCTTGCAGAGTCGTTCACGGGCAGAAATTGGAACCCCAGAGTCACCGGATGGCCGCCAACGCCGCCTGCCGCGACGCCCAACACCCTGAACCTTGGTCGCTATGACATCACCGGAACCACCAAACGACCGAACACGCTGGGCGATATTGGTGTGACGCTTCTGGCCACCAACAAACTGCGAATCTCAAATACGTTTCGGGTGGAAGACTTTGAGATCGATGGCCGCGCCGTGTTCAGTGATTTCTTTTCGATCACGCGGGGCGCGGGCGCAACTCTGAGAACCGATACAGTAAGCATCAACAATTTAGACGCCAACAGGATTACCAGGTATCGCAAGTATCAGAACACTATCGAAGGCGACTACCAGTTTAACGCTCGCTACTCGATACACCTGGGGTATCGCTATGGAAGCCGGCACATCGAAGAAGGCTTTGAGGGATTCAATCTCGGTTCCAATGGGTCGTTGACTCCCCCTCCAGTTCGCACGTCAAGCTCAGAAGCAGACCAAAACCATACTCATGCATTCTTTGGTGGGTTCAAAGCCCGACCGGCTAGTAACTGGACGATCTACTTCGACGCCGAGCGCGCTACTGCTGACAACGTATTCACGCGTATTGGAAATTACGACTACACAAACATTCGCGCGAAGAGCCGCTATGCGCCGAGCAAAAAACTCTCTTTCCATCTCGCGCTCATAACGAAAAATAACTCTAATCCGTCCGAGATAGCCGGAGTGTCCCTGGAAAACTTCGGTGTGGACACAAAATCACGCATCTTTAGTTCATCGGTTAATTGGGCTCCGGCTTCCGATTTTTCGTTTAGCACTGGCTACAACTACCACTGGGTCAATAGCGACGCGGCGCTGGAGTATTTCTTCAATAGCGTGCGTCACCTGCTGGGCCGAAGCCAGTTCTACGTGAGAAACCATTTCTTCTTTGTTGACTCGGTCGCGCGGCTCCATCCGCGGTTGACGCTCTATGCAGCTTATCGAATCAACAAAGACACAGGACAAGGTGATCGCGTCGCTGATCCGACCGGAACGCCCGGCACGTTGATTTCGTCGTATCCGATGAGTTTTCAATCCCCTGAAGCACGGCTGGCGATTAAGATCAACAAGCGGTTGGATTGGAATCTGGGGTATCAATATTACAACTACAACGAAAGCGCGATCGTCGGTCCCAGGCCACAGAACTATCGCGCACATCAGCCCTATACGTCATTGCGCGTTTACTTTGGTCGTCGAGAATAGCCGCGAAGAACTTTTCGTCGGTTAAGCCATAAGAAGTCATCTCCGGTTCCCCGATTGAGGGTGGCCGGAGTTTGCCCTATTGAGTAAGCGCTTCAGGGCCATCAATGCTCAAGGACGAGAGTGCAAAGAAACCTCAAAGGTCCACGAGGTTAACGATTCTGACGATGGGTCTTCTCCTATCTGTGGTGACGTATGTGGCCCCGCCTGCGGTCGTTTACAGCCGCGCGACTGAACCACAACGCCGTTCGCAGACACGCCGGCCAGCAACCCGCCCGGCTGTGCCAAGGATTGATTATTCGCAGTTCTCTCATGTCACTCACGTTACGACTGAGAAGCTGGCCTGCGATTCCTGTCACAAGTTTCCGACTAAGAACTGGAAGGATGCGCGCAAGGGAGACGAAGCATTTCCCGACGTAGCCGATTTTCCAGAGCACTCGTCGTGCCTTAATTGTCATCGGCAACAGTTCTTTGCCCGCGAAAGACCCGCGCCTGCGATCTGCTCAAATTGCCATGTCGCCGTTACGCCGCGCGACACTACGCGGTTCCTGTTTCCAAGCCTGGGCGACGCTATGGAGCCGAAGTTAAAGACACGAGAATTTGTCTCCGAGTTCGGTGTCGGTTTTCCTCATGACAAGCATGTCGATGTAGTGGGACTGGATCGTCGACGGTTTAGACCAGATGCACCGGCGCAAGTTATGGCTATTAAGTGGAGTGTCTCCCGCATGCAGTCGGAGCAGTCAAAGAGTTGTCCGATCTGTCATCAAACTTATCAACCGCAGGGCAAATCAAGTGAAGAGTATGTGACGACGCCGCCCAAAGATTTGGGTGACAGCTTCTGGCTGAAGAAGGGCACGTTCCAAACTGTTCCCAACAGTCATGCTGTGTGTTTTACCTGCCATAACGCGGAGTCGGGCATTGCTCCAGAACCTAAGGACTGCCAGCTCTGCCATAAGCTGTTACCGCCGGATCAAAAGTTGAAAGTTGATTTTGATCCGAAGCTCCCTGCGTTCGTAGGCATAACAGACACGTCGATACTCGACCGGGCAAAGAAACGTATTTCCGCCGGAGCATTTAGGCATGAAGGCGGTGCCCATCCCGATCTCAGTTGTGGCGGATGCCACAACATCACGGTGATGAATACGATTGAACCGCAGACGTTAAGAGTTCCCATAAAGTCGTGCGGAGGAGCAGAAGGGTGTCACATTACTGCTACCACTGACGATGGTGGCGCGCTGAATTTCGAGATTGATCAGAAGAAAGCGAATGCAGCTTTTGTTTGCACTAAATGCCATATGACATTTGGCAAAGAGGTTGTTCCTGACGGTCATGCGCAGGCGATCTCGACGCTTATGCCGAAATTGAAGTAACAGAGTTGACACGGGGATTGACCAAAAAGAGTTCGCGGCTCTGCCGCCTGACGTGCGGAAGGTCTTTGATCTTCCGACGTCCGGTGCCTGAAATCTCTCGGGACTCTGCCCCAATCCGGGGCATAGCCCGCGAACAAACTGATGTGGCCCCGCGGCGGGGCAGAGCCACCACCGCACATCGGGCGGCAAAGCCGTTTACTGGTTCCCGAGCGAGTATGCTGATCTTGCTCGCAGTTGCGATCACCATGGTTTTTGCCACCTTAAATTCGCGCGCTAACAAACTGGCCAACCATAATTTTGGTCTTGTGCTCGAGCCTCAGAACGCAACCGACTACTCTAAGTTCAAACATGTCAATCCGAATCACTCTCGGCTGCCGTGCTTGTTATGTCATCGCCGCGAAACAAACGCGGCCAGACCAACTCTGCCGGGGAGCAACGCCCACTTGCCGTGTGCTGGATGTCACACCCAGCAGTTCGCCAGCTCGTCGGGCCCGATGTGCACGATCTGTCACACGGAAGCGCAGGCCGGGAAGTTGAAGGCGTTTCCGCGATTAAGCAGCTTCAACATGAGGTTCGATCACGCGCGTCACACGCGGACGGGGAATCTTGGCTGTGCAAATTGTCATCGACCTTCGCGTGGCGGTGTGGCGCTGTCAATCCCGGCGGGCTTCAGTGCTCATACAACTTGCTTTGGATGTCACACACCCCACGCGAAGTCAGGCGATAAGGATATTTCTTCGTGCGGAGTCTGCCACCAACCGGGTCGTCATCTACGCATGCCAACGACGGCGGCTGCGTTTCGGGTCGGGTTCAGCCACGCAAAGCACGACCGGTCTGAAGGGTTAAATTGTAATGATTGTCACCGCGTGCGCGCGGGGGTGGCGCGGCAACTTCAGGTGAGTGCACCACAGCCGCTTAATCATCATGCTTCTGCCGGCGCCCTTAGTTGCATGTCATGTCATAACAGTAAACGTGCGTTTGGTGGTGACGATTTCTCTGCTTGTAAGCGGTGCCACACCGGCAACGCATGGCATTTCTGACATAACTCAGGCTAGTTAGTTGGCATGAGATCGGTCGGCTTGGCACAAAAAGTCGGCTAAGCCGAATAAATCAGAACCGGAAGCGACCGGGTCGCCGCTCATCTACGAAGGCGATGGTTGACAGTTAAACCCTTGGCTTTTTTCCTGCGAACGGTGACCCGGTCTATCGCTTCCGGTTCTGATACCGCTTCGCGGAAAGCGATTGATTGAGGAGAGGGATAAGGATGAAAGTCTTTGCTTTGTTTGCACTTGTAATCGTTTCCGTTTTCATCGTCGTTGATACATCAATCTTCCCCGAGGTCTCCGCCCAGGTCGGAACCAAGCTGCCTGAAATAATCAGCCTGGGCCCAGAAGCCAAACTCGGCGCAATTAAGTTTAGTCACGTCGATCACGTGACAAAGAATCGGAGTATCGAGGGGGCAAAGATTCAATGCATCGAATGCCACCACGTGGCACAACCTGCGGCCGAGGCTGCCAAACATCCTCCACTAAAAACAGCTTGGCCGGCTGATCGAACGACTACATTGACGGCGGAGTTGTTTGAGAAAGATCCCGGTTCAGCCGGAGTAGCTGCGTGTCGGGATTGTCATGCGCGCGCAGATACACAGCCCAAGCTCTTGGCTGCAATTCCGCAAATCAAGTTGGAAGTCGGCACTGAATTAATAACGTTGACTAACCAGCAAGCTTTTCATCGGAACTGTGCCGGTTGTCACGATGAGATAGTGAAAACGAGTACTGGACTCAGTCCCCCAACGTCGAAGAAATGCACGACTTGTCACAAGCGGAGCGCTAGTTGAGAGCCGTAGTTGGGCTGCGAAAAGTTTCGCACTCAATGTGCGAAAGCTCGCTCAGATCAGCCTATACCACTCAATTTGGGTGGGATTTCCTAATGAACCTGGTGGCACGGCCAGTGCACTAGAGATTGTAAGCGGAACCACCGCTCGACAAGTTGATTAGTAAAGGATGGCATCATGAGCGAGTTCAAGAAGATTGTGACTGGCGTAGTGGCGGCGACATTCCTGTCAGCGGGAATGCTGATAAGCGTCACGGCGCAAGGGGAAGTTCAGGCTTCAGATCCGGCGGCGTTCTACAAGACCAAGTGCGTGGCTTGCCACGGGCAAAAAGCGGAGAAGAAGTTCGATTCGAGCTTGCCGGACGATCAACTGATCGACATAGTTATGAAGGGCAAGAAGCCAGAGAAGCCCCCGAACATGCCCGCATACGGCGACAAAGGTGTCACCGCGGAACAAGCGAAGGCGCTGGTTGACTACATGAAGCAGTTAAAGACTGCCCCATAAGTCGGATGACCTAAGGCGCAGCGTAGTTTGTAGATTTCAAGCATACCTCTCCATGTTAGCTTTGCTGTAACAGCAGCAGGCGCGCATGGAGAGGCATGCGTGTTTGCGTTTAGAGAAACGATAGCCGTTTGGCATCTCAAACCGGGACAAAATTTCATGAGCGATGAAGCACCCGCTACAGTAAAACCACCAACCCTCTTTCGCAACTACATCAGCTTCGTCGGAGCGTTAATCGGTGCCGCCAGTCTCGCAAGCATCATTCTGCTCTTCTTCATCGAACTCACGAAGGCTGCGGACAATCCTTACCTTGGGATCGTCACTTACGTAATTCTGCCGGCGTTTCTGATCCTGGGTCTGTTCATAATTCTGGCCGGCATGCTAATCGAGCGGCGCAGGCGGAGGCGCTTCCCGGAATCTGACATTGCCGCGTATCCAAGAATTGATTTGAACGATCCACGTCAACGCCGTATAGCTTTCTCTCTCGTCGCCGTTTCTTTCATCTTTATTTTCATGAGCGCTTT
>Ga0190270_10000768_pt1 | contig 14366 bp, 5 predicted proteins | sample Popmic320T_FD_133748 | JGI IMG/M metagenome (GOLD analysis project Ga0190270, IMG submission 133748) | Populus adjacent soil microbial communities from riparian zone of Weber River, Utah, USA - 320 T | ecosystem: Environmental > Terrestrial > Soil > Riparian zone | place: USA: Utah | collected... | reverse complement strand
GGCGTGGAGAGCAACGGCGGTGGAGAGAAGGTCGGGCAGCGGAGCGCCCGGCACAGCGAGAAAACCGCCGCCGGGGTGCTGCTGTTGGAGGAGCCATGAGCCGGTGCCATCCGAAGGAGTGCGGCGCAAATGGCGGTGCAATGCGACAGCGGCCGCGGTGGCGGGGACAGTACCGTGAGCGAGGCCGGGTTCATTCGCGTAGCCGCCCGCGGGGACGGCGAGGGCGCGCAGGCAATCGGTTAGGGAATCCACGGGCGGCAGCGGCGCCTTGAGATCATAGTGCGCGGCCCAGCCGAGGAGGCAGCCGTAGGCGCTGCACTGCGGCGCGCCCTGGCGTTGATTGAATCCGCCATCCGGCGAACGCCATGCGGAAACGCGGTCGAGCATGGCGGTGCGATGTTCGTCAGACAGTCGCCCGACGGAGTCCGGCACGGCAGCATGGCCGCGGGCAAGGCAGCAGAGGTGGATGAAATCGAGGCCGGCCCCGTCGCCGAATGTGGCGAGCCATTCCGCAAGGCGTGCCCAATCCGGCTCCGTGTGCAGCGCGAGCAGGGCCTCAATCCCAAAGACGGTGTAGTAAAGATCGGGGCGTGCGGCGCGGTCGGGAAAGGCGCCGCAATCCAGCGCCTGCCGGCGGATGAAGCCGCGCACGAGGTCCGCGGCGTCCCCCAGCATTTGCGGGGCGAGGCGCGCCACCTGAAGCATTTCCAGCCGGAAACTCATGATCCGCGTCCCTTGCCCGCCCATTCACGAACGGCATTCCAGACGCGGTGCCATTCCTTCTCCACGCCGTGCTTGAACCGCTCCTGTCCGGCTCCGTGTTCGAAATACACGATCCAGCAGAACGTCGCCACCGCGTAGAGAAGCAGCCAGATGAACCACCGGGGAATGTGCATGGCTGGAAATTTAAGATTTAAGATTTTGGATTTAAGATTTGATCCGTGAACCGAATCCGCGAACGCCGGGGCACGCAAATCTTAAATCTGCAATCTAAAATCTTAAATCCTTACGGCACTGGCGCGCAGGTGACATGAACCCGCATGAAGACGCGGTTGTCCTGCGATACCGGAAGCGGCGCGCGATAGACATAAGTTTCGCTGCCGTCGCCATTGTCCGTGCGGCTGACGAAAACCGCAGTGGGCGTCCAGTTGGCAGCAGCAAGATCATCGGAGACTTCCACCGCCACCTCGAGGTCGCTGGTGGCGATTTCCCGGGTGAAAGTGATCGTCTGGTATTTCGCCGTGGTCATCCCGACCGTGAAATCGGCCACGCCTGAGAAGGGCAATTGAGCGGTGCTGCTGGCGGTGGTGCTGCTGCCCATGAGATACTCGATAAGGTCGGCGATGCCATCACCGTCGGAGTCGCCGCTGCCGTTGCCGGAAGCACCGTTGGCGGTGGCCCACGCAGTATATCCGGGGATGTCAGGGCCGCCGGGATTGCCGCGAACGGTTTGGTGGCCGAACCAGTTCAGCGGGTCCGACGCACTGTCGAGCCCGGTGCAGGCGCTGGAGAAGACGAGGGTGGCGCCGGTCCCGTTGTTGCCGTCCGGCGACACCGGCCATGGCGGCGAGTCACTGTAAGTAAAATCCTGGATGACGGCGCCGCTGAGACCGGTGATGACGAGCCGTTCGCCGGAATTGTCCAACTGCCCGGCGAACGGTCCCACCGTCTTGCCGGAGAGGCCGGGATAACCGGCGTCAGGATAGCGGCTCACGAAGGCCGTCATATCTTTGGCCACCACGATGCGCTCTCCGGCGGCCAGCACGCGGCCTGTGGGAAACGTGTAAGAGATGCCATTGGTAAACTCGACGCCGCTGAGATCGATGGGACCGGCGCTGTAATTCACCAGTTCCACAAACTCGAACGTCTGGATGTCGCCGGCCGTGGGCGTCCCGGGCGTGGCATCCTTCGGATTGTAATTGATCTCGGTGATCCTCAGGTTGGCCGCGGAAGCGGGCGTCCCGACGACGAAGTCGCCAAAGTTGATGGCCGACCACGTGCTGGTAGCCGAATTATACACCCGGGCCACGAGCGTGCCGGTGGCTGTTAGGGTGACGGTGGCCGGGCTGGCACCGGTTTGCACCGAGGGAGACGAACTGATGGCGCCGCCGATGTCGCGCGGGTCCGTGCCGTTAGTGGACCAGTAGAGTGTTCCGGCGCCATTCGGGTTCGTGATGGTGACGGTGGTGCCGGAAGTGACGACGCCGCCGAGGCTGCTGAAATCGGGGGCTTCGAGCGACGAGTAAAGCGGCAGTGCGGTGTTGGTGGCGTCCGAAAGGACGACCTTGTCCAAATAGCCGCGGAGCTGAGCTTTGAGGCGGCCGGCGCGGCCGAGGCCCTGGGTGCCGGTGGGGTTCGCCTGAGTGGGGATGCTGGCGAGATATTCGGCGTTGCTGCCCTGGGCGACCCAGTCCTTCAACTGGGTGATGCTTTCCTCCCATCCGGAGGGCAGGTAGTCCACCGCGGCCACGCCCTTGGCATCGCCCCAGCGCGCGGACTCGGCGATGATGGCGGTGCGAACCGTGGCTGCTCTGGCATCGATGGTGGCCATCACCACGGGCTGCGTCAGCGCCCCTCCGGTGCGGGTGAGGTGACGGTAAGCGCGGTCCCAGAAGAGCATGCGGTATTCGATGCAGGACGCGAGGTTCTCATGGAAGTACTCGGGATTGCTCTTTATGTAAGTGGCCAGCTGGTTGTACATGCCCTGACCTTTATAGTTCGCGCCGTTGCCGCCCCATGGCCCGATGCGGTCGGTGCTGCGGAGGGGAGCACCGGTTTGCAGGTCGGTGCCCATGCCGTGCTCGAAGTCGTGCGGGAAGCTCTGAAAGCCGGTGATGCCCTGCTGGTCCCGCAGGCTGAACCAGTTGTTGGAGGCGCTGTTGAGGAAGGTGGAAAGCGGGGCGTCGAAGCTGCCGCAGTACCACGTGATGAGCATGTAATCGATGAGGTTGTCGGCATCGAGCAGCACCGGGTGATTGACCGGGTCGTTCCATGGTGTGCCGTCTGGCTGGAGGCCCATCAATTCAAAGTACATCGTGCGCCGCGTCGCTTCCGTCATGCCGGCAGTGGTGCGCATTTCGTTGGTGCGGTACCATAGTTTCGCCCACGCGCTGCCGGGCGCCCCGGACGTGCCCTGGTCGAATGTGCCGTCGGTCGCTTCGGTGTTGTAGCCCGCGGCATTGCCCGCGGACTTGAGGACGTCGTAGTTATTCTTGTCCCCGCCGATATAGGTTTCGCCAAAGGAGGCTTCGGCGCGCTCCTGGCTCATGTAGAGGCCCCAGTAAACGCCGTTCACATAACAATGATAGTGGCGCGTCCTCGGATAGGGCTGACCCATCAATCCGAAAAGATCGCGGGAGACCGGCTCGCGGACGAAAGTATTGTAGCGCAGCCGTCGTGTGGTGGCGACGCCTCCCGGCGCGGTATAGGAGTAAGTGTTGTTCTGCGGCGAATAGGACCATGAATAGTTCTGCGGGCACTGCAGGTCGAGTTGCTCGAAGTCCGCGGCTCCCTCGGTGCCAAACATGGGATAACGCAGGTCGCCGTCGTATTCTGGCCGGTAATAGAAGTGCCATGCGTGTTTGGGATTGTTGCCGTCCCGGCTGAAGCCGCCGCGGATGCGCAGGCCGCAATCGATCTGAAACTGCCCGCCCCCGCTGCCGTCGTCATTGAGCAGTTCCATGCTGGCGAGACGTTCGAAGGAACGCCCGCGGCCCGAGGGGTTGACGTAAATCCCGCGCTGCGGCTGCACGAGGTCCACGGAGTCGATGACGATGGAAATGGTGGGGATCGCCTGAAGTGCCGCTTTGACAGCCGCTTCATTTCCCGTCACGACGGTGCCGGCCATCCCGTAATCGAAGACCTGCGTATTCACAGTGCCGGCCGGGAAGCCTTTGCTGATGGCATGGGCCGCGTTTTGGGTAATCACGTCATCGACGAAAATGAGTGTGTGCGTGTCGATGTCGCTGGTGATATAACCTTTCCTGACGGCAGCGGTGCGGAGAGCCGTAGTGGAACTGATGACAAACGGGCCGGTGTAGTCCGTGCCTTTCGTGGCCGAAGGGATGCCCCCATTGGTGGTATAGCGGATCGTGGCCAGGGGGTCATCTGCCGTGATCGTGACGGTGACGGGCGCCGTGAAGAAGCCGCGCTCGAAGCTGACCGGATTCCCGCCCTGCGTGCCGTGCAGCGCAGTCTCCCCCTTCACATACCCGTCGTATCCGCCGCCGTTGCGCCCGCCAGGCGTGGGGGAGGCGAAATAACCGGTGTAGTGCTCGGTATCGTAAAAACCGTAGGAAATATCGTTGTTCTGTTCCGGATACGTTGCGGCGAATTCATGCACCGTGATGTAGCCGCCCATGCCGTCGCTCTTTGTCAGGGCAAGGTAGTCCCCGTCGGGATCGAGCTTGAAGTTGGTGTGATATTCGTCGCCCGGCAGGGTGATGTTTTTCGATGAGGCGAAGACGACGAAGTACTCGCCATCGAACAGGACATGGGGAGAGCCCGCCGGGAAGGCCCACTTGCCAGGCAGGGCCGGGTCATCGGTGAGGAAGTAGCCCGCGAGGCTGACCGGCGCGCCGGTGCCGTTGTAGATCTCGATCCAGTCCTCAAAGTCGCCCTGGCCATCGCGCAAAGTGAAATTGTTCGCGGCCATGAATTCCGTAATGCGCAGTTCCGGGAAGGTGATGGGCGGCGCCGGCGGCACGTTTTGCAGCAGGATATTGTTTCCGCCGTCGTTGGTGTAGAAAACTTCGCCCTCCGCGCCCCCGCCGCGCTCGAAGTAAACATATTCGATCGGATAAATGCCCTGACTGACAAATATTTCCACCGTGACGGTATGGGGTCCGGCCAAAACATCGTTATTGATGACTGTTTCTCCGGCGTCGGTGAAGCTGCCGTTGTTGTTGAGATCGATGCGAAGGCGGCCGCCATCGTCGTTGTTAATGTTGAGGGTGTGTTCGCCGGAGACGTTCACGACGAGGCTGGCCGTGGCCCGGACCACAAAATCCTCGATGGCCGCCGGGCCCCAGTTGCCGGTCGGCCATGTGCCGCCGCCGATGGCGCCGTCGCCTGCACCATCTTGAAGATTGACGTACGGCTGATTGTTGATCGTGATCGGCGTGGGCGTGGAAACGCCGCCCACCGTGACGTTGCCGCGGGCAATGGCACCGTTGATGAGATTCTGGGCATCGGTCAGGTTGTTGATGAGCGTGCCGTTCGATTTATAGAGAGTCAGCGACCAGACCGCCGCAGTGACGCCGAGCGGCTGGATGACGTCGATGCTCACCGACGACGAAACGAGACCGAAAGCATTGGAGGCCGTCAGGGTGTAAGTGGAAGCCGAAGTCACCCGCTCGCAGACCTCTCCGGACGGCGGGGGGGTGGGGGTGCCGGACACGTTCGGTGAGAATGTCACCGTCGTCGCGTTGCTGGTGACGTAGTTGAAGATGACCTGGCTGTCGGGTTCGACGAACGTATCGGAGGCCGTGAAGGTGGTGATCGATGGCGGTGTGCCGATGGTGACGGAGGTCTGAGCGTCTGCACTTCCGCCGGCATTCGATGCGGTCAGGGTGTAGGTAGTGCTGACAGCCGGCGCAGGCAGAGTGATCGCGCCGCTAAAGGCGCCATTCCCGAAGATCGTGGTATTGGCCGAGACGTTCGTATTATTCGTGCCATCGAAGAGGTTGAAAGTTCCGCCACCGCCGCCCGTCCAGCGCAGTGTCATCGGCGCGCCGGCCACAAGGGTGGAATCGTCGATGGTGAAGGTATTGAGCGTCGGAGGAGCATCGACATAGACCGTGACATTTGCCGCCACAGGTGTGCCCGCGCCCCGGACTCCGGTGACGGTGTAAGTGGTGGTCGCTGCGGGAGACGCGATAGTGGTGGAACCATAACCGTTTACCGTCGAGGACGTGACGTCGAGGTTTGTGAAGGGACCGCCGTTGAGCGTGACGGCAGTGGCAAAGGCGGCATCCCACGAGAGAGTGATCGCCGCAGGCACGCCGCCAACGACAAAGATCGCGCTGGAGCGCAGTTCCATCATCGGTTTGTGATCGACGAGCGTGAGTCCGCCGGCGGGATCTCCAAGGTTTTTGAAGACCGCAGCGTCGTAGCCTCCGCGGTCTCCCTGGGCATAGAACACTTCGTTCCATGCACCGCCGGCCTGCTCGCTCCACTGGTAGCGGAAATTGTAGTCGCCGGCGGCGGGGAAGTTTGCCACGGCAATGTTGTTCGTGTCGCCGGTGGGCACGGCATTTTGCAAATGCGTGGCCACGAAGCTTCCCACGCCGTTATCGACGTACATCTTTGTCCATGTCGCGCCATCGATGGCGAGTTGCGCGCCGTCGTCGCCGCGCATCGTGAAGGTGTAGACACCGGCAGCCGGCACCCGGAAGCATCCCTGCACCATCTGGAAAAACTGGTTGTCGTCCGCCGTGGAATTCGTCAGGAAATCCGTGTGGCTCGCATTGAAGCCGGAGTTCGCGCCGGACTGCGGGTCGCCGTAGTCGATGCGGATGCTGTTGGCGCGGGCATACGGAAACGGCGGGATGCCGAACGTTCCCGTCGGCGTGGGCGCGTTGCCGGTGCCGAAGCGGGCAAAGAGAATCGGGCTGTCGAGTGAATAGACGCTGGCCGTGGCGGTTGTGTTGCCATCCTGGCGCCGGAGGACGCTGTTCGGCCGCATTTCAAAAATCCCGACCGTGCCGGGCCCGCCCTGGGGGATGATAGCGCCGCCCGCCACATAGCCCGCGGCCTGGGAACCCGCGGAGTTGGGGCCCATGTAAAAGTCAGCGATCGCAAGAATCGGCTGCCCCGGCGCGAGGAGCCCGGCGCCGGTTCCGTCGGTGGAACTGTAAAACTGGGCGTCGGCGAGTTGGAAGAGCGGGCCGCCGGAATTCGTCGGGAAACTCAGCTTGTAGGACGTGTAGCTTGTGGCGTTGGTCACCGGCACCACGGGCCCCGCGGTGACGCGGGCGAGCGGCAGATTTAGCCGCCCGCTGGCGATCAGCGTCCAGTTTTCCGCTTTGCCGTCGCTGTGCATCGCGCTCGCAATGGGATTGTTAGTGCCGTAGAGCGCGTAAGAGGACGGATCGCGGGGAGCGGCGTCGTTCGCGGTCGTCAGTTTGAAACTTTGGACCACGGATGCCCCGGGGGTGACGATGAAACCGGAGGTGGCGCCGGCATTGTTGAGGTACTTGCTTGAGGAGACGCCATCGAGAAGGTTGTCCACTACCTCGGCTCCGGGACTCTGACTGTGGCCGTTCGGAACGCTCGGTTCTGTGACCGCGCGGCTCACATTGGCGGCCGCAAAAATGCCGGCGCCGGTGCCGTTCGTCGTGCTGTAGAGCTGGATGCCGCCGATCTGCATCACCGCTTCGCTTACCAGCGTCGGGAACAGAATCTTATAAGACGTGTAGCTCGTGCTGTTGGTCACCGTCACCGGCGTGCCGGCCGTCTGGCGGGCTGCAGGCAGTGAAAGCGCGCCGGAGGAAATCAGTGTCCATGCCTCTGCACGGCCGCCGCTGGTGTCGCCGCTCGCAAGGGGGGTGACATTGGTTCCGTACAGTTCATAGCTGGACGGATCGCGCCCCAGGAGGTTGTCCGCCGTGGTGATGATGAAACTCTGCACCGTGGAAACGGCCGCGGGGGTCACGATGAGCCCGCTGAAGCGCCCGGCCACGTTGGTGTATTTGGTGGCGGCACTACCATCGATGGCGGCCGCGGCATTTTGTCCAGTTGGATAGGCCGCGAGGTAGGCCTGCACCGCCGGAGAGGCCGGCGGAAACGCGAAGTCAAACGGAAGGACCGAAGCCCGCAGCGGTCTCCGGGGATCCGCCCCCCGGGCGAGGTCTTCGATTTGTGCAGGGTTGAGCGCTTCGTCGAAGATGGCGATCTCATCCATCCGAGTGCGGCTGTAGCGGACGTTGGGACTGGAGATGGCCAGCGTGTTCGGATTCTCGTCGGCGCCAAAAACCAGCCGCGACATCGTGCCCACATTGACTCCGGTGGTGATCCGTTCCGAGCGCACCTGATAACCGTTCACGTACCAGTGTTTCCACGTTCCGTCCCACACGCAGGCGATGTGTTGCCACATGCCGCCCGCAAGGTTGTCGGAAAAAATTCCGGCAGGGGGCGTCGAATTCACCCGGGTGGTAACATTGTAGGACGAGGGCGCCGGCATCGTGCCGCCGCTTCGGGCCGCGATATCGAGCCCCACGTCGCCGTCCCCGTTGCCGGCCAGCAGTCCGAAATTCCGCGTCGTCCATGCGAGCCGGCTCGTGACATCGAGCCGGCGCACCGCCCAGCCTTCCCATGTCCCGCTGGGAATCCCGGGCGTAGCGTAGCCCTCGCCGCCTTTGGCCACATAGTTGCCCCACGCGTTGCTCGGCAGACCCTTATACCAGAAGGATACCGTCAGTCTGCCCGATGTGATAGGCTGATTGAGACTCGAACTGTTCCCGATGTTGAAGGCATTGCCCCGGCTATCCACTGCCCCGGGCGCCGCAATCCCCACGGCCCCTTCCATGATCACATACCGGTCGGCTCCGCTCAGGTCGAGGGAGTAGTTGTCATTGCCCGGCGGCGAGAAGAACGGCGCCCGCGGCACGTCGTTGTTGTTGAACAGCACCCGCGACGTCCCACTGGCCGCATTCCGGTCGTTGCCGTGATAGTTATTTCCTGACAGGTCCCTGAGCCGGTCCGTCGCGGTCGCCGCCGGCGGGCCATCGAAGTTCCAGTAACCAAGCAGTGCGGCACGGACCGCACCGCCAGAGGACAACACCGCGGCTGTGACCGCTGCACTTAGAATTCGCATGGATTTCAGTTTCATAGACACGATGGGGCAGGAGTTGGGCCTCAGCGGTTCTCCGGGAAAAAGGAGGGGTGGAGAAACCGGCTTAACGCTCAATTTACGAATACGAAATCCCGCCGCTCCTCCGCCATCTGAAAATGATGCGAGGGGAACGCTTAGGGGATTCCCTGAGGGTGATCGTGACAATTCCGTCACCTATTTCCGCCGCTTGTCAGGATAAGCCGGGGCCGGCGGCACGGGGCGGGGGTCTTTGGCGATGAGTTCGTGAAGATGCTTCAACGCAGCCTCGAGTTGAGCATCGCCCCCTTTGAAAGTGGCGGCGGGCGGATTGTCCACGGTGATGTCCGGATCCACGCCGCGGCCCTCGATGAGCCATGCGCCCTCAGGGCCGAAGACACCGATCTCCGCGGCGGAGGCAATGCCCTGATCAACGAGTTCGTTTTCAAAGCTCAGCCAGATTTCGCCGCCCCACGTGCGCGTGCCGATCACTTTTCCCAGCCCGAGCCGCCGCACGCCCTCACTGAACGCCTCGCCGTCCGACGCCGTGAATTCATCGCAGAGCACGCAGAGGTGACCGCGGAAGGCATACTGCATATTCCACTCGGCGGATCCCGCGCGGGGCTGCCAGTACATCCATGCCTTGCGCAGCAGGCGGCCCAGCAGCCAACTGTCGATATTGCCGCCGCGGTTGTGCCTCACATCGATGATGAGCCCCTGGCGGTTGAAGACGGGAAAGTAGTCGCGCGCCCATGCCGCCATGTCTTCTTCGCCCATCGCACGCAGGTGCACATAGCCGATCTGCCCCTTGCCATCGGTTTCCACTTTCTGACGGCGGGTGAATTCCCACTCGCTGTAGCGCAGGCCGGTCGCGGCCTTGCGGTCCACGGGACGCACGATGGTTTGCCGCGCCGGCTCGTTGGCTGTCTGCACGCTGAGCAGGACCTGCTTTTCCTCCTGCCGCCGCAGCGCCGCTCCAAAGTGCGGCAGCCCGGCGAACGGCTGGCCATTGATGGCCGTGATGAGATCGCCCTCGCGCACGCCGGCATCCGGCCGCGCCAGCGGAGCGATGTGGCCTGGAAATTCCGGATCGGTCTTCACGATCCGCGCCACGCGCCAGCCGCCCGCGGCCTTGTCAGGCTCCAACTGCGCGCCCAGCGAGGCCGTCGCGATGTCATCCGGTCCGCTGCGGGCGTCGCCGTCCTGGACGAAGATGTGCAGCGCCGATAGCTCGCCCACCATTTCCGATATCAGGTCGCTCAATTCCTGACGGTCGGCCACGCGCTCGGCGAGCGGCTGGTACTTCTGCCGGATGGCCGGCCAGTCGAGCGCGTGCATTTTCGGATCGTAAAACCAGTCCCGCATCAACCGCCACGAATCCGTGAACATCTGCCGCCACTCCTCGCGCGGATCGATGGCGAAAGTCCAGCCGTCCAGCGGCACCTTGAATTCATCGAGCTTCTCCGGCGCATCGTCCTTCGCGTTGATAACGAAAAGCGATTCCACCTTTTCATCCTCCTTCTTTATCAGCAGCACTTTCGCGCCGTCGGCGGAGAGTTCGTATTCCGCGACGTCCTCCGCGAATTTCTTCACCTCCGGCTTTTCGCCGGTGATCTTCATGCGCTGCACGTGCTTCTTTGCTTTGAAGTTAGTGTCGCTGCGCAGCCAGTAGAGGAATTCTCCCGCTGTGCTCAGCGCGCTGTAATTCCCGGCGTCCGCGGGCACTTCGTAAAGCCGCGCCGCGAGCCCTTCGGCGTCCACCTTCACCGGCACGGGGGCGGCCTCCTTTTTGTCGTCCTTTTTTTCCTTGTCGGGCGGATGCAGTTCGTCCGCGGGCAGGAACGGCCAGCGCGCGTCTTTTGTCAGGCCGAGGCCGTAGATCTTCGTGACCTGGTCGAAGAACGGTTCCGGCTGGCGCGGGCCCCACGGGTGTTCCACCATCGTGCGCAGTTCGCGATCGGAGAGGAAGAACAGCCACTTTCCATCCGCCGACCATGCCGGGTCATAGCTTTCCACGCGGTCGCTGGTGGCGGTAAGGCGCGCGCCGTCGGTCACGCGGTACAAAAAGATTTGCCGCACGGTATTCGCCGCCGGTTCCACCCATGCCACCCACTGGCTGTCCGGCGACCATGTCATGCTGTCAAACTCCCCCGCGGTGCACTGCGCGATCTTAACCGACGCTTTCTTCTCCGCGCTCCACAGCCAAAGCTGCCGGTCGCGATCATCGAAGATCAGCCACTTGCCGTCTGGAGACAGAATTCCATCATAACGATAATTGCTGCCGCCCGTCGTGAGCGCCTCCGGTGCGCCCGCGCCATTCGCCGCGTGCTTCCAGAATTCCAGCTCGCCCGACTCATCGCTCAGCGCGATCACCGATTTTCCGTCCGGCAAGAACCGCCCGTAACGGCTGCGCACGCCCGGCTTCCGCGAGACTTCGACGAACCGCCCATCCTTCACGGGAGCCACGAACAATTGCCCGCGTGCCGTGAGCACCACGCGGTCGCCGTCCGGCGAAAGATGGGCCGCCGTCAGGTAGTCCTTCGGCTTGGGCACCCACTTTTCGCGCTGATGATCGGCGTCCGTCGCCAGCGTCACCGGAATGACCACGCTCTGGCCGCCAGTCAGGTCGAGCCGGTGCAGGTCTGCGCCTTGCTGATAGACCACCGTGCTGCCCGAGATGGCCGGCGATTTGGCGTCATAATCTTTGTGCTGTGTGTGCTGCCGCAACTCTTTCCCGTCCGGCAGCATCGACCACACATTCATCACGCCGTCGCGATCCGTCAGGAAGACAACGCGCCCGTCCCACCATAGCGGCGACCGGCTGGTGCCGGCAAAATCCGGTGTGATCGGCACTGCTTCCGGCTGCCCGGTTGTCCAGCGCCAAAGATTCTGCGCCGTGCCGCCCTGATAGCGTTTTGTGCTGCTGCCCTGGAACGCGAAGCGGGTAAAGATGAGCGTTTGCCCCTCCGCATTCCATGCGCCGTCACTTGCCTGCGCCAGCGGCACCGGCTGCACGCTGCTGCCATCGGTCGCAATGCTCAAAAGCTGCAAGTCCGGCAGCCCGGCCATCATCCGCGTCGCGCACAGCACGCGGCCGTCCGGCGTCCATCCGGTGAATGCCGGCGCCGCCGTCTCCCATGTCAGGCGGCGCGGCTTTCCGCCCTCCAGCGGCATCACGTAGAGTTCCGCGGGGCCTTCATACTGCGCGGAAAACGCCACCCATTTTCCGTCAGGAGAAATCGATGCCCGCGTCTCCGCTCCCGGATGGGTCGTGAGCCGCTGCGCCGCTCCGCCCGCCAGCGGCACCTTCCACAAATCCCCCTCCGCCGTGAAGACCACCGTCTCTCCGTGCACCGCCGGATAACGATAATAACCGGCCGGCGCACACATGACGGCTGGGGAAAATAACAGCGACAGTCCGAAAACCGATCTCATTTCTTCGCCGTCACCGGCAGCAGCTTGATGTTCCGGAACGACACCTTTCCGTGATCACCCTGAAGGCAGATGAATCCTTTATCGAATTTGGCGAAATTCTTCATCGATCCGAATTTGCTGGCGGCCACGCGCTTTTTGAAGTCCTCGCTGCCGAGGACGTATTCGAAATATTTCACGCCGTTGATTTCGTGCACGCACTTCTCCGGAGTAAGGAGCAGGCGCAGATGGTTCCACTCCCCGGCTGGTTTGGTGGCGTCGAGGGGCTTGCCGGTCTTTGGATCGATCTCCGGCTTATACAGTCCGTAGAGCCAGCCGCAGCGCTGCGGATCTTTGGCTTTGGCGTTGTCCTCGAGCTGCAACTCCGGACCGGTCGCCCATGCGGCGCCTTCGGCATTGGTGGCGTGAAAAATAATTCCGCTGTTGGCGCCTTCGGCCATCTTGAAGTCCAGTTGCAGATCGAACCAGTCGTACTCGCCTTTCGTGCAGAGGTCGCCGGCATTGTGCGGATCGACACACACGAGATCGCCATCAACGACCTGCCAGCCGGGGCGGATCTTGTCGCTTTTGAAATTGCTCCATCCTGACAAATCCTTGCCGTTGAAGAGCAACTGCCAGCCGGCTTTCGTCTCGGATTCTGTCAGCGTGTTGGGTTTGGCGGCCTCCGCGGATTTTTCCGGGGCGGGCGATTTGGCGTCCCCGGCGGTGGCGATGAATCCGACGGCCAGGGCCGACGCAGCGATGAGGGAAGTGATGACGTATTTCATAGGAGTGAGTGGTAGAGAAGTCATCGCCGGGCAGGGCCGGCGTGCAAGACCTCTGTGCAAGTCACAGCGCCTGCCCGTTGGAGTCCCGCCTTCAGGCGGAATCATCAACCCGGGCCTAACGGGAAGCAGCACCTCTGCCGGCTCAGCCGGATGATTCCGCCTGAAGCCGGGACTCCAACCTTCCGCTTCAATGCGTCCTGCAGCAGCGGACGCGACAAACTTTTGTTGCACCTGCAACAAAAATTTGCACAGCCGCCGCGCGAAGGGTTTGACCCCGGGGGCCGGGTGTCCACAGCACCTCAATGCGTCCCGCAGTAGCGGTCGCCGGCATCCCCGAGGCCCGGCGTGATGAACCCGGCGGGCGTGAGCCCGTCGTCCATGGACGCGGTGAACACCGGGATGTCAGGATGGACACCGCTGAAATGCGCATACCCTTCCGGCGCCGCGAGGATGCAAAGAAATGTCAGGTGTGCCGCGCCGGCGGCCTTAAGCTGGCCCGCGGCGGCGGCGGCGCTCTGGCCGGTGGCCAGCATCGGATCAACCAGCAGGACGTCGCCTCCGTCCATGCGAGGCGGGACTTTGTGATAGTAACTTTCCGGCAGAAGCGTCACCTCATTCCGCGCCATGCCGATATGGCCGATGCGGGCTTCCGGCAATAGTTCGAGCACACCGTGCAGCATTCCGAGACCCGCGCGCAGAATCGGAATGACAACGACCGGTCGCGCGAGTTGCCGCGTCTTTGCAGTAACGAGCGGCGTTGGCGTTTCGGATTCCTGCAGCGGCAGATGGCGCGTCGCCTCGTAAGCCAGCATGGCGGAAATCTGGTGCACCGCACGGCGAAATTCCTCCGCTCCGGTGTCGCGGTGGCGCAGCCGGGCCAGCCGGTCGTGGATGACTGGGTGATCGACGACGGTCAGGCTCATGGCGGGTGGATTGAAATTACATGACCATGCCGCCGTCCACCACCAGCACCTGCCCGGTCACGTAGCGCGCCTCTTCGCTGGCCAGATACAGCGCCGCGGCGGCGATGTCATCGACTGTGCCCAGCGATCCCAGGGGCACCTTCTCCAGAATCCCTTTCTTCTGCTCGTCGTTGAGCGCGCCGGTCATGTCAGTGCTGATGAATCCCGGGGCGATGGCATTCACGGTGACTTCGCGGCCGGCGAATTCGCGCGCGAGGCTCTTCGTGAATCCGATAAGCCCCGCCTTGCTCGCGGCGTAATTCGCCTGGCCTGCGTTCCCTATCAAACCGATGACGCTCGCGATACTGATGATGCGCGCGTTCTTTTGCCGCAGGATGCTCCGCTGAAGGGCCTTTACCGTATTGAAGGCGCCTTTCAAATTCGTATTGATCACCG
>Ga0190270_10000767_pt1 | contig 14394 bp, 12 predicted proteins | sample Popmic320T_FD_133748 | JGI IMG/M metagenome (GOLD analysis project Ga0190270, IMG submission 133748) | Populus adjacent soil microbial communities from riparian zone of Weber River, Utah, USA - 320 T | ecosystem: Environmental > Terrestrial > Soil > Riparian zone | place: USA: Utah | collected... | reverse complement strand
GCGGTCGACCTACTCCAAGATCTCGATGGCTTCGAGTCGCTTCGCGAACAGCACGAGCTGGCGTGGGAGCAGCTGTGGCAACGGTTCCGGTTCGACTTCGGCAAACCAGACGCCGGAGCCGACACCGAGCTCGGGACGATCCCGCAGACAATCCGGCTGCATCTGTTTCACGTGCTGCAGACCCTCTCGCCCCATACCGCCGGTCTCGACGCCGGCGTACCCGCTCGAGGTCTCCACGGCGAGGCGTACCGGGGCCACGTGCTGTGGGACGAACTGTTCGTCTTCCCACTGTTCACGCTGCGGTTACCGGCGGTCGCTCGCGCGCTGCTGCTCTACCGCTATCACCGGTTACCGCTCGCCCGCCGGGCGGCCGCCGAGATCGGACTTGCTGGTGCGATGTTTCCCTGGCAGTCGGGCAGCGACGGCCGCGAGGAGAGCCAGCGGCTGCATCTCAACCCCATGTCCGGTCGGTGGGTCGTGGACGCGACCCACCGACAACGGCATGTCGGCCTGGCTATCGCGTACAACGTCTGGCAGTACTACCAAGCAACAGACGACCGCGACTTTCTCGCCGAGTACGGCGCGGAGATGATCTTGGAGATCGCCAAGTTCTGGGCCAGTCTCGCCAGCTACGACCCGGGGCGCGGTCGCTTCGTCATCCGCGGCGTTGTCGGGCCGGACGAGTTCCACACCGGCTACCCAGGACGCGAGGACGAGGGAATCGACAACAACGCGTACACGAACCTTCTGACCGCGTGGGTTCTCGCCCGAGCTCTCGATGCCCTGCACGAGCTGCCCGAGGACCGACGGCAGGAACTATCCGACCAACTGGGCCTGCGGCCAACTGAGTTGAGCCATTGGGATCGGATCGCCCACGCCCTCTACGTTCCCTTCCACGACGGACTGATCTCGCAGTTCGAGGGGTACGATCGGTTGACCGAGCTCGACTGGGCGGGCTATCGCGAGAGGTACGGCGACCTCCAACGCATGGACCGCATCCTCGAGGCCGAAGGTGACTCGGTGGCGCGCTACCGGGTGTCGAAACAGGCCGACGTCCTCATGGTTTTCTACTTGCTGTCGGCCGACCAGATCGCCGCGCTGTTTAGTCAGCTCGGGTACGACTTCGACCCGGCCTCGATCCCGCGGACGGTCGACTATTACCTCCAGCGCACGTCCCATGGATCCACGTTAAGCGCCGTCGTCCATGCCTGGGTTCTCGCTCGAGGTCACCGCGGTCTCGCCTTGGAGTACTTCGACCGCGCGCTGGCCAGCGATGTCGCCGACGTCCAAGGCGGGACGACTCAAGAGGGCATCCACCTGGCGGCGATGGCCGGCACCGTCGACCTCCTGCAACGCTGCTTCGCGGGCGTCGAGGCCAGAGACCGCCTGCTCCGGCTGGACCCGTTCTGGCCGGAGGAACTCGGCGCTCTGGAGTTCGACGTGCGCTACCGACGGCTCCTGCTGACCATTCGTGTCGAGGGTCGACGAGTGCGGGTACGAGCGGCCCGCGACTCCGAGCGCCCAATCTGCTGCGGCTGCCGTGGCGAGGACACCGCCCAGATTGGCCCCGGCGAAAGCGTGGAGTTCCATCTCAATGAGGAGGAGCGATGAGAAGCGACACAGGTGACATCGGTCGGCGAGTGGCCCGCCGCCGCGCCGAGCTGGGCATGAGCCGCGGTGAGTTGGCCGACCGCGCAGGAGTCGCGATCGAGTTCGTCGAATACGTCGAGACCCAACCTGCTGAACTCGCGACATCGAGCCTCGACCGGCTGGCGGCGGCGCTGGATCTCAACCCGCGGACGCTACTCGGCGCCGGATACGACCGACCGCCGGGAGGTCGGGCCAGCCAGGCGCGGCCCGTGGCCCGCGAACTGTCCCCGCGCGAGTGCCGCGCCCTGATCCGATCCGGTGGTGTCGGGCGGATCGCGGCGTCGACCGACGACGGACTCGTCGTGCTGCCGGTGAATTTCACGGTCGATGACAGTGGCGTGATCGTCCGTACGACGGCATACGGCGTGCTGGGACGTCTCGACCGCGCCGCCGAGGTCGCGTTCGAGGTCGACCGGATCGACGACGCGATGCGACAGGGATGGAGCGTCCTGATGGTCGGTGAGATCGAGCCGATCGACGACCCGGCCGAGATGGCCAGGCTCCAACAAACCGCCGACCTGACCCCTGGATCGGCGGAGTCCGCAACCTATTTCTGCGGATCCGCCCTCGCCGCATCACCGGTCGACGGATCGAGGCTCCGTAACTGGCCGTCGACTTCGGACGCGGCGGACAAGGTCGGAGGTCCCGGCAAGGGCTCACATCGCCTCTGTGGTGCGCGGTCGAGATCGTCCACCGTTGTTGGTATGGAACCTACGAGACACCGACGCCAGATCGTCGTGGGAGTCAACCCAACCCCCGAAAGCGGCGTCGCCGTGCGCTGGGCAGTCGCCGAGGCCGCCCTGCGCGACCGGTCCCTGCGCCTGTTGTCGGTGGATGCCGGACGCCGCCCGGTCGGCCATGGCTGGGTGTCCGCACCACTGCTCCCGCGTGACGAACGGACAGCTCTCGATCAGGCTCGGCAATACGCCAGCGACCGGCTCGGTGACAAGCAGGTCACGGTCGAGCTTTTTGACGGCATGCCGGTTCGCGTGCTGCAGACGGCCGCCACGACAGCCGACCTGTTGGTGGTCGGCTCGCGTCGGCAGAACCTCCGACGCTCGGTCGCCCACGCGGCCGCCGCGTATGCCATGTGTCCCGTCGTGGTCGTACGCGGCCAGGTCACCGCGTCCCGACAGCGGATCGTCGTCGGGTTGGACGGCTCGGTGGAGTCCGACCATGCCCTGGCCTTCGCATTTGACGAGGCCGAGAGACGCGGGGCCGTGGTCGAGGCGGTCCGCAGCTGGCGGCCAATGGGGTCCGAGACCAGCTACCGAGACTGGATCGCGCGGACCGAGGCTGACTTCCGACAACGGTTGGAGGACAGCGTGGCGGCATACCGATCGAAGTACCCCGACACTCCCGTCGTCGAGCGGGTTCTGCAAGGCCGCCCATGGGATCAGCTCGCCAGCCGCTCGGCGGATGCCGACTTGGTCGTGGTCGGTTCCCGCGGGTTTGGCCGGGTGGTTGGGCAGCTGCTCGGGTCGGTCAGCCAGAGCCTCATCGGCAACGCCGAATGCCCTGTCGTGGTCGTCAAGTCCGCACGGTGACCACCTTAAATGAGCGGCCCCGCGTTGCTCGACGTATCACACCGTAGTCCTCGCTAGCGTGGGGGCGACTCCTCGACGGGAAGGACTGACATGCACGTCGTCGATACCCAGCCGCTGTCACAGGAGGAGCTCGAGCAGGTCCATAGGTACTGGCGAGCGGCCAATTACCTGTCGGTCGGTCAGATCTACCTGATGTCCAACCCGTTGCTGCGCGAAACGTTGCTACCCGAACACGTCAAGCCGCGCCTGCTCGGACACTGGGGGACGACGCCTGGCCTGAATCTCCTGTACGCCCACCTCAATCGGGTGATCCGGGAGCGCGACCTGAATTTGATGTACGTGATCGGGCCTGGCCACGGCGGACCGGCGATCGGGGCTAATACCTGGCTCGAAGGCACCTACAGCGAGACCTACCCGTCCGTGACTCAGGACGAAGCCGGAATGGCTCGCCTCGTACGACAGTTTTCGTTCCCTGGCGGGATTCCCAGCCACGTCGCGCCCGAGCTCCCAGGGTCGATTCACGAGGGCGGCGAGCTGGGCTACTCCCTCGCCCACGCGTACGGCGCGGCGTTCGACAACCCGGACCTGGTCGTCGCGTGTGTCATCGGCGACGGGGAGGCCGAGACCGGACCGTTGGCGGCATCGTGGCACTCGAACAAGTTCCTGGACCCGCGACATGACGGCGCAGTGCTGCCAATCCTGCATCTCAACGGCTACAAGATCGCCAACCCGACCGTGCTCGCCCGAATCGATGACGACGAGCTGTCCCGCTTGCTCGAGGGTTACGGCTACGAGCCCTACCTGGTCAGCGGACACGACCCCGACGTCGTCCATCAGGCCATGGCCGGCACGCTCGACCGGGTCCTCGACGCGGTCCGCGACATCCAAGCGACCGCGCGGGCGGAGCCCGAACATCCGCGGCCGCGGTGGCCGATGATCGTCCTGCGCACGCCGAAGGGGTGGACCGGCCCCGTCGAGGTTGATGGCCTGCCAGTCGAGGACACCTGGCGCTCTCACCAGGTGCCACTGGCGGGGGTACGCACCTCCGATGACCACCGGAACGCGCTGCGGCAGTGGATGGAGTCCTACGGGCCCGAGGAGTTGTTCGACGATGCCGGTCGGCCGGTCGCGTCGGTCCGGTCGTGGGCACCGCAGGGCGAACGACGGATGGGGGCCAACCCGCACGCCAACGGCGGCCTGCTCGTCCGCGACCTGGACCTTCCGGACTTCCAGGAGTACGCCGTCGACGTGCCCGCGCCAGGCCGCAGCACCAGCGAGCCCACCCGGGTTCTCGGCCAGTTCCTCCGGGATGTCATCCGTCGCAACGAGCCGACCGGCAACTTCCGCCTGTTCGGGGCCGACGAGACCGAGTCCAACAGACTCGGCGCGGTATACGAGGCGACTGGCAAGGCCTGGCAGGCAGCGACCCGACCGACTGATGTGCACCTGGCCCGTGACGGACGCGTGATGGAGATCCTGTCCGAACACACCTGCCAAGGCTGGCTCGAGGGGTACACGCTCACGGGCCGTCACGGCCTGTTCTCGTGCTACGAGGCGTTCGTCCACATCGTCGATTCGATGTTCAACCAGCATGCCAAGTGGCTCAAAGTGTCCCGCGGGATCGGCTGGAGGCGTCCCATTCCGTCCCTCAATTACCTCCTCACCTCACATGTGTGGCGGCAGGACCACAATGGCTTCTCGCACCAGGATCCGGGCTTTATCAACCATGTAATGAACAAGAAGGCGGAGGTGATCCGGGTCTATCTACCGCCGGACACCAACACCCTGCTGTCGGTCTCCGACCATTGTCTACGCAGCCGCAACTACGTCAACGTCATCATCGCCGGCAAGAGCCCCCAGCCGAACTGGCTACCGATGGACGACGCCATATTGCATTGCGCGCGCGGGGTCGGCGCTTGGGAGTGGGCCGGCAACGACGACGGCGTGCCGGACGTGGTCCTTGCCTGTGCGGGGGATGTGCCCACGCTCGAGGTGCTGGCTGCGACCGAAATGCTGCGACGGTCCGTTCCGGACCTTCAGATACGCGTGGTCAACGTCGTCGATCTGATGCGGCTGCGCCCCGAACGCGAGCATCCGCACGGCATGTCCGACGCCGAGTTCGATGCGCTGTTCACCACGGACCGACCTGTCGTGTTCGCCTACCACGGCTACCCGTGGCTGATCCACCGATTGACGTACCGGCGTACGAACCACCACAACATTCACGTCCGCGGCTACCAAGAGGAGGGCACCACGACCACGCCGTTCGACATGGTCGTGATGAACGACCTGGACCGGTTCCATCTGGTGATCGACGTGATCGACCGGGTGCCCGGACTCGGCGAGCGCGCCGTTCGGGTGCGCCAGGAGATGGTCGACCAGCTGACCCGTCACCACTCCTACGTACGTCAGCATGGCGAGGACATGCCCGAGGTACGGGACTGGACCTGGCCGAGCTAATGCACATCCTCATCGTCAACGCCGGATCGTCGAGCCTGAAAATGCGGCTGCTCGGCCCGGACGACTCCGTCATCGACGATCTGCATACAGAGTCGTGGGACGGAACGACGCGGCGGGGGCCGGACCGTGGATATCTGGCCTGAGTCGGGTCGGCGCGGTCGGGCACCGCGTCGTCCACGGCGGCACGACGCTGCGCGGGCCAACCGTCGTCGAACTCGGCGCGACCGATCAACATGGACGGCGCCAGCATGACCGCGTCGTTGAGGTAGGTCGTCAACTCGCCGATGTCGAACTCCGGCCCTCGTCCGTCAGCGCGATCTCCACACTCGAGTTGAACTGCCACGTCTCGCATCGCATCCATCGCTGGCCCTGGCGCAGGCGGAACCGTTGCCGTTAGAGAGAATGACCCGTCATCGGCGCTCAGGGGCGCGCCACCGCGTCGTGTGGAGCATCGGCCGCAGGTCGCGTTGGCACGACGACCACCGGGCAGGCGGCCCGCGTCGCACAGGCTTCGCTGACCGAACCCAGTGCCGCGTGCCGCATGCTCATCGTGCCGTGGCTGCCGATGACGAGGAGTTGGGCCCGCTCCGACGTGCGCACCAGCACCTCGACCGCATCGCCCCTGACCACCTCGCTCGATAGCGGCGGAGTGTCATGGCCCTCGCGGACGACGGTGTCGAGCTGGTGGCGTTGCGTCTCGTCGGCCCGCCGGCGGGCATCGGCCGCCTGCTCCTCGGTGAGGTCGATGTCGACGCCACGAGGCGGCCAGGCCGTGACTGCCTCTACGGCACATCGTCGAAGCCGGCCCTCATCGACCGCCCACTGCAAAGCGCGGAGCGAGCCCTCGGAGCCGTCGATCCCGACCGCGATCACACCGTTCGATGTTGCCTCGTTCATAAGTCCAGTGTCGCCTCGGGCCATGCCCAGCGCGCGAGTCCAAGGTCCCTCGGCCGTAGGCCCCGAGCCCCTGGATCTCGGCTCGCCCCTCCCGTGTCATGGAGTCAGTGAACCGAGGAGGCCACCATGCCGACAGCGAAGCGATGGAGCGTCGACATCTTCATCAGCGAAACCGACCGCACGACACACGCCGAGGCCAGCCTGCGTACCAATGACGCGACCGAAGTACGCGGCGTAGGCGTCGCCCATCGCAACCCGCACGACCGTGACGTGCCCGAGGTCGGTGACGAGCTCGCCGTGGCCCGGGCTCTGGGCGACCTCTCGCGCCATCTTCTGAGCGAAGCGGTTGGCGACATCGAAGCCCTGTCGGTCGAGCAAGCAGACACGGGAACGTAGTGCTGAACCGACGCCAGACTCGGATCGAAATGACCACCGTGTCGATTGCACTCGTTGTTCCAGCAGCTGCCGCGGCGTCGAGCCCACCCAACTCACAGTCGGTGTAGGGTTCGGCCACGACACGCGTGTCGGTCAGTACGTCCGGATATCAGGCCGACGGGCCGGAGGATCGACGTTTCGCAGCGCCAGGGTGCTCGATCCGGTGCACATGAGCGTCCGGGCCAGGAAATACGAGGGTCTCGCGGCCAGTGTCTGACCAGCGGACGAGATACGGAGGCTCTCCGTGTGGACCCCGAACCTCCCGGATCTCGCCATCTCGTCGGACGCCGCCGACGACCCGGCTGTCAACAATCAGCTCGTCGCCTACTTCGGCATACATGCGTAGTCTCCTTCATTGATGGCGCCTCCAGCGTGCGGTAGCGGGACGGCGACGCTGCCAGCTCCCATGCCATCGGGTTTGCGCGAGGACCCGCTCACTCGACAGGGCCCGGGCCTGGCGCGCGTTGGTTCTTCCGTTCATTCGTGGCGCTGCTTACGGTTTGGGCCGCGTACGACGGCGACCGGACAGTGCGCATGCCTGAGCACGTGCCGGCTGACTGAGCCGAGCAGCAACGCTTTGGGTGCCCCACGGCCGTGCGTCCCGACCACGAGCAGCTCGGCGTCGTCGGACAGATCAGCCAACACCCGGTCGGGCCGACCGTTCTCGTACCTCGTGACGACCCCGACGTCGGGGTACTGCTCCCGCCAGCCGGCGATCGTCTCGGCCACGTCGAGCATCTCGCTGTCCTCCACGACGACTCGCTCCGGATTGGTCATGACGGCAACGACGGCCTGCGACTCAGTGTAGGGACTCCACACGGCATGGACGACGGTCAGCGGTAGGCCGCGCAGCGATGCCGCCTCGAAAGCGAACGCCGTTGCCGCCACCGAGGCGTCCGACCCGTCGACCCCGAGGATCACGTCACGAGGACGCCGTGCATGACCAGGTCGTGGACTGTTCTCACGCACCACGACGACCGGAGAATCCGCATACCGGGTCACAGTCGAGCTGACCGAACCCACCAGAGCGGACGCGACCCGGCCAAGGCCTCGGGATCCCACGACCACGACGTCCTGCTCGGTCGCCTCTCGGGCCAGCACCACCGCCGGGTTCCCGGCCATCCACTCCCCCGAGACCTCGATCTCTGACCAGGTCCGCTCCACGTCGGCGACGGCCTCGTCAACAATCTTCTGCGCCACCGCAGGGTCTTCGGTTAGGCCATTTGCTTGACCGATAGTCATGGGAAACGTGGCAGGCGGGTAGTCGACCGCGTGAATAATCCGCAACAGCCAACCTCGCCGCCCGGCTTCGCCCGCAGCCCAGTGCAGGGCACGGCGGCCGTCATCGGACCCGTCGACGCCAACGATTACGGAGTGACGATGGTCAGCATGTGCGTTCATCTCTCGGCCTCCCGCCTCGTGGGCTCACTATCAGGCTCGCCACCGCGGCCGATGCCTGATAGGGGCCGAAGTATCCGACCCGAAGGACGTTGGTCCGATAGGCGCCCCAGTCATCAGTCGCGGACGGATACGTCCTTGAACGACGCGGATGCGGACCATACGACTTTAGGTCGGGGCCAACGCCTCTGCCTGTCGGCTGCAGCGCGATCGACGCTGACGTTGTGAGTACTTTCGTGCATCCCATCGTGGTTGGATACGACGGCTCGGCCGACAGTGATCGCGCGCTGGACTGGGCAATATTAGTGGCAGGGCAACGTCAATGCCCGATCCGACTCGTGGCGGTCATCGACGAGAGGGAAGACCCGGACTGGCTTCCGGATCGGGTCGAGAATGCGCGACAGCACGCGTTGAGGCAGCTCGGACCCGACGTCGAAGCTTCGCTCGCGCTGCCGGTGACGGTCACGAAGCCGCAGAAGGAGCCTGCGACCCACGCCCTCTTGCGCCTGGCATCCGACGCTCAGCTCATCGTGCTCGGAGCCCGCGGGCATGGCGCTCTGGGTGGCTTCCTGATCGGATCGGTGAGCGAGCATCTGGCCCGGCACGCAGAATGCCCCGTGGTGGTGGTTCGTGCGCCGCACGACATGGGAGCACGGCGGATCGTTGTCGGCTTCGATGGATCTGCCGACAGTCAACTGGCTGTGGCTTTCGGGTTTGAGATGGCCAGCGCCACGAAGGCGCCGTTGACAGTCGTCCGCTGCTGGGGCCACGTCAATCCCGGCGGGGTCGGCATGTATTTGCCGGTGCGACCGGCCATGACCGAGAAGTTCGACGCCGAACAACAGGCCCTGCGTGATGACATGCGCGAATGGTGCGACAAGCACCCGGACGTCGACGTACAGCTGCGGACTGTACCGGTCCCGCCGGTCCGGGTGCTCACCGATGCGTCCGCCCACGCGGCCCTCGTCGTGGTTGGCTCGCGGGGGCGTGACGCCTTCGCCGGATTGCTGCTCGGCTCGGTGAGCCAAGGCGTTCTTCACCACGCACAGAGTCCCGTCGCGATCGTCCGCTAACGATCGCTTCCTCGCGGTAGGCGAAGGTCCCACAATCTGCGTCGCACGGCTCTGCCGCGCCTCTGACGGCGAGAACACGCTTGAACCAACACACAACGCAAGGAGGCTGCAATGACTACACAGCACGCGGCCAAGAGCATCCCGGTCCAGATCGAGCCCGACGCCGGTCGGGACGTTTCGACCACGACGCTGAGCCGTCCGGCGCAGTACGGGTTGGCCGTGCTGCGGATCGCCTACGGACTCACCTTCCTATGGGCGTTCTTCGACAAGCTGCTCGGCCTGGACTACGCCACGCCGAACGGCTCGGCTTGGATCGACGGGACCGATCCGACCGAGGGCTACCTCATGGGAGCGCCGGACGGATGGCTCGAAGGCTTCTACCACGACCTCGCCGGCGACCCCTGGGTCGGACCACTGTTCATGGCCGGTCTGCTCGGTATCGGGCTGGCTCTGACCCTTGGCATCGGCCTGCGGATCGCGGCCGTCGCAGGCGGCCTGCTCTACATCATGATGTGGAGCGTCGTCCTGCCCCCGTTGAACAACCCGGTACTCGACGAGCACCTGCTCGGCGCCATCGCCTTGGCCGTCCTGGCTCTGACGAACGCCGGCGACAGGTGGGGACTCGGTCGGCAATGGATGCGGAGCCCCGGCGTACGCCGCTGGCGGACCTTCCTGCGCTGACCGATCGGGCGAAGGTCCCGACGCGGCCGCACGCATGGTCGCGGGTCGGGACCTTCGCCCTCGGTCCGAACCGGCCGACAGCGCGATGATTGAAACAGGTTCGGTCGATCCGAATGGGAGGCAAGCGACGATGACCGACGACTATGCGCCGTTCCGCCTCGACGCCGGCGGGGCAGACCAGCAACCCGAGAGGACCGGGCCATGAACCGACCATCCGGCCACCGCGCTGCTGGCCTATATCCGAAGGTGCGTGACTTAACCCCGTCCGAGTGCTGGGCCTTGGTCACCCCGGGCGGAGTCGGCCGAATCGGTACCACTGTCGACGAGGGCCAGGTCGTGCTTCCCGTCAACTACGTGGTCGACGACGGTGAGGTGGTCATCCGTACGACAGCGTACGGCCTGCTCGGGCGGCTCGGACCCGCCAGCGAGGTCGCCTTCGAAGTGGACCACCTGGAGAAGGAGATGCGCGCGGGCTGGAGCGTCCTGCTCGTCGGGCAGATGGAGCGTATTGACGACCCGGACGAGGCAGCCGCCCTGTGGCGCGACCGTGACCCCGACCCCTGGGTAGGCGGGGTCCGAAACCTGTTCCTCCGCATCCGGCCACGTCGAATCACCGGTCGACGTATCGAGAGGTCGTAGGCGAAAGCCGGTGCCGCGGGCCGACGTCATGTCACCAGGGCGCTGGCGATCCCGAGATAGAGCGCGATCGAGACCAGATCCTGGGCGATCGTCGCCACCGGGCCGGAGCCGAATGCGGGGTCGCGACCGAACCTATTGAACAGCCACGGCAGGCCCATCGCGAGGAGGGTCGCAAGCGCACTCGCCGCGAGCATCGCCAAGGCCACACTGCTCGCCACGGCCACGTTCCCATAGATCAGCGAGTACGGGAACATGATCACCGCCAATGCCAGCCCGAGGAACACTCCGGTGATCGCCTCGCGGCGCAACAGTCGTCTGACCGGCACGTCGACCGCGAGTGCCCGGATCACGAGTGCCTCGGTCTGAGTACCGACCGCGTCAGCGATATAGACCACGGCCGGGACGAAGAACGCCAGCGCGACGTTTCGCTCCAGCCGGGCCTCGAATGCACTCACGATGCCGATGCTCAGCATCGCTCCCACGAGGCCGACCAGCAGCCAGGGCGCCCGATGCACGAAGCGCCGCCAGACTCGCTCTTCGGCGGCATTGCGCGCCAGCGAGGAGCTGCGGAGGTAACCGCCGATCCGGGCCATGTCCTCGTCGTGCTCTCGGAGCAGCACCTCGAGCAACCGCGCCGGGGGCACCACTCCGACGAAGCTGCCGTCTGGGCCAACCACGGCCAGGCTGCCGGCTCCATGCTGCACCGCCTGCCAGGCCGCTGCCTCCTGATCGACCCCGGATCGTACGACGGGCGGCTCAGTGTCGGCGATCTCGCGGAGCTCGGTGTCGTCGGGCGCGGCCAGGATTCGCTCGATCGGAACCAATCCGCGCAGGAACGGCCCGTCGCAGAGGGCTACGACGGCGGTGCTGTCATAGAGGTGCCCTCGCATCGCCGCCAAGGCGACAGCAACGTGGGTCCGAGGGACGAAAACGGGGACCGAAACCGCATGGTCGTCTGCGGCCGTGGCGAAGTCGGACTGCGGGCTCATAGGTTCCAATTCGGGTCCGGTCGCGCCGGCCGGGGCGTCCCCACCGCCGACGGCTGCTCTCACATGTCGAGGATGATCCGCCGCCGACCATACCCAGAGACCGGAGGTCCCGATGCGGCGAGCCGTTCGCCTCCCGCCGGTGACGCAACCGCCATGAAAACTGAGGGCAGAAGGAGGTGCCGACAATGTTGCGTCCGGTTCGGCTTTTCACTGCAGCGGCGGCGGCCATCGGCGTGACCCTGAGCGCTGTATTACTGGCCGCCTTATGCGTCACCCGGACCGATCCGGAGCGATACCCAGACTTCGGTACCGGCCTGTGGTGGGCGGTCACGACGATCACCACGGTCGGGTACGGCGACGTCGTCCCGTCCAGTCCGGAAGGTCGACTGACGGGCTCGATTCTGATGTTCGTCGGTATCGCCTGTGTCGCCTTGCTGACCGCCATCGCCACATCGGCGATTGTCGCCGTCGAGGTCCGCTCTGAAGAGGAAGCCATCGAGAGCGACGAGCTCGAGATCCTCGACGAGCTGCGGATGCTGAATCAGCGACTGGACCGGCTCGAGCGCGCGATACGGACCACTCCCCCGCCGACGAACGGTCAGCCGATCCGATCGTCCAGGCGAGGGTCGGAGCACGAGGTCTGAACGTTCACCGCAAGCGCGCTCGCCGGTCGGAGGCTAGCGCGGATCGGCCAGCCGACGTGGCACACCCTCGTCAAGCACGGCGCCGGGTGCCAACCGCACTTTGGCGTCGACACAATGGACACTATCCGGAGTCACGATGACCGGATTGAGGTCGAGTTCGGCCAGCTCTGGGACGTCGGTAGCTAGCCGGGACACGTCGGAGACAAGCTGCGCAAGCGCCGCCAGGTTGACCGGCAAACTCCCACGGTGACCGAGAAGCAAAGGTGCGACGCGGAGCGATCGGATCGCCTGGTCGGCCTCGCCGACCGTCACCGGCGGCAGTAGGAAGGCCCGGTCGTCCCAGACCTCGGTCGCGATGCCCCCGGCCGCGACCATGACCAGCGGACCGAACGTCGGATCGCGGACTGCGCCGACCGCGATCTCGACTCCGTCGGTGACCTGGCGTTGGACAAGCACCGGCGTCCGATCGTCGCCGATGGCCGTTGCGAGATGCGCGTACGCCTCCCGTACGTCATCGGCGGTCCGCAGCCCGACGCGCACCAAGCCCCGATCGGTTCGGTGCACAACGCTCGGGTCCGCGGCCTTGACCACGACGGGATAGCCCACGCAGTCGGCACGGGCCGCCGCCTCGTCGGCCGATTGGGCCAGCTCACCGGCCGGGGCGCTGATTCCGACGCGATCCAACAGACGTCGGGACTCACTGGGAGCGAGCCAACGGCCGGTCGGCGTATCGGCCAGGAGCGTACGGACGAATGATGCAGAGATCTCGTCGGGCGTTGCGTCGACCGCCCCGCTCTCGTGGACGGCTAGGCGCCACTCGGCGTAGCGGGTGGCATGCCCGACCGCCACGGTGGCGTCCTCGGCGGACCGGTAGACAGGGACCCGAGTCGGACCGATGCTGGCGGGCGGATTCGGCAGGCCGAGCAGGACAGCGGCCACGGGGACGCCAGCGAAGTCGGCGGTGACGTCGGCGAGTGCAGCCAACACCTCGTCGCCGACCGCGACCCGAGTCGCGGCGAACACGACGAGCAGGCTGTCAACCTCGCCGCTCTCCAACATTGCCCGGACGACCGCGATGTATTGCTCGGGCGATGCCGCGGCGCCGAGGTCGACGGGATTCGAGGCCGTGGCGACTCCGTCCATTCGACCCCGAAGCTCTGTCGAGAGCTCGGGAACAACGAGGCCGGCGTCCTGCGCCGCGTCGGCCGCGAGCACCCCGATGCCGCCGGCGTTGCCGACGATGCCGAACCGGCGTCCGGCAGGCAAGGGCTGGTCGACCAGGAGGTGGGCAGCGTCGACCATCTCGTCGAGGTCGCGGACCGCGATGACACCTGCTCGAGCGCACAGGGCGTCGACCGCGACCGATGGGGCTGCTGCCGCTGCGGTGTGGGACAAACCCGCGCGTCTCCCACCGGCCGACCGGCCGCCGACGACCGCCAACAGCGGTTTGCGCTCGGCGAACCGGCGGGCCAACCGGGCGAACTTGCGCGGGTTGCCGAACGACTCGAGGTAGAGAGCGGCGGCACGGACACGCGAATCGTCGGTCCAGGCCGCGAGGAGATCGTTGCCGGATACATCGGCCTTGTTGCCGAGCGACACAAAGTTGGCGACGCCGACGCCGAGCCCGGCTGCTGCGTCGATCAGGGCAATCCCTACGCCACCGGACTGCGACGCAATCGCGAGTCCACCTGCAGGCGGTGTCAACGTCGCGAACGTCGCGTCGAGCCGCACGTCCGGGTCGGCATTGAGTACGCCCAGACAGTTCGGCCCGACCAGCCGCATGCCGTGTCGGCGAGCGATCCGGACCAGCTTGTGCTGGACCGTAGCTCCGTCGCCGCCGCGCTCGCCGAGCCCGGCAGTAATGACGACCGCGGCTCGGGTGCCTGCGGCCCCGGCGCTGTCGACGACACCGAGGACGCGGTCGGCTGGGACCGCCACCACGACCAGATCGGCGGGCTCCGGCAACTGACCGACATCGGCG
>Ga0190270_10000766_pt1 | contig 14396 bp, 14 predicted proteins | sample Popmic320T_FD_133748 | JGI IMG/M metagenome (GOLD analysis project Ga0190270, IMG submission 133748) | Populus adjacent soil microbial communities from riparian zone of Weber River, Utah, USA - 320 T | ecosystem: Environmental > Terrestrial > Soil > Riparian zone | place: USA: Utah | collected... | reverse complement strand
GTCCGCTCGTACAACTGCCTCAAGCGCGAGGGCATCCACTCCGTGGGTGAGCTCATCACCCGCTCGGAGCAGGACCTGCTCGACATCCGCAACTTCGGCTCCAAGTCCATCGACGAGGTCAAGGCCAAGCTCGCGGAGATGGGCCTCGCGCTCAAGGACAGCCCGGCGGGCTTCGACCCGGCGGCCGTCATCGACGCCTACGACGAGGACGCCGGCTTCGCCGAGGACGAGCAGTACTGACCCGCAGCCCCGACCGCTGATTTTGGAGAGACCATGCCTACGCCCACCAAGGGAGCACGCTTCGGCGGCAGCCCCGCTCACCAGCGCCTGATCCTCGCCAACCTGGCCCAGGCGCTGTTCGAGAACGGCCGCATCACCACCACGGAGGCCAAGGCACGCCGCCTGCGTCCGTACGCCGAGCAGCTGATCACGAAGGCCCGCATCGACACGGTGGCCAACCGCCGCCAGGTCGTGAAGGTCATCCGTGACCAGGACGTCCTGCACACGCTGTTCACCGAGATCGGCCCGGCCATGTCGACCCGGCCGGGTGGCTACACGCGCATCACGAAGATCGGTCCGCGCAAGGGCGACAACGCCCCGATGGCCGTCATCGAGATCGTCGAGGCCAAGGAGTTCGGCGCCCAGAACCAGACGCCGAAGAAGCCGGCCAAGAAGGCCGCCAAGAAGACTGCACCGAAGGCCGAGGTCGAGCCGGACGAGGCATCGGTCGAGGACGAGGTCGTCGCCGAGCCCGAGGTCGAGCAGGCGGAGGAGCCGGCCACCGAGCCGGTCGCCGAGGCCGACGTCGAACAGGCCGCCGACGAGGTCGCCGAGTCGATCGAGACCGAGGTCGAGGCCGAGACCGACGCCGAGGCCGAGGCGGAAGCAGACTCCGACAAGTAACGCTCAGTCGTCGACGGCCCGGTGTCCCTCAGGGATGCCGGGCCGTCGCCGTCATGGGCGGTGGACCGCCAGCACCCGGAAGCTCTGCTCGGCCGCCATGCGATCGGTGGGCCAGCCCTGCTCGATGAGCCAGCGTTGCAGGGAGTCGGCGCCGAGGTTCTTGCCGACGACCAGGTGGGCGCGTCCCTTGGGCGTCAACCGGGGGAGCCAGTGCAGCAGGAGCTTGTGGAGGGCGGCCTTGCCGATGCGAATGGGCGGGTTCGACCAGATGGCGTCGAACTGCAACCCGTCGGGCACGTCGTCGGGCATCGCGACGTTCACGTCGACGCCCATCGACTCCGCGTTGAGGCGGGTGAGCTCGATGGCCCGCTCGTTGACGTCGGTGGCCCACACCGTGGCGTCGGGCGAGGCCACGGCGATGGAGCAGGCGATGGGTCCCCATCCGCTCCCGAGGTCGAGCACAGTCGAGCCCTTGGGTGGCGGGGCGGTCTGGCGCAGCAGGACGGCCGTCGCCTTGTCGAGCCCTTCGCCGGCGAAGACGCCGCTGGACGTCGCGAGCTCGAGGTCGTTGCCCCAGGCGTTGAATCGGACGCGGCGACGACGATCTTCCGCGGTGGGCTTGTTGCTGAAGTAGTGCTCCGTCACAGTGCTCGGACCTGCTTGGCCTGGGTCTCGGCGATGCGCCATGCCTCGGTGATGATCTCTTCCACCTCGTTGTCGAGTTCTGCATGCTCGAGCCGGAGCAGCACGGTGTCGTGGTCGTCGTGCGCGATGGTGGACATCGCCGGGTCGTGGGACTCCAGGAGTGCACGCTTCTCCGAGAGGGTGCACGCGATCAGGACGCTGTCGTCATCGGGGCGGAACCGCATGAAGATGTGATCGTGGACGCCCACGGCCGGTGTGCCTTGCGACGTCGTCTCCGACGTGTGGGGCAAGCTGAGACCGAACGTGCGGATCTCGTCCCAGGTGGCCGGCATTCGTCCATTGTCTCACTGCTGAGCCCGTCTTGGTTAGGGCGCCTCTCCCTGGGCCTCCCCGGACGCGAGAGATGATTTCCTGCGTCGCGTGAGGCCTCTTCCGAAGCCTCCCTTGTCGCGATGGGAAAACCTCACTCTCGCGTCCGGGGAGGCCCAGGGAGAAACGCCCCTAATGCTCACGGAGATGCCGGGCCTGAGCGGCTCGTTCGGCCAGGGCCTCGTCAGGTGGGTAGACGACCTCCTCGAGGACCAGGCCGTGTGCCGGCATCACCCTGACGCGGGCCTCTCGCTCGGCGGTCTCCAGCACGGTCTGCACCCATTCCGGGCCGAACCGATGCTCGCCCACGGCAACGAGCGCCCCCATGAGAGATCGCACCATCGAGTGGCAGAACGCATCGGCACGAACCGTCGTCTCCACTGTGCCGTCATCGCGGCGCTCACTGTGCAGGGCCAGGAGGGTGCGGATGGTCGTCGCCCCCTCACGCTTCTTGCAGAAGGCCGCGAAGTCGTGCTCGCCCAGCAGGGGCCCGGCGGCAGCATTCATGGCGTCGACATCGAGCTCGCGCGACCAGGCGACGACGTGGCCGCGGGCGAGCGGGTCGCCGGGTCCGCGGTCGTGCAGGCGGTAGACGTAGCGCCGTTCGAGTGCGGAGAAGCGGGCGTCGAAGCCAGGCGGCGCGGCGCCGAGGGCACGGATCTCGATGTCGTCCGGGAGGAGGCTGCGCAGACGGCGGCCCAGCGACTCGGCGTCGACCTCGTCGTCCAGGTCGACGTGGGCCACCTGGCCGCGAGCGTGGACTCCGGCGTCGGTGCGGCCGGCGCAGATGAGGGGAGCGGCGGTCTCGAGCCTCAGGACGGTGGCCAGGGCTGACTCGACTTCACCCTGGACAGTGCGCAGGCCGGGCTGTGCCGCCCACCCGTGGAACCCGGCACCGTCGTAGGAGAGATCGAGCCGCAGACGCATGGCGCCACGCTAGCGAACGCGTTCGTCGCTGTTGGTGAGCTCAGGGCGTCCGGCGCGCACGTTGGAGCCATGGGTGTCACATGTGTCGCGGATGAGCCTTAGAGGAGGACCGTCACAACCACGGCGGTGAGCACCACAACCCCGGCACCGGCGAGCTGGCGCGGCCATGTCCACCGCCTGGCGGGTCCGTCGCCGCCGAGCAGGGCGAGAAGCTCCAACGCAGCCGCCGGGATGGCCAGCAGGACGAACCCCGTGCGGATCGCCTCGCGTTCCGCACTGCCCCCGTCGCCGGCCTGCGAGTCCAGCACGTAGGCGATGGCCGTACCGACCAGCACGAGGATGAGAATCTGGGTGACGCCGCGTGGCACGGCTGGTGCCAACCGGGCGAGGTCGGGGACTCGGTCACCGACCAGGGCCAGGAGTTGGGGGAGGGCGAAGATCGTCACACCCGCCCAGAGCTGCCAGCAGTTGCCGAGGAAGGCGCCGGCGAAGAAGGCGAGCAGTGCGGCGCGTACGACCAGCCCACGCAGGTGGTGGATCGTGGCGGGCTCTCCGACGCTGACGGCCTCGACGGCGGCGAGGCGGCGGGGGTAGGCCGTGGCGGTGACCTCCTCGATGCCGAATCTGCCCACGACAGCCGCGATGGCCAGCAACGCAAGGGCATCGGCGTGCTCGGTGATCGCGAGGTCTCGTCCCGTGAGGTCTCCGAGTCCACCGACAATGCCCTGCACGGCCCACCCGCCGAGCAGGGCCGCGATGACGACGTCGCCGATCCGGTCCCAGCCATAGACTCGTTCGGGTTCGGACGCCCGGCGTAACGGTCTGGCCGCGGCGGCGACGAGTGGGGTGACGAACCACAGGGCCCCAAGACCTAGGAGTCCGCGGATACCCTCGCCGAGGCTAAGCCCCCCGGCGGTCAGTCCGCCGCCGGCGACGGTCACCGCCGCGAACGCCAGGACCGCGGCGACCCCCGTGGTCGTGTCGAGCACCGCGAGCACCAGCAACGTGGCAGTCAGCAAAAGGGTCGGAGGCAACGGAGCCGCGCCGCCCAGGGCGGCCGAGACTCCGAGTGCGATGCCGACGATCGGGAGGAGCATCCACAGCACGCCGAGGGACGCCCGCAGGTACGCAGCATCGGCCAGGACTCGGGCGACCAGCGGCAATCGGGTCGAGAGCACGGCCGGCACCGTGAGGCTGAGGGCGTCGAGTCGCGCCCACCCGGGGAACCGCCAGCTGATCGATCGGTCTCCCCAGGCGTCGCCGGATTCCTTCGCGCGGCCGGCGTCGTCGTCGGCGCCCTCGACCTCGCCCCCGCCACCGACCGCCGCAACACTGGCCGCCGCGCCGCTGAGGGACGCGCCTCGCGGCCCGGCTCCGCCCGCAGATGCCGAGGACCAGGCCAGTCGCCGCGGCATCGCCACGCCGCGAGGGCCGACCAGCGACAGAATCGTGAACGCGGTGATCGCCAGGATCAGGACGCGCAGAATGTCCGTCGATGTCGAGGCCTGTGACAGCGCGATGTCGGGTTCTTCGTCGGGAGCCGGTGAGTCCGTCGGCGGCCCGGGCTCGTCCGGCCCGAGGATGATCGGTCCTTGTGGCACCGGGGCCAAAGGGATCGGGATGGTCGGGTCGAGAGCGCGGGCACCACCAGGCGGTGGTGCCCCGGGGGCCGGCGCGTTCGGTGGCGCGGCCGCGGGCCCCGCGACGCTGAAGTTGAACTCGAGGGTGTCGATGGGCGGGACGACTCCGGGCTTGTACTCCTCGATCGTGGCGGTGTACTCCCCACCGGGGAGAACGGTCGGCAGGGTGAACCATGCCGGGAGCATTGAAGTGGTCGAGGGTTCCGACCTTCCGGTTCCCCGGTCGTCGTAGGTGCAGCTGAACGTATTGCCCTCGCCGCCGCCCGCCGGGAAGTCGACCACACATTCCTGTGGCTCTCCGAGCAGATCCGTGGACCCGCGCCTCAGGGTCCACTGCACGGTGACGTCGAACTCTTCGCGTTCCCCCTGCAGCGTGATGGTGTCGCCGCCGGGCAGGCTGGGCGGCGTCGTGACCTGCAGGCGGGACTCCGCGAAGTTGATGGTCACATCCGTGGGCAGGGACGTCTCAAGGGCGTCGTTGACCTCGTGGAACGACAGCACGGTGCTGGTGCCGGCGAGGTCACCCGAGTTGTACAGGTCCACAGGAGTGCACTCGAAGAACGTCAACCCATTGTCGGGAATGAGCTGCTCACAATCGACAACGTTGCCTTGAGCGTCCTTGACCACGATGGTGTTGTCCGCGTCGCTGCGATTCCCCCTGATCGTCTCGGAGCCGAAGTAGTCGAACGTGAAGGTTGTACTCCCCTGGATCTGAGGCGGAGCCGGTGCCGCGGAGCTCGCGATCTGGGGTACCAGAAGTACGGCGGTGCCGACCAACGCCGCCAGCACCACGATCCGCGTCACACGAGCCCGGACGTCCATGGGCGAAGGCTATGTCCGACCGGGGTCGCGAACAGGGCTTCGTCCGTCGGGCGATCGCTCAGGTCGCGTCCATACGCCCTACGCCCAGCGCTTGGCGGCGGGGACGAACTCCAGCTGACGCTCGCCGGTGTAGATCTGCTTGGGGCGGGCGATCTTCTGCTCCTTGTCGTCGACCAGCTCACGCCACTGGGCGAGCCATCCGGATGTGCGGGGGATGGCGAACAGCACGGTGAACATCTCCGGCGGGAACTGCAGGGCCTCGTAGATGAGGCCGGAGTAGAAGTCGACGTTCGGGTAGAGCTTGCGCTTGATGAAGTACTCGTCCTCGAGGGCGATCTTCTCCAGCTCCTGGGCGATCTCCAGCAACGGGTTGACGCCGGTGACCTCGAAGACGTCGTCGCAGGCCTTCTTGATGATCTTGGCGCGCGGGTCGTAGTTCTTGTAGACGCGGTGTCCGAAGCCCATGAGGCGCTCGTCGCCGTTCTTGACGCCCTCGATGAACTCGCCGACCTTGTCCTTGCTGCCGATGCGCTTGAGCATCCTAAGCACGGCCTCGTTGGCGCCACCGTGCAGCGGACCGTAGAGCGCCGCGACGCCCGCGCTCACCGCGGAGTAGGGGTCGACCTGGCTCGACCCCACCGAGCGCACCGCGTTGGTGGAGCAGTTCTGCTCGTGGTCGGCGTGCAGGATGAAGAGCACCTCGAGGGCCTGGGCGAGCCGCGGGTCGGGCTCGTAGCTGTGCTCGCTCATCTTGAACAGCATCGAGAGGAAGTTCTCGGTGTAGGTGAGGTCGTTGTCGGGGTAGATGTACGGCTTGCCCTGTGCGTGGCGGAACGACCATGCGCCGAGCGTGGGCATCTTCGCGATCAGCCGGACGATCTGTTCGTGGCGGATCTGCGGGTCCTTGATGTCGCGGGACTCCGGATAGAACGTGGACAGGGCGGCCACGCTCGACAGGAGCATGCCCATCGGGTGCGCGTCGTAGCGGAACCCCTGCATCAGGCTCTTGACGTTCTCGTGCACGAACGTGTGGAACGTGATCTCGTGCACCCACTGGTCGTGCTCGGCCTCGGTGGGCAGCTCACCGTGGATGAGCAGGTAGGCGACCTCGAGGTACGTCGACGACTCGGCCAGCTGCTCGATGGGGTACCCGCGGTACTCGAGGATGCCCTCCTCACCGTCGATGAACGTGACGGCGCTGCGGCACGACGCCGTGTTGGTGAACCCGGGGTCGTACAGGGCGATGCCCGCCTCGTCGTCGGTCTTGCCGATCTTGCCGAGATCGGTCGCGCTGACGGTGCCGTCGGTGATGGGGAGCTCGTACTCCTCGCCGGTGCGGTTGTCTCGCACGGTGAGCGTGGGGTTGTCGGTCACGTTTTGGTCTCCTGTGCCGGCCGCGATTCCAGGGTCTCTGGCCCGCGGGCTCCTGAGGGCCGGTTCCAAACTAGTGCGGCTCCGGGAGTCCTGCACAGAGGGGGTCCGCGGGCCGGTCCCGTTTTGACCGACGGCGTCGCGGACGGTTACCCTTGGATGTCGTTGTGTCCTGCGCCGATGCCGGGGCCGACGCCGAGACATCACCGCTTTCGAAACACGAGAAGGTCACGCCGTGCGCACGTACAGCCCGAAGCCTGCTGACATCAGCCATCAGTGGCACGTCATCGACGCCGACGACGTCGTTCTCGGCCGTCTGGCCGTCCAGGCTGCCACGCTGCTGCGCGGCAAGCACAAGCCGACCTACGCCCCCCACCTCGACGGTGGCGACTTCGTCATCATCGTCAACGCAGACAAGGTCGCGCTGTCCGGCCAGAAGCGCACCGACAAGCTGGCCCACCGCCACAGCGGGTACCCGGGCGGGCTCAAGACCATCGCCTATGGCGACCTCCTCGACAAGGACGCCCGCAAGGCCATCGAGAAGTCGGTGCGCGGCATGCTTCCCAAGAACCGCCTGGGCCGCCAGCTGATCAAGAAGCTCAAGGTCTACGCCGGCCCCGAGCATCCGCACGCCGCCCAGAAGCCCCAGCCGTTCGAGATCAAGCAGATCTCCCAGTGACCGAAGAAGAGAACACCGTGGCAGAGACGACCGAGACCCCAGACGTCGGCGCCGACGTCGAGCTGAACGACGAGGGCGTCTACACGTCCGAGACGAGCCCGTCGGCAGACATGCCCGACAAGCCGGCGACGATCGCCCCGGCCGCGGCCACCGGCCGTCGCAAGGAGGCCATCGCGCGCGTCCGCATCGTTCCGGGCAGCGGGGAGTGGACCGTCAACGGCAAGCCGCTCGAGGAGTACCTGCCGAACAAGCTGCACCAGCAGATCGCCAAGGAGGCGTTCGCCGAGACCGGTCTCGACGGCCGGTTCGACGTCATCGCCCGGGTCACCGGCGGCGGCATGACCGGCCAGGCCGGCGCGCTCCGCCTCGGTGTCGCCCGCGCGCTCAACGCGGTCGACGAAGAAGCCAACCGTCCCGTGCTCAAGAAGGCCGGGTTGCTCACGCGCGACTCGCGCATCAAGGAGCGCAAGAAGGCCGGCCTCAAGAAGGCCCGTAAGGCTCCCCAGTACTCCAAGCGCTGATCCCAACGCCATGGGCCGCATCTTCGGCACCGATGGGGTCCGGGGCCTCGCCAACCGCGATCTGACCGCCGAGCTCGCGCTCGACCTCTCGGTCGCGGCTGCCCACGTGCTCGGGGAGGCCGGCGCCTTCGCCGACCAACGGCCGACCGCGGTCGTGGCCCGCGACCCGCGGGCCTCCGGGGAGTTCCTCGAGGCCGCCGTCGTGGCAGGGCTCGCGTCCGCCGGCGTCGACGTGCACCGGCTCGGCGTCGTCCCCACCCCGGGCGCCGCCTTCCTCACTGCCTTCCTCGACGCCGACATGGGCGTGATGATCTCGGCGAGTCACAACCCGATGCCCGACAACGGCATCAAGTTCCTGGCCAGGGGCGGCCACAAGCTCGACGACGACATCGAGATCCTCATCGAGAACCGCCTCGAGGAGCCATGGGCGCGTCCCACCGGCGCCGATGTCGGCCGCATCGGCGACAGCCGCGCAGGCGTCACCACGTACGTCAAGCATCTGGTCGACTCGGTACCGGGGAGACTCGACGGGCTCACGGTCGTGCTCGACTGCGCGAACGGCGCGGCCTTCCAGGTCGGGCCGGACGTCTTCCATCGCCTGGGCGCCACCGTGCACGCCATCCACGCCGAGCCCGACGGCCAGAACATCAACGCCGGCTGCGGCTCCACGCACATGGGCGACCTCCAGAAGGCCGTTGTGGAGCACGGCGCCGATGTTGGTTTCGCGTTCGACGGTGATGCCGACCGCTGCCTGGCGGTCGACGCCGAGGGCAACGTGGTCGACGGCGACCACATCCTCGCCATCCTCGCGCTGGCCGCCCGCGACGAAGGACGTCTGCTCGACGACACCGTCGTGGCCACGGTCATGAGCAACCTGGGATTCGTGCAGGCGATGAACGCAGCCGGCATCACGGTGCTGCAGACCGCCGTCGGTGACCGGTACGTGTTGGAGGCCATGCGCGCCGGATCGTTCACACTGGGCGGCGAGCAGTCCGGTCACGTCATCATGAGCGACTTCGCCACCACCGGCGACGGCGTCCTCACCGCCGTCCACATGGCCGCGCGGATGGCCGTCACCGGACGTCCGCTGGCCGACCTCGCGACCGTCATGACCCGGCTGCCTCAGGTGCTTCTGAATGTCCCGGACGTCGACAAGGCACGGGCGGACACCGACCCGGTGCTGCAGGGCGAGATCGCCGCGGCCGCCGCGCGTCTGGGCGAAACCGGCCGCGTGCTGCTGCGGCAGTCCGGAACCGAGCCGCTGGTGCGGGTGATGGTGGAGGCGCCCACCGTCGAGCTCGCCAACGAGGTCGCCGAGCACCTGGCCGGAGTCGTGCGCGCAACCCTGGCCCTGTGACCGCGCTGTCCCGGCGCACCCTTGCGCAACTCGTCTGTCTGCTCGCCATTGTGATCGTCGCGGTGGCCATGATGGTGCAGGGCCCGGCGCCGGTCGCCCCGCGAGCGGCGCCCCCGGTCGATGCGGGCGATCCGCGCCCCCTGCGCGCCGAGCCCACGGTCGACCCGCCGACGGCCCACGACCGCGTGGTCGATCGGCTGGACCGAGTGTCCCGGAACGCCCACGTCGCGGTCAGCCTCCGCGACGAGGAGTCGGGTGCGACGTTCGGCCACGGGAGGGGGCGGTTCGCGACCGCGAGCCTCGTCAAGGTCCACCTCGTCGCACTGATGTCGTGGCGGGCCGAGCAGCGTGGCGTCGGATTCACCGCATCCCAGCGGCGTGACGCCGAGGCGATGCTGGTCCGTAGCGACAACGATGCGGCGCTGCGGGCGTATTTCGCGCTTGGCGGCCCGGTCGGGATCGAGCGCGACCTGAGGGCGGCATTCGGGACGCGCGGCGTCCAGGTCGGCGACAACGGCTTCTGGGGCCACTCCTATACCACGCCACGCGCGGTCGTGCGATTGCTCGATCGCGTCCTCGACCGCCGCGCGAGGACGTTCGCGGTGCTGCAGGACGCCATGTCGCGCGTCGTGCCCGAGCAGCGATGGGGCGTCTCCGTCCTGGCGGACGACGGGACCCCGGTTCAGGTGAAGGTCGGCTGGGTCCGGGATCCGGACGGATGGATCGTCAACAGCTCAGGAAGGGTGGTCGTCGACGGTTCGCCAGTGCTCATCTCGGTCATGACCGACCGGAATCCCACCTTCGAGGCCGGTGTCGAGACCGTCGAGAAGGTCGCCCGGCTGGCGGGCAAGCTGGTGCGGGCCGACCGCGCTGCCTCCGAGGTTCGCTCCGAGGTTCGCTGGCAGGACCTGGGCGACCGGATTCGCGCCGGCCGGTAACACCCCCTCAGCAGAACGGATCGCCGTCGTCGTCCTCACTGCGTTTGAGTGCCTTCCACGTCGCCTGGTCCATGATTCCGCTGGCGACCAGCTGCCGATCGATCTGGAAGTCCTGAACTGCCGCGATGGTCCGTGGACCGTACGGGTCGCCGACGACTTTCGGCTTGTAGAACCCGAGAGCCTTGAGCATCCGCTGGACGTCCCCGATCGTCAGCAGCGTTTCGACGTCGCCGTCCGTCCCCGCACCGGCCTGCAACACCGGATCCGGACCCGGTGTGCAGGCGCAGTAGCTGTGCCCGCGCTCGTCGGCGTCCATCTGGCGCAGCATGGCGGTCAGCTCACCGGCCTTGACGCGTGCCTTGCACGCGTCCGCCAGGGTGTCGAACGGTCCGACGTAGGCGACGCGGCGGTAGCCCTCGGCGGAGTAGGTGGAGCACGAGGCGGAGGCGTCGAGGAACTTGCCCTTGGGCAGCTTCGCGGCAGCCTTCTCGACATCCGCGTCTTCGGACGCCTTGTCACTCCGCGCGATCTCGACGATGTAAGAGCCATCGCACTCGATGTTGGTCGAGCCTTCCGCCGGCGGGGGAGTCGTCGCCGTGGGCGTGGCCGGTGCGCCTGTAGCGGACGTCCGCGGTTCGTCCGCGGAGTTGCCCGACCTCGTGACGACGATCGTCGTGCCTACCAGGAGCACAGTCAGCACGCCGATGACGCTCGCCGCGACGACGATCCACGTGGTGTTGGATGCGGTCGGGTCGAGCGTCGGCGAGGCCTTCTCGCGGGGTGGGGCCGTGTGGCCGGTTCGATCGGTCATGCGGGGGCTTGCTCCTTGTGGAGCCGGGTCTGGACGTCTCATTCTGTCGAACACCCCTGCGCCGCGGACCAGTGGCCCGGTTTTCGGGCTGTGGGGCCGCCTAGCATCGGGTGGTGACCACCATAGAACGCATCGAGGCCGACGACGACGAGAATTTTGCCTTGTTCCACGACGTCTATGTGCGGGCACTCGACCGGGACGTCGACCAGCCGTACACGGCCCAGGAGAAGCGGGTCGGCATGCGCCCCGACGAATACGTGGACAAGGTGATGCTGCTCGCCCGTGACGACGACGGCGCGGCGGTCGCCGGCGGAACTGTGGAGCTGCCGTTGCGCGACAACACCGGCTTCGCCTACGTCGACGTCTTCACCGCGCCGGAGCACCGCCGTCGCGGGCACGGTGCGGCGGTCATGGAGGCGATCGAGGGGATCGGCCGCGACGCCGACCGCTCGACCCTGTACGGCGAGGCCGTCTGGGAGCAGGCCGCCGTGAATCCGGCGTCGCAGGCGTTCGCCGAGTCGGTCGGCTTCACCCTCGACATCATGGATGCCATGCGCGAGCTCCCGCTGCCGGCCACGCTCCCATCTCTGGAGGTGGCGGACGGCTACACGATCCACACCTGGCGCGACGCGTGCCCGGATCGCTGGGCGCAGGGGTACACCGACCTCCGGCAGCTGATCAACGAGGAGGCGCCCAGTGGGAACGCGGCCCTGGAGAACGAGTTCTGGGACATCGCGCGCACCCGGGCGGAGGAGAGGATGTGGGCCGAGCAGGGCCGCACGCCCCAGGTGAGCATCGCGGTCAGCCAGGGCGGTGAGGTGGTGGGACACACCCAGCTGCTGTTCTCCGCCGGCAGCCCCAACGTGTTCCAGTGGGACACCCTGGTGCTGCCGACCCACCGCGGCCACGGTCTCGGCCTCGCGCTCAAGGTGACCACGATGCAGGAGGCGGCCGACTTGCTGGAGGGCCGTCGCCGGATCATCACCTACAACGCGGCAGGCAACGAGGCGATGATCCGCGTCAACAAGGCGCTCGGGTTCCGCCAGACCGCCTGGGTCGGCGAGTACGTCAAGGCTCTCTGATTCTCAGAGCTTCCGGAAGCGGACCCACTCGACCGTGTGGTCGGAGTCCTTGCGGAGCACGAGGGTGGCGCGGCCGCGAGTGCTCTGGATGTTCTCGCGCAGGTTGGGCCAGTTGATGGTGTCCCAGAGCTCCTCGGCCTGGGCGACCGCTTCGGCATCAGTGAGGGCGCTATAGCGGTGGAAGTACGAGGCGGGGTCGGCGAACGCGGTCTGGCGCAGCTTGAGGAACCGCTCGACGTACCAGCGGCGGATGTCCTTGCTCGACGCATCGACGTAGATGGAGAAGTCGAAGTAGTCGCTCACCGCCATGCCGGGCGAGCCGTCGCCGCGTTCCTTCGCCGGGGCGAGCACATTGAGTCCCTCGATGATCACGATGTCCGGGCTGTCGACGGTGATCACCTCGTCGGTGCGGTCGTAGGTGAGGTGGGAGTAGACCGGAGCCTCGACGCGTTCGACGCCGGACTTCACGTCGATGACGAACCGCAGCAGCGACTTGCGGTCGTACGACTCCGGGAAGCCCTTGCGGTCGAGGATGCCGCGTCGCTCGAGCTCCTTGTTCGGCCAGAGGAATCCGTCGGTGGTGACGAGCTGCACGTTCGGGTGCTCCGGCCAGGCGGCGAGGAGCTCGCGCAGCAGCCGAGCGGTGGTGGACTTGCCGACCGCCACCGACCCGGCGATGCCGATGACGAACGGGGTGCGCTCAGGCTGGGGCTGGTGCAGGAACGTCTCGGTGGCCCGCCAGAGCTCGGCCGCGTACCTGATGCGCATGCTGATGAGCACGGTGAGCGGGAGGTAGACCTCGCGAACCTCATCGACGTCTAGCTCGTCGCCGAGACCGCGCAGACGGTCGATGTCGCCGGTCGACAACGGTTGCGGCACGTTGCCGGCGAGATCGGCCCACGTGGAGCGTTCGAGCTCCACGTAGGGCGACTGCTCGCGACCGTCGCGTCCGTTGGCCATTTGCTCATCCTGCCTTTACCCGGCGGGTTCGCCTCAACCGGCCCGGCTGCCCGGCGCTCAGGGCTACGATTCGGCCCATGTCGCGTACCTGGGGTCCTGTGCTGGCCGCCACCGTGCTGGCGCTGACGGTGCTCCAGCTGCTCGTCGGCACCTACGCCGGACTGGAGCAGTTCGACGGGAAAGGGTTCGGCTACCGGCTGGTCGGCTACCCGGCTCTGATGCTGGTCGTGCCGGTCATCTGGTGGTGGATCCATCGCGGCCGGGATGTCCCGGTGCCTTGGGGCGCGTTCGCCTTGGTCATGGCGCCGTTCCTCGTCGACGTCTCCGGAAACACGCTCAACCTGTACGACACGTTCGACCCGTGGGACAACATCAACCACTTCGCCAACTGGTGGCTCCTGCTGTGGGGCCTGGGCCTGCTGATCGCGCCAGCCTTCACCGGATCGCGCTGGACCCTCGCCTTGGCGATCGTCGGACTGGGCGCGGCCCTGGCCATCGGCTGGGAGATCGGGGAGTGGTACACGTTCATCCGACGGGGCACCGAGCTGGAGGGCGCCTACGAGGACACGCTGAGCGATGAGCTGCTGGGAACCCTGGGTGCCGCCTGCGCCGCGCTGCTCGTCGCGCGACTGCACGTGAAGAAGGTCGCGGCGGCTCACTCGGTAGTCTGAATCCATGTGCGGAATCGTGGGCTACGTGGGCCATCGCTCGGCCCTGGACGTCGTCATGGGCGGCCTGCGACGGCTCGAGTACCGCGGCTACGACTCCGCCGGCGTCGCCCTGGTGGACGGCGGGCACATCGTCGCAGCGAAGAAAGCCGGCAAGCTCGAGAACCTCGACGCCCTCCTCGCGGAGCAGACGCTGCCCGAGTCACACACCGGCATCGGTCACACCCGGTGGGCCACCCACGGCGCACCCAACGACGTCAACGCGCACCCGCACCTCGACAGCGACGGGCGGATCGCCGTCGTGCACAACGGCATCATCGAGAACTTCGCCGAGCTGCGGGCCGAGCTCGAGGCCGCCGGGCACGAGCTGGTCTCCGAGACGGACACCGAGACCGTCGCCCACCTCCTGCACGACGAGCTCGAGAGGACTCCCGACCTGTCCGACGCCGTGCGCGCGGTCTGCCGGCGGCTGGAGGGGGCGTTCACGCTCGTCATCGCCGACGCGCGTCAGCCCGACGTCGTCGTGGGCGCACGGCGCAACTCCCCGCTCGTGGTCGGCCGCGGGGACGGCGAGAACTTCCTCGGCTCCGACGTCGCCGCCTTCATCGAGTACACCCGCGAGGCGATCGAGCTCGGCCAGGATCAAGTCGCCACCATCACGCCCGACGACGTCACCATCACCGACTTCGACGGCCATCCCGCC
>Ga0190270_10000765_pt1 | contig 14406 bp, 13 predicted proteins | sample Popmic320T_FD_133748 | JGI IMG/M metagenome (GOLD analysis project Ga0190270, IMG submission 133748) | Populus adjacent soil microbial communities from riparian zone of Weber River, Utah, USA - 320 T | ecosystem: Environmental > Terrestrial > Soil > Riparian zone | place: USA: Utah | collected... | reverse complement strand
GGTTTCCTTAGCTCAACTAGACTAAGAAGTGGGTGTTGATGGTCGATAGCTCGGCGGGTGCTAGTCCGGTGCCGGCCGGTTGCGGCGCGGTAATTACCGCTGAATACAGCACCGTGGCTCTCGGACTACCAACGTCGCGAGTGGCACGCTGTGCTGATGAGCTGGAAGAATTGACCGAGCTCAAGCGCCAGCGAATTTTCGTGCCGAGCGATTGGCAACTGCCGGTGCGTCAACTCAGCGGCGAGTTTCGGGCACGGATGAAAAGTTGCAGGCTCTCTATAAACGCCACCGGTTTGTTGCGTCAGTTCGGTTCCTATCGTATCGTTCATTCGCGGCGGGAATCTAACGGAGTTGCCGACCGTCTAGCCAATCACGGCATCGACGATGCGGCAAGAAAACTGAGCGTGGGCTAAAGTGGATCAAGCGATCGCCTTCGCGCGAGCGGAGGAGGAAAGTCCGGACTCCACAGGACAGGGTGGCCGTTAACGACGGCTCCGAGCGATCGGGGGACAGTACCACAGAAAACGCACCGCCTGCCGCTTCGGCGGCCGGTAAGGTTGAAAAGGCGAGGTAAGAGCTCACCGGTTCACCAGTGATGGTGGACGCATGGCAAACCCCACCCGGAGCAAGACCAAATAGGAGGGTTGGGTGGTCCGCCCATAGCCCTCGGGTATGGTCGCTCGACTCCTCGAGCAATCGAGGAGCAAGATGAATGATCGCTGTGATTCTGAACTACGAGTCACGACAGAATCCGGCTTACCGATCCACTTTAGCCCGAACGTTTCTCTGCGATTTGCGATCTCATCTGTGCGCAATCTTGCCGCATCGCCGATGGACTCACTGAAGTCAGTTCGTTGGTTCTAATCTCAATTCTCTGCCGCTAAAGAAGGCAGTTGTCATCGCTATCCGGCGGAACATTCGCCTTCCATCCGCACGGCTTGCCAGACAAGCTGACTTCGCATCCGTAGACTACGGTGTCTTAACTCCAGGCTGGTGCGTTGCACAGTCTGTAAAGTTACTCCAATCGCGGAATCCCGGGTTTAATGCCGAAATCCAACGATTTTTGATTTGCGGCAACATTTCTCTCTTGTCCTTCACGTTCTCGTTGAGGGTGCATTCAGGATGAATCCGTCGAATGGACTCATGCACATAAATTTGCAGTTTCGCCTATCGCTTACGCCTCACGCCCAAATTGTGAAAAAACCTTGGGAAATTGAATCATTTATATTGACAGGTGGTAGAGAGGAAGCTATAAGTGGCGACTAGTGGGAAAAAATGGGATAGAGCGTTCTAAAATTGGCTATCCTAGCAACGGAATCCATGTTTCGTGGCAGCTTTGAACATACTCTCGATAGCAAGGGACGGCTTAGCGTTCCGGCGAGGTTTCGTGATGTGCTGATCGGCAAGGGTGACGATCGCATCGTCATGACCAATTTCGTCATCGATGGGCAGCGCTGTCTCGATGTTTATCCGATCGATGCTTGGCTCAGATTCGAAGACGAGGTTCGCAAAAAACCAAAGTTCGATCCGCGTATGATGAGCTTTCAAAATTATTATCTCAGTTCAGCTTGCGAATGCAGCCTCGATACGCACGGGCGGATTCTGATTCCGCCGGTGCTGAGGAAATACGCCGATCTCAAACGCGACATCATTTTGGTTTCGGCACTGGAAAAGTTTCGCGTCTGGGATCAAGAAGCGTGGAAGAAGATTTTCGTCGAAGCGGAAGACAAGGTGATGCAGGATCCGGATTTTCTTGGGGACCTGGGATTGTAACAGAGCCGTAGGCGGTGGTCGGCTGCGAGAGGGGGAGTAAAACATGTTAGCGCGCAAAGCGATTCAAGATATTTCCGTGATCGATCTCAACGGCGATATTGATTTTCGGGAGATGATCCGCATCAAAGATGCGATCGGTTCGTTGATCGAAAAGGAACGGATCAAGGTGGTGATCAATCTCAAGTCGGTGGATCATATCAACTACTTGAGCATTGGCGTTCTCTTGGAGCGGTTGAAGCTGCTCAGAAATTTAAATGGCGATCTCAAGCTTGCGGGCATGAGTCCTTTCTTGCGTGATATTTTTAAGGTCGTCGGCATGGACCGCTTCTTCGAAGATTACACCTCTCTGGAGGACGCCATCGAAAGCTTTGACGACGATTGGGAGGGTGACGGCACCAGTCACTGAGTGTGTTTGCCCATGTCTCTGTAATGTTGCGGGAGGTCGTCGACTATCTCAACCCTAAACCAGGCAAGCGATATCTCGATGGCACATTGGGTGGAGGAGGGCATAGCGAACAGATCCTGATCGAGAGTGAGCCGGATGGTTTGGTTCTGGGACTGGACCGGGACGACGAGGCGCTTAGTGCGGCACGCCAGCGCTTGCAAAGGTTTGGCGCTCGTTTGAGCGGGCGTCAGGCGAGTTTCGCCGAAGCGGATGGAATTCTTGCGACAATCGGCTGGCCGACGGTCGATGGAGTGATCTTGGACTTAGGCATCTCATCCCATCAGATAGATTCTCCCGAACGAGGCTTTAGCTTTCGCGGCGATGGCCGGCTCGACATGCGCATGGACCGGCGCCAAGAGCTCGATGCTGAGCGCGTTGTGAATACGTATAGCGAGGCTGAGCTGGAGAGAATTTTTCGCGACTACGGCGAAGAGCCGCAGGCGCGACGGATCGCGCGTGTCCTGGCTGCCGAGCGCAAGCATAAACCGATCGAAACGACTGCCGAACTCACTCAGCTGGTCGCGCGCGCCAAGCCTAGCAGCGGTGGCCGGAGGCGCGATCATCATCCGGCAACGCAAGTTTTCCAAGCGCTTCGTATCGCGGTCAATCAAGAGCTTGTCGAGATTGAGCGATTCTTGGACAAGGGTTATGAACTGCTCAGCCCGCAAGGCCGAATGGTGATCATATCATTTCAGTCCTTGGAAGATCGCCTGGTGAAACAGGCGTTTCGCAAATGGAGCCGTGCCTGTCTCTGTCCGCCGCGCGTGCTCAGCTGTCGGTGCGGCTGGAATCAGAAGGTGAAACCGCTCACGAAAAAGCCGGTGCTGCCATCGGCGCGAGAGATCGAAACCAATCCGCGCGCACGCGCCGCCAAATTGCGCGCGGTCGAGAAAATTTAGCGGCCATGGCAACTGCTGTCAGCACGCAACCGCGTAGAATTATCGGCGCGAAGCGAGAACGTGCGGCACCGGCCCGCGGTAAACGCCGCCGCTTTGTAATTGCCGCCTTGCTGGTTCTCGGCTTGATCGGCGCGGTGTTGGTCCATGTGTGGTTGCGCTTACAAGTTGTGCGCATGGGCTATGTGCTTTCGACTACGAGCAAGCTACAAGCCCGGCTCGAACAGGAAAATCGCGAATTGAAAGTCGAATTAGCGACGATGACATCGCCCGACCGGCTCGAAGCCCTGGCACGCCAGCGCTTAGGGCTGGTTCAGCCTGAGAAAGGTCAGGTCGTGGTTTTACCATGAGGCGTACTTTCAAGTGCAATCAGCGGCGCCTATTGATCGCCAAGGTTTTGTTCCTTGTGGTTTTCTTGGCGGTGGGCGGTCGCGCGTTCCAGCTGCAAGTCCTGCAAGGCGATAAACTCATGCGCCTGGGCCAACGCCAGCACTTAAAGGAATGGATCGTTTTGCCAAAGCGCGGTGCGTTGATTGACCGCGCCGGTGAACCGTTGGCGTTGAGCATGGAGTCGCAGTCGGTCTACGTTCGACCCCATCGAATTCAAGACGCCGACAGAGTGAGTCAAAATTTGGCGCAGATCCTTAATCTCCGCGCCGCTGAAGTTAAACAAAAAGTCAGCTCGGAAAAACCCTTCGTTTGGGTCAAGCGGCAAATCTCATCGCCGGAGGCGGAAAAAATTCAGGCGCTGAACCTGGACGGCATCGGCATGTTTTTCGAACCCAATCGCCACTATCCGCAAGGGCAGCTGGCCGGCCAGCTGATCGGCTTCGTCGGCCGGGATTCCGAAGGGCTGGAAGGCTTGGAGCTGAAGTACAACGACTTCATCCGCGGGGAAACCGGTTCGTCAGTAACCGAGCGCGACGCGCTCGGACGGCGTGTGCTCGTTCAGGGTATGGAGGGATTGCAGATTCCGCCGGGCAGCGACGTTCATCTGACACTCGACACGGCGATTCAAAACATGGCGGAAAAAGAATTAGAAGCATCGATCGTAAAATATCGCGCCAAAGCGGGAGTGGCGATCGTGGTGGAGCCGCACACCGGTGAAGTTCTGGCATTGGCCAACTATCCCTCCTTCGATCCCAATAATTACGCCAAGCAAACCGCCGAGCAGAGACGTAACCGCGCCGTCACGGACAGTTTCGAACCGGGCTCGACATTTAAAACCATTCTCGCCGCCGCCGCTTTAGAAGAAGGGATCGTCGGCAAAGACGATCTCTTCTATTGTGAAATGGGCAAGTATCCGTTTGCCGGACGAGTGATCCATGACACTCATCCGCAGGGTTGGCTGTCTTTCGCTAAGATTCTCCAGGTGTCGAGCAACATCGGCTTCACCAAAGTGGCCGAGAAGGTCAAGCGGGAGCGCTACTTCAAGTACATTGAAAAATTTGGTTTCGGCAAAGTCACAGGCTTGGATGTGCCCGGCGAGGTGCCTGGATTGCTGCGCCGCGCCGAAAGTTGGGCGAGTATCGATCTGGCCACCCATGCTTTCGGCCAAGGCATCTCGACCACGCCGATGCAGCTGGTAATGGCGTATGCGGCGATCGCCAACGGCGGCTTTCTCATGCGTCCGTTTGTGACTCGCCGGGTGATTAGCCCGGGCGGCGAAGTCTTGGTCGAGAACCAGCCCCACGTGGTGCGCCGGGTGATTTCGGAAAAAACTGCCAAGCTGCTGGCATCGATACTGAAGGATGTGACCAACGAGGGCGGCACCGGCACCATGGCGAATATCGAAGGCTTCGAAGTCGCGGGAAAAACCGGCACGGCGCAGAAGGCCGATCCGGCCCACGGCGGATATTCAAAGAAGCGCGTCGCCTCCTTTGTCGGATTTGTGCCTGCCGATAATCCACGTTTGGTGGCGTTAGTGCTGATCGACGAGCCCGAGTCGCAAGTTTACGGCGGCGTGGTCGCGGCGCCGGTGTTTCGTAACCTGGTTCAAGGCGCGCTGCGCCGGTTGGCCGTGGCACCGCAGACGACTCAGCCGCTTCCGACGGAGCCCAACCGCGCCGCATTGACGATTCGCCATGGCGCCAAGCGCGCCACTCAAACCGCGCTTCCCGCCGGTGCCGATGGGGTGCCCGATTTCGTCGGCCTAAGTCTGCGCGAGGCGTTGACGAAAGCTCAATCGATGAAAGTTAAGGTGCGGCTGCAAGGCAATGGCTACGTAATTCGTCAGGCGCCGCAGGCGGGCGGCCGCTGGAACGAAGAAGAAATTTTAGTGCTCAATTTGCAAGGCTGACGGAGATGCAACTCAAGGAGCTTGTGACGCTGGAGGAGGTGGCAGAGGCTGCGGGAAATCTGGATCAAGAAGTGAGCGGGTTGACTTACGATTCGCGCACGGCGAGCGCAGGGCAGGTTTTTTTCGCGATTCCAGGTGAGAAGGCCGACGGCCACGATTTCATCGGCGCGGCGATCAAGCGCGGCGCGTCCACAGTGGTTTATTCGCGCCCAGGCGACCGGCCGCAAATCGCAGCGTCGGTGCGGGTGAAAGATGTCCGGCGCGCGCTGGGGATATGGGCGGCACATTTTTATCATCGACCGAGCCAAAGCCTAAAACTTGTCGGCGTGACCGGGACCAACGGCAAAACGACTCTGACCTACTTAGTCGAGTCGATATTCAAGGCCGCAGGTTTGGCATCCGGCGTGATCGGTACCATCAATTATCGTTACGTCGGCCGGGAAATACCGTCTCATCACACCACGCCGGAGTCGCTCGATTTGCAGCAAATATTGGCCGCCATGGTCGGCGCGGGCGTGAAGTCGGCCGCCATTGAAGTTTCCTCCCACGCCTTAGCACAGGAGCGAGTACGTGGATTGGATTTTGACGTCGGTGTTTTTACCAATCTGTCGCGCGATCATCTCGACTACCATGGCGACATGGACGATTACTTTTCGGCCAAGAGCCGGCTGTTTACCGATTATTTAGATGCCAGTTCAAAGACGGACAAGGCGGCGGTAATTTATGGCGAAGATGCGCGCGGTGGCACACTGGCCGCCATGGCGCGCGCGCACGGTTTGGACGTTTGGTTATACGGCGAAGGGTCGACCTGGGATGTGCATCCGTTAACCGTTGAAATGGACGTTTTCGGTTGCCGGGGCAAGATCGCTGCCAAGGGACGGACGGTGGCATTTGAATCGGCGCTGATCGGCAGCGCTAACTTGCAAAATATTCTCGGCGCGGTGGGCGTCAGTTGCGCGCTCGGGCTTGAACCTGACGCCATTGGGGCGGGAATTCGCCAACTCAAAACCGTTCCCGGACGCGTCGAGAAGGTTGAAAACCAGTTCGGCATTACTATTCTCGTCGACTACGCGCATACGCCGGACGCGCTGGAGAAAGTTCTCGGCACGGTGCGGCCGTTGACCCGCGGTAAGGTGATCACTGTGTTCGGTTGCGGCGGCGATCGCGATCGCGGCAAAAGGCCGCTGATGGGTGAAATTGCCGCGCGGCTGAGCGATCTCGTGGTCGTGACTTCGGATAATCCTCGGACTGAGGAGGCGTCGGCGATTCTCGGCGAGATTGAAGCTGGCGTTCAGCAGACTGGCTTGAAGAAGTTTGGGGTTTCGGATGCCGCGTCTCGGTCTGGGGAATTCGATTCCGAGCGCGGTTATTTCATGGAAGCTGATCGGCGAATGGCGATTCGCGCCGCGCTCCATTGGGCCGCGCCGGGCGATGTGGTTTTGATCGCCGGCAAGGGGCACGAGGACTATCAAATCCTCGGCACCGAAAAGATTCATTTCGACGATCGGGAGGTGGCTCGCGAGGAATTAGCCGCGCGAGCCGATGCCTAAACCACGGAGCATGTCATGGAGTCGCAGCGAAATACTGGCGGCAACCGGCGGCGCATTAGCGCGCGCGGGAAACCGACTGCGCTTTGGCGCGGTGGTCACTGATTCCAGCAAGGTTAAACCGGGAACGGTTTTTGTCGCCCTCAAAGGTGAACGCTTCGATGGCCATCGCTTTGTCGCTGACGCTGTCCGACGCGGTGCGGCGTGCGTGATCGTGCATCGGAGGTTAGCTCGGGAAAAGCTCGGTAACGCAACGGTGATCAGAGTCGACGACACGCTTGGCGCGTTGGGAGATTTGGCGAATTTTCGCCGCCGGCAGTTTGGCCCCAGGGTGTTGGCGATCACCGGTTCAAACGGCAAGACGACGACCAAGGAAATGGTCGCGGCGATTCTCGAAGAAGCTTCCCTCGAGGGTCGATCGCTACGCGGCAAGATATTGAAGACCGAAGGCAATTTTAACAATTTGGTAGGCTTACCCTTGACGCTGTTGCGCTTGCGTAAAAAGGACAAGGTCGCGGTGGTCGAGCTCGGCACCAATTATCCCGGCGAGATCGAGCGTTTGGCTCGGATCGCGGAGCCGGATTTGGCCATTATTACTTCAGTTGCCGCCGCCCATCTCGAAGGATTGAACAGTCTCGCCGGCGTGGCGCGGGAAAAGGGCGCGCTCTACCAAAACGTCCGCCGCGGCGGCGCCATCGCGGTGAATCTCGACGATCCCTGGGTGAAGCGTCTGGGCGCCAAGTTCAAAGGCAAGAAATTTACCTATGGCAAACGCGGCCAGGTGCGCGCGCAAGCGCTCGATCTACACGATGCCAAGGGGGTCGGCTTTGAGCTCCGCGCGGGCGCCCAGCGATGTAAAATTCACCTGCGCTATCTCGGTCAACACAACGTCGCTAACGCGCTCGGCGCGGCGGCATTGACTCTCGGCGCCGGCGTTAGCCTAACGGCGGTGCGCCGCGGACTCGTCAAAGCCAAACCCTATGCGATGCGCATGCAGATTCAGCAGTGGCGTGGTGTCGGCGTTATCAACGACGCCTACAACGCCAATCCCGCTTCGATGCAGGCGGCGCTGACGACGCTGTCGGATATTCCCTGCCACGGCCAACGCATCGCGGTTCTCGGCGATATGTTCGAGCTCGGCCGGCAGAGCAGCAAGGAACATCGAGCCTTGGGTCGGGCCACGGCGCGGGCGAAAATCGACCGGCTCTATTTGCTGGGCGCCCAAGCCGGCAAGGTTCGCGCCAGCGCGCTCGGCGCCGGCATGAAGGCGCAGCAAATTTGCATTGGCGCCGATCACAGCGAGTTGGCGCGCCGCATCGGCGCCACGGTGAAGCGCGGCGACTGGCTCCTGTTTAAAGGCTCACGCGGCATGAAAATGGAAAATGTTCTGAATCAGCTCACAGGCGGAAAGGCGTAGGCGCGCGGCGTTGCTTTACTATTTATCTTTCTTGCTGGCGAGCAGTTATTCCGGCTTTAACGTTTTTCGCTATATCACCTTTCGCGCGGCGATGGCGGCATTATTGGCGTTGATGATCTCGTTCTTACTGGGACCCTGGTTGATTCGCGTATTGACCGAAAAACAGATCGGCCAGCAGATTCGCGACGACGGCCCGGCTTCTCATGCGACGAAGGCAGGGACGCCGACCATGGGAGGCGCATTGATTCTGTTGGCATTGCTGATCTCGACCTTGATGCTGGCTGACATCGGCAATCGTTATGTCCTGCTCGCGCTCATCGCCACGGTGGGGAGCGGCGTCGTCGGCTTCACCGACGATTACTTGAAACTAACTCGTAAGAACAGCAAAGGACTTTCGCCCCGAGCAAAACTACTCGGACAGTTACTGGTGGCGTTCATCGTCGCTGTGGCGCTTTATAATTTACCGAAATTTAGCACCGAGATCGCGTTTCCGTTCATCAAGACGCTGCGCGTGAATCTCGATATTTTCTACATCCCGTTCGCCATGCTGGTGATCATCGGTTCGTCCAACGCGGTTAATTTGACCGATGGTCTCGACGGTCTCGCCATCGGCCCGGTGATGGTGGCGGCGGCCGCATACGCGATTATCGCGTATGCCACCGGCCACTTGAAATTCGCCGAATATTTGCAGATTCCCTACGTTTCCGGGGTCGGCGAATTAAGCGTCTTTTGCGCCGCGGTGATGGCCGCCGGTTTGGGATTTCTCTGGTACAACGCCTATCCCGCGCAGATGTTCATGGGCGACGTCGGTTCGCTTTCCTTGGGCGCGGCGCTCGGCGTGGTCGCAGTGATGACCAAGAACGAGATTCTCTTAATCATTGTCGGCGGCGTCTTTGTTATCGAAGCGCTGTCGGTGATCTTTCAGGTGGCGTCGTACAAGCTTCGCCGTAAACGGGTTTTTTTGATGGCGCCGATTCATCATCACTATGAGCTTAAGGGTTGGAAGGAGCCGCAGATCATCGTGCGTTTTTGGATCCTGTCGATCATTTTCGCGGTGATCGGCTTGAGTACGTTGAAACTCAGATGATCATGGCGCCAAGCGATGGAACTGAGCGGCAAAAAGGTTTTGGTGATTGGCCTGGCGCGCACCGGCAGAGAATGCGCCAGATTTCTCGCCCGCCAAGGAGCTCGAGTGTCGGTTAGTGATTTGCGCGCCGCCGATGCATTGAAGCCGGAGATGGACGCGCTCGCCGGGCTACCGATCAGTTTCCGTTTGGGCGGCGAAGAGACGAGTTGGCTCGACGACATGGATTATGTGGTGCCGAGTCCCGGCGTGCCGATGGACAACTTGATGCTGCGAGAAGCCGTGGCGCGACACCTTCCCGTGTTGAGCGAGATCGAGTTGGCGCAGCGATTTTTTCGCGCGCCGCTGATCGCGATCACCGGCACCAACGGCAAGAGCACGACGACGACCTTGATTGGCGCAATGCTCAAAGCGGACGGCAGGAAAACGTTTCTCGGCGGCAACCTCGGCGCACCGTTCATCGGCGCGATTGAGGATCAGTGGGATTGGGGCGTTGTCGAGATCAGCAGTTTTCAATTGGAGTGGGTGGAAATATTTAAACCGCACATTGCCGTCCATCTCAATGTCACTGAGGACCATTTGGATCGTTACCCAGCCTTCGCCGATTACCGCCGTGCCAAAGAGCGCATCTTCGCGGCACAGACCGGCGCGGACTGGGCGATTCTCAATCGCGAAGATGAGCGGGTGTGGGCGCTGCGCGACCGGCTCAAAGCGCGGGTGGTTTCCTTCGGATTCTCTTCGATCGCGCAAGGCGTGGTTGCCACCGACGATGAAATCGTTTGGCGCGCCAATGGCAGCGAAGAACGCTTTTCACTCAAATACGTGAAAATCCAAGGGGTGCATAATATCGAGAACATGATGGCCGCCGTCGCGGCCGCCAAGTGTGCTGGTGTTTCGCGCCGAGCGATCGAGAAAACGCTCGAAGAATTCCCCGGCCTAGAACACCGTCTTGAGTTCGTGCGCGAAAAAGACGGCGTTCGCTACTACAACGATTCCAAAGGCACCAACGTCGGCGCGGTGGTGAAATCGCTGGCGAGTTTTTCCACCCCGGTGATTTTGCTCGCCGGCGGCGTCGATAAGGGCGGCGAGTATACGCCGCTGGTCGATGGCGTCGCGAAAAAAGTGCGCCGTTTGATTCTGTTCGGCGCGGCGAAGCAAACCATCGCCGCGGCGCTGGGCCATCTGACGACGACGGTGATGGTCGAAGACCTCGGTGCCGCGGTGCGCGATGCCGCGGCGCATGGCCAGGCCGGCGATGTCGTCTTGTTATCGCCGGCTTGCTCGAGTTTCGATCAGTTTTCGAACTACGCTGAACGCGGCAAAGTTTTCAAAGCGCGAGTGCAAGAGTTATGAGAGACGGTTGGGCCATCGATAAATGGATGCTGATCGCGGTCGCCGCGCTCTTGGCGCTGGGGATGACCATGGTCTTGAGCACCAGCTATCTCTATTCCCAGGAGCGCTTTGCCGATGGCACCTATTTTTTCCGCAAACAGATGATCGCCATGGGTGCCGGATTGGTCCTGCTGATCGCCTGCTCGCTGCTGCCGTCGGCGCTCTACCGCCACTTCGCCTACCCGTTACTCATCGCGACGTTCGTCGTGCTGATTCTAGTGCTCATTCCCGGCATCGGCGCCAGCCGCGGCGGCGCGCGGCGCTGGATTTCGCTGGCGGGTTTTGCCTTTCAACCGTCGGAATTGGCCAAACTCGCGATGGTTATTTATCTGGCGCACTCGATGGCAAAAAAAGAAGCGATGATCCGCACTTTCTCTGTCGGCGTGTTGCCCCATTTAATCGTCGCCGGCGCCTTCGCCGGCGTGCTTTTGCTCGAACCCGACTTTGGCAGCGTGTTGATCCTCACCATGGTGCTTTATTCGATGTTGTTCATCGGCGGCGTGCGCGTGCATCATCTGCTCGCCACCGCGCTGATGGCGCTGCCTTTGTTAGTCTACGTGATGATGCGCGCCGAGTATCGTTTGCGCCGGCTGATGTCGTTCTTGGATCCCTGGAGCGATTCCGCCGGCAGCGGTTTTCACGTCGTGCAGTCGCTGATCGCTTTTGGTTCGGGACAGCTATGGGGGCGCGGCTTGGGCGAGAGTCGGCAGAAGCTTTTTTATTTGCCCGAAGCGCACACCGACTTTGTTTACTCGGTGATCGGCGAAGAGCTCGGCTTATTGGGCGCGCTGGTCGTGTTGGTCCTGTTCGGCGTGATCATTTTGCGCGGTTTTCGGCTCACCGGGAGAATCGAGGAGCCCTTCGATCAATATTTAGCTTTTGGACTGACGGTGCTGCTTGGGCTTCAGGCGTTGATTCACATGGGGGTCGTCATGGGCCTGATGCCGACCAAAGGACTGGTCCTGCCGTTTATCAGCTACGGCGGCTCGGCGATGGTGATCAATTTGATGGAGGCGGGAATTTTGCTGGGTCTCTCGCGCCGGAGACTGTAGCGATGCGGGTGATTTTCGCCGGCGGGGGAACCGGTGGCCATCTGTTCCCCGGACTGGCGGTGGCGCGGGAGTTTCAACGGCGAGACGAGGGAGTGGAAATACTTTTTGTCGGCACAGAACAGGGGATCGAGTTTCGCGTGTTGCCTAACCAAGGATTCAAACTGGAAACGCTGAGTGTCAAAGGGATCAAAGGACGCGGTCTGCGCGGTGTGCTCGACGCAGCCTATGGCGTGCCGGCGAGCGTACTGCGCTCGTTCAAGATCATCGGCGAGTTTCGCCCCGACTGCATCATCGGTTTGGGCGGCTATGCGTCCGGACCGTTGCTGCTGGTGGGTAAATTGAAAGGCGTTCGCGCAGCGATCATGGAGCAAAATTTGCAGCCTGGCTTTACTAACAAAATTCTCGCGCGGCTGGTCGATCGGGTTTTTACCGCGTATACCGACAGCGGAAAATATTTTTCCGGTGCGCGCGTGATTGAGACCGGCAATCCGGTGCGCTGGCGTGAATTACCTAAAGTTCCGCGCGGCGAAAAATTCTCCCTATTTATTTTCGGCGGTAGCGGCGGCGCGCGGCGGATCAATTATGCGGTGGTCGATGCCTTGAAGCTGCTCGGCGATCTTGAGCCCGACATCGTGATCATGCATCAAACCGGACCCTTGGATTATGCGGCGATCAAACAGGCTTATGCTGCGTTACCGTTCAGCGCGGAAGTGACGCCCTTTATCGATAATATGGCCGGAGCCTACGCGCGCGCCGATCTGATCATTTGCCGCGCCGGCGCGACCACGGTGGCGGAGCTTACGGCCTTTGGCAAAGCGGCGATTCTCGTCCCTTATCCTTACGCGATCTATGATCATCAACGCGGCAATGCCGAGGCGCTGCAAGCGCGCGGCGCCGCCGAGATGATTTTGGATCAAGACTTGACGGGAGCGCTATTGGCCGGACGGATTCGGAGTTACTTCGCGGATCGGCCGCGCATTGAAAAAATGGCCGCGGCGGCGCGCGCCTTGGGACGGCCGGATGCGGCGGCGAAAATCGTCGATGAGTGCTATGCGCTAGCGCATGCGTAGAGTTTGCACGGCAGCCGAAGTTTCATGTTGCACAAGAAGCACAAAATTCATTTCGTCGGCATCGGCGGCATCGGCATGAGCGGCATCGCCGAGGTATTGGTGAACTTAGGTTACACAGTCAGCGGTTCAGATTTGCAAGCAAGCGACGCGACGCGGCGGTTGGCAGCGCTCGGCGCGGCCATTTTCATCGGCCACCAAGAAGAAAATCTCTCCAGTGATCCTTCGGTGGTGGTGATTTCGACGGCGGTAAAGTACTCCAACCCCGAGGTGCTCGAAGCGCGCCGGCGCCATATCCCGGTGATCCCGCGCGCGGAAATGCTCGCCGAGCTGATGCGCATGAAATATGGCGTCGCCGTTGCCGGTAGTCACGGCAAGACGACGACAACCTCGATGATCGCCGCGGTGTTGAGCACGGCGGGACTCGACCCGACGATGGTGATCGGCGGACGTGTGCATATGTTCGGCACCAACGCCAAAATAGGCCAAGGTGAAATTTTGGTCGCCGAGGCGGACGAAAGCGACGGTAGCTTTCTTTTGCTCGCCCCCGTGATCGCCGTGGTCACCAACATCGATAAAGAGCATATGGATTTTTACCAATCCATGGAGCGCTTAAACGAAAGTTTTCTTACTTTCATCAACAAGATTCCGTTCTACGGTGTGGCAGTGTTGTGCGTCGACGACGCCAACGTGCACGGACTTTTGCCCAAGGTGCGCAAGCGATTCTCGACTTATGGGCTATCCGCCGAAGCGGAGTTCTCGGCACGGCGCTTGAAGATGAGCCCGGAGGGCGTCGAATTCACCGTGCTGCGCCACGACAACGCGCTCGGTAAGTTGCACCTGCGCTCGCCGGGAAAACATAGCGCGACCAATGCGCTGGCCGCGGTGGCGGTGGCTTGCGAGTTAGAAATTCCGTTCGATCAGGTTGCGGCGGCGCTCGCCACTTTTACCGGCATTCATCGGCGCTTCGAAATCAAAGGCGAGCCTAACGGCATTCTCATCATCGACGACTACGGCCATCATCCGACGGAGATCCGCGCCACCATCGGCGCCATCCGGGACAGTTGGAAGCGACCGCTGACGGTCATTTTTCAGCCGCACCGCTACACCCGGACGCGCGATCTTTTCGAGGAATTTTTGACCGCCTTCGAAGGCGCCGATCGCTTGGTACTGACGGAAATTTATCCAGCCGGCGAAGATCCCATCGAAGGCGCCACTGGCGCAGCGCTTTATCAAGCGATCAAGCGCAAGGGACATTTGGACGTCGAGTTCGTCGCCGACAAGAATCAGATCGTTCCGCATGTGACGGCGATGTTGAACTCCGGCGACGTGGCGCTGACGCTTGGCGCCGGTGATATTTATAAGATCGGCGACCGGTTGGTTGGAGCGCTGGGATGAAGAATTGGAGTGATGGAGTATTGGGAGGTGCGGCGC
>Ga0190270_10000763_pt1 | contig 14446 bp, 13 predicted proteins | sample Popmic320T_FD_133748 | JGI IMG/M metagenome (GOLD analysis project Ga0190270, IMG submission 133748) | Populus adjacent soil microbial communities from riparian zone of Weber River, Utah, USA - 320 T | ecosystem: Environmental > Terrestrial > Soil > Riparian zone | place: USA: Utah | collected... | reverse complement strand
GCCCGAAGTCGGGCAGGATCCCGACGAGGCCGGGAAAAGCAACGGTGGTGGCTTCCTCGAGGGTCTCCGGTGCAACAAGGGTCGGGGTCAAGAGCTCGCGCCCGAATGCGAGCAGGTCGGTGAGCGGGCCCACGAGCCCGGCGGCAGACGACCCCGCGAGCGCGGTGCCGCTCAGCCCGAGCGGCTGGAGCACCGCCGCCGACAGGTAGTCGGTGAAGGGCATCTCCGCCTTCTCCGCGAGAAAGGCTGCGAGCACCTCGATGCCGGTGTTGGAGTAGATGCGCCGCTTGCCGGGCTTGGAGATCGCCCGCGGCCCGTCGAACGGCAGTCCGGAGGCATGTCCGAGCAGATGCCGCACCGTCGAGCCGGGCGGCCCTGCGGGCTCGTCCAGGTCGAGCACGCCCTCCTCCGCCGCTACGAGCACGGCCGTCGCGGTGAGGAGCTTCGTCACCGAGGCCCATGCGAACTTGCGGCCGGCTTCGCCGTGAGACCACGTCTCCACGCCGCGGACGACGCCGACAGTGGCGTGCTCGACAGGCCAGGCCTCGATCTGGGCGAGGGCGTCCACAGGCCGCGATACTAGTCACGTGGAGCGCACGCTCATCTCCTCGGGCTCACCGTACGAGCCCGTCGTCGGATTCTCTCGCGCCGTCCGCGTCGGCGAGCACGTGTACGTGGCCGGCACCGCGCCCGTCATGCCCGACGGCGCCGATCCGCCCGAGGACTCCTACGGCCAGGCCCGGCGCTGCTTCGAGATCATCGGCGGCGCGCTCGAACAGGCGGGCGCCTCGTTCGCGGACGTCGTCCGTACCCGCGTCTACCTCGTGTCGGCCGAGGACTTCGAGGGCGTCGGCCGGGCACACGGAGAGATCTTCGGCGACATCCGCCCGGCGAACACGACGCTTCTCGCCGGCGGACTGCTCGACCCCCGCTGGCTCGTCGAGATCGAGGCCGAGGCAGTCGTAAGCGGGCCCTGAGGCCCGCTCGCGACTTGCCAGTTCCCGGCGTGTTCTAGGCGGTCTGCGTGCGACCGAGGTGGCGGGTCGCCAGGACGGCGCCCCAACCGAGGAGCATGAGCCCGACGACGAGCCCGGCGCCGACTGCCGCGTCGTTCCAGTCGAACCCTGCGGCGACGACCTGCGGGCCGTCGATCGACCGAGGCTGCGTGCGGACGAACTCGATCTTGTCGCTCGGGGCGGCGCGCGGCACTGCGCGCACGACCTCGATCTGATCTCCCCTGGCGAACGCGTTGTCGCTCGGGGTCGAGCGCGGCTGCTCGACTCGGACGAGCTCGATCTGATTTCCGCCCGCGAGCGCGGCGGCGCTCGGCGTCGAGCGCGGCTGCTCGACTCGGACGAGTTCGATCTGGTTGCTGGACGTGCTGACCGCCGAGGACGGCGGGAAGTCCGTGACGAATGCCTGGTATCCGTTGGCCTGGACGGACGAGCCTTCATCCATCTTCGCCTGCGCGACGGGGGCTGCAACCGCTGCGATCGCGAGCCCGAGGGCGATCCGCTTGACCAGCCAGTTCCTTCTCCGATTGCTGCGCATCTTCTGTGCTCCCTTCCTGCGACCCCTGCTCTTGCGCACCAGACGGGAGCGACCGACCTTTTCTTCCACCGGGACCCGGTTAGAGTCTTTTGGGCCGTGAAACAGATCTATCCGGCCACGATCACGGGGAAGAGCTTCGCGCCGGGCGTCAGCGTGCTCGACCACAACTTCGGGACGGGCGACCAGTACACCCTCGGAGTCGAGGAGGAGTACATGCTCCTCGACAACGAGAGCTTCGATCTCGTCCAGCACGTGGACACCGTCCTGTCCGCCGCGCAGAACGGCGAGCTGACCGACCGCATCGGCCCCGAGCTCATGCAGTCGGTGGTCGAGATATCGACGCCGGTCTGCAAGCGCGTCGCCGACGTGGACGCCGAGCTCCGCAAGCTCCGCGGCCTCGTCAGCGGGATCGCAGGCGAGCGCGGCATGCGCGTCGGCTCCGCCGGCACGCATCCCTTCAGCCTCTTCGAGCGCCAGCGGATCACCGCACGCGACCGGTACCGGAATCTCGTCGACCAGCTCCAGTACGTGGCGCGCCGCGAGCTCATCTTCGGCCTCCACATCCACGTGGCCGTTGACGACCCCGAGAAGGCGATCAAGGTCACGAGCGCGCTCCTCCTCCATCTCCCGGACTTCCTCGCTCTCTCCGCCAACTCGCCCTTCTGGCGCGGCGAGGCAACCGGGCTCGCGTCGAGCCGGCAGATGGTCTTCGCCGCCTTTCCGCGCTCGGGGCCGCCGCCGCGCTTCCGCGACTACGCCGACTACGCAGAGGTCGTCGGCCAGCTGGAGAAGACCGGCTGCATCGCGGACTACACACACATCTGGTGGGACATCCGCCTCCATCCCCGCTTCGGGACGATCGAGGTACGCGTCATGGACGCGGTCACCCGAGTGGAGGAGACGGTCGCCCTCACCGCCTACGTGCAGGCCCTGGTGAAGCATTACTCCGAGCGCTTCGACTCAGGCGCGGAGCTGCCCTCGTTCCACCGCATCCTCATCTCCGAGAACAAGTGGCTCGGCGCGCGCTACGGCCTCGAGGCGCCGGTCATGGACCTCGCCACGGGCCGGAGGAACCGCGTGCCCGTCGCCCAGCTCATCAGGCGAACGCTCAGGGACATCGAGCCGCATGCCCGGGAGCTCGGCGCGGAACGCGAGCTCGAGGGCATCAAGGACATCCTCGCGAAGGGCAACGGCGCCGACCGGCAGCTCCGCGTCTTCAACGCGAACCGCGACATCGTCGAGGTGGCGAGCGAGATCGCCGACGCGACCGAAGCTGCCGCCGACCGATGATCGCCGTCGGCGAACCGGTCCCGGCCGCGTGCGTCTGGCTGACGCCGCGCGACGTGGTCGAGCTCCACGAGCTGGCCGAAGGCACGCCCTATGTCCTCCTCTTCTACCTCTTCGACTGGTCGAGCACCTGAACGGACGAGTTCACGCTCCTGCGTGACAGGGGCCGGGAGTTCGACGACGCGGGCGTGAAGGTCTTCGGGATCTCGCGTGACAGCCCCTGGTCGCACGTGGCGTGGGCCCAGGCGCTCGACCTCTCGACGCCGCTTCTTTCGGACTGGAACGGGGATGCCGTCGGCGCGTTCGGCGTCGGTCACGAGTACCGCGGGATGGAGGGCGTCGCCGGCCGGAGCGCCTTTCTCGTCGACGGAGAGGGCATCATCCGCGGGTCATGGATGTACGAGACGGCAGAGGTGCCCGACTTCGACGAGCTCTTGGCCGCCGCCCGCTCGCTCTCGTAACGCTTCTCTACGCGGCCGCGGCGGCCGCCGCGACGTGGCCCGCGATCGGCTCCTTCGGAAGCGCGTTCATGGCGAGCGGCGGCGAGGGCTACGGCGAGCCCCCGGCCGGGGACCACCTCCAGAGCGTCTACCGCCTCTGGCTCGTCGGCCATCAGCTGGCGAACGGCGCGGCGCCTTGGGAAGACCCCTACAGCTTCCAGCCCCTCGCCGAGCCGCAGACCGTGCTCGCCGGCTGGCCGTTCGGGCTCGTCTACTGGCCGCTCGGCGCGCTCTTCGGCCCCGTCGTCGCGTGGAACCTGCTCCTCCTAGGGACGATCGTGGTCGCGGGTCTCCTCACCTACCTCTGGCTGCGCGCGCTCGACCTCGCGCCCTGGGCGGCGGCGATCGGGGGTCTCGCCTTCGCCGTGGCGCCATACCGGCTCGACCAGAGCGCGTCCGGCCATCTCCTCGGCTGGGCGGCGGTCTTCCTCCCCCTCGCCCTCCTCGGGATCGAGCGGGCGCGGGTCGCCTCGACGCCTCGCCGTGCCCACGGCTGGGGTGCGCTCACGGCCGCGGCCCTCGCCTCGATCGCGCTTTCGGGCCAGCTCCACCTCGCGCTCGGCGCCGTCCCGTTCGTGCTCGCCTACGCGCTGGTGCGCCGCCGGCGGACTCCCCTCCTCTGGACCGTGGCAGGCTCCGTTGCCGCAGCCGCGGTCGGCCTCCTCGTCCGCTACACGCTCATTGCCGGGTCGGCGGAGGACCAGGGGCGCTCGCTCGCCGACGTGCGCAGGTTCCAGGCCGAGTGGGCCGACCTTTTCAACCGCTGGCACCGGCCCGGGAGCGAGGAGTTCGTCTACTTCGGCTGGCTCACGCCCGGGCTCGCCGTCATCGGGCTGGTCGTTCTCTGGCGTGGACGCCGTTGGCTGGCCGTGCTGCTCGGGCTGGGGGCCATTGTTCCGATCCTCCTCGCGCTCGGGACGAACCTCCCGACGTACTCGGTGCTCTGGCACGCGCTCCCGCCGCTCCGCTTCCCGCGCGTGCCGGAGCGCTTCATGCCCATCGCCGACCTCGCGCTGGCCGCCCTGCTCGCGTTCGCAGTCGCCGAGCTCGTCCGGCGGGCCGGACGGCGCAGGATGGCGGTGGCGGCCGGCCTGCTCGTCCTGGTCGCGCTCGACCTCGGACCGCAGCCCGTGTCGGCAACCGCGGCAGATCCCGACAACGAGGCGTACGCCGCACTCGAATCCGGGCGCATCCTCGATCTCCCGCTTTTTGATCCCGGGATCCACTACGGCTCGGTCTACGACTACTACGAGCTGCAGGAGCCTCGCGAGCGCCCGCAGGGCTACAACACCCTCGCCCCGCGAAGTGCCTATTCGTTCGCGTTCACCTACAACCGGATCGGCTGCGGAGTCTGGGAGCCGGGCGACGAAGCGATGCTCGAGCGACTAGGCGTGACGAACGTCCTCCTCCACGCGGGGGTCTACGAGCAAGCGGGCGACCGTTCCGGGTGGTTCGCGTGGCACGGGCTCGAAGAGACCGGTTGGGCGCCAACCGCGCAGGGCGGCGCGATCACGCTTTTCAAGCGCGGCGCGTCGTCTGCGCCGCCGCCCTTCCCCGAGCCCTCGCGGGCGGAACCGGTCTTCTGCCAGGGCTGGCGCGACGGGACGATGAACGAGCTCCAGGCGCCCCTCTGGTTCTACGGCGCGGGCACCCACGAGATGCATGTCAACGCCGACATCCCCACGCGTGTCGAGCTTTCCGTGGAGGGTCACCTTTTCGACCGGCAACTGGTGAGCGGGAGTGTGCAGCTGAATCTCCAACTTGAAGGGAGCACGCCTCACTGGCAGGCGGTCGTCGTCGAGGCCTCCCGCCCCGGCCTCGAACTCGACTACATCGGCTGACTAGAGGTCGACGAGCGCCGGCGGCCGAAGGAGCTCGGACGGGCCATCGGGCACCTGGCCCGTCGGCCGTGACGCGACACCCTCGATGGAGCGCATTCCCGGGATGAAGAGCGCGCCGAGCGTGACGACTGCGCCGATAACCGCAGCGCCGACCAGTGTCACCCGGGCTCCGAGGGCTTCCGCCGCTGGGGCCGTGAGCGCAAACGAGAGTGGCAAGAGACCAATAGATATCAGCCAGTCGAGGCTGGAGACCCGGCCCAGCATGGATGCCGGAACGTGGCGTTGCTTGATCGTCGCCCAGATGATCGTGCCGGCTGTCTCGAGCGCGTTGAAGACGAGGCAGGCGACCATCAACTGCCACGAAGAGGTCGCAAGGCCGTAGCCCGCGACCGCAAGGGTCGCAACCGTCCAGGTCCCGTACATGATCGTGACGTCGCGGCGCGGATGTCCCCACTGCCCCATGAACAGGGCGCCTCCGATGGCGCCGATACCGCCCGCCGCGAAAACGAGCCCTAGGTCGCGCGCCGAAGCACCGAGGTCGTTCTTCACCAGGTAGGGAAGCAGGACCTCCGCAGGGCCGAGGAAACAGAGGTAGGCAATCGCGGCCGAGAGCAAGGTGCCCCAGAGCCACGCGCGGCCGACCACGAAGCGAAGTCCGGCCTTCATCGCAGCAACAGGCGACTCCGAGTCCGCACTGGCACGCAGCGGCGGCCGGATCATCCACACCGCGACCGTCGATGCCGCGAACGACGCCGAGTCGACCGCAAACGCCGTGCCGGAGCCGAGTGTGGCGACCAAGGCCCCGCCGACTGCCGGCCCGACGAGGCGAAGCGCGATCGGACGCACGAACTGGTCGAGGGAGTTCGCCGCCGGAAGGTCTGGCGAGGGAACTATGTCTGGCACGACCGCCTCGAAGGCCGGAATGAAGAATGCGGTTCCGACGCCATACACCGCGACGACGACGACCAGTTGCCAGAACGTCAGAGCACCGGTCAACGAGAGAACAGCGAGCACCCCGATGACGACTGCCCGGCCAAAGTCCGCCCAGAGCATGACGAGGCGACGGTCGACGCGGTCGCTGAGCATGCCTGCCGGCAGCAGGAACGCAATCGTCGGGAGTGTCATCCCGATGCCGAGAATCGAGAGCGCCGCTGGTGCGTTCCAAAGCGCGTACGCCTCCCATGCCATCGCGACGAGAAAGATGCCGTCGCCTAGAAGCGACACCGTCATCCCCGCCCAGAGGATGCGGAAGTCTCGGTGTCTCAGCGGTGCGAGCAGATTGATGCGTGAGAAGCCGCCGGGGCGGTCGAGCGCCTCGTGGCTATGCTGCACTGCCTGTGACCTCGTCGAGACCGGTTTCCAGGTACTCGACCAGATCGTCGCGGCTCATCGGCTTCGCAAAGAAGAAACCCTGGCCGAGCTCGCATCCGAGATCCCGAAGGGAGCCGATCTGCTCGGGGAACTCGATTCCCTCGGCGACGACTTCGAGGTTGAGGCTGTTGCCCATTGCGATGATGGCTCCCGCGAGGCCGGATGCCTCGTGCTCTTTCGTCAGGAAAGCTCGGTCCATCTTGAGGATGTCGACCGGGAATCGGCTCAAGTACGAGAGGGACGAGTAGCCGGTCCCGAAGTCGTCCATGGCGAGGAGGATCCCGAGCTCCTTCAGCTCGTGTAGCCGGGCAACGGCCAGATCCGTGTCGGCCATCATCACGCTCTCCGTGATCTCGAGGACGAGCGAGGACGGCGGAAGGCCGCTCGAGGCAAGCGCATTGCGCACGTCGTCGACGATCGCCTCCGACTGCAGCTGCTTGACCGAGAGGTTGACGCTCACCGTCAGGAGTTGCTCATTGTCCGACCGCCGGTGCAGATCCGCGGCTTGGCGGCAGGCCTGCTCGAGGACCCAGCGGCCGATCGGGATGATGAGGCCAGTCTCTTCGGCGAGTGGGATGAAGCTGAGCGGCGGAATCATCCCGCGCTCCGGGTGCATCCACCGCAGCAACGCCTCGACGCCGTAATCGGTGCGCGTCGAGAGGTTGACCACCGGCTGGTAGTAAATCTCGAGCTGCTCGAACTCCAGAGCCCGCTGAAGCTGGGCCTGCAACTCGAGCCGCTCGACGACCTGCTCGTGCATCGTTGGCTCGAACACTCGGTAGCTCCCTTTGCTGTCCCGCTTAGCCATGTACATCGCAACGTCGGCGTTGCGCAGGAGCTCCTCCGCGTCCGGAGTCCCGAAGTCGTTGCCGGCGAGGCAAATGCCGACGCTTGCCCTTGGATACACCTGGTTGGCGTCGACCTCGTACGGCGCCTCCAGCCCGGCGAGGACGCGTGCGGCAACATCGGCGGCGTCCGCCGAATCGGTAATGCCGTCGAGCAGGATTGCGAACTCGTCCCCGCCGAAGCGCGCGACCGTGTCTGCAGGGCGCACGGCGATCTCGAGGCGACGGCCCACCTCCTGGAGAACGGTGTCGCCGGCGGCGTGGCCCAGGCTGTCGTTCACCGTCTTGAAGTCGTCGAGGTCGATGAACATGACGCCAATCGACGGCCCGCCGCGGAGCGAGCGCATGATCGAGTGCTGGACGCGGTCGGCGAAAAGGGCCCGGTTGGCGAGATTCGTGACGGGGTCGTGGAACGCCTGATGCGCGAGCTGCTCCTCGAACGCTTTCCGCTCGCTGACGTCGCGGCTGTTCAGGACGATGCCGCGGACGTGCTCGTCCTGGAGCAGATCGGTGTGCTGCATTTCGAACTGAAGCCAGGTCCCGTCGCGGTGGCGAAGGCTGCATTCGATCACGTGGGTCTCGGCGCCCCCGCCGGCGTACGCATCGCCGACACCGGAAAGTATCTGCGTCAGCCGGGGGCGGTCAGACTGGGCGAGTATCTGGGCGAACTGCGTCCCTTCCATCTCGTCGGGCCGATATCCGAGCACTCGCTCGACGGACGGACTCTGGTAGGTGACCTCCCCGTGCGCGTCGAGCACGGTGATGAGGTCGCTTGAATGCGCGACTAGCGAACGGAACCGTGCCTCGTTCTGCCGCCGGTGAAGGTCCTCGGCGAGGCTCGCCCCTTCGAGCGCGAGCGACACTTGACTGCTGAGAGATTCAAGGGAGTCGACAAGCTCTCGCGCAATCGGAGCCGGGGCGGAGAGGAAGAGAACACCGCGCATCTCCTCTCGAACAGAGAGTGGCAGGGAGAGCGTGACCGCACTTCCGGTCGCGCGCAGCCCCTCGAGCACCTCGGCCGGAACGCTCGAGGCCCAGCGCTGCGTTGGCTCCGACACCGACTCACGTAGCCAGCGGTTCGTGTCTTTCGAAAGCGTCCAGTCCTCATCGAACTCGGATGCGGCCACGACGACCGCGCCCTCCGGTTGATACAGGACGAGGCGGGCGCGCACCTTCCCTTCGACGAGAGTGCGGACTGCCGAAACCGCGGCCCGGTTCACCTGCTCACGACCGGCCGCTGCGACCAGGTCCACCCCCGCAGCTCTGAGAGCGAGCTCGCGTGCGGCGGCGCGTGCCTCCTGGCGAACGAGCCCGGCCATGCGCAGGACGACGAGGAGGAACAGGATCGCGGAAGCGAGGATCAGAACGAGCTTGTCGGTATCCCCCCACGCCTGCCAGGCGCGAATTCCGGGTGCGATGAGACAGGCGCTCGCGAGAAGCGCCAACCGGAGCGGAGTGAGGCGCGTCCGGTCCTCGAGAGCGGGCTCCTCGAGTGTCCGCATCGAGGGATGCAAGGCCGCGGCGCCCCAGAGCAAGTAGTAGACGATCCAGCCGACGTCATAGCTCAGCTGGTGGTTGTAGGCATCCGTGAGAAGCGCGTACGTGTAGGCGGAGTCGACGGCGAGAAGCGAGACGATGCTTCCGATCAGCAGATAGAAGGCCGGGGCGCGCTTGCCCTGGTCGACGGCGAGACGGATGGCCGCGGCGAGGAGGAGGATGTCGCCGAGGGGGTACGCGGCGGATACGGCCTTCTCGAGGGTCGTCAGGCCTGAGAGGTGGATGTTCGGAGCGACGAGAAAGACCCAGGAGATCAGGCCGATACCAACAGTGAGAATGAGTGAGTCGATCACCGCGGCACGGTCGCCCCGGGGGTTTCGGCGCCTGACGAGGATGAGCAATCCGGCGACGAGAGCCGGGTAGACCGTCAGGTAGATGCCGTCGCCGAGCGACGGAAACTCCACCTCGACACCGAAGAGCTTGGGATAGCTGTACGTGTAGAGGTCGCCGGCGAAGAAAAGGAACTGGCCGACGATGAAGAGGTACCAGGCCGCCCGTGCCCTCGGCCGGTGGAGGTAGATGCCCACCGCGATGGCGATCGAAGAAGAGAGACCGAGAAGGTTGATGAGCGGCCCGTTGCCCTTCAGCGGGGGAAACCACAAATAGGCCCCGGTCAAGAGGGCGCCGACGAAGAGGTAGGCGATCCAGACGCGCTTGCGCCATCCGCCCGCGGGCAAGAGTCTCATGCCGCGTACTCGTCCGACTGCGCGGGGCGCAAATCGAACGACGCGGCGAGCTTGCCGATGGCGTCGACGAGTTGCTCGATCTCCGCCTGCGTGTTCGCCGCAGTGACCTGGATCCGAAAACCGACCTCGGTCTTCGGCACGAGCGGATACGCGGCCAGCGTGACATAGATGCCGTTCTCGAACAGGAACCGGCCCGCTGCGTCGATGTCCTCGTGTCGGGCGAGAGGGACCTCGACGATCGGAAAGCCGGAGCGGTTGGGCGTGTGTATGCCCAGACGGTCGAGGCACTCGAGCACCTGGGCCGTCTTGCGCCACAGGTCGGAGCGGATCTGCTCACCGCGGGACTCGTTGACGTCGAATCCCGCGAGCACGGTGGCCAGTGAGGCTGTCGGCGACGGCCCCGAGTAGAGGTACGGTGGCGCTGCCGTCTTGAGCAGCTCCTTGAGCTGGGTCGGGCAAGCAATGAAGGCCGCGAGCGAGGAGTACGACTTCGAGAAGCCCGACACGAGAACGATCCCGTCGTACGACTCGCCGTAGTGCCGAACAACGCTGTTTCCCCGAAGGCCGTACGGGCTGAGCTCCTCGTCCGAACGCTCGCCGATGACACCGAAGCCGTGAGCATCGTCTACGTACAGGATCGCGTCGTATCGACGCGCGACTCGGGCGAACTCCCGCAGGTCTGGGGCGTTCCCGGTCATGCTGTTGACCCCGTCCATGCAGATCAAACGCGTCGTCGACCGATCAGCGCTGAGCATTTGCTCGAGATCGTCTGGATCCTCGAACCGGAACCGCTTGACGGTCGCCCCGCGGGCGGACGCGAACTGGCAGCCGTCGTAGATCGTCTTGTGCGCTCGGTTGTCCACGAAGATCGTGCCATCCCCGGCGAGAACCGGAATGACGGAAAGGTGGATCAGGGTGATCGTCGGGAGAACCAGCGCGTCTTCACAGCCGAGCAGCGCGACGAGTCGTTCTTCGATCTCCTCGTAGAGGACGGGGCTTCCGAGCATCCGCGACCAGCTGGGATGCGTGCCCCACTTCTCGAGATACGCGGGAACGGCATCGATGATCTCGCGCTCGAGATCGAACCCGAGATAGTTGCAGGAAGCGAAGTCGGCGAGCCACTTGTCGCCGATTCGGATCATGCGCCCGTCGATTTCGTCGATGACCGCGTCGGTCATCGGATTGGAGCGTTCGAGCTCGGCGAGCTCGCTACATGCCGCCAGCCACCGGTCGATCCAACGGTTGGAAGCATGCGGGGACCGCGGTCCGACCGGACGAAACACACCCATTCGCACAAGATCGGGCTTTTGGACAGAAAGCTTTAGTCATGTTTCGCAAGGTCGAACTCTCGCGGAGCCCGCGCTCTACATCCCCATCGCGTGGTACCCGGAGTCGACGTAGAGCGTCGTCCCGGTGATGTTGTCCGCCTCGTCGGAAAGGAGGAAGGCCGCCGCCGCGCCGACGTCGTCCGAGCCGATCGGCCGGTGCAGCGGGGCGCGCTCCTCGACGATTGCCTCCATCGTCGGGAAGCCCGCGATCGAGCGGGCGGCGAGCGTCCGCACCGGTCCTGCCGAGACCGCGTTCACACGGATGTTCTTCTCGCCAAGGTCCCACGCGAGGTAGCGGACGGACGCGTCGAGGGCCGCCTTCGCAACCCCCATGACGTTGTAGTGCGGCACCGCGCGCTCGCCACCGAGATAGGTCATCGTCAGAATCGAGCCGCCGCTCGCCGCCTCCATCAAGGGCTCGGCGTGGCGCGCGGCGGCGACGAGAGAGTACGCCGAGACGTCGAGCGCAAGCCAGAAGCGGTCGCGCGGCGTGTCGGTGAATCGGCCTTCGAGATCGCGCGTATCGGCGAAGGCGACCGAGTGGACGAGGATGTCCAGCTGCCCGTCGAATGCCTCTCCAACCTCAGCGAACGCGCGCCCGAGGCCTTCGTCTGAGCGCACGTCGCAATCCGTGACGAGCGGGCTGGAGACCGAATCCGCCAGCTCGCGCACGCTCTTCTCGATGCGCTCGCCCTGGTAAGTGAAGGCGAGGCTCGCCCCTCCCTCGGCGAGCTTCTGCGCGATCGCCCACGCGATCGAGCGGCGGTTGGCCACTCCGAGGACGAGCCCGCGCTTGCCGGTGAAATCAGCCAAGGCGCCGGGAGTTTATTGTCGCGGGCGTGCAGGTCGCCGTCGTCACAGGAGGGTCGAGCGGAATCGGGGCCGCGACCGCGCGACTCCTCGCCGCGCGGGGCTGGCACTGCGTCCTCGTCGCCCGCGGAGCCGAGCGGTTGGAGGCCGTGGCCGCCGAAATCGAAGCAGAGGCCGAGGTCTGTGACGTCTCCGATCGCGCGCAGGTCGACGAGCTCGCGGCGCGGATCGCCAAGCGGCATCCGGCGGTCGGGCTCCTCGTGAACAACGCGGGCTTCACCGGCAGGCGCGGCTTCCTCGAGCTCGCGCCCGAGGAGACCGAGCAGATCGTCGACACCGTGTACCTCGGGAGTGTCTGGTGCGTGCGGGCCTTCCTGCCGCTGCTCGAGGCGGCGCGGCCCTCGGACGTGGTCAACGTCGTCTCGGTTGCGGGCACATTCGCGCACGGAGCCTCGGGGCCGTACTCGGCTGCCAAGCACGCACAGCTCGCGTTTTCCCGCAGCATCCGCGCCGAGCTCGCCGGCCGCGGCGTCCGCGGTCACACGGTGAACCCCGGGCCCGTGGAAACGCCCGGCTTCCCGCAGCGCCACCTCCTTTCGCGCCGCGTGGGCAGCCGCCTCGTCCTCCAGCCCGAACGGATCGCCGAGGCGATCGCGCGCGCCGTCGAGCGCGACCGCGCCGAGGTGGTCGTGCCGAGCTACCTCCGCGTCGCCGGAGCCATCCAGGCGCTCGCTCCCGGCACGATCGCGCGGCTCGCTACTCGAGCGCGCGGGCGAGCCTGAGCCCGGCGAGGCCGAGCGCGGCGCCCGCGACCGCGTCGAGCACGTAGTGGTTCGCGGTCGCGAAGATCACGAAGGCCACCGTCGGCGGATAGGTCGGAGCGAGGGCACGGGCGAGCGGCGAGCGGCTCGTCTCCGCGATCCCGGCCGCAGTCACGACGGCGTACGTGATGTGGATGCTCGGCATCGCTGCGATCGGGTCGTAAAGGCGGGCGATGAGCCCCTTGTCGAGGTCGACGCCGGATACGTCGGCGATCGTGTCGACGAAGTGGTCGAGCGTCCGCGGCGGGGCGGTCGGAAAGAGCAGGAACACGGGCTGGGCCCCGAGCGTCGCCAGCACAGCCGCGCGCCGCAGCCGGTGGAACTCGGGGTCGCGCCGGCCCCAGAGGCGCATCAGCCAGCCGACGGTGAGCCCGACGTTGAGGGTCACGTAGGCCACGTTGAGGACCGCGACAACGCGGCGCCGGGGCAGAAGAAGCGCCTGGAGGTCGGGCTCGACGTGGATCCCGAGCCGCCGCTCGAGAGTCACGATCCGCTCCGCGTTCTGCGCGGCCTTGCGCCTGCCCTCGTCGTTGACGACGACGTGGCGAACGGCGAGATAGACGGCGTACACGCCGAGGCCGATGGCCGCCTCGCGCCGTCCTGAGAACCTCCGCCTCACCCTCCGCTTCCCATCGCAGCCGACATACTTATCGACGCATGGGGACCTCGTGGCGACGCACATTCGTTCGGCTTCTGATCGGCACCGCGGCCACCGTCGCCTTCCTCATCCTCTTTCTGCGCGAGGTCGACCTTTCCCAGGCGTGGAAGACGATGTCGTCGCTCCCCGCGTGGACGCTGCTCGCCTCACTCGGGCTGATCGGAATCAACGTCTTCTTCATGACGATGCGCTGGAACTACCTGCTGGCCGGCGCGGGCTATCGCGTGGACAAGCGCAAGCTCTTCGCGACGATCGCGGTCGGCCGCGGCGCGAACAACATCCTTCCGGCCCGCGGAGGCGACCTGCTCAGGATCGAGTCGCTGCGAGAGCGCAACGTTCCGGTGTTCGTGAGCGCCGGGACGCTCTTCGCCGAGCGCCTCCTCGACGGCGTCGTCCTCTCGGTCTGGATCGTCCTCGGCGCGCTCCTGATCGGCGAAGGCGGCCCCGTTCTCCTGACCGGGATCGCGCTCTGCGCGGGCACGGCGCTCGGCGTCTTCCTCGTTCGCGTCGCGACCCACGACCCCGAGCGGGCGGAGCGCTTCGTCTGGCGGATGACGAAGTTTCTGCCGACTCGCTGGCACACGAGGGTCGCCCGCGCGGCCGCGTACTTCGTCGACGGGCTCGGCGCGTTCACGAACCGGCGCCGCGTCTTCCTCATCTTCGCGACCTCCGCGGCGATGTGGCTCGCCGACGTGGCCATGTACTACATCGTCGGGCGTGCGTACGACATCGAGATCGGCATCGGCGGCTACTTCCTCCTCGAAGGGATCGGGAATCTCGCCCTCGCCGTGCCCGCGACGGCGGCAGGCATCGGCACGTTCGACTACCTGACGCTGATCGCCGCGAAGGGCATCGGTGTGCCCACCGACAAGGCGACCGCCTACGTGCTCACGATGCACGCGCTCACCGTCATTCCGATCACGCTGCTCGGCGCTGCGCTCGTCCGCCCCACCTTCCCGCGTCTCTTCCGGCGGCACGAGACGCTCGAAGAGCCCGTCTAAGGCGCGGCGCTCTAGCTCCGCGCAGTTTGGAACTCCCGCGCGAGGAAGGGGAGCTCCTCGGGCTTCTCCTCGGCGGCGGCCCGCGCCTCTGCGAGCTTCGCCGCACGCCGTGCCGGGTCGGCGAGCGCAGGGTCGACCGGCCGGCCGAGCGCGTGGGAGGACTCGAGCTCGGCGGCGAACGCGGCCGGAT